>Ga0187892_10001557_pt1 | contig 51682 bp, 55 predicted proteins | sample MA1701073metaG_FD_139345 | JGI IMG/M metagenome (GOLD analysis project Ga0187892, IMG submission 139345) | Bio-ooze microbial communities from a basaltic lava cave in the Kipuka Kanohina Cave System on the Island of Hawaii, USA - MA170107-3 metaG ...
GCCTACGGGCGGCACACCAGCGAGGCGTTCGCCACCACGCGGCGGGCGGCGGGCGGCGGGGGCGGCGGGTGGAGCGGGGGCAGCGGCATGTCCGGCGGCTCGTCGGGCGGCGGCGCGGGCGGCGGCGGCGGAGGCACGTTCTGACCCCGTGCTATCATCGGGCCTGAGTCGCCACGATGTTCGACATCGGTCTCCAGGAGCTCGTCGTCGTCTTCGTCCTCGCGCTGCTCGTGTTCGGCCCGAAGAACCTTCCCCAGCTCGGCCGGGCGCTGGGGCGCGCCATGCGGGAGTTCCGGCGGGCCAGCGACGAGTTCCGGTCCACCATCGAGACCAACCTCGAGATCAACGCGCCCGATCCCCCGCGGACGGCCACGCCGGCGGCCGACGAGGGCGTGAGGACCGAGGCGCTGGCGACGGCCGATGCGCTCCCCGACTCGACCCTCGACCCCCACGCCGTGCCGGCCTCCAGCGAGGTCGTGGGGCCCCCCCCCGGCGAGGCCTACGTCGCCCGGCGCGGCGCCCGGCTCTTCCACAGCCACGACTGCGGCTGGGTCCCGGGCATCCCCGAGCCCGAGCGGGTGTACTTCAAGAAGCTCGCGGAGGCCCGCGAGGCGGGGCTCGTCAACTGCCCGACCTGCGATCCCTGGGAGCCCACCTGAGGGGCGCTCTCTTTTTTTTCCTTGCAGACCTCAACGGGTGTTGAGTATCATCCGCTCGTGCGAGTCATCCGGTGGCGGGAGGGGGCGTGAAGGGGCTCACGGCGCGGCAGCGGCAGGTGCTGGACTTCATGCGGGCCTTCACCGATCGGCACGGCGTGCCCCCCGCGGTGCGGGAGATCGGCGAGCGCTTCGGCTTCACGGCGCGCGCCGCCTTCGATCACCTGCGGGCGCTGGAGAAGAAGGGCATGCTCGAGCGTCGGGTGACGGGCAAGCGGGCCTCGCGCACGCTGGTGGTTCCCGACCGCCGGCCCCCGCGGCGGCCCGGGCGGGAGGAGATCCCGCTGCTCGGCCGCATCGCGGCCGGCCCGCCCCGGCTGGCCCAGGAGCAGTGGGAGGAGGCGGTGCCGCTCGATCCGGAGTGGCTCGCCGGGCAAGGCCGCGACGTGTTCGCGCTCCGGGTCAAGGGCGACAGCATGGTCGGGGCGCACATCCTGGACGGCGACCTCGTCCTGGTGAGGCGCCAGGAGTCGGCGACCCCGGGGGACGTGGTGGCGGCCCTGGTGAACGACGAGGCGACCGTGAAGCGCTTCGCGCGCGAGGGCCAGGCGGTCGTGCTGCGCCCGGAGCACCCGACCATGGCCCCGATCGTGGTGCCGCCGGGGCGGGCCGACGTCCGCATCCTGGGCAAGGTCGTGGGCGTGCTGAGGCGGGTGTGAGAGGGCCGGACGCGGCCTACGCGGCGCGGGCCGATCGGCGCGCGCGGCCGAGCTGCCGCGCCGTCGGCCGGCGCGGGACGCGGCGCGGGCCCGAGGCGTCTCCTCGCCGCCGGCCCCACGCCGCCGCCTGGCGGCCCGATCGGGCGCCCTGGGTGCGGATCACCCCGGAGGCCGCGCGGCCGGTCGGGGCCCACGACTGGCTCGCCGGGGCGGCGGTGGTGCTGGCGGCGGTGGCGTGGGGGGTGGTGCTGGCGCTCGTGGGCGCGTGACGGTGGGACCGGCTCAGCGCGCCGGGCGCTCCCAGGGACGGAGCGCGACGAACAGGTCCAGCAGATCCGAGTCGATGGCGCCGGCCCGCCGCTCCTGATCGAGGATGTCGAGCGCGCCGGGGACCGGGACGGCCGGCTTGTAGGGGCGGTCGGCCGCGGTCAGGGCGTCGAAGATGTCAGCGATGGTCATCATCCGGACCTGGAGGGGGATCTCCGGCGCGCGCTTGCCGGCCGGGTAGCCGGAGCCGTCGAGCTTCTCGTGGTGCGACGCGGCGATCCCGGGCACGCCCCGCAGCTCGCGCGTCCAGGGGATCTGGCTCAGGAACTGGAAGGTGTGCACCACGTGGGACTGGATGTCGCGGAACTCCTCCTCGGTCAGGCTGCCCCGCCGGATGCCGAGGATCCGCGCCTCGGGCGCCGTGATGAGCGTCTGGGGCTCGCCGAGGTGGTCCAGGAACGCCCGCACGGCCAGGTGCTGGATGTCCTCCACGAACGGGTCGGCCAGGACCGACGGCTCGTTGGCCACCGCCACCGCCTTGAGGCCGCGGTCCAGCTCTTCCACCAGCGCGGCCAGCTCCGCGTCCCATCCCGCGGCGCGCTCCTCGTAGCCCCGGCGGCCGGCGGCCAGGAGCCAGTCCAGCTTGCGCCACGCGTAGCGCAGCTCGATGCCCCGCTTGATCAGGTCGGCCCGGAGGCGGATCAGGTCGAGGTGGGTCGAGTGCAGCTTCCGCGCCTTGACGAGCACCTCCTCGCGGACGCCGACCTTGCCGAAGTCGTGCAGCAGCGAGGCGTAGCGGATCTCCTTCATCTCGGCCGGCGAGAAGCGCACGTCCCGGAACGGCCCCCCGTCGGCCCGGTCCACGGCCGCCCCCAGCGCCACCGTCAGGTCGGCCACCCGGAAGGAGTGGCCGGAGGTGGTGGGATCGCGGGACTCGATGGCCGTGACGGAGGCCCGGACGAACCCCTCGAAGAGCGTCTCGATGCTCTGGTAGAGGCGGCTGTTCTCGAGCGCCACCGCCGCCTGGGAGGCCAGCGACGCGGCCAGGCTCCGGAAGCGGGCCGGATACGGCACGGCCTCGACGGCGATGGCCTCGACCGAGCTGAACGGGCGTCCCGCCTCGGGCTTGCCGTTGATGAGCTGGAGCACGCCGATGACGTCGCCGGCCGGGGTCTTCATGGGCACGACCAGCATCGACTTGGTGACGTAGCGGGCCTGGGTGTCGAAGTCCCGGTTCAGGCGGTAGGGGGTGCCCGGCGGCAGCTCCCGCGCGTCGTCGAGCTGCACCGCCTCGCCGCAGGCGGCCACGTGGCCGGCGATGCTCTCGCTCGTGATCGGCAGCGTGAACTCGGTGAAGGGGATGCGCACGCTGTCGTTCTGGGCCAGCTTGAAGCGCAGGCGCCGCGCGCCGTCCTCCGCCTCCTCCACGAGGTAGAGCGACCCCGCGTCGCTCCGGGTGATCTCGCGCGCCTTGGTGAGGATCAGCTCCAGAAGCGCGTCGGTGTCCCGCTCGGCCGTCAGCCGCACGCCGATGGCGTTGAGCTCCTCCAGGTGCCGGGCGGTCTCCTCGGCCTCCCCGGCGACGCGGGCGTGCTCCGAGGCGTTGCGGAGGGTCTGGGCCAGGACGAAGGGCGTCACCGGCACCGGCAGGCACGCGTAGTAGCCGGCGGGCGCGGCCGCGGTGCCCGCCGCCACCAGGGCGACCACGGGGACCCCGGCGGCGCGGGCGCGCGCCTCCAGGGCCTCGTCGGGGGACCCCGCGCTCCGGTCCACGAGGAGGACCGTCCCCTCCCGACAGGTGGCGAGCGACCGGGCGCAATCGAGAGGGCGCGGCACGAGGTCCTCGGCGAGCCCGGCCAGCCGTTCGCCCAGCCGGGAGCCGGCAGGGTACCACACCACACGGCCCTGCATGGCCCGAGGGTATGATCCCCTTCGAGAAGGTGTCAAGCCTGCGGGCCGCCCCCGCGCGCGCCGGCTTGACCCGCCCCGCCGCCGCCCCTAGAATCCGTCGTCATGACTCGGCGCGTCTCGACGGGAATCGCGCGGCTCGACGGCATGCTGGGCGGGGGGCTCCTGCCGGGGACCCTGGCCGTGGTCTACGGCGCCACGGGCATCGGCAAGACCCATCTCGGCCTGGCCTTCGCCCAGCACGGGCGGGCGGCGGACGGCCGCCCGGGCATCCTCTTCGACATGAACGCCCGGGGCGACTCGCAGCAGCACGCGGCGTACGCCGAGCGCCTCTACGGCTGGCGGCTCGGCCGGTGGCGGCACACCGTCACCCCCATGGCCGACCCGTACCCGTCCGAGGCGGACCGCGAGGCCTTCTACTGCGACGCCCTGCCGTGGGTGGGGAAGCTGCGCGACTACCAGGCCGAGACCCCCGACGGACCGGTCTTCGACTGGAACTGGAAGGCCGCCTACAGCCATGCCCTCTACACGGTCCGCCCCTTCGTCTACTTCCACCTGGCCGCGGGCACCCGGCGCGTGGTGGTCGACGGGATCGAGCCCATGGACGCGCCCGCCGACTACGTCCAGCCGTTCGTGTTCGAGGAGCTGTACCGCACGGCCATCCACCGCGACAGCGAGACCCTCGGCATGGAGATCTGCCTGCCGGTCTGGAAGCACCGCGCCTTCATCGACGCCCACCGCTACGATCACGCGGCGGTGACGACGCTGCTCCTGGTGACCACCGAGGAGACCCAGCTCGAGCACCTCATCGCCCGGAAGGTCGCCGCCGGCGACGTCGGCGCGGTGGCCAACACGATCCTGGTCATGGGGAGCGAGCGGGTAGGCAACCGGCTCGGACGCTTCTGCTGCGTGGTCAAGCACCGCGGCAGCGCCATGAGCGATGAGATCGCCGAGTACCGCGTCACCGAGCAGGGGATCGCCTTCGGCTGAGGCGGGGCCGACGGGGCCGCGGCTCCTGGCCCGCCGGCGGGCCCGCTTCCGCCAGGCGCCGCGCCTGCGGGTCGCCTCGGCGCGCGCGGCGCTGGCCTTCGTCGCCGACGTGGGCTTCTGCTCGACCTTCTACCGGTTCCCGGAGGGGGTGGCGTGCCTCTGGGCCGCCGTCGTCGGCCGGCCGGCCCCGCGCTGGCCCCGGCGCTCGCACCACGACACGGGGGTCGGCCTCACGTGGGAGCTCAAGGACCGGCTGCCGGCGCGCCGGCAAGTCTACTACGGCAAGCTCCTCAAGGGGCGGCCGCTGCTGGTCGCGCTCGACCTGTTCCCGGCCTTCTACGCCCTCGTGCGGGGGCGCCAGCGGGCGCGGGACTACCGGGCCGAGTACGCGGCGGGGCGGCTGTCGGCGACGGCCCGCCGCATCATGGACCGTCTCGCGCGCGAGGCGCCCCAGTACACGCGGGGGCTGCGGGCCGAGTGCTTCCTGCTCGAGCCCCGGCACACGCGGGAGTTCGAGCGCGCCATGGCCGAGCTGCAGCAGGGGCTCTGGGTGGTCAAGACGGAGGAGCGCTACGAGCCGACGTTCTCGTACCGCTGGGACCTGCTCGAGCGGCGGCTGCCGGAGGCCGTGGCCGCGGGCCGGCGGCTGACGCGCGCCCAGGCCGTGGACCGCCTGCTGGGGCGCTACCTGGCCGGAGCCGGCCACTCCACGCCCGCCCTGCTCCGCCGGCTCTTCGGCCTGTCGCCGAGCGAGATCGACGCCGGGCTCGCACGGCTCGAGCGGGCGGGCGCCGTGCGCCGGGACGTCGCCGTGCGGGGCTGGCCGGGCCGCTACGTGGTGAGCGTCCCGTGACCGGCCCGCCGCCCGGCTTTCGCTCCATCGACATCCACACCCACCTGCACCCGGCGTGGCTGTCCCGGGCCATCCGGCGCTGGTTCGCCGAGCACTCCACCTGGAACCTGCACTACCCGACGGACCCCGAGTGGGTCGCGGACTTCCTGGCCGCCCGCCACGTCGAGCGCTTCGTCTTCTTCTCCTACGCCCACAAGGCCGGGATCGCCCGCGGCATCAACGCGTGGCTCCACGAGACGGCCCGGCGGCTGCCCCGGGGCGTGGCGCTCGGCACCGTCCACCCGGACGACCCCGACATGCTGGAGACCGCCGACCAGGCGCTGGACGAGTTCGGGTTCGCCGGCTTCAAGCTCCATATCAATGTCCAGCGATTTTTCCCTGATGATCCGAGGCTCTGGCCGCTGTACGAGCGATGCCTCGCCCGGGGGCGGTTCCTCCTGATGCACGTGGGGTCCGCTCCCTGGCCCAACGGCTTCGACGGCTACCCCCGGTTCGAGCGGCTGATGCAGCGATACCCGGACCTCAGGGTCGTGGTGGCCCACATGGGCTCCTGGGAGACGCGGCAGTTCCTCGAGCTCATGGAGCGCTGCCCCGGGCTCTACCTGGACACGACGATGGCCTTCGCCCCCATCCGCCCCAGGCACCAGGGGCTCAGCACCATCAACCGGATCGTCGTCGCCAACGACGACCTGCTGCGCTGGCAGGACCGCATCTGCTTCGGGAGCGACTTCCCCAACCTGCCCTGGACCTACGAGGAGGAGCGGGAGGCGCTCTGGGAGCGCGGGTTGCCGCTCGCCGTCTACCGCAAGATCTTCCACGACAACGCGGCCCGCCTCCTGGGGGCCTGAGCGCCGTGGGGCTCACGCGGCTCCGCCTCGCCGCGCTCGCGCCCGCCGCCGCCGACCTCCTGGCGCGGCTGGCCGGCCGGCTCCCGGGCCCGGCCTGGCTGGTCGGCGGGGCCGTGCGCGATGCCCTCCTCGGGGCAGAAAGCGCCGACCTCGACGTGGTGGTGCCGGACGGGGCGCTGGAGGCGGGATCGGCGCTGGCCCGGGCCGTGCCCGGCGCCGGCTTCGTGGTCCTGGACGCGGACCGGCGCGTCTGCCGGGTCGTGGCGGGCGCCCGGGTGGACGTGGCCGACCTGCAGGAGCCCACGCTCGAGGCCGATCTCCGCCGGCGGGACTTCACCGTCGACGCGCTGGCCGTGCCGCTGGGCGAGCTCTGCGCGGCGGGGACGGCGCCGGTGATCGACCCCACGGGCGGCCTCGCCGACCTCGAGGCCCGACGGGTGCGGCCGTGCGGGCCGGGCGTCGTGGCGGCGGACCCCGTCCGCGCGCTCCGCGGCGTCAGGCTGGCGCTGCGGCCGGGCTTCGATCTCCACGCGGACGCCGAGGCGCAGATCGCCGCCGCCGCGCCCGCCCTCGCGGCCGTCGCGCCCGAGCGGGCGCGGGAGGAGCTGGCCGGCATCCTCCGCGCCCAGGAGACGGGTCGCGGGCTCCGGCTCATGGATCGGCTCGGCCTGGCCGCCGCGCTCCTGCCCGAGTCGCGCGCCATGCGGGCCACCGAGCAGTCCCCGCCCCATCGGTTCGACGTCTGGGAGCACTCGCTGCGGGCCGTCGAGGCCGCGGACCGGATCCTAGAGGATCTCGAGGCCCTCGGCCCCGAGGCCGCGGGGCTCGCCGGGCACCTGGCGCAGCCCCTGGGGGACGGGCTCACCCGCGCCGACATCCTGAAGCTCGCGGCGCTGCTCCACGACGTCGCCAAGCCCGAGACCCGCGCCGTGACCGGCGGCCGCGTCCGCTTCATCGGCCACGACACGCTCGGCGCCGAGCGGGCCCTCGCGGTGGCGCGGCGGCTCCGGCTGTCCGGCCGGGCCGGGCACGTGCTGGCGCGCCTGGTCGCCCACCACCTGCGGCCCATGCACCTCGGCCAGGCGGGCGTCCTGACCCGCCGGGCCCGTCATCGGTTCTTCCGCGACCTCGGCGACGAGGCCCGGGACCTCGTGCTCCTCGCCCTGGCCGACGCGGCCGCCGTGCGCGGGGAGCCGCCCATGGACGTCTGGCGCGGACCGGCCGGCGATCTCCTGCGCGCCCTCATGGCCGGGCTCGGGGACCAGGAGCGCGAGGCCGCCGCCCCGCCCCTCGTGCGGGGGCAGGACGTCATGGCCGCCTTCGGGCTCGGCCCCGGCCCCGAGGTGGGCCGGCTGCTGGCCCGAGCGCGCGAGGCGCAGGCGCTCGGCGCCGTCCGGACCCGCGAGGAGGCCCTGGCGTACCTCGCGCGGGAGGCCGCCCCACCCCGCCCGTCGCTGTGACCGCCGCACCCGGCGCCCGGGCCGCCCCGGGGTTGCTTGACACCCGGCTGGGGGGGCCCATAGAGTAGGCCCACCTTCGATGCGGCCGCGCCCCACACGGGAGGGCTTCATGCGTCGGCACGTGCTCGCCCCCGTCCGGCTCCGGCTCCCCGCCGCTCCGGACGGCAAGTCGTGACTCTCCACCGGAGGAGGACCGGATGATCCACACGCTGATCGCCCTCTTCGTCCTGCTGCTGGCCCCGGCCGCGGCGTGGGCCGCGCCGCAGGGCAAGGTGGTCATCGCCCAGGGCGTGGACCCCACCACGCTCGACATGTCGAACCAGCAGGAGCAGCCGGCGTCCAACGTGGGCGCCCAGATGTTCGAGTCCCTCCTGGAGCGCGACCAGTCCTTGAAGCTGGTGCCGGCCCTGGCCGCCGAGATGCCCAAGCTGGTGGCGCCGACCACGTGGGAGTTCAAGCTGCGCCGCGGCGTGAAGTTCCACAACGGGGAGGACTTCAACGCCGACTCGGTGAAGTTCAGCCTGGAGCGCCTCGTCAACCCCGCCAACAAGCTGCGGGGCTCATCGTCGTTCGCCCCCATCGACCGGGTCGAGGTCGTGGACCCGTACACGGTGCGGATCCACACCAAGAAGCCGTGGCCGGTCTTCCTGAGCCACATCGCGCTGCGCCAGGCGGCGATGTACCCGCCCAAGGAGTACGCCGGCAAGGATCCCGCGGCCATCTCGCGGAGCCCCATCGGCACCGGGCCCTACCGGTTCGTCCGCTGGTCCAAGGACGAGGAGATCGTGATGGAGGCCTTCCCCGGCTACTGGGGCGGAGCCGCGAAGATCAAGACGGTGGTGTTCAAGCCGATCCCCGACGACGCGGTGCGCGTGGCCGCGCTGCAGAACGGCGAGATCGACGTGGCGGTGAACATCCCGCCCCACCTGGCTGGCATCATCGACAAGCACCCCAAGATCTTCCTGAGCACGGCCCCGTCCATCCGGACGATCCAGCTCATGATCTACACCCACCAGATGGACGGCAGCCACAAGCCCACCGGGCCCTACGCCGGCCCCACCGCCGACAAGCGGGTGCGGCAGGCGCTGGCCTACGCCCTCGACGTCGACGAGATCATCAAGGGCGTGATGGACGGCAAGGCGGTGCGCGTGGCCACCATGCTGACGCGGCTGCACTTCGGCTTCGACCCGTCGCTCAAGCCGATCAAGCAGGACCTCGCCCGCACCAAGAAGCTCCTGACCGAGGCCGGCTTCCCCAACGGGCTCGAGATCACGCTCCACGGGCCCCAGGGCCGCTACGTGCGCGACCGCGAGGTGGCCGAGGCGGTGGCGGGCCAGCTCACCAAGGCCGGCGTCCGGACCACCCTCCGGACGCACGAGTTCGTGAGCTACCTCAACAACATGGTCTACGTGCACAAGGCCGGTCCGGTGTGGCTCATCGGCTGGGGGCACCCGACCATGGACGCCGAGGCCATCTACGTGCCGCTGTTCAAGTCGCCGAACATCTTCGTGAACTGGCACAACGAGGACTTCAACGGGATGGTCAACGAGGCCCAGGCGCAGATGGACGAGCAGAAGCGCCTCGCCCAGTACCACCGGATCAACAAGCTGTGGATCGAGGAGGTCCCGGCCATCCCCCTCTACCAGCAGATCGACCTCTACGGGGCCAACAAGCGGCTCAACTGGAAGGCGCGGAGCGACGAGCTGATCCGCGCCTACGACATGTCGCTGAAGGATGGCAAGTAGCCGGCGGCTGGTTGACATCGAGGAGCGGAGTCCTAGAATAGGGAACGTCGCGCGGGCGTAATTCAGCGGCAGAATGCCAGCTTCCCAAGCTGGACGTCGCCGGTTCGATTCCGGTCGCCCGCTCCATCCCGGCCCGGGGGCCAGGCTCTCACTGGAGCCGGCCCCCGTGGCGTTTTCCCGGAGCCTCATGCGCGTCGAGCGGATCGTCTCGGGCGGCCAGACGGGCGCGGACCGGGCCGCGCTCGACTGGGCGCTGGCCCGCGGGGTGGCCCACGGCGGCTGGTGCCCGCGGGGCCGGCGGGCCGAGGACGGCCCCATCGCGGCGCGGTACGGGCTGGCCGAGACGCCGAGCGAGGACTACGCCCAGCGCACCGAGTGGAACGTGCGGGATTCGGACGCCACCGTGATCATCACGCTCGCCGCGACGCTCGGTGGCGGCTCCCGGCTGACCGCGGAAGGGGCGGCGGCCCTCGGCCGCCCGTGGCTGCACCTGTCGCGGGAGCGTGACGGCCTCGCGGCCGGCGCCCGGCTCGCCGCCTTCCTCGACGCCCACCCGATCCGCGTGCTGAACGTGGCCGGTCCGCGCGCCTCCGCCGAGGCGGAGATCGCCGCCTTCGTCGCCCGGGTGCTCACGGAGGCGCTGGCCCCGGCCGGCCCTCCGGCCGCCTCCCCCGCCGGCCCCGCCGGCTGAACCCGCCCCACCACGGGAGACCCTCATGCCCTACGCCAAGCTCAACGGCATCCGCGCGCACTACGAGACCTACGGCGCCGGCGACCCCGTGCTCCTCGTCAACGGCCTGGGCTCGCCGGCCGTCAACTGGCTCTTCCAGGTGCGGGACCTCTCCCCCCACTTCCGGGTCGTCACGCTCGACAACCGCGGGGTGGGGGAGACGAGCGTGCCCCGGGCTCGCGAGTACCCGACCGGTCAGCTCGCCGAGGACGCGCGCGCCCTCCTCGACCACCTGGGAGTCGAGCGCGCCCACGTGGTCGGCGCCTCCATGGGCGGGACCATCGCCATGGAGCTGGCCATTCGCCACCCGGGCCGGGTGCGGAGCCTCGCCCTGTGCTGCACGTGGGCGCTCGGCGACGAGCGCTTCCTCGGCGCCATCCGGTCGTGGATGGCGCTGGCCCCGCGGGTCAGCCTGGAGGAGCGCATGCGCCACCTCCTGTGGCCCTGGGTCTACAGCCCGAAGTACCTGAACGACCAGGCGCGGGTCCAAGAGGGCATCCGGCGGGCGCTGGCCTACCCGCACCCGACGCGGGCGGAGGCGCTGGAGCGGCAGGGGCGCGGACTGCTCCAGTGGAACGGCACCCGGCTCGGGGACCTCCGGCGGCTCCGCCAGCCGACGCTCGTGCTCGTGGGCAGGGACGACGTCTTGACGCCCCCGGGCTTCTCGCGCCACCTCGCCTCCGTCATCCCCGGCGCCACGCTCAAGCTGCTCCCGGGCGGGCACGGCTTCTTCGTCGAGGAGGCCGAGGCCTTCAACCGGGCGCTCCTCGCCTTCCTCCGCCGCGCGGGCCGCTGAGGCCCGCCCGGCGAGACCGGACCCGGCCCGGAGTCGCGTCGCGTGTGGTTCCTGCTCGCCCTGGTCGCCACGCTCTGCCAGGTGCTGCGCAACACGGTCATGAAGCGGCTCGGGGTGAGCCTGGACGAGTACCTGGCCGTGTGGGGGCGGTTCACCTTCCTCCTGCCGTTCGCGGCGCTGTTCGTCCTCTGGCAGGGCGTCCCCGAGATCCGGCCCGGCTTCGTGCCGGCCTGCGGGCTCTTCGCCCTGTGCCAGACCGTGTCGACCATGGCGCTCTCCAAGGCGCTCAAGTACGGGGACCTCTCGCTGGTCACCGCCCTGTGGAAGGTGAGCCTCCTGTTCCTGGTCGGGCTCGGGTACGTGACGCTGGACGAGGAGCCGTCCGCGCTGGGCCTGGCCGGCATCCTGATCAGCATGAGCGGGGTGTACCTGCTCAACGTCCAGAAGGCGCGCATCACCTGGTACGCGCCGCTGGCCGTGCTGGTCACGGACCGGGGTCTCCGCTACGCGCTCCTGGCCGCCGTCTTCTACGCCCCGTCGGTGGTGACGATCAAGTGGGCGATGCAGTGCTCGGACCCCTACATGGGCACCCTCGGGGGGTACCTGGCGTCGAGCCTCCTGGTGACGCCGGTCGTCCTCGTGACCTCGCGCCGCCACCTGGCCGCCGTCCCGCGGCACTGGGCCGCCTTCTGCTCCTTCGGGCTCTTCGCCGCGCTGACCACGGTGACCCAGGGCCAGGCCTACCTCCTCACGCTGTCCTCCTACGTGGAGGCGGTCAAGCAGGTGGAGATCCTGCTCGCGATGGCCATCGGCGCGCTCCTCTTCGGCGAGCGCCAGCGGGTGCGGGAGATCGCCCCCGGGGCCCTGGTCATGCTGGCGGGCGTGGTGCTGCTGTCCCTGGCCGGGCGGGGGTAGGGCGGGACCCGGCGCGGGCGGGAGGGGCGGCCGGGCCGGCCGCGCGCGTCAGGCGTCGGGGCGCTTGCCGTGGCTCGCCCGCACCACGGTCTTGATGCCGCCCCGGACGTTGAAGTCGCCGACGACCTCGATGAAGCGCGGGGCGGCCACGGCCACGAAGTCGTTCAGGATGCGGTTGGTCACGTCCTCGTGGAAGGCCCGCTCGTTCCGGTACGACCACGCGTAGAGCTTGATGGACTTGAGCTCCACCAGGTGCCGGCCGGGCACGTAGCGGATGCGGATCGTGGCGAAGTCCGGCTGCCCCGTCATGGGGCAGAGACAGGTGAACTCCGGCACCTCCAGGCTGACCTCGTAGTCCCGATCCGGATGCGGGTTGGGCACCACCTGGAGCTGGCGGCTCGGCTCGCTCGGCATGGCTCGACGCTACCCCCCGGCCGCGCGCGCCGTCAAGCGTCGGGGCGGCGGGTCAGCGCCGGGTGGTCAGCCCGATCCCGGCCGCCACCAGGGCGCTGGACAGCCAGAGGGCCGGGGTCAGCGGCTCGCCCGAGATCACGGCCGCGATGACGACCCCGGCCACCGGCGTGATCAGGGCCCAGGCCGCCAGCGCGCTCGGCCGGTAGACGCGGAGCAGGTGGAGATTCACCACGAAGTTGAAGCCGGCGACCACCACGCCCTGGAACCCGAGCGACAGGAGGAGCGAGGGGGTGTAGCGGGTCGGGACGGCCGCCTCCCACCAGAGGCTCGCCGTGATGAAGCAGGCCAGGCCCACCGCCGCCTGGTACACGAGGAAGGTGGTGGGATCCACCCGCTGGACGGCCCGCGCGCTGTACACCATGCGCTCGCCGAGCAGGAGGGCGGAGGCCGACACGAGCAGGTCCCCGCCGAGCGTCTGGCTCGAGGGGGAGAACGTGCCCCCGAACAGCACCAGCACGCCCGCGTAGGCCACCACGATGCCGGCCAGCTTGGCGGCGGTCATCCGGTCGCCGGGGATCTGGAAGTGGGCGAGCACGACCGCGTGCACGGCGTAGGCGTTGAAGAGCACGACGGCGTGGGCCGCGGTGGTGTGGGCGATGCCGACGTTCATGGTGCCGATCTGCAGCGCGAACAGGAGGCCGACGTTGAGCAGGAGGCGGCCCTCGCCGGGCCGGATGCGCAGGACGCCCCGCTGGCCGGTGAGCCAGGCCCAGGCGAGCACGGCGATCCCGCCGAGGCAGAAGCGCAGCGAGGCGAGCCGGAAGGGCGGACAGTCGGCCAGCCCCACCTTGATCGCCACCGGGTTGCCGGCCCAGATGACGTTGATGAGGAAGGCGACGGCGGCGCCGCGGAGGTCGAGCGGGCGGGCAGTCATGCGAGACGCGACGCGTATGTTAGCATGAGATCCCGTGAAGATCGGGCTCGTCGGCCTCCCCAAGAGCGGCAAGACATCGCTGTTCAACCTGCTCACCGGCTCCCACGTGCCGACCTCGTCGTTCGGCACCGCCCGCGGCGAGCTGCACACGGGCGTGGCCCACGTCCCCGACGAGCGGGTGGACCGGCTCTCGGCGCTCTTCACCCCGCGCCGGACCACTCCCGCGAGCTTCGAGGTGGTGGACCTCGCCGGCTTCGCCAAGGGCGAGCGCCAGGGCCTGGAGGCCAGCGAGTTCCGGAGCGCGGACGGGCTGCTGCAGGTCGTGCGCGCCTTCACCGACCCCGCCGGCACCGCCGCCGACCCGGCCCGCGACGTCGACGACCTGGAGACGGAGCTGATCCTGGCCGACCTCGAGGTGGTGGAACGCCGCCTCGTCCGCCTGGAGGCGTCGCTGAAGAAGCGGCGCACGGACGCCGACGCGCGGGAGCAGGCGCTGCTGCGCCGCCTCGTGCCCGTCCTCGAGGCGGGCACGCCGCTGCGGGCGGCCGGGCTCGGCGTGGAGGAGGCGCGGGCCGTCCGCGGCTTCATGTTCCTGTCCCTGAAGCCGATCCTGCACTGCCTCAACCTGTCCGAGAAGGAGATCGATCGCGCCCGGACGCTGCCGGAGGGCTTCGGCCTCGCCGCGGTGGCCGCGCGGCCCCACACGCGGGTCGGGTGGGTGTCCGCCGTCATCGAGGCCGAGGTGGCCGGGCTCGCCGGCGACGAGCAGACGGCGTTCCTGGCCGACCTGGGCTTGCCGGAGCCGGCCATCCGCCGGGTCCTGCGCGACTGCTACGCGCTGCTGGGCCTGATCTCGTTCTTCACCGTGAGCGAGGACGAGGTGCGGGCCTGGTCCATCCCGCGGGGGACGCGGGCCCAGGACGCGGCGCTCGCCATCCACACCGACATCGGCCGCGGGTTCATCCGGGCCGAGGTCGTCGGCTACGAGGAGCTGGTGGGCGCCGGCGGCTCCCTGGCCGCCGCCCGCGAGCGGGGCCAGCTCCGGCTCGAGGGCAAGGACTACGTGGTCGAGGACGGCGAGATCGTGCACGTCCGGTTCAACGTCTCCCGCTAGCCTCTCCGCCCGCCCCGCTCAGCCCTCCGCCCGGCCGAGCCCGAAGGCCTCCGCCACCAGCTCGTAGGAGCGCATCCGCGCCTTGGGATCGTGGGTGATGGTCACGAGCATGAGCTCGTCGGCGCCGTGGGCCGCCGCCATGCCGAGCAGCCGCTCGCGCACCTGCTCCGGCGTGCCGACGACGGAGCGGCGCCGGGCGTGCTCCCGCAAAGCCTGCTCGTGCGGCGCGTAGGGGTAAGCCAGCGCCTCCTCCACCGAGGGGTACGGGCCGGCCCGGCCCGTGTAGAGCCGCACGAGGAAGAGGTCGCGGCTCTGGGCGAGCCGCCGCGCCTCGGCCTCCGTCTCGGCGCACACGACGAACACGGTGAGCCCCGCCCGCGGAGCGGCGCGCTCCGGCGACGGGCAGAAGGCGTGCCGGTAGGCGTCCATGGCCTCCACGCTGCCGTCGGCGCTGATGAAGTGGGCGAAGGAGAAGCCGAGGCCCAGCGCGGCGGCGTAGCGGGCGCTCTCCCCGCTGGAGCCCAGGAGCCAGATGTCCGGCGCCGAGGGGCCGGCGGGCATGGCGCGCACGCCGGCGAAGGGGTGGCCGGGCGGCAGCCGGTCGTGCAGGAAGCCGACGAGGTCGGCGACCTGGGCGGGGAAGTGCTCGAGGCCCAGCGCCCCCGGCCCGCGGGCCAGCGCCCGGGCCGTCCGCGAGTCGCTGCCCGGCGCGCGGCCGATGCCGAGATCGATGCGGCCGGGGAAGAGCGTCTCCAGCATGCGGAACGTCTCGGCCACCTTGAGGGGGCTCTGGTGGGTGAGCATCACGCCGCCCGAGCCGACGCGGATGCGGGAGGTGCGGGTCGCCACCTGGCCGATGAGCACCTCCGGGCTCGCCCCGGCCAGGCCCGGCGTGGAGTGGTGCTCGGCGAGCCAGTAGCGGTGGTAGCCGAGCCGCTCGGCGGCCTGGGCCAGCTCCAGCGTCTCGTGGACGGCGTCGGCGGGGGTGGCGCCGCTCCGGACCGGCGACTGGTCCAGGACCCCGAGCGGCAGGCTCACGCCGTCGCCGTCCCGCCGCCACCGGCCGGGACCGGCGGGCGCGCGTCGCCGCTCACCGGACGGTCAGCCCCTCGAGGGGGAGCTCGGGCCGGCGCCCGTCCAGGAGGTCGGCCACGACCCGCGCGGTGCCGCAGGCCATGGTGAAGCCCATGTGGCCGTGGCCGCAGTTGAGGAGGAGGTTGGCGAAGCGCGTGGCGCCCAGGATGGGCGCCCCGTCGGGCGTCATGGGCCGCAGACACGCGCGGTACTCGCCGCGGTCCCAGTCGGCCGCCTCGGGGAACACGTCGCGGGCGAAGCGGAGGATGTTGTTGAAGTCGCGGTGCGTCCACGTCCAGTCGTAGCCCGCGAACTCGGCGGTGGAGGTGAGCCGCAGCCGGTCGCCGAGCCGCGACCAGCCCACGAGCCACTGCTCGTCGACGCCGGGCAGGGTCGGCGCGAGCCCGCCCGCCTTGAGCGGGAACGTGGAGGAATAGCCCTTGGCCGGGTAGATGGGGAGCCGGAGGCCGGCCGTGCGCGCGACCCGGGCGCTGCCCACGCCGAGCGCCAGCACGTACCGGTCCGCCGCCACCGGCCCCCGCGAGGTGAGCGCGGCCTCGATGCGGTCGCCGGCGGCGCGGAGCCCGGTCACCCGCGTGCCGGTCGTGATGGTGGCGCCGAAGCGCTTCGCGCAGACGGCGGCCAGCGCCTCCGTGAACACGCGGGAGTCGCCGCTGCTGTCGCCGACGTCGCGGATGGCGCCGGCGATCTTCTGGCGGACCGGCTCGAACACGGGGTCGAGCCGCGCCACCTGGGCCGGGTCCAGCACCTCCTGCTTCTGGCCGTGCTCGGCCAGGAGCGCCATCTTCCGGACGCCGGCCTCGAGCTCCCCCCGGTCCCGGTAGACATAGAGCGCGCCCCGGGTCACCGCGTGGTACTCGATGCCCTCCTCCCGCACCACGTCGTTGAGCAGGCGCTGGCTGTACTGGCAGAGGCGGAGCTTGACGAGCGTGTTGCGCCGGGCCCGCTCGGCCGTGCACTCGCGGAGGAAGGCCAGACCCCAGCGGTACAGCTCGAGGTCGGGCGTGAGGCGGACCCGGATCGCCGTCTCCTTGCCGAACAGCGAGCGCACGAGCTGCCCGGGCGCCTTCGGCGAGGCCCACGCGAAGGCATGCCCGGGGGCGATGACCCCGGCGTTGGCCCCCGACGCCTCGAGCGCGAGGCCGTCCTTCTCCTCGAGCAGCGTCACCTCGTGGCCGGCGCGGCCGAGGTAGTAGGCGGCGGTGACCCCGGCGATCCCGCCCCCCATCACGAGGACGCGCACGGCTCAGGCCTCCAGGAGGTAGCCCGCGCCCAGCGGGTCGTCGGGGTCGAAGAGCACCTGTGCGAGGCCGGTGATCCAGGCGGTGCCGGTGATCTCGGGCAGGATGGCGGGCCGGCCCTCGACCCGCGTCAGGCCGGCGATGCGCCCGGTGAAGGCGAGGCCGAGGAGGCCCCGGCTCACGAGCGTGTCGCCCACCGCCATGCGGCCCTGGTGGTGGAAGAGCGCCATCCGCGCGCAGGTGCCGGACCCGCAGGGGGCCACGTCCACCTGGCCCGGCCCCCACACGAGGGCGTTGGGCGAGACGCGGTCCGCCCCGGGCGGCTCGTGGAGGATGACGTTGTCCACGCTGACCTTGCCCTGGCCCGGCACCTCGACGTGGAGCTGGGCGTTGACGGCGGACCGCAGCGCCATGCCGCGGCTCGCGAGGCGCGCCGCCTGCTCCCGCCGCACCTCCACCCCGGCCGCCGTCCCGTCCACGATGGCGAAGACGTTGCCGGCGCCGACGGCGATGTCCAGCGGCACCGTGCCCAGGTCCTCGACCTCCACCGTCTCGCCCGGCAGGACGACGAAGGAGGGCGTCCACCGGAGCGTCACCTCCCGCACGCGTCCGCCGTCCGCGCGCGCGATCGTCTCCACGACCCCGCCCTCGGTGTCGATGACGACGCGGGTCTCCGGCCCCTGGGACGCCACCAGGCCGGTCTCCAGCGCGACGGTGGCGGCGCCGATGGTCGCCTCCCCGCACGAGACGTAGTAGCCGCCCGGGTAGACGAAGAGGAGCCCGAAGTCGGCGCCCGGCGAGACGGGCTCGGTGAGGAGCGCCACCAGGAGGGCGGGATGCCCGCGGGGGGGCAGGCAGATGGCCGTGCGCACCTGGTCCATGCGCTGCTGGAAGTGACGGCGCTTGGCGGCCATGGTGTCGCCGGGCAGCCGGCCGAGCCCGCTGGTGACGAGCCGCATGCCGATGCCGGCGGTGTGGAAGTCGACGGTGGTCAGGACCCGATCCGCGCGCATGACGGCCTCCCGCGCGGCCCGCCGGCGGCGTCGGAGGCGGCCACGCTCCCGCCATCAGACGCCGCGAGCCGCGGGGTTGTCAAGCCTCGGGCGGCGTGGCCGTCGCGCGACGGTCGGCCGCGCGCGCGGGGCGGGGCGGCGCGTCGTGGGCCCGGCTGTAGCCGGCGAGCCCGGCGAGGAGGCAGACGGCGATGCTGGCGAACATCGCCCGGTACCCGAGGGACGCCGCGCCGGGGCGCCAGGCGTCCACCAGGCTCAGCACGCCGCCGGTGAGGACGGGCAGGAACGACGTCCCGGCGACCTGGGCCAGGTTCACGGTGGTGACCCCGCGCCCGGCCAGGCGATCGGGGAACAGGCTCCGCCCGTGGGCCACGATCACGACCCCGTACGCGCTGACCAGGCACAGGAGCACGAGGAGGGCGGCGGCCAGGCCGAGGGGCGGCCGGGGCAGCGCGGCCAGGAGCGCGAGCAGCGCGACGCTGGCGGCGGCCCCGGGCACGATGATCCACTTGCGCGTGTTGAACAGGCGGTCGAGGGGGCCGTAGGCGAGGATGCCGGCGACCTGGGCCAGGCTCATCGCCGTCAGCACGTGCCCGCGCCCCAGGGGGTCGAGGCCGTGGACGTCCCAGAGGTAGGGTCCGGCCCAGAGCCCGAGGACGGTGAGCATGCTCGCGTAGGCGAAGGTGTGGATGGCGAGCACGGGCGCGAGCCCCGGCGTGCGCCACACGGCGCGGAGCCCGCCCAGGACGTCGGCCAGCCTCTCGCGGGCGGCGGGGGCGGGGGCCGTCCCCGGCGGGGCGTCGCGCGCCAGCAGCGCGAAGCCCGCGCCCACGGCGGCGGTGAGCCCGGCCGCCCCGACGAACGCCCACCGCCAGCCCAGGCGCGCGCTGGCCACGGCGAGCGGCGTCGCCGCCGCGACGATCCCGAGGTTCGACAGCGCGAACACCCAGGCCAGCCGCGTGGTGAAGCGCTCCCCGCCGTACCAGCGCCCGCACAGCACCACCGCCCCCATGAAGCTGCCCGCGCAGCCGAGGCCCAGGAGGACGTGGCTCGCCACCAGCTCACCGAGCCCCCGCGCCCCCCCGTGGCCGAGCGCGCCGAGCACGGCGAGCCCGGTGAGCGCGGCGATCACGCGGCGGGGACCGTAGCGGTCAAAGAGCATGCCCACCGGAAGCTGGACGACGCCGAGGGCGACGAAGAACGCGCCGCTGGCCAGCCCGAGCGCCGCCGCCGAGAGGCCCAGCTCCGCCCCCACCTCGGGCGCGATGACGGCGAAGGCGGCGCGGTAGAACTGGCTCACCGCCGTGACGAGGACGAGGAGCGGGAGGAGCGCCAGGAGCGTCCCGGGGGCGCGGCTCAGATGGCCGTGTAGCCGCCGTCCACGGGCAGGGCCACGCCGGTGACGAAGGCGGCCTCGTCGCTCGACAGGAACAGGATGGCCAGCGCCACCTCCTCCGGACGGCCGAAGCGTTCGAGGGGGTAGCGGCGGAGGGTGGTTGCGCGCCACGCGCGGTCGGCCATGAGGGCGGCGGTCATGGGCGTCTCGATGTGGCCGGGGCACACGCAGTTCACCCGGACGGCTGGCCCGCACTGCAGCGCCATCTGCCGCGTGAGGTTGACCACGGCGCCCTTGGACGCGGCGTAGGACGGGGCGAGCGACCCGCCCACGAGCCCGTAGATCGACGCCAGGTTGGTGATGGCCCCGCCGCGCGAGGCGGACAGGGCGGGGAGGGCGGCCCGCGAGCAGAGGTACGTGCCCGTGAGGTTGACATCGATCACCCGATGCCACTCCGCGGGGGCGGGCGTGCGGTCGCCCGCCAGCGGGCGCACCCCGGCCGAGTTGACGAGGGCCGACAGCCGGCCGAACCGGTCGAGCGTGGACGCCACCAGGCCCGCGCAGGCGGCCTCGGAGGTCACGTCGGCCTCGAGGGCGTGGGCCTGGCCGCCGGCCGCCTCGATGGCGCGCACGGTCCCGCGGACGGCGGCGCGGTCGCGGTCCGCCGCCGCCACCCGCGCCCCCTCGGCGGCCATGAGCAGCGCCGTGGCCCGGCCGATGCCCGAGCCGGCGCCGGTGACGAGGACGACCTTGTCGCGCATGCGGTCCATGGGGCCTCCCGGCCGGGGCCTCGGCCGCTACTGGGGCCTGATGAGGCCGAGCATGGGCTTGCCGCCGACGGCGCGGACCAGGTCCACCAGCGCCGCGTCGGAGGACCCGGGCAGGAGGACGCACCCGGCGGCGAGGAAGAGCCCGACGCCGCCCGTCCGGGCGATCGCGTCCTGGGCCTCGGCCTTCACCCGGTCGGCCGCGCCGGCCTTGAGGGCCCGGCGGTCGATGCCGCCCATGACGGCGCCCGGCAGCCGGCGGTGGACGTCGTCGAGCGGCGGCCCCGCTCCACGGTCGTCCCAGCTGACGGCGTGGGCGGGCAAGGTGACGAGGCGGTCCCACAGGAGGTGCTCGCCGTGGGCGTGCAGCACGGTGAGCCGCGCGCGCGGGGTGGCCGCCTCCAGGATCTGGCGGTCGTAGGGCTCGCCGAAGCGCGCGTACTCGTCCTCGGTGAAGAGGTCCCGGCTGGCGCCGGTCACCGCGTAGAAGACGCCCTCGCCCCCTTCCCGGAGGCACGCGTCCACGAAGGCGAGCGTCGTCTCCGTGATGGCGACGAGAGCGTCGGTGACCGCCCCCGGGTTCTCCGTCAGGTCGTACTTGAGCCGGTCCCCGGCCAGCCGCCGCGCCAGGGACAGGGGGCTCCCCACCGTGGCCAGCGTCGGGCAGTCGGCCCGCCGGTCCACCACGCACCGGATCACCGTCTCCAGGTGGCTCGCCCACGCCGTGGACTCCATCCGGACCGGCCGCACCCGCTTCCAGTCCTCGGGGGCGGTGACGCCGTGGCGTGCGCAGGGCCGGTGCCCGTCGGCCAGGACCCTCTCGTCCTCGACGCAGCCCCAGTCCTGGACGGCGTAGCCCGCCGTCGGCGTGACCTTGAGCACGTCCGAGCCGTAGCGCTCGTGGAAGCGCAGCGTGGCCTGGGCCAGCGCGGCCGGGTTCCGGTCCACGTCGGGGAAGTGGCGCCAGAAGGCGTAGGGCGGGCGGTCGGTCGGCTGGCGTCGGATCGCCGCGAGGACGCGCTCCAGCTTGGTCACGGCGCCCCGGCCGGGAGGAGCTCGAGGCGGCCGTCGCGCAGCGCCGGGCGGCCGTCGGCGGTCAGCACGCGGAAGGCGAGCTGCCGGCCCGTCCCCCCCGCGGTCTCCGGCCACCCCTCGACCCGGAGCGTGCCCGGCATCCGCACCATGGCCGCGAAGCGGCCGCGCACGCGGCGCACGGCGGCGGCGTCCGCCGCGCCCTGTCGCTCCAGCACGCGGGTGACGGCGAGCGCGAGCGTCGCGGTGCCGTGCAGGAGGACGTCGGGCAGCCCGGCCCGCAGCGCCGCCGCCCGGTCGGTGTGGATCGGGTTCCAGATGCGCGCGCACTCGGTGTAGAGATGGGCCAGGCCCGCCGGGACCTCGACCAGCTCCGCCCACGCGGGGTCGCCCGCGGGCCCCTCCTCGGCGCGCTGGCCGCCACGCCGCTCGGGGCCGTCGGACGGCGCCGCCCGCGCCGCGTCCCGCCCGTCGCGGTCCCCCGCGGCCGGCTCCGGGTCGCAGGTCACGCCCAGGTGCAGGCTGCCGTAGAGCGTGGTGTTCACCGGCGCGCCGGCCGCGTCGGTGGTCTCGTAGCGTGTGAGCACGTAGGCCCCCGGCGGGCGGGGCTCGATGGCCACCACCGTCGCCACCGTGGCCAGCCGGTCGCCCGGCCGGGGCAGCCGCTGGAGCACGAGGTCGTGGGTGGCGTGCACGCTGCGGGCGGCCACCTCGGGGGCGAAGCGCACGGCCCGGATCGCCTCCGCCAGCGGCCACTCGTAGCAGACGGGGAACAGGGGGTGGGCGAGGAGGCCGCCGGGGCGGGCCGTGTCCAGGTACGGGGGCCCCGTGGCGCCGACGCAGGCCGCGTACGCCATGAGCCACCGGGCGTCGATCTCGCGGACCGCCGGCCCCTCCCGCGTCCCCAGGACGTCGCGGGAGATCCTCATGCCGGTCGGCCCCCGGCCTGAGCATGGCGCGGGAAGTTCATGCAGTCCACGAACACGTCCTGGAAGTCCGGGTGGGCGGCCAGCGACACGTGCTCCATGCGGCGCGCGAGCGTCTCGGCCCGGGCGCGCTCCGCCTCGGACATCAGCGCGAGCTCCGCCCCGAGGGCGGCGGCGTTGCCCACGTAGCGGATCCGCGCCTCGGGCACGCCGGGCGGCAGGAGGCCGATGCGCAGCGCGCTCGCGATCGAGAGGTAGTTGCCGAAGCCCCCCGCCAGCATCAGCTCGGTCACGTCGCCGGGGGCGATGCCGGCGACCCGGCACAGCATGGCCACGCCGGAGGCGATGGCGCCCTTGCAGAGCTGGACCTGGCGCACGTCCTCCTGGGTGAGCAGGATCTCGTGGGCCGCCCCCGCCTCGCCCGGCCGGGCCAGCACCACGACCCGCTCCTCGCCGCGGCGCTCGACCCGCGCCCGGAGGGCGGGCGGCAGCCGGTCGCGCCCGTCCACGTCGACGAGGCCCGTCCAGTCCAGCACGCCCGCGTCGAGGAGCCTCGCGACCAGGTCGATGATCCCCGACCCGCAGATCCCCTGCGCGGCCGCCTCGCCGATCGTGTGCAGGCGCAAGTCGCCGTCGGCCAGGCTCACGCGGTCGACGGCGCCGAGGGCGGCCCGCATGCCGTGCCGGATCTGCGCGCCCTCCAGGGCGGGGCCGGCCGGCGCCGAGCACGCCCACAGCCGCCGGCTCGAGCCCAGCAGCACCTCGCCGTTGGTGCCGATGTCCACGGCGACGCGCAGCTCGGGCGTGTCGCCGATGCGCGTGGCCAGGGCCACCGCCACCGCGTCGGCGCCCACGAAGCCCGCCACCAGCGGCAGGAAGCACACCTGGGCCTCGGGGTTCACCTTGAGGTACAGCTCCCGCGCCGGCAGCACCAGCGGGTGGCGCATGACGGGCGCGTAGGGCGCCAGGCCCACCCAGGTCGGGTCGATGCCGAGCAGGAGGTGGTGCATGCACGTGTTGCCGACGACGACGACCTTGTAGATCCACTTGGCCAGCACGCCCGACTCCCGGGTGACCTGCTCGACGTGCTGGTTGAGGCAGGCGAGGATGCGCGTCTGGAGCTTGCGCAGGTTGCCCGGGTCGAACTGGGCGAAGGCGATGCGCGACATCAGGTCGCCGCCGAACACCGCCTGGGGGTTGAGGCTGGAGACGGAGCCGAGCACCTCGCCCGAGGCGAGCTCGAGCAGCGTGGTGACCACGCTGGTGGTGCCGACGTCGATGGCGAGGCCGAACGTCTGCAGCGCGGTGTCGCCGGGCTCCACGCCCAGGAGGCGCCGCCCGAACGTGGCCACGGTCACCTCGCCCTCGTGCTCGCGCAGCGCCGCGGGCAGGGTCCGCAGCATGTCGCGCGGCACCTCGTCCACGGCGTGGCCCGTCGCCGCCGCGAGCTCCTCGAGGTCGGAGGTCTGGTGGTGCTCCTCGCGGGGCAGGGCGACCTTCACCACCCGCTTGGTCACGCCGGCATCGATGGCGACGGGGCGGGGAGCGTCGGCGCCCCGCTCCGCGCCCAGGATCTGGAACGTGCTCTCGTCCAGGGGGGGCGCCACCCGCACCGTGACCGGCTCCGTGGCGTGGCACTGGCACGACAGCCGGTAGCCCTCGCGGACGAGGGCGTCGCCGAGCTGCAGCTCGTCCATGACGGTGGGGGGCGGGACGGGCCCCGCCACGAACTTCACCCGGCACGAGGTGCAGCGGCCGCGCCCGCCGCAGGTGGCGGTGATGTCGACGCCGGCCGCGTGGGCCGCCCGCAGGATGGAGTGTCCGGGCTCGACGGCGAGCGTGCGCCCGTCGGGCAGGAGGGTGACGGCGATCGCCATGCGCCCGTCAGGATAGCACTTCCCCTTGACTTTCCGCGGGCCGTTTGCCGATAGTGAACCACCCGAGCACCGCTCGAGGGCCGCGCCGAGGAGGATCGTTGCTCCGATACGTTGTGTACCGCCTGCTCTGGCTGGTGCCGACGCTCCTGGCGATGGCCCTCGTCACGTTCGGCGTGATGCACGCCACCCCGGGCAGCCCGCTGGACCCGGTGGCCGAGGGCGCCAACCCGCTGCCCCCCGAGGCGCAGAAGAACCTGGCCGAGGCCTACGGGCTCGACAAGCCGCTCTGGCAGCAGTTCCTCATCTTCCTCACCAAGGCCGTGCAGGGCGACTTCGGCACCTCGTTCGTCTACAAGACCCGCACGGTGTCGGAGATCCTGCTCGAGACGTTCCCGGTGTCCATCTTCCTGGGGGCGATGGCGCTGGCCATCGCGGTGGCGGGCGGCGTCACGCTCGGCGTGCTCGCCGCCATCTACCAGAACCGCTCCTGGGACTACCTCTGCGTCAGCGTCGCCACCCTCGGGGTCGGCGTGCCCAACTTCGTGCTGGCCGTGTTCATGATCGTGCTGTTCTCCTTCGTGATCCCCCTGTTCCCCACCGGCGGGTGGGGGACGCCCCGCGAGTGGGTGCTGCCCACGGTCACGCTGGCGCTGGCGCCCATGGGCATCATCGCGCGCTTCACCCGCTCGAGCATGCTGGAGGTCATCCGCTCCGAGTACGTGAAGACGGCGCGCGCCAAGGGGCTGGCCGAGCGCCCCATCGTGCTCAAGCACGTGCTCAAGAACGCGCTGATCCCGGTGGTGACGCTCCTGGGCCCCATGTTCGCCGCCGTCGGCACCGGGTCCTTCTTCGTGGAGGCCATCTTCCGGGTGCCGGGCATGGGGCGGTTCTTCGTGCTGTCCATGACCGGCCGCGACTACCCCATGATCATGGCGGTGGTGCTGATCTACGGCGCCTTCCTCGCCGTGATGAACCTGGTCGTGGACCTCCTCTATGGCGCTCTCGACCCCCGCATCCGGTACTAGCGTCGACGCGGGGGTCCCCCCGCTCGCGCTGCTGCGGGAGCCGGTGCACGGCACCAGCCTATGGCGCGACGCCTGGCGGCGCCTGCTCCGGAACCAGCTCGCCGTCGCGGGCGGGGTGGCCATCATCGTGCTGTGCCTGGTGGCGATCCTCGCCGACTACCTGGCTCCGCACTCCTACACCAAGCCCAACTTCGGACGGCTCTACGAGTTCCCCTCCGGCGACTACCCCCTCGGCACCGACCAGCTCGGCCGCGACGTGCTCTCCCGGATGATCTACGGCGCCCGGGTGTCCATGCTCGTCGGTCTCGGCGCCCAGGTGATCGTGGTGGTCATCGGCGTGCCCATCGGGCTCGTGTCGGGCTACCTCGGCGGCCGCGTGGACCTCCTGCTCACGCGCTTCATCGACGTGATGTACGCCTTCCCCCGGCTGCTCTTCGTCATCCTGATCATGTCCATGCTCGGCGCCGGCCTCAGCAACATCTTCATCGCCATCGGGCTCACCGGCTGGGTCGGCATCGCGCGGCAGACGCGGGCCCAGGTGCTGTCGCTGCGCGAGAAGGAGTTCGTGGAGGGCGCCCGGGCCCTCGGGGCGGGCTTCTGGCGCACGGTGGCCCGGCACGTGCTGCCCAACGCGCTGACGCCCATCGTCGTCTCGGTGTCGTTCGGCATCCCGGAGGCCATCTTCACGGAGGCCGCGCTGTCGTTCATCGGCGTGGGCATCAACCCCCCGACGCCGTCGTGGGGCCAGATGGTCGGGGAGAACCAGCAATACCTGCGCTCGTACTGGCACCTGTGCGTGTTCCCGTCCATCGCCATCGCGGCTACCATGCTGTCCTTCACCTTCTTCGGCGACGGCGTCCGCGACGCCCTCGACCCCAGGATGAAGTGAGGCCAAGGAGGTCACACCATGCGGATCCCGGATGAGCAGCTCGAGCTGTTCGCGCAGCGCCTCGGGGCCATCGGCCTCGACCGGCGCCGTTTCCTGCAGGTGGTCGGCGCCATGGCCGCCGTCGGGGGCCTCGGGTTCCTGACCGAGGCCCGGGCAGCCCGGCCGACGAAGCCCGCGCCGGGTGAGAAGCTGGCCAAGGACCAGGTGCTGCGCTACGGGGGCGGGGGCTGGTACCAGCAGGACCCGTCGAGCCACGACTTCAACAAGGATCTCTACTGCTCGGGCCACGTGGCGCTGTTCGCGGGCCTCATGGTGTTCAACGCCGACTTCGTCTCCGAGCCCTGGATGGCCACCAAGGTCGAGGGCAACAAGGACGGGTCGAAGTGGACGTTCATGATCCGCAAGGACTCCCGCTGGTCGGACAACTCGCCGGTGCGGGCCCAGGACTTCGAGTGGTCGTGGAAGCGCCAGCTCAACCCGGAGACCAAGGCGCCCTACGCGTCGTTCCTCTACGACCTCAAGAACGGCGAGGCGTTCAACAAGAAGCAGATGACCGATCCGGGGCAGGTGGGGGTCAAGGCGCTGAACGACTGGACGCTGGAGGTGACGCTGGAGGGGCCGCGCGGCTACTTCCCGGTGCTGGCGGCGTACCTGGCGGCCCTGCCCGCCCATCGGGGGGCGGTGGAGAAGCACGGCGACAAGTGGACGGAGGCGGGCAACATCGTCACCAACGGCCCGTTCACGCTGGAGTCCTGGGAGCACAACCGCCAGATGGTGCTGCGCAAGAACCCCTACTACTACGAAGCCAAGAACGTGCACCTCACGCGCGTGGTGGTGCCGATCATCCCCGTCCAGGCCGGCGCGCTGCCCTACGAGAACAACGAGCTGGACATGACGGCGCTCCAGGCGGGCGACCTGCGGAAGCTCCAGGCCGACGCGCGGGCCAAGGGCGACGTGTTCCAGTACCCGTTCCCCGGCACCTGGTACCTGCTGCCCCAGGTCACCAAACCGCCCTTCGACAACCTGAAGGTCCGCCGGGCGGTGGCCCACGCCATCAACCGGGAGGAGGTGGTGAAGGTGAGCCAGGGCCTGGCCATCCCGGCCTGGTCCATGATCCCGCCCGGCTTCCCCGGGGCCGTCGACGATCCCAAGATCAAGGCGCTGCAGCGGTACGACAAGAAGCTGGCGCTGGAGCAGCTCAAGGGCACGCCCTTCGAGGGGGGCAAGAACTGGCCCAGGATCAGCCTCAGCATGCGCGACGAGGGCCTCGGGTCCAAGCCGCTGGCCGAGGCGGTCCAGGCCATGCTGCTCGACAGCCTGAACATGAAGACCGACCTCGAGGTGCTGGAGCCGCGGGTCTTCCGCGACCGGCTGTGGAAGCAGGATCTGCAGTTCGTGTGGATCCGCTGGTTCATGGACTACCCGGATCCCCACAACGAGTACTTCGACACCTTCTACGGCAAGAAGACCACGGGCAAGCGGCAGGCCTGGGTCAACGACGCCTTCGACAAGGAGCTGGAGGCCGGCCGCGACACCCGCGACACGGCCAAGCGCATGGAGCACTACAAGAAGGCCGAGGAGATCATGCAGGCCGACGTGGGGTACGTCCCCGTCGCCTGGGTGGTCCGCTACGCGGCCAAGAAGCCCTGGGTGCGCGGGCTCGAGAAGAACAAGCAGGGCCAGTTCGTGGTCGACGGCAACATCTACGTCGACATGCTGGAGCACGTCTACATCGTCGAGAGGGGGTAGCCCCCCGGCCGGCTACAGCCGGCCGTGCGCGGACTCTGACTGGGTCGGCGGGAGGGAGACGTGGCTGTGGACGCAGAGCCACCGGCCCTCTCGCCGCTCCAGCACGAAGGTGGCGCGGCCCTGGCGGGTGAAGGGCTGCCCGTCGGGGCCGGTCGCTTCCGACGACCAGGCGGCGGCCACCCACGCCGTGTCGCCCGCCGCGCGGCCGGCGGGACGCTCCTCGAAGCGGAACCCCCGGATGCGCGGCCACACGTTCCGCCATTGCTCGCGCTCGATGTTCGCGAGGCCGTGGACGGCCATGGCCCAGGTGCCGAAGGCCAGCGCGTCGTCGGCGAACATGCGGCGGCCCCCCGCGAAGTCGCGCGCGCGGCACGCCGCCTCGAAGGTCCGGAGCCAGCCCGTCACCTCGCTCGTGGGATCGGCCATGGCAGGCATGATCGACAGCCGCGGCGGCCTTGTCAACCGCGGGACGAGCCATTATCCTGCGCCCATGGAGCCGCTGACCATGGACGCCTTGCGCGCGCTCGCCCGCGCCCAGGCCCTCGATTGCTCCGACGAGGAGCTGGCCGGGCTCCTGCCGCTCGTGGAGGGCGGCCGCCAGCTCATCGCCGGGCTGGACGAGGCCCTCCGCCCCGAGGTGGAGCCCACGTCGGAGTTCCGCCTGTCCTGACCGCCGCCCGCCGCCCGTGAGCGACCTCGCCTGGACGTCGATGACCGAGCTGGCCCGCCGCCTCGCGGCCCGGGAGGTGTCCCCGGTGGAGGTGGTGCAAGCCCATCTCGACCGCATCGCCGCGCTCGACGGCCGCTTCCGCTCCTACCTCACGGTGATGGCCGAGCCCGCGCTGGCCGCCGCCCGCGCCGCGGAAGCCGACCTCGTCCGGGGACGGACGGCGAAGCCGCTGGCCGGGGTGCCCATCGGGCTCAAGGACCTCTACTGCACCCGGGGTGTCAAGACCACGGGCGGCTCGCGCGTCCTGGCCGACTTCGTCCCGGACGAGGACGCCACGGTGGTGTCGCGCCTCGTCGAGGCCGGGGCCATCGTGCTCGGCAAGCTGAACATGCACGAGTTCGCCTACGGGCCCGAGGGGCTCAACCCGCACTACGGCACACCGTGGAACCCCTGGGACGCCGCGACGCACCGGATGTGCGGAGGGTCCTCGTCGGGATCGGGGGCGGCCGTCGCGGCCGGCCTCTGCCCGGGGGCGCTCGGCTCGGACACGGGCGGCTCCATCCGGATCCCCGCCAGCCTCTGCGGCTTGAGTGGCCTCAAGCCGACCTATGGCCGCGTGAGCCGGGCGGGCGTGCTGCCGCTCTCGTGGTCGCTCGACCACGTCGGCCCCATGTGCCGGACGGCCGCCGACTGCGCCCTGATGCTGGGAGCCATGGCCGGCCACGACCCGCGCGACCCGACCACGAGCCGGGCGCCTGTGCCCGACTACCGGGCGGCCCTCACGGGAGAGGTCAAGGGCCTGCGGGTAGGGCTGCTCGGCGCCTTCTTCCTGGAGTCGGCGAGCCCGGAGGTGCGGGCGGCCGTCGAGGCGGCGGCGCGAACCCTCGAGGCGATGGGCGCGAGCGTCGTGGGGGCGAAGCTCGACACCGTGCACCTGGCCGCCGGCGCGGCCCTGGCCGTGGTCGCCCCCGAGGCCTACGCCTACCACGAGGCGTGGCTCAAGACGCGGCGGGCTGACTACGGCGCCGACGTGAGCCTCCGGCTCCTGGCCGGGGCCTTCGTCCCGGCCGCCGACTACCTGAAGGGCCAGCGGATCCGGCGGCTCGCGGTGGCCGACGTGGACCGCGCCCTCGCCGCGGCGGACGTGCTCCTCGCGCCCGCGACGCCCATTGCCGCCCCGACGCTCGGCGAGCGCGAGGTCGAGATCGGCGGCCAGCGCCATCCGGTCCGGACGAGCCTGATCCGGTTCACGCGGCCCTTCAACTTGAGCGGCCATCCGGCGGCCTCGGTGCCCTGCGGCTTCACGTCCGCCGGCCTGCCCATCGGCCTGCAGATCATCGGGCGGGCGTTGGACGAGGCCACCGTGCTGCGGGTGGCCGACGCCTACCAGCGCGCGACGGACTGGCACGGGCGCCGGCCCCCCGCCGCCGCCTGAGGCCCGGCCCGACCGGACGCCGCGCCCCTCGGATGCGCGACGACGGCCCCCGGGGCGACGCCTCCCCCGATGACGACGCGCCGGACGCCGACGAGCCCGTCGTCCTGCCCATCGAGGACGCTCTCGACCTGCATCCCTTCCATCCCCGGGACGTGTCCTCGGTCGTGGACGAGTACCTGCGGGAGGCGGCGCGCCGCGGGTTCAGCGAGGTGCGGTTGATCCACGGGCGGGGCCGCGGGGTGCAGCGCGCGGCCGTGCAGTCCCTCCTCGCTCGCCACCCGCTGGTGCGCCGGTACTTCGACGCGCCCCCCGAGCGCGGCGGCTGGGGCGCCACCGTGGTGGTGCTCGCCCCCGAGGCGGCCGGCCCCGGCGGCCCCGGCGAGCCACACCCCTGCCCCTGACGCGCGTCCGCGCGGGCGGAGGGTGCCCACCGCCCGCCCGGCGAGGGAGCCCGCGTCCTCGCTACCCCGGCCGGGGCACCCGGCCGGCCACGGCCCGCACGCGGCGCGGCGCGGCCAGCCAGATGGCGACGGCCGACACCCCGCAGCAGCCGGCGGCGATCCAGAAGGCCAGCGTGTACGTCCCCGTCGCGTCGTGGAGCCAGCCCGTCACCCACGGCCCGGCCGCCCCGCCCGCGATGGTGGCCACCATGAGCGTGCCGAAGATCGCGCCGTAGTGCCGGCCCTCGAAGATCTCGGCGGGGATGGCCCCGATGACGGACGTGAGGCTGTAGCCGAGGAAGCCCTGCGAGACGACCATCACGCCGAGGAGCGCCGGCGCCGGGGTCCCGGCCAGGCCCAGGAGCGCGAGGTAGCAGAGCGCGAAGCCCGCGCTCCCGATGGTCCACACCCATTCCCGCCCGACGCGGTCGGAGAGGTGCCCGAGGAGGATCTGCCCGGGAACGGCGGTCAGGCTCACCGAGCCCAGCGCCCAGGCGGCGTCCGTCGGGCTGAACCCGACCTCGACGAGGTACTTCGTCTGGTGCACCTGGACGGCGTACCAGGCGAACATGGCGGTGCCGTAGCCGGTGGCGATCCACCAGAAGCGGGCCGTGCGCAGGGCGCGGGCGAGCGTCCAGTCGACGGCGGCCCAGGCCGGGTCCACCACGTTGGTCCGGCGGGCGGCGGCGACGGCGGCGGGCGGATCACGATCGCCGTCGGGCCGGAGGCCGAGGTCCGCGGGCCGCCGCCGCACCAGGAGGTTGAGCGGCGCCAGGACGGCGAGGACGACCACGCCCATCGTCGCGCACGCCGCGCGCCACCCGTCCCGCTCGATGATGGTCTGCCACCAGGGCAGCAGGAGGATGGAGCCCGCCCCGACGCCGGAGAAGGCCACGCTCATGGCCAGGCCCCGCCGGCGCACGAACCAGTCGGGCAGGAAGAGGGCATGGGCAGTGTAGCCGAGGCAGTTGCCGCCGGCCCCGACCAGGATGCCGAGCGTGGCGTAGAGCTGCCACGGCTGGCGCACCAGCGTGGCCAGGAGGAGGCCGGCCGCCAGCGCTGCCGCGCCGACCTCGATCACGACCCGCGGACCCCGGTGGTCGATGAGCCGGCCGACGATCGGGCTCAGGACGGCCGAGACCAGGAACCCGAAGGAGAACGCGCCGGCGGTGACGCTGCGATCCCACCCGAACTCGTCGAGGATCGGCGGGAAGAGCAGGGAGAAGGCGGTGCGGGCGGTGACGGCCACGCCCATGGTGACGAAGGCCACCCCCACCACGACCCAGCCGTAGAAGAACGGCAGCCGCATCCGGCGCGGGCCCTAGCCGGGCGTCGGGACGAGGTTCGCCGGCGGCTCCCCGCGCGCGACGCGGCCGATGTTCGCCGCGATGAGCGCCGCCCGCGCCTCGAGCATGCCGTCCGTCCAGCCAGCCACGTGGGGCGTCATGAGCACGTTGGGCAGCTCGTGGAAGGGCTCGCGGGCGGGGGGCGTGGGACCCGGCGCCGTGGGATAACGGTACCAGACGTCGAGCGCGGCCCCGCCGATGGCGCGGCCGGCCAGCGCGCGATAGAGCGCCCCCTCGTCGATCACCTCGGCCCGGGACACGTTCACGAGCACGGCCGCCGGCTTCATCAGGGCCAGCTCGCGGGCGCCGAGCAGGCCGCGCGTCTCCGGGGTCGCGGGCAGCGCGACGACGAGATAGTCGGCGCGGCGCAGGACCTCGTCGAGGATCTCCAGGCCGCCGAGCAGGGCCAGCGGGTCGGCCGCCGAGCGCCCGACCTCCCGGCGGACGCCGCACACCTGCATCTCGAACGCCCGGGCGCGCCGGGCGACGGCCTGGCCGATGCGGCCGTAGCCGAGGATGCCGACCGTCCGTCCCGCCAGCTCCGGCCACGGCGGCGGCGGCGGGCCGATCGCCCACTGGCTCCGCCAGACGCCGCGGCGGAGGGCGGCGTCGAGCTGGGCGAGGTCCCGCGTGAGGGCCAGCATGGCGCCGATGACGTACTCGGCGATGCCCGTCTCGTGGCCGTAGGCGTTGGCCAGCGCGGCCCCGGCGGGCAGGGCGGCGCGGTCGATCCGGTCCAGCCCGGCGCCGGGCACCTGGACGAGCCGGAGCCGGCGCGCGGCCGCGCCCATGTCGCGGGTGAAGGCGAGGGTCACGAGCACGTCCACCCCGTCCATCTCCGGCCCGACGCCCGCCTCGTCGGTCACGGCGATGGCGCAGGGGACGTCCAGACGGGCGCGCACCGCCGCCTCCAGGCGCGCCGCGAACGTTCCGACGAAGGCGACCTTCAGCATGGCCCCGGCCTCCCCTCCGGCTCCCCCCACGATGCCGGGGGCGGGGCGGCGGCGTGCGACAAGATTCAGACGATCCCGGCCAGTCGCCGCGCCGGGCTTGCAGGGCGGGACGGCGCGGGTAAGATGGGCGCCGTCATGCGACGGCGCGTCGTGGTGCTGGTCGTCCCCCCGGTGGACGAGCTCGACCTCGTGGGCCCCCTGGAGGTGCTCGCGACGGCGAACCGCCTGCGGGGGAACGCGCGACGGGGCTACGCGGTGGAGGTCGTCACGACCACCCGGGACGGCCACGTCCTCGGCGAGGGCGGCCTCGCCCTCCGGGCGCCGGGGCGCTACCAGGACGTCGCCGGCCGCGCCGACTCGGTGCTGGTCGTCTGCGGCGTCGCCGCCCGCAGGACGCGGGACCGGGCGCTGCTCGCCTGGCTCGCGCGGGCCGCCGCGAGCAGCCGGCGGATCGGGGCGGTGTGCGTCGGCGCCTTCCTCCTCGCCGAGGCCGGCCTCCTCGACGGCCGCCGGGCCACCGCCCACTGGCGGTACGCGCCGGAGCTCGCCCGGCGTCATCCCCGCGTCGCCGTGGACCCGCGGCCGACGTGGGTGAAGGACGGCCCCGTCTACACGTCGGCCGGCATCTCGGCCGGGATCGACCTCGCGCTGGCCTGGGTGGAGGAGGACCTCGGCGCGGCGGCCGCGGTGGGCGTGGCGCGGGAACTGGTGCTGTTCCTGCGGCGCCCGGGCGGCCAGGCCCAGCTCAGCGTGTCGCTGGCCGCCCAGGCCGCCCACACCAGGCCGATGCACGAGCTGCAGGCCTGGGCGCTGGAGCACCTCGACCGGCCGCTGCCCGTCGAGGCCCTCGCCGAGCGCCTGGCCATGAGCCCACGCAACTTCGCGCGCGTGTTCGCCCGCGCGTTCGGCACCTCACCGGGTCGCTACGTGGTCCTCCTGCGTCTCGAGGCCGCCCGGCGGCTCCTCGAGCAGACGGACCAGAGCCTCGCCCGGGTGGCGAGCGCCTGCGGCTTCGGGAGCGTCGACGTGATGCGGCGCGTGTTCGGTCGCGCCCTCGGCACGACCCCGGGGCGCTACCGCCGCGCCTTCGAGACGCCGGCGCCCCGCGGCGTGCCGCCCCGCGGCCGGCTCGACGAGACGCGCCGGGAGATCGCGCGGGCGGCCCGGGTGGCCAGCCTGGCGAGGCGTCCGCTGCGGCTCGCCGTCGCGGGCGGCTGAGCCCCGGGACGCCGGCCGGGGGGAAGGGGTCGGTCCGGGGTCAGTCCTTGTCGGCCCGCAGCAGCAGCATGCGGTCGGTGAAGGCGACCACCCGGCCGTCGGCGAGGCGGAAGTCGAAGGCGGCGCGGCACGCCGCCGGCGCCTCGCGGACGAAGCGCTCCAGGTCGGCCCGGGCGTCGGGGCGCATGCGCATGCGCCCCGTCCAGTCGTCCCAGACGCGCTCCTTCTCGATCACCGCGTCGTCGATGACGGTGAGGCCGGCCGCCCGCAGGAAGGCCAGCCACTCGAGCCGCGGGGCCGAGCGGACGTGGCTCGGGTCGCGGCGCCGCTCGACCTCCAGGATGAAGGCGGCCGCGGCCGGGTCCTCGTGGCCCAGGATGTCCTGGAGCAGCAGCGAGCCCCCCCGTCGGAGCACGCGCGCCGCCTCCCGCATGGCGGGGAGGATGGCGGGGAAGTGGTGGGCGGCGATGCGGCACGTGACGAGGTCGAAGCTCTCGTCGCGGAAGGGCAGGGCCTCGACGTCGGCGGCCAGGAACCGCACGGCGCGCCGGCCCCGCTCGGCGACGAAGGCGCGGGCCACCCCCAGCATGGGCAGGGTGAGGTCCGTGGCGATCACGCTCGGGATGAACTCGGAGAAGGCCAGGGCGGTGTGGCCGGCGCCGGTGGCCAGGTCCAGGGCCCGGGCGGCGGCCCGGGCCCGGCCCCAGCGCACCAAGAGGTCCAGGTCGGGTCCCCCGGCGTGGCCCACGCTCGTCACGTAGGCTGCCGCCGAGGCCCCGAACTGCTCCTGGACCCGGGCCTTCTGGCCCTGGCTCATGCCGACGTCGACTTGCGTCGCTCGGCCATGTGGCGCAGGAGGAAATCGGCGTCGAGGGGAGTCAGGTCGAACCGGCGGCTGGCCTCGTCCAGGAGCTTGGTGCGATCGGTCCCGGGGTTGTCCCGGAGCTGGTCGTCGATCCACTTCACCGCCTGCTTGATCGGGGCCTCGCCGGCCGCCATGGTCAGCGTCCCGCCTCGCGCTCGTGGGCGGTCTTCCACTCCTTGTTCAGGTCCTCGACGCCCGGGATGTGCTTGATGGTGCTCCACGTGGCGCGCGCGGCGCCCCGCATGGCGTACATCAGGGTCTCGCTGATCTCGTCCTCGGTGGCGCCCGCCTGCTTCGCAGCCGCGAAGCGGCCGGGCACTCAGGAGGTGCAGCCGGCGGCCGCCATCGCGGCGAGCGCCACCAGCTGCATGGTCTTGGGGTCCAGCGCCCCCTCGCGGTAGAACAGCCCGGCGAACTCCTTCATCTGGCCCATCGGGTCTCCTCCTCTGTGGTGTTCGGTCGAGCGCCCCGACGACGGGGCGCGGTGCGCGGGAAGAGCATAGCGCGAAGCGGCCGGGCCCCTCAAGCGGCGGCGCTCAGATGTCGCGGACCAGGCGGCGGGCGCGGTCCATGCGCCGGCGATAGGTGTCGAAGGAGCTCACGACCTCCGGGCGCCCCCCGGCGCGCGCGAGCGTGAAGCACGAGAACGTGATGTCGTGGGCCAGGGGGAAGTCGCGGTACAGGCGCCCCGCCACCCGCTGGGGGTTCTCCGACCGGGTGATCTCGAAGTCCTCCTCGGCGCGGAGGGGCGGCAGGCGGTCCCCGTGCTTGGTGCGGATCCACTTCATGGTGCCGCCGAGCAGGTACGAGAGGAACAGGCAGTCCACGAGCATGGACTCGGTCCAGGGAATGGCCTTCCGGTAGCCCGCCACGAACCGCGCGCCGGTCGCCTGCAGGAACCGCCGGGCCGTGTCCGGCGTGACGAAGTCGCAGGCGCCGAAGATGTAGCCGATGCGCCGGCTCGGGCGGCAGTACTCGACCAGGCTCTGGAGCCGGATCACCTTGTCGCCGAGCCCCAGCAGCTTTCTGTGCTGACCGTGGGAGGCGATGTAGCAGATCTGGAACGACGGGCGGCGCCTGACCTCGGCCAGGAGGAGCCCGAGGTCGTAGTGGGAGTAGAAGCGCCGGTACACGAGGTGGACGGGGATGCCTTCCCAGGCCAGCGACTGCTGGATGGCCTTCAAGTAGGGGAAGACCGAGGGCTCCTCGTCCAGGAGGCCGCCCTTCTTGTTCCACATGGACTCGAGCACCACGAGGCCCGGCACGGCTCAGCCCCCGCGGGCGGCGCCCGGGCCGCTGCGCCCGGGGCCTCCCGCTCCCGCCATCCGGTTCCGCGTCCTCACCGTGGGCTCCCCCTACGCGGGCGGCGTGCCCCGGGGCAGGCACTGGTAGCGCACGTGCTCGGCGCCCCGGTGCATGACCGTGCCGGGCTCGTCGATGACGGCGTCGACCAGGAGGCTCCGGACGGCGGTGGCGCGCTCGTCGCGCTCCGCCAGGCACCCTTGCTCCGACACGAACACGTCGATCGTGCGCCAGGGACCGCTGCCCTGCCGCCGCTCCCACAGGGCGAAGCGGGACGTCGAGGGATCCGGGCGGGCCGCGGGCCCGTTCGAGGGGGCGGGCGTCCCGCTCGACGGGGCCGCCGCCGGGGACGTGGGGGCGGGGGCGTCGCCCCGGGCGGGGGCGTCCGGGGCCGCCGGCTCGGGGCTGGAGGTCCACTCGGTCGTGGACTGCTGGACGCAGCTTCCCGGGGCCGGGGGCACCTGGCTCAGCGCCACGCTCCCGTCCGGCCGCACGCACCGGTAGACGGTCTCCGCCTGGCCGGGGGCAGCCCCCAGCAGGAGGACGGCGGCGAGCGCGGCGGGCAGTCGCAATGGGGGCCTCCGTGCCCGAAGGCTAGCACGGCCGCCCCTCTCCCGCCATTGGATGATCTCGGAATCATCCAATTGGAGGTTTACATGGTTGAATTATCGTGGAAAATGGCTGATCGAAAGACCATGAGAATCCCCCTGGATCGGAGCGCGGACCGCTCGGGCCGGCTGTCGCTGGCCCGCCAGATCCGCCTGCACCTGGAGCGACTGATCAGGCAGGGGCTGCTCGGGCCGGGCGTGAAGCTGCCCGCCACCCGGGAGCTGGCGCGCGAGCTCGGCGTGAACCGCACCACGGTGGCGCTGGCCTACGACGCCCTCGTGGCGGAGGGGTGGGCGCGGGCCCACGTGGGCCAAGGCACCTTCGTGGCGGAGCGGGCCCCGGCGGCGGACCCCGCCGTGCGCCCCGCCACGTCGCGCTTCGAGTGGACCGGCTTCCTCTCCAAGGGCGCCCAGGCGGTGGGGGCCGACGCCCGCCGGCGGCAGGGCTACTCCCGGCTGCCGCGCTCGAGCCCCGGCCTCATCTCCTTCGTCGGCGGCATGCCGGACGCGACCCTGTTCCCCACCGACGCCTTCCGCCGGGTGCTGAACCGGGTGATCCGCAGCGAGGGGCGCGAGCTCCTCCAGTACTACCCGGCCCGGGGCTACCCGCCCCTGCGCGAGTACCTGGCCGGCTACCTGCTCCGCCTCGGGGTCGAGGTACGTCCGGACGAGATCCTCATCGTCAACGGCTCGCAGCAGGGCTTCGACCTGGTGGCGCGCACGCTCCTGGACCCGGGCGACTTCGTCGCCATCGAGCATCCCTCCTACCCGCGGGCGATGCAGGTGTTCCGGGGCTTCGGGGCCCAGCTCCTGCCCATCCCGCTCGTGGGCGGCGGGGTCGGCGTCGATCACCTGGAGCGCGTGCTCGAGCGCCAGTCGCCGAAGCTGCTCTACTGCCAGCCGAGCGCCCACAACCCGACCGGGGAGACGATGCCGGCGCCCGCCCGCCAGCGCCTCATGGAGGTGGTCGCCCGCTACCGGCTGCCGGTGGTGGAGGACGGGTTCCACGGCACGCTGTTCTACGGCGAGCGGCCGCCCGCGCCGCTGAAGGCGCTCGACCCGACGGGGCAGGTCATCTACGTCGGCACCTTCTCCAAGGTGCTGTTCCCGGGGCTGCGGCTGGGCTGGATCGTGGCGGTGCCCGAGCTGATCGAGCGCCTCGAGATCGCCAAGGAGGTCTCGGACATCCACACGAGCCCCATCCTGCAGGCGGCGGTGTTCCACTTCTGCCGCGAGCGACTCCTCGATCGTCACCAGGCCCGCGTGCTGCGCGAGTGCACCCGCCGCCGGACGGTGCTGCTCGCCGCCCTCGGCCGCCGGATGCCGCCGGGCACGCGCTGGACGGAGCCGGACGGCGGCTTCTCGCTGCTCGTGACGCTGCCGGAGGGGCTGGACGCGGCGGACCTGCTGCCGCGCGCCGTCGAGCGGGGCGTGGGCTTCACGCCGGGCCAGGTGTTCCACGCCGACGGCAGCGGCGAGCGCACGCTGCGCCTGTCGTTCTCCGCGGTGCCGGTCGGCCAGGTCGAGGAGGGCGTGCGCCGGCTGGCCCTCGTCATCGGAGAAGCCCTGCGCCATCCGGGGCGGACGCGGGCGGTGTCGCCCGCCGTGCCGCTGGTGTAGGGGCGTGGCGGAGGAGACCCCCGTGCGCCTGGAGACGCTGGCCGCCCGCGGCGGCCGCGACGTCCCGTCGGCCAGCCGGCCGCTCACGCCGCCCATCTACCAGACGAACGTGTACGCGTTCGAGGACATGGACGCGGTCGAGTCGGTCTGGGAGGGCAAGACGCCGGGCTTCGTCTACGGCCGCTACGGCACGGGCAACCACGCCATGCTGGAGGAGCTGGTGGCGAGGCTCGAGGGCGCCGAGGCCGCCGTGGCGTGCGCCTCCGGCATGGGCGCGACCACCGCGTTCCTGCTGGGCCTCTTCGAGCCGGGCGACCACCTGGTGGCGGCCCGCGACCTCTACGGGACCACCGGGGCCTACCTCCAGGGCGACGGCCGGCGGCTCGGCCTGCGCACCGACTTCGTCGACGCCACCGACCCCGGACGGATCCTGGCCGCGCTGCGGCCGGAGACGCGGGCCGTGTTCGTCGAGGCCGTGTCCAACCCCCTGCTCCGGCTGGTGGACCTGCCCGCCATCGGCGGCGAGCTCGCCCGGCGGCAGGTGGACCTGGTCGTGGACGCCTCCATGGCCTCCCCGGCCGTCATGCGGCCCCTCGAGCACGGCGCCTCGATGGTGATGCACAGCCTCACGAAGTTCCTGTCGGGCCACGGCGACGTGACGGGCGGGATGGTGTTGGGGCGGGCGGAGGCCATGGCGCGCGTGCGCGCGGCCATGATCCGCTCCGGCACGAACCTCGGCCCCTTCGACGCCTGGCTGGCCACGCGCGGCGCGCGCACCCTGTGGGTGCGGCTCGAGCGGCAGTGCGCCTCGGCCCTGGCCCTGGCCGCCTGGCTGGAGGCGCAGCCGGGGGTGGCGCGGGTGCACTACCCGGGGCTGGCGTCGCACCCGCAGCACGCGCTGGCCCGGCGGCTGATGCCGGCGCGCCAGGGAGCCATCCTGTCCTTCGACCTCGGGGGCGGAGCGCCGGCGGTGGAGCGGTTCATGGCGCGCACGCGGCTCGTCGAGTTCGCGCCGAGCTTCGGCGACGTGGCCACGACCTGGACCTATCCCGCGCGCACCTCGCACCGGTCCGTGTCGGAGGAGGACAAGGCCGCCACCGGCATCGGGGCCGGGCTGATCCGGCTGTCGGTGGGGCTCGAAGACCCCGACGACCTGATTGCCGACCTGGCGCGGGGCATCGCGTGACGACCGTGGCGGCGGAGACGGCGGTGGTGCCGGTGATCCTCGAGGGGCGGCACGTGCGGCTGGAGTCGCTGACGCTCGCCCACGCCCCCGCGCTCCTGGCCGCCGCCAGCGGGCCCCGGGACACCTACGGGTTCACGCCGGTGCCCGGCACGCTCGACGAGACGGTGGAGCGGATCGAGCAGGCCCTGGCCGACCAGCGGGCGCTCCGGGCCCTGCCCTTCGCGACCGTGGACCGGGCGCGGGACCGCGTGGTGGGCACCACCCGCTTCGGCAACATCGAGTTCTGGCCCTGGGAGCCGGGCAGCCCGCACCAGCGCGGCGCGCAGCGGCCCGACGTCGTCGAGATCGGCTGGACCTGGCTGGCCGCCGACGCCCAGCGCACGGGCATCAACACCGAGGCCAAGCTCCTGATGCTCACCCACGCCTTCGAGACCTGGCGCGTGCACCGGGTGAGCCTCATGACCGACGCGCGCAACGAGCGGTCCCGCGCGGCCATCCTCCGCATCGGCGCCCGCTTCGACGGCGTCCTGCGGGCGGCGCGCCCGGCCAGCGACGGGACCATCCGGGACACCGCGGCCTTTTCCATCCTCGACGCCGAGTGGCCGGGGGTGAAGGCGGCGCTCGAGGCACGACTGAGACCCTGACCGACACACGATGGCAAGGAGGCGAGCATGGAGACGGGGACGCTGAGGCTCAAGGTGGGGCTGGCCGAGATGCTCAAGGGCGGCGTCATCATGGACGTGACCAACGCCGAGCAGGCGAAGATCGCCGAGGACGCCGGGGCGACCTCGGTGATGGCGCTGGAGCGGGTGCCGTCGGACATCCGGCGCGACGGCGGCGTGGCGCGCATGGCGTCGATCGCCAAGATCAAGGAGATCCAGCGCTCGGTGTCCATCCCGGTCATGGCCAAGTGCCGCATCGGCCACTTCGTCGAGGCCCAGGTCCTGGAGGCGGTGGGCGTCGACTACATCGACGAGTCCGAGGTGCTGACGCCGGCCGACGAGCACTTCCACGTGGACAAGTTCGCCTTCAAGGTGCCCTTCGTCTGCGGCTGCCGCGACCTCGGCGAGGCGCTCCGCCGCATCGGCGAGGGGGCGGCCATGATCCGGACCAAGGGCGAGGCGGGCTCCGGCAACATCGTGGAGGCGGTGCGCCACATGCGCGCGGTGGTCTCCGGCGTCCGGCGCCTCACCCTGCTCGGCGACGAGGAGCTGATGACCGAAGCCAAGACCCTCGGCGCCCCCTACGAGCTCGTGCGCTGGGTGGCCAAGAACGGGCGGCTGCCCGTGCCCAACTTCTCGGCGGGGGGCATCGCCACGCCGGCCGACGCCGCGCTCATGATGCAGCTCGGGGCCGAGGCCGTGTTCGTCGGCTCGGGCATCTTCAAGTCCTCCGATCCGCCGGCCCGCGCGCGGGCCATCGTGCAGGCGACGACTCACTACAAGGACCCCGACGTGCTGGCCAAGGTGTCGGAGGAGCTGGGCGAGGCCATGCCCGGCATCGAGACCTCGAAGCTCAAGGAGGCCGACCTCCTGCAGACGCGGGGGTGGTAGGGGTCGGCGCCCGCCCGGGGGGCGGGCGCCGGGGACGCGGCTCGTCGCCGCCCGGCGCCTCCCCTCCCGCACCCCGCACCGAGGGCCACGCATGTACAATCCGGCCGCCTTCAAGGAGGAGCGGGTCCCCGTCCTCCACCAGCTGATCCGCGACCATCCGCTCGCGACCCTGGTCGTCCTCGGTCCGGGCGGGCTCGTGGCCAACCACGTCCCGATGCTGGTCGACGCGGACCCAGGCCCCCTCGGCACGCTCCGCGCCCACGTGGCGCGGGCGAATCCGCTGTGGCAGACGCTCTCGCCCGAGGTGCAGGCGCTGGCCGTCTTCCAGGGCCCCGAGGGCTACATCACGCCCTCGTGGTACCGGGCCAAGGCCGAGAGCGGCAAGGTGGTCCCCACCTGGAACTACGCCGTCGTCCACGCCCACGGCCCGCTGCGCGCCATCGAGGATCAAGAGTGGCTGCGGCGGCTCGTGGGGGACCTCACGGACTCCCGCGAGCGAGGCCGGCCCGGCCCCTGGCACGTGACCGACGCCCCCGACGACTACATCGCGCGCCAGCTCGGCAGCATCGTGGGGCTCGAGATGCGCCTGACCCGGCTGGAGGGCAAGTGGAAGATGAGCCAGAACCGGCCCGCGGCGGACCGGGCCGGCGTGGTGCAGGGGCTCCGCGACGCGGGGGACGCGGCGAGCCGCGACCTGGCCGACCTCGTGGCCGGGCAGTCCGCCGCCGCGGACGCGCCGCCCCTGCGCCGGTCGGCGGAGGAGCGCGCGCCATGACGGTGGGCGTGCTGGCGCTGCAGGGGGACTTCGCGCTGCACGCCCAGGCCCTGGAGCGCGTGGGGGTGCCCTCGGCCGAGGTGCGCAAGCCCGCCGAGCTGGACGGCGAGGCGGGGCTCATCATCCCGGGCGGCGAGAGCACGACGCTGCTCAAGCTGATGGAGGCCTGGGACTTCGTGCCCGCCCTGGAGAAGTTCCACGCCGCCGGGCGGCCGATCTTCGGCACCTGCGCCGGGCTCATCCTGCTGGCACGCGAGGTGGAGCGGCCGGCCCAGCCCTCCCTCGGCTTCATCGACGTCATCGCCGAGCGCAACGCCTACGGGCGCCAGAAGGAGTCCTTCGAGGCGGTGGGCCAGGGGGACCTCGACGAGGGGCCGCGCCCGATCAAGATGGTGTTCATCCGTGCGCCCCGTATCCGCCGGCTGGGGCCCGGCGTCACCCCGCTCGCCCACCACGAGGGCGAGTGCGTGATGGCGCGCCAGGGCTCGGTGGTGGTGGCCGCCTTCCACCCCGAGTTGACCGACGACCCGAGCGTGCACCGCTACTTCGCGCGCATGGCCGCTCGCTGACGCGGGGGCCGGGGCCCCGCGCTCGACGGCCCCGAAACAGCACCCTTTCGCCGGTTTCTTGACCCGCCGCCGCGCGGGCCGCTATGCTCGGAAGCACGTCCATGTCGACCCAACCGAAGCGCAAGGGCCACATCACGCTCACGTCCCACCCCGGCGGCGTCGCCCATCCGCCCATCGTCTGGGGGGCGGCCGACCCCGCCGCGCGCGGCCCGGTCATCGGCTCCACCTCGGCCCCCGCCCAGCGCAACGTCATCGGGACCCACGCCGGCGGCTACGCCGTGTACCGCGCGCTGGCGGTGGCGGCGGGGGCGCTGGACCCCGCGCACCGGCCCGACCTGACCGACACCGCGCCGACGGACCGGATCGGCCCCCATCCCCAGTGGAGCGAGCCGGACCGGATCGTGTCGCTCGACCCGTTCGGCGCCGTGGTGGCGGAGGTGTTCGCCGACTTCCTCGCGCGCGGCTACGACGTCCGCCCGACCATCGCCGTCACCAAGGCCCACGTCGACGTGCCGGAGATCCGTCGCGCCGTCGAGGCGGGCCGTCTCGTGCCCGATGGCGTCGTCCTGCGCGAGTCGGGGGCCGCCGTCGTCACCAAGGTCGCCCTCGAGCCCGTCTGGCACCTGCCCGGGGTGGCGCGGCGCTTCGGGTGCGCCGAGGCCGACCTGCGCCGGACGCTGTTCGAGGAGACCGGGCGCATGTTCCCGGAGCTGGTCACGCGGGGCGACCTCGAGGTGTTCCTGCCCCCCATCGGCGGGCAGACGGCGTACGTGTTCGGGCCGGTGGCCGGGCTCGCCGATCCCGCCCGGCCGCTCACCGTGCGCGTGCACGACGAGTGCAACGGCTCCGACGTCTTCGGCTCCGACATCTGCACGTGCCGCCCGTACCTGACCCACGCCATCGAGGAGTGCATCCGCGACGCCCAGGCGGGCGGGACCGGCCTCATCGTCTACTTCCGGAAGGAGGGGCGGGGGCTCGGGGAGGTGACGAAGTTCCTCGTCTACAACGCCCGCAAGCGGCAGGCCGGCGGCGACCGCGCGGCGCTGTACTTCGCGCGCACCGAGTGCGTGGCCGGGGTGCCGGACATGCGCTTCCAGGAGCTGATGCCGGACGTATTGCACTGGCTCGGCGTGCGGACCATCGACCGCCTCCTGTCCATGAGCAGCCTGAAGTACGACGCGATCGTGCGCGCCGGCATCGCCGTGAAGCACCGCGTGCCCATTCCCGACGCGCTCGTGCCGCCGGACGCGCGGGTGGAGCTGGACGCCAAGCTGGCCGCCGGCTACTTCACCGCGGGCGCCGCGCCGGACGCGGCCGAGCTCGAGAAGCCCAAGGGACGGCGCTTCGAGTGAGCGCCGGGGCCGGCCCGGCCACCGAGGCGCCGCTGGCCGCCGCCGTCCGGTACCTGCGCACGCCGGAGGCGATCCGTGAGCGCGCCGGCGCCCTGCTCGCGCGCGGGCTCGCGGGCCGGCTCCGCCACTTCGCGGTGGATCCGGGACGCCTCGACGGCGCCGCCGACCTCGTGGCCCTGGTCACGCGGCTGCGCTATCCCGATCTGGCCATCCCCCCGCACAGCCGGTGGCGCCACTTCGGCGCCGGCGGCCGCGACCGCGTCGCCGAGCTCGAGCGGGCGCTCGGTGGCGCCCCGCCGGACGAGCGCGCGCGCGCCAAGCTGGACCTCGCCGTCACCAGCGTGCTCCTGGACGCGGGGGCGGGCCCGGCGTGGCGCTACGTCGAGGCCGACACGGGGCAGGCCCACGCGCGCTCCGAGGGCCTGGCCGTCGCGAGCTTCCGGCTGTTCGCGGCGGGCTTCTTCTCCGCGGACCCCGGCGCGCCGTGGCGGGCCGACGCGGCCCGGCTGGAGGCCATCAGCGACGAGCAGCTGGCCGGGGCGCTCCAGGTGTCGGGGGACAACCCGCTGCCCGGCCTCGCCGGCCGGGCGACCGTGCTCCGGCGCCTGGGGCGCGCCCTCCGGTCGGCGCCCGAGCTCTTCGGCCGACGCGAGCCCCGCCCCGGGCATCTCCTCGACGCCCTGCGCGCCGGCGCCCGCCCCGGCGCCGTCGAGGCGCCCGGCATCCTCTCCGCCGTCCTCGAGGGGCTCGGGTCCATCTGGCCGGGCGGCCCCGGCCTGGGCGGCGCCCCCCTGGGCGACGTCGGCCGCCATCCGGACGCGGGGGGCGCCGGGCCGACGGCCGGGTTCGTGCCGCTGCACAAGCTGTCCCAGTGGCTCGTGTACTCCACCATCGAGCCGCTCGCCGAGGCGGGGCTCGCCGTCACCGCCCTCGACCGGCTCACGGGCCTGGCCGAGTACCGCAATGGCGGGCTGTTCGTGGACACGGGCGTGCTGCGGCCCCGACACGACGCGGTCGTGCGGACCGTCCACCGCCCGGGCGACGAGGCCGTGGTGGAGTGGCGCGCCCTGACCGTGGCCCTGCTGGATCGGCTGGCGCCGCTGGTCCGCGCGCGGCTCGGCCCGGCCGCCCGCGACCTGCCGCTGGCCGCCATCCTGGAGGGCGGGACGTGGGCGGCCGGCCGGCGCCTCGCCGCCGAGCGGCGGGGCGGCGCGCCGCCGATCCAGGTGGAGAGCGACGGCACCGTGATGTGAGGGGAGGAGGGGCGCCCATGCCGGGCCCGGTCCACGTCATCGACCATCCGCTGGTGCAGCACAAGCTGAGCCTGATGCGGATGCGGAGCACGAGCACGTCCGCATTCCGCAACCTGCTCGGCGAGGTCAGCATGCTCATGGTCTACGAGGTCATGCGGGACATGCCGACCCACCCGGTGGCCATCGAGACCCCGCTCGCCCGCACGACCGCCCCCATGCTCGACGGCAAGAAGATCGTGCTGATCTCGATCCTGCGAGCGGGGGCGGGGATCCTCGACGGGATGCTCCGGCTGGTGCCGAGCGCTCGGGTCGGCCACATCGGCCTCTACCGCGACCCGAAGACGCTGGTGGCGGTGGAGTACTACTTCAAGGTGCCGCGGGAGATGGGCGACCGGGACGCCATCGTGGTGGACCCGATGCTGGCCACCGGCAACTCGGCGGTGGCCGCGGTCGACCGGCTGCGGGACACGCGGCCGCGCTCGATCAAGTTCGTGTGCCTGCTGACGTGCCCGGAGGGCCTCGCCACCTTCCACGGCCGCCACCCCGACGTGCCCGTCTACACCGCCGCCGTCGACAGCCACCTCGACGCCCACGGCTACATCGTGCCGGGGCTGGGAGACGCGGGCGACCGCCTCTTCGGCACCAAGTGACGGCGCTCGGCCGGGACGCCCCGGGCATCGTGAGGACTAGCGCCAGGACGACCGGGGCCGGGGGGGCGAGCGGCGAGCGACAGCGAGTAGGGCCTTGCCGCCCCGGCCGATCGCTCGTGCTACGATGCGCGCCGGGCCCATGAACCGCTGGAAGGACTGGTGGGACCAGGGCGAGCGGGACATTCGCCACGCGCGCCACGCCCTCGAGGACGCCGACTACGAGTGGTCGGCCTTCGCGGCGCAGCAGGCCGCCGAGAAGGCCCTGAAGGCGCTCATCATGAGCCAGAGCGGCGAGCCCTGGGGGCATTCGATCACCGGGCTCGTCGAGGCGCTGCCCCGGGAGGCGGGAGCGGGTCCCGACCTCATCGAGCGGGCCAGCCGTCTCGACAAGCACTATGTCCCAACCCGCTATCCCAACGGGTTCGCGTCGGGCTACCCGGGCAAGCTCTACACGCGCGGCGAGGCGGAGGGGGCGATCGCGGATGCGCAGGCCGTCATCGAGTTCTGCCGGCGCCGTCTACCTTGACCGCGACCGGCGCGTCGAGGAGCTGCGAGCCAGCGCGCGCCGGGCGGCGGCCGCGATTCCCCTCATCCGCCGGGTGCTCCTGTTCGGCTCGCTCGCCCACGGCATCGCCACGCCCCGGTCCGACGCCGATCTCCTGGTCGTCGTCGAGCGGAGCGAGGAGCGCCAGCCGCGGGATCGGACCCCGGAGGTGCTCCGCGCGCTCTTGCCCCTGCCGTGCCCCGTGGATCTCTTCGTCCTCACCGCGGAGGAGGTCGAGCGTCACGCGCGGGAGGGGCATCCGCTTCTGCGCGAGGCCCTGACCCGCGGCCGGGACCTGCTCTGACCTGACGCGGCGGGTCGGAGCGGGGCCGTCTGGACCGTTTCCCCTTCGCCCGGATGACGGGACGCCCGTTGACAGACGCGCCCCGGGGACGCGATGATGCGCCACGGATGGCCCAGGACGAGCACGCCTCCTTCTTCGAACGGCCCATCCTCAACTCGCCCTACGCCTACCCCGGCTGCCACTGGGAGCTCGACGAGGATGGCCAGCCGACCGGGCGCATCATCGAGACGCGGCGCGAGGCCCGGTTCATCACCCCGATCCCTCGGCCGAAGAAGTACAAGCGGGCCAAGGGCCAGGAGCGCCTGGTCTTCGACGAGGGCGCCGGCGTCTCGACCGCCGCCCAGCAGTACCACCCCACGCCGATCATCAACGAGCTGCGCAGGCGAGTGGACCAGTGGCGGGCCATCGCCAACCCCAGTCACTGGGGGGTGACGCCTGAGACCGCGAGGCTCCTCCAGCACTGGCGGCACCACGATTTCGGCTATATCCGTCCCTTCTTCTGCCAGATCGAGGCCGTCGAGACGGTGATCTGGCTCGTCGAGGTGGCCCCGAATGAGAGGGCGGGCAAGCGGTTCCTCGACCATCTAGCCAACGCCAGTGACGACGCGAACCCCGGGCTGGCGAGGCTGGCGATCAAGCTGGCTACCGGTGCGGGCAAGACGACCGTGATGGCCATGCTGATCGCCTGGCAGACCGTGAATGCCGTCCGGCGGCCGCAGAGCAAGCGCTTCACCCGTGGGTTTCTCGTCGTCACCCCCGGCATCACGATCAAGGACCGCTTGCGGGTCCTCCAGCCCAACGACCCCGACAGCTACTACGCGAGCCGGGAGCTGGTGCCGGGCGACATGCTGGACGACGTCAACCGCGCCCGGATCGTCATCACGAACTACCACGCCTTCAAGCGGCGCGAGCGCGTCGAGCTGTCGAAGGGCGGCCGCGCCCTCCTCCAGGGGCGGGTCGGCGAGGCGCCGGACACCCTGGAGACCGAGGGACAGATGCTCCAGCGGGTCATGCCCGAGCTGATGGGGCTGAAGAGCGTCCTGGTGCTGAACGACGAGGCCCACCACTGCTATCGGGAGAAGCCGGCCGCTGCCGACGACGAGGGTCTGAAGGGCGACGAGCGCAAGGAGGCCGAGCGCAACAACGAGGCGGCACGCCTCTGGATCTCCGGCCTGGAGGCGGTGAACCGGACGCTCGGGCTCTCACGCGTCATCGACCTCTCGGCGACGCCGTTCTTCCTCCGAGGCTCCGGCTACGCCGAGGGCACGCTCTTCCCGTGGACGATGAGTGACTTCTCGCTGATGGACGCCATCGAGAGCGGCATCGTCAAGCCGCCCCGGGTGCCGGTGGCCGAGAACATCCCCGGCGGCGAGATGCCGATGTTCCGCAACCTCTGGGAGAACATCCGCAAGGACATGCCGAAGCAGGGGCGCGCCAAGGCCGAGGGCCTCGCCACATCTGGGAGGGGTCGAAGGTGGCGGTTCCACCATGCTTCATCATCGTGTGCAACAACACTTCGACCTCCAAGCTGGTCTACGACTACGTCTCCGGCTTCCGGAGGGAGAATGCCGACGGATCCAACACCCCGGTGCCGGGCCGCCTTCCCCTCTTCCGGAACTTCGATGAATACGGCAACCCGCTCGCCCGCCCGAACACGCTCCTGATCGACAGCGAGCAGCTCGAGAGCGGCGAGGCGCTGGACGACGATTTCCGCGACATGGCCGCCGACGAGATCGAGCGATTCCGCCGGGAGATCGTCGAGCGCACCGGCGACCGCCGGGCAGCCGAGAGCGTGAGCGACCAGGCGCTGCTGCGCGAGGTCATGAACACCGTCGGCCGGCACGGGCGGCTCGGCGGCGCCATCCGCTGCGTGGTGTCCGTCGCCATGCTGACCGAGGGCTGGGACGCCAACACGGTCACTCATGTCCTCGGCGTGCGCGCCTTCGGCACCCAGCTTCTGTGCGAGCAGGTGATCGGGCGTGCCCTGCGCCGCCAGTCGTACGACCTCAACGAGCGGAACCTTTTCAACGTCGAGTACGCCGACGTGCTCGGCATTCCCTTCGACTTCACGGCGAAGCCGGTGGTCGCTCCGCCCCAGCCTCCGCGCGAGACCGTGCAGGTGCGGGCGGTCCGTCCCGAGCGCGACGCCCTGGAGATCCGGTTCCCACGGGTGGCAGGCTACCGGGTGGAGCTGCCGGAGGAGCGCCTGGTCGCCAGGTTCACCGAGGACTCGACCCTGGAGCTGACGCCCGACCTGGTCGGCCCGACCATCACCCGGAACCAGGGCATCATCGGGGAGGCGGTGGACCTGAACGTCGAGCACCTGAAGGACACCCGGGCGTCCACCCTCCTCTTCCATCTGACGAAGCGGCTGCTCTACACCAAGTGGCGCGACGCGGGCGAGGCGCCGAAGCACCACCTGTTCGGCCAGCTGAAGCGGATCACCCACCAGTGGCTGGACAAGCACCTCGTGTGCAAGGGCAACACCTACCCCGCCCAGCTCATGTACCAGGAGCTGGCGGACATGGCATGCAACCGGATCACCAGCGCCATCACCCTGGCCTTCGCCGGCGAACGCCCCATGAAGGCCCTGCTGGACGCCTACAACCCCGTCGGCTCGACCTCCCACGTGCGGTTCAACACCTCGCGGACGCACCGGTGGCAGACCGACCCGGCCCGCTGCCACATCAACTGGGTGGTCCTGGACAGCGACTGGGAGGCCGAGTTCTGCCGGGTGGCCGAAACCCACCCGCGCGTCCGGGCCTACGCCAAGAACCACAACCTCGGTCTCGAGGTCCCGTACCGCTACGGCTCCGAGACCCGGCGCTACCTGCCCGACTTCATCGTCCTGGTCGACGACGGCCGCGGCGCTGGCGACCCGCTCCACCTGGTGGTCGAGATCAAGGGATACCGGCGCGAGGACGCCAAGGAGAAGAAGGCCACGATGGAGGCCTACTGGGTGCCGGCGGTGAACAACCTCCGCACCTTCGGCCGCTGGGCGTTCGCCGAGCTGACCGAGGTGTATCTGATCGAGACAGATTTCAAGGCCAGGGTGGACGGCGCGTTCGACGGCATGCTCGCTCGCGCCGCGGGCGCGCCGGCTGCGGTTCCAACGGCGCCGGCCTCATTTTCCCCTTGACAGGTCCTGGCGTGCGCGATGATCTCGCGCCGGCGGGCGCGGTCGAAAGGGGTCGCAGCGCGCCAGGCTCGCCCTACGGCGCGTGGCAGGAGGGGGTGGGACGGAAAATCATGGCGCGCACGACAATCGCTGAACCTGCGGCCTTCCAGGGCCGGTCGAAAGCGGGGTGTAGAGTCGCCCTAGCACGAGGGAGGCTCACCATGGTTGACCATGAGCACCACGTTCACGCCGGCATTCATCCCACCCCGGAGAACATCGCAGAGCTTGACCGGCTGGGCGACGAGATCGCCGATCTGTCGGCTCACCTGGACGCCGCCACCGCGCGCCTCCTCGACCTGATCCGAGACTTCGACGCCCGCGGCGGCTGGAACACCGGCTTCCGATCCTGCGCCGACTGGCTGAGCTGGCGGGTCGGCCTCGACCTGGGCGCGGCGCGCGAGCGGGTCCGGGTGGCGCGGGCCCTCGGCTCGCTCCCGGCCTTTGCCCAGGCTCTCGCGCGAGGTGAGCTTTCCTACGCCAAGGTCCGCGCCCTCACCCGGGTGGCCACGCCGGAGACCGAGCAGCGCCTGCTGGCGGCGGGCCGTGCAGGCACTGCTGCCCATGTCGAGCGCATTGTGCGCGGCTGGCGGCGGGTGGACCGCCACGCCGAGGCGCGGGAGGTCGAGCGCCGCCACGCCATCCGATGCCTCGACGTCCGTCAGGATGAAGACGGCACCGTGGTTGTCCGTGGACGGCTCGATCCCGAGGTGGGAGCCCTGCTGGTCAAGGCGCTCGACGCGGCCCGCGAGGTGCTCGACCAGCGGGCCCGGCAGTCGGGTGCCCCGAACCCCGCCGGCGACCCCGCCACGGAGCCGCCGACCCTGGCCCAGCAGCGGGCCGATGCCCTTGCGCTCATCGCCGAGACGGCCCTTCACCACGATCTCGACCCGGGCGCGCCCGGCGAGCGCTACCAGGTGGTCGTCCACGTGGACGCGCCCGCCCTGGCGGGCGCCGAGGAATCGGGGAATGCGGCCTTGGAAGACGGGATGCGCGTTTCCGCGGAAACGTCACGGCGGCTGGCGTGCGACGCCAGCCGGGTCGTCATGCGGCACGACCCCGACGGCCGCACGCTCGAGATCGGCGCCCGCACCCGGACCATTCCGCCCGCGCTGCGCCGGGCCCTCCACCACCGCGACCAGGGTTGCCGCTTCCCGGGCTGCAACGTGCGGTTCGGCGAGGGGCACCACATCCGCCACTGGGCCCACGGAGGCCCGACGACGCTGTCCAATCTGGCGCTGCTGTGCCGCCGCCACCACCGGGCCGTCCACGAGGAGGGCTACCACCTCGATCGATCGCCGGAAGGAGAGCTTCGATTCCGCCGGCCGAACGGCCAGCTCCTGCCGGAGTCCCCGCCGCGGACCAGGGTCCCGGCCGATCCGGTGCGCACTCTTCGAGCGGGGCACGAGGCGAACGGGCTCCATCTGCACGCGAGGACGGCCATGCCGAGCTGGCTGGGCGATCGCCTGGACGTGGGCTGGGCGATCGACGTCCTGCACCCCCTGGCGAACCCGTTGCCGCGGTAGGCCCATGGCTCGAAGAGCGAAACCGCCGGGCAGCAAGAGCGTCGAGGCCCTCCGGCACGAGGAGGCCAGGCGCAGGAACATCCCCACCGCGGAGTACCAGTCCGTCATCCAGAAGGAGGCCGAGCAGCCCCTGCGCGTGGCCTACGAGCGGCGCAACCGCGACCTCGACCCCCAGCTCGTCTGGCGCGGCAAGGACCAGCAGGACTGGAGCGACCTGGTCGTCCAGGCCCCGCCCCTCTACATCCAGGAGAAGGTGCACCCCAAGGCGCTGATCGACGACCTGCTCCGCCAGACGCGCGAGCGGCGGCAGGAGGCAGGCGCGGAGACGCTCGACCTCTTCGCCGACTTCAACGGCATCCCGGCGGGCGTGGACCGGACCGAGTTCTACCAGCACGACCAGAACTGGTCGAACCGGATGATCCTGGGCGACTCCCTCCAGGTCATGGCGAGCCTGGCCGAGCGCGAGGGCCTCCGCGGCAAGGTCCAGTGCATCTACATCGACCCGCCCTACGGCATCAAGTTCAACTCGAACTTCCAGTGGAGCACCACCAGCCGCGACGTGAAGGACGGCAACGCCGCCCACATCACCCGAGAGCCCGAGCAGGTGAAGGCCTTCCGGGACACCTGGCGGGACGGGATCCACAGCTACCTGACGTACCTGCGGGACCGCCTGACGGTGGCGCGGGACCTGCTGACGGAGTCGGGGTCGATCTTCGTCCAGATCGGGGACGAGAACGTCCACCGGGTACGCGCGCTGATGGACGAGGTGTTCGGGGAGGACAACTGCGTCATCGAGATCGTGGTGAAGAAGAAAGGAAGCCAGAAGTCTTCTCTCCTTGATCCCGTCAACGACTTCATCCTCTGGTACTCGCGATCGCCCAGACACCTTGGTGTCACGAAGTTCCGACCACTGTTCGATCGGCGTGAGCTCGACTCCGAAACCGTCGATGAATTTTCCGCTCTTCACCGGAATCTGTACGGACCCCGCTCGACATGCGGGTGCTGATGAGATGAGAAGGGGCATCGGCTCGGGGTGTGA
>Ga0187892_10001560_pt1 | contig 51645 bp, 50 predicted proteins | sample MA1701073metaG_FD_139345 | JGI IMG/M metagenome (GOLD analysis project Ga0187892, IMG submission 139345) | Bio-ooze microbial communities from a basaltic lava cave in the Kipuka Kanohina Cave System on the Island of Hawaii, USA - MA170107-3 metaG ...
AAATCGCTCCCACGCGCAGCCGCTCGTCGCAGCCGTCACACCGAAAACTCGCCCAAACAACATGTCGAACGGTTCAACCACCCCGACCGGTCCTCGCCACGTGGGGGCCGTGAGAAAAGCGGGTTAGCCGCTGACGCGCGCCGTGCGGAACACCGCGACGTTGGCGATCGCCGCGACGCCGAGCGCGACCGCCGCCACCAGGACGAGCGAGGCCGCGCCGGCGCCGGCGGCCGCGAAAACCGACAGCACGAGCGGCGGCCCGATCAGGTTGCCCACGTTGGCCATTTGACTGCTCATGCCGGTGACCGTGCCGAGCTGTGCCGGCGTCGGCGCCACGCGCGGGAGCATCGCCGACAGCACGCCGGGCAACGCGCCGATGCAGATTTGAAAGCACGCGAAGAACACGAGGGCAAACGCGAGCGGGATCGGCGCGAGCAGGCAGGCGAGAATGCTCGCGGTGCCTGCCACGCTCGCAAAGGCGAACACCACGAGCGGGGTCAGCCGCAGACCGAGCAGCCACCCGGACGCGAAGCGTCCGATGATGCCGGGGAGCGCCGCGAGTGCGGTGAGGCGCGCGGTCTCTGCGACCGAGAGCCCCGCCGCCGACGCGAGCACGAGCGGCGCGAGCGCCACGGACGCGAGTAGCACCCCGGTCGCGCAGGCGAACGACGCAGCGGCGCGAAGCGCGGGCGTGTGCAGCAGCGCGCTGCGCGCCGGCCGATCGGTCCGAGTCCGCGCGCGGGCCTCCTCGGCGGGCAGCAGCAGCCCGAGCGCCACCGCCGCCGCGGCGAGCGCGGCGGCGTGCGCCAGCCCGATGGTTGCCAAGCGATCCGGGCCGCCGACGCCCGCCGTGGCCCATTGCCCCAGCGCGAAGCCGATCGGCGCGAAGCTCGACCACACCGAAAGCGCGACCGCGTGGTGGCGCGCGGCGCTCACCCGCACCACCAGCACCGTCGCGGCGACGATCAGCAGCGTGTACCCCATCCCTTCGACGACGCGGAGCGCGACCAGCGCTCCGAACGAGCTCGCGTACGGAAAGCCGGCGCTCGCGAGGGCATGCAAGGCGAGCGCGCCGATCGCGACGCGCTTCGCGCCGAGACGGTCGACGACGGCGCCCAGCGCCCAGCCGATCAGGGCGCCGGGGACCATGACCGCGGACACGGCGAGCCCCGCGAGCCCGAGCGAGGTATCGAACGTGCTCGCGAGCCAGGCGATGTGGGGGACGAGCTTGCCGATCGTCGCGGCGGTGACGAGGCCGGCCGCGAGCGTGGCCGCGAAGCGACCGAACGCGAGCATCCCGCATTGTCCGGGCGCGCGCGCGTCCGGGCAATCGCGCAGCCCGACCGCGCGGACGCCGCGCGCTTCCCGGCGGCCCGCGGGGCGCGCGGCTGGCGAAATGGACGGAGCGCTACTTGCCCGCGGGCGGCATCCGCTCCGCCTTGGGCGGCAGGAAGCTCGCGTTGAAGACCGCAGCGGGCTCCGGCTTGGTCTTCGTGCCGAAGACCGCGGTGACGTCGTCGATCTGCCGCGACAGCGTGGCCATGTCGACCGCGCCCAGCCCCTCCGCCCGGGTGCGCACGGTGACCATCGACGGGATCGTCTCCAGGAAGCGCTGCAGCTCGACCTTCTCGTCGACGATCGGATCGCGCTGCTTGAGGTATTTCACGGAGGCCGCCGGGTCGGCGAGCCCCTCCTTGAACGCGCGATTCACCGCCCGCACGAAGCCCGCGACGACCTTGGGATTCTCCTCGATCAGCTTGGTGCTCACGAGGATCGCGTTGCCGTACAAGCGCACGCCGAGGTCGGAGGTCCTGAGGATCACGGCCTCGTCCGCCTTCACGCCGCGGGCGGCGAGCTCGACCTCGGGAATGAAGCTGCCGAAGACGTGCGCTTCACCCTTCAGGACCGCGTTGATCCGCAGCGCGGAGTCGATCGTCACGAACTGCACCGAGGCGGGATCGATCTTGGCCGCCTTGGCGAAGATCGGAAACAGCCGCCGGGTGACCTCGAAGCTCGCCGCGGCGATCGACTTCCCCGGGAAATCGGCGAACGACTTCATGCCGGATTTCTTCAGCGCCACGTAGGCGAGCGGCAGCTGGTCGTACTTCATGTACACCGCCTGCAGCCGCGCCGGCCCGGGATTGTTGCCCATGAACTCGATGAGCGCGCTGATGTCCCCGAGCGAGACGTCGTAGGCGCCGGTCGCGACGCGCTGCACCGCCGCCACCGAGCCGGCGCCCGCGTCGACCTGGACGTCGAGGCCTTCCTGCTCGAAGTAGCCCTTCGCGCGGGCCATGTGGTAGAACGAGGTGTGACCCTCGAACCGCCAGTCGAGCGAGAACTTGAGCTTGGTGAGCGACTGCGCGAGCGCGTCGCCGGACGCGCCGGCGCCGACGAGGAGTAGCGCGGCGAGGAAGCTGGGGATCGACGCTGGTCTGGGCATGGGGTTCTCCTGGTGACTGGCTGCGGGTTGATCAGGAAGGCTGCGCCTGCGCGGTTCGCCCGCGCGCGTAGCTCAGCTCGAAGCTCTCCTTGAGGTGCTGGCCGGCGGTGCACGGCGCGTAGCGCGCGGGATGCGCGGCATCGGTGCACGTCGGCAGGCATTCGACGCGCGCGTTGAAATCCGGGTTCGAGAAATACGGCACCGAGTAGCGGCTCCGGCCGCTCGCGCGATTGAGGACGCGGTGCAGCGTCGAGCGGTACAGGCCGTTCGTCCAGCGCTCGATCATGTCGCCGAGATTGACCACGAACGTCCCCGGCACCGGCGGCGCCGCCACCCAGTCGCCGGCGGCGTTCTGCACCTCGAGGCCGCCCGAGTCGTCCTGCAGCAGGAACGTGAGCGCGCCCCAGTCGGTGTGCGCCCCGGCGCCCAGCTGGTTCGCGCGCGCGTCGGGGGGATGCGGCGGATAGTGGATGAGCCGCAGCACCGGCATCGGGTCGCGCATCATCGCGTCGAAGTAGTCCCGCGGCAGCTCGAGCGAAAGCGCGAGGATGCGCATCATGTCGAGGCTCAACGCGGTGAGCTCGCCGAAGTAGGCCTCCATTTGCGCGCGAAATCCCGGAATGCCTTCGGGCCACTGGTTGGCGCCGTAGCCGGCGAGGCCAGCGCTTACATAAGGGTGGTCCAGGCCGAGCTCGCGTCCCAGGTAGAAGCTCTCCTTGAGGTCGGGCGGCGTGCCGGCGTCGAGCACCTGCGTCGCGATCGGCTCGAAGCCGCGCCGCGCGCTGGAGTTGCGCATGGCGACCCGTTGCCGGACGGCGAGCGGCAGCGCGAAGAAGCGGCGCGTCCATTCGAGTTGCGCATCGAGCAGCGCCTGCGAAACCCCGTGGCCCGCCAGGTAGAAAAAGCCGACGCTGCAGCAGGCATCGCGCAGTTGCGTCGCGACCGCATCGGCGTCGCGGCTGCCGACAGATCGTGCGTCGCCGAGCTCGATCAGCGGCAGCCGATCGATGGGTCGCGGCGGCGAGTACGGAATCACGCCCGGTTCCTTGCTCGACGGTCGGTCCGCGCAGTCACCGTGCCGCGGGCTTCTGCGCCTTCAGCTCGTCCCAGGTCCGGCGAATCCAGCGCGCCATCGCCGCGTTCTGCTCGAAGAGCGAATACTTCGCGCCGTCGCCGTAGTCCGGCAGATCGATGATCTCGGTCGTGAGGAACCGGATGCGGCTGCCGGGGTTGTCGCGCAGGTCGCGCAGCGCCTTGCGGGTCGCTTCCTTGCTCGGCTCGAGCTTGTAGGCGTACCACGGCGAGTGCCACTCGCCCGGCTTCGGCTTCACGAACGGGTACTGGCAGGCGCGCCCCGAGCGGCCGTCCGGGTGCTTCGCCCAGAGATTCTTCGGACCGTTCGGCGCCACCGGCCGCATCGAGACCCAGAGCAGGATGTTCTCCGCGAACCACTCGTCGAAGATGCTGCGCGCCGCGAACGGATCGAGCTCGAGCCGCCCCGCCTCGACGTCCGCGCGGATGCCGGAGATGTCCTGCTCCTCGGCGCTCTCGAGCTTCAGGATCACGTGGCTGTGGTCGAGCTGGGCGTTGAACGGCACGCCGCGCGCGCGCACCTGGCGCGCGACCGGGAGCACCCGCCGGAAGTCCTCCGACCACATCTCGATGTGGATCTCGAAGGTGATGTCGATCCCCACCTTCTGCGCCTGCTCGTACGCATAGAGGTAGAACTCGACCACCTCGGCGTCGCTGATCGGGTGCCCGTCGGCGTGATGCGTGTACAGCATGATGTTGTGGATCTCGCCGCCCGCGTCCTTCGCGAGCCGGAGGTTGTGGAGCAGCCGCTCCTCGTCCTTGCCCTTGTGGTAGGTCCACAGGCCGGTCTTGATGGGCAGGCCGTACTTCTCCGACGCCCTGAGGTACTCCTTCTCCTCGCCGGGCTGAGGCAGCCGGTCGAAGAAGTCGAACACGCCCGACTCCTTCACCAGCCGGAACTTCTCGTCGACGGTCATGGGCGCGCCGGGGATGTGCTGCGCACCGCGTCCGTGGCAGCCCAGCAGGAATTCCTTGGCCATGTGGACCTCGGGAGGATGTAGGGGGCGAGTCTTGGAGGCGCAGGGCATACCGTCAATAGACGGTCAGGCATGGCCGTGATAGCTTTTGGTTATGAAGGACGACGCGGCAGGGGCGGCCCCGCTTCACCAGCTCCGATATTTCGCTGCAGTCGTCGACGAGCAGTCGTTTACGCGCGCGGCGCGGCGACTCGCCATCTCCCAACCGGCGCTCTCGCGCCAGATCGCGCTGCTCGAGCGCCACCTCGGCGCCAGGCTCCTGGAGCGGACCCCGGCCGGGGTACTGCCGACCGTCACCGGACGGGCGATCCTCGCCGAAGCCCGGGCGGCAATCGCCTCGGCGCAGCGCGTCACGCGCAGGGCGCGGGAAGTCGGCGGGCTCCAGGCCGGAGTCCTGGAAGTCGCGACGTTCCCATCACTCGCGACCGGCACGCTGCTTCCGGCCATCCGGCGCTGGTACGAGCAGCATCCCACCGTCCTGCTGCGGCTGAGCGAATTCCGGCACCGGCGGGCGATGCAGGAGGCGGTGCGCATCGGCACCACCGACCTCGCGATCGGCGCCGCGCCCGTCGATTGGGCAGGTCCGCAGCGCCGGGTAGGCTGGAACGAGGCGGTGGTGGTCCTTCCGGCCCGGGATCCGCTCTGCGGGCGCCCTGGCGGGATCAAGCTCCGGCAGCTCGCCGACCGGCACTGGGTGCTTTACGACCCCGCATATGGACTGTCCGACGTCGTGACGGCCGCGTGTCTCGACGCGGGGTTCCGGCCGAACGGCGCGATCGAAACCTCTCAGGCAGAGGCGGCGGCGCGTCTCGCCGCGGCCGGCCTCGGCCCGGCGCTCGTCCCGGTCGCGAACCTGCCGCCCGAGCTCGCCGGCTTCGCCCGCCGGCTGTCGCCGCCCGTCGTCTGGGAGATCGTCGCCTACACGCGCACGGCCTGGTCGGCCACCGCGCTCGCGTTTCTGGATATCGTCGCGGAGGAGAACCCGGCCGAGCCGCCCGCCGACGCGATGCGGTGGCAGGTCCCGCGGGCGTGAGGCGCCGCCGAGCGGCCGCGGCGAGTACCTCCTGCGCCGCAGGGAGGAAGCGGACCGCAATCACTGGCCGAGCAGCCGGCGCAGCTGCGCAGATCAATGACCGAACGTGCAGTCGAGAAACGACCCGTCCGGCTGGAATACGATGATCCGTTCCGCGTACTTCTCGTTCCCCAGCATTGATGATGCCCCGAGCGCGTCGCTCGTGATGTGGATGGTCTTGCGAGTGCCGAGGTATTCCGAAAACCTTCTCGAAGATTCCGACTCCCAGGGGCGAATTCGGGCGAGCTCAAAGCACGTCTGCGTGCCGCCGGGCGGAACCCGTTCCAAGTACCACGTGTGCGGCAAGCGAACCTCCTTGAAAGGCGGGACGAGCTGACAGCGGTAGCCGCCGTGTTCCTGGCCGAAACATATGGCCAGACCCCCTGGGGAGGTATCGTAGATATCTTTGATGGTCGGGTAGATCACGAAGGCGGCGAAGTCCTCGAATCGGTCGTGATTGAACCGCCCGACGACCACCGCTGGGGCGTTACGCTCTTTCTCGTAGTCCCGAGGGCGCTCCTTGTCTACCCATCTCTCCGAAGGCTGAACGATCCGGTAGCCTGGAAACGCGGCGCTTATTACCTGATCGTACTGGTTCGCGGCGGCCGAGCCGCAGACCAGCCAGAGCCCGCTGAATAGCGCGAGGAATCTCATCCCTGTCGCAACGAAATCGGGAATGCTTTCCCTTTATCTCGCAATTGCTCAGCAACGGTCCAGCGGCTGGTTGACCTCGACGTGACAAATGCGCAGCCAGTATCGATGCCATCGTCGTGGGAGCTTCCACGACGCGGAACTAGCGCACAAACAAGGGCCTTGCCGATCGATCTCGTAGGCGTTCCGGGACAGCGGATCACGCCGCCCCGGTGAAAGTTGGCCGATGGAGCGAGCGGTGAATCAGCGCCCAGCGCGCTGAAGGATCTTGGCTGCCCTTTCGAGCGCGGCGTCCGACACCTTCGCCCGAACGCCCTCGAACCCCGGGCCGCGCGTCGCGTCGAGGCCCATGCGCGAAGTCGTCCCCGCGCTGGACGCGGAGGGATCGAGCGCATTGCCCGGCAGGCCCTCGACGATCAGCACGTCGCGGTGCGGCTGGAAGTGGGTCGCGAGCGCCCACAGCACCTCGGCGTCGTCGGTGACGTCCACGTCCTCGTCGACGGCGATCACGGTCTTCAGGTAGGGATCCCACCCGAGCAGACCGAGCATCACCTGGCGCGCCTCGCCTTCGCGCCGCTGCCGCAGCGCCACGTAGGCGTGAAAGTGCGTGCCCGACCTCGGGTAATGCACCGCGGTGACGCTCGGAAAGCGCTCCTTGAGCTTCTCGGCCATCTCCGACTCGCGCGGAATGCGCCCGAGGTTCAGATGCTCGGCGGAGTTTCCGCCGACGACGTCGACGAGGATCGCGTCGCGCCGGCGCATGATCGTCTCCACGCGCAGCAGGTTGTTGGTGGTGCGGTTCGACGAGTAGCCGGTGAACTCGCCGAACGGTCCTTCCTCGACATGCGCGCCCGGTTCGATGACGCCCTCGAGCACCGTCTCGGCTGCCGCCGGGACGGCGATGCCGTACTTCGGCGTGCGGACCACCTCCAGCGGCTCGCCGAACAAGCCGCCGGCGATGTGGCGCTCGTCGACGCCGAAGCCGACGCGCGCGGAGGCCGCCAGCATGAAGAGGGGATGCGCGCCGATCACCATCGCGACCGGCAGCGCGCGCTTGCGCTCGCCCGCGAGCTGCAGCAGCCGCCACAGATGGCCGCGCGAGTGCAGGCTCGTCGCGAGCTCGGTCTTCGAGTGCAGCATCGCGCGGTGATAGCTGAGGTTGCCGGCGCCCGAGTCGGGATGCTCGGCCGCGACGATGCCGTTGGTGATGTAGGGCGCGCGATCGGTCTCGAAGTGCCGCAGGAGCGGCAGGGTCCCGAGATCGATGCCCGACTGCTGCACCGAGTCGAGCACCGGGCCGGAGGAGACGACGCGCGGCGCGGCGAGCTGGCGCGCGCGCGCCTGGTAGGTCTCGTGCAGCTGCCGCGGATCCGTGCCGAGGAGGCGGGCGACGCGCGCCCGCGAGCCGAAGATGTTGGTGACGACCTTGACCCCGAGCCCGGCCACGCGCTCGCAGACGACCACCGGATGCCGCCCCTGCGCCGCCAGCTGCCATACGACGGCGGTGACGTCCTGGTCGGCCGAGATCTCCTCCCGGACGACGAGGACGTCGTCCGGGTGAGCGGTGCGATAGCTCTCGAGGAAGTGCCGGAAGTCCTGCCGGCCGGGCGGGGCCGGGCTCATCTCCTGCGGCCTCTAGCGCTTCACACCCGCGTACGTGTCGGTGAGGCGCGGCTTCGCCTCCTCGACCGTCTTCGGGGGCGGCGTCGGCTTGATGCCGACCAGCTTCGCGATGTTGTTGCCGAGGTAGTCCTCGAGCGTGTCCTCGTCGAGGTCGAGGCCCTGCGGCGGCGGCATGCACAGCGCCTCGAGATGGCGGATCCACATCCCGGGCTCGTTCGGCGGCGAGTCGGTGCCGAACACGAGCTTGTGCTTCGGCAGCTCCTTCGCGAACTCGACGATCCGGGACTGCAGGCACCAGCCCGACTCGACCCACACGTTCGGGGTGTCCATCGTCATCCAGAACGCCTCGAAACAGTACACGCCCCCGGTCTGGATGCCGAAGTGCCCGATGATGAACCTGACGTTCGGGAACTCGCGGATGATCGGGTAGAACTGAGTCGGGATGCTGTACGGGCCGTCGCCGGTGTGGAGCAACACGACCACGCCGAGCTCGTCGCACTTGCGCATCGCCGGCCGCAGCCAGTCGAGCGCCCGGTCCGGCCGATAGGAGTGCATGTTGGCGTGCAGCTTCAACATCTTGAAGCCGTACTCCTTCACGTGGAACTCGAGCTCGGCGGCGCCGTTCTCCGGGCCGAAGCGCGGGTTGTACGTGAAGTTGCCGATGAAGCGGTCGGGATACTTCTGGCAGAGCTCGGCGCAGTAGGCCATGTAGTCGCGGATGCCCTGGCGCCCGGTGCGGTTGCCCTCGCGCCACTGGGTGTTCCCCGGCGGCGGCTGGATGAACCCCATGTCGATCCGGCGCGGCTTGCCGTTGATCATGTAGGGCCCGTCCATGAGCTTCAGCATCCGCTCGCCGGTGAACGGCTCGCCGGTGTGCCGCCACGCCTCGTCGACGATATTCGTTGGATGGAGATGGGTGTCGATGATCATGAATACTCCCGGTCAGGATCGCAGTCGCAGCTTGTGAGCAATCTCCGACCGGATCGCCCCGGCGTTGCACCGTCGGCGTCCGGCTGACCGCTTCTACTCACGCTCGCCAGCGTTTTTAGGTGAACGACCTCGCCCTGTCAAGAGCCGTGCCGGCCGAGTCTCTCGCCCTACCCGCGCAACGGCGGCCGCAGGTAGTCCTCGAGATCGACCGGCGGATACGCGACCTTGATGTACCGGCCGCGCGCCTCGGCCGGCAGCGTGGCGTCGATGATGCCCTTGCACACCACCCCGTGGGCGTCGGCGGCCGGATCGAGCTCGTTGCCATGCGCGCCCGGGATCGGCACGACGTCCGCGTCCCAGCGGACACGCGTCGCGAGCGCCCACAGCACGTCGGCGGGGTCGTGAATGTCGACGTCCGCGTCGACCACGATCACGGTCTTGAAGTTGACGTGGCCCGCCATCGCGGCGAGCGCGACGTTGCGCGCCTCGCCAGGCTCCGGATTCTCGAGGCTGATGATCGCGGTGAAGCCGGCGGCGTAGGGCGGGAGATGCACCGCCTTCACCCGGCGGCTGATGTGGCGCACGAAGCGCTCGAGCAGCGGCTCGCGGGTGATCATGTTCCCGACGCTCACGTGCTCGTAGCCGCCACCGTTCATCGTCTGGAAGATCGGCTGCGGGCGATGCGTGATAGTGGTGATCCGGGCGACGTGCTTCGGGTCGGCGCCCGAGTAGTGGCCGGTGAACTCGGCCATCGGGCCCTCCATCTCGCGCACGCCCGCCAGCACCTCGCCTTCCAGGACGATCTCGGTCCAGGCCGGCACCATCACGTCGCAGGTCAACGCGCGCACCACCGGGATCGGCGCACGGCGCAGCGCGCCCGCGATCTCGTACTCGTCGCCGTCGTAGCGGAACGCGGCGGCCATCATCACGACCGGATCGGGGCCGAGCGCGACGCAGAACGGCAAGTTCTTCCCCTGCGGCTCGATCTTGTCGAAGAAGGCCTTGATGTGCCGCCAGATGTTCATGCTGATGCCGGCGCGATCGGGCCCGTAGATCTGCATCCGGTTGTAGGAGAGGTTGTGCCGGCCGGTCTCCGGATCGCGCGCGATGACCACGCCCGCGGTGATGAACGGCCCGGCATCGAGCGGCGAGTGCGTCGGGATGGGCCAGCGCGCGAGGTCCGGCACCTTGACGACGATCTCCTGGCACGGCGCGGGACCGGTGTGGGGGGCGGCCGGGACCGGCCGCTCCGTGGCCGCCGCCATGCGCGCACCGACTTCCTGGACGTCGCACCCGAGCGCGAGCGCGATCCGCCGCGGCGAGCTGAGCAGCCCGCCGACCACCGGGACGTCGAACCCCGTCACCGCGTGGAAGAAGGCCGCCTTGTCGGCGCGCTCGCAGGCGCGCAGCACCTTGCCCAGCTCGCGCACCGGGTCGACCTGCCGCCGGATCTCGTGCATCTCGCCCGCCTTGCGGACGACGTCGATGAAGGTGCGCAGATCGTGGATGCTCATGGCGGTCTTCCCCTAGGCGCGGGCGTCCATCCCGCGCGTCGCCCAGCCGGTCATGCGCCGCTCGAGAACGGCGAAGACGACGTACATGGCCATGGCCATGATGCTGATCACGATCAGTCCCGCGAACACCAGCGGCATGCGCATCTGCGAGCCGGCCGACATCATGAGGTAGCCGATGCCGTCGTTCGCGGCGATGGTCTCGGACACCACGGAGCCCACGAACGCGAGCGTGATGGCCACCTTGAGCGACCCGAAGAAGTACGGCAGCGAGCGCGGCAGGCCGACCTTCAGCAGCACGTCCATGCGGTTGGCGCCGAGCGCCCGGAGCACGTCCTCCAACTCGGGCTCGATGGTGGCCAGCCCCGTGGCCATGTTCACGGTGATCGGGAAGAAGCAGATCACGAAGGCGGTGAGGATCGCGGGCACGGTGCCGATCCCGAACCACACCACCAGCACCGGCACGAACGCCGATTTCGGGATGCTGTTGAAGCCCACCATCAGCGGATAGAGCGCCGTGTACATCAGCCGGGACGAGCCGACGATGACGCCGAGTACGACCCCGACCGCCACCCCGAGCGCGAACCCGGCCATCGTCGTCCAGAACGTCTGCAGCGCGTGGCCGGCGATCGGGTGGGCGTACTGGATCAGCGACTGCGCGATCGCCGTCGGCGCGGGGAAGATGAAGTCGGAGATCTGGAAGCCGCGGCAGATCGCCTCCCAGGCGACCAGGATCGCCGCGAGTACGATCCACGGCGACCAGGCCTCGAGACGGCGCTTCTTCCTCGCCATGCGTGCCTCAGGCCTTCCTGATCCGGCCGATGTGCTCGCGCAGCTCGCGCACGATCTCGGCGAAGCGGTCGGTATAGAGGATGTCGAGGTCGCGCGGCCGCGGCAGGTCGATCTCGCGCCGGGCGAGGATCCGCCCCGGGCGCTTGCTCATGACGTAGACCGTATCGGCGAGGAACGTCGCCTCGCGCAGGTCGTGGGTGACCAGCACCACCGTGAACCGGTTCAGGGTCCAGAGGTCCCGCAGCACGCACCACAGCTCCTCGCGGGTGAAGGCGTCGAGCGCGGCGAACGGCTCGTCGAGGAGCAGCAGCTTCGGCTCGTGCACGAGCGCGCGGCAGATCGAGGTGCGCTGCTGCATCCCGCCCGAGAGCTCCCATGGGAACTTGCGCTCCCAGCCCTCGAGTCCGACGGACCTGAGGAGCGCCGCGGCGCGCGCCTCGTACTCCGCGCGCTTCTGCTTGAACGAGGACCGGTACGGCTCGACGATCTCGAGCGGCAGGAGGACGTTGTCGAGCGCGGTCCGCCAGGGCAGCAGCGTCGCGTTCTGGAACGCCATGCCCACGATCTTGAGCGGCCCCGCCACCTCGCGGCCCTCGACCTCGACGGTGCCCTTGGTCGGCGGCCGCAGGCCCGAGCACAGCTTCATGAAGGTCGACTTGCCGCAGCCGCTCGGGCCCACCATCGCGATGAACTCGTGCTCGCGCATGGTGAGCGACACGTCCTCGATGGCGTTGCCGCTCTCCTCGTCGTAGGCGAGGTCCACGCGGTCGACGGCGACGAAGGCCTCGGTCATGGCGCGGGGGATCGTATCAGGCTTCGCGCCCGATCGATCAGACCTGCTGGAGCAGGATCAGGAACACTAGCGCGATCGGTGTGTAGAACATGAACGCCGCCTCGCGGCCGTTCCACTCCTTCGACTGCCAGCTCGCGAACCACTGCCCGCCCACGGTCATGAAGCCGCCGAACCAGATCGAGAATCCGAGCGCGAGGCCCGCGAACGCCACGGTCTTCGCCTCGTGGAACGCCGGCGCCGGCAGGCCGAGCCCGCCGAACAGCACCCCGGCGCCCCACACGCACAAGCCGGCGGTGAGCGCCTCGGCGGCGATGAGCGCGCAGTAGGCGACGTGGTGGAAGGCCGGCCACAGGATCGCGCGGCGCCGCAGCCGCGAGTCCGCGAACGTCGTGTCCATGCTGAACACGTGCCGGACGAAGCGCAGGTTCGTGCCGTAATCGACCATGTTGTTCAGCGCGACCAGCGCCGCGAACGCCCCGATCCAGAGCACCAGCAGCGCCTGCGCTGCGCGCACCGCTTCCATGGCTCGTCCCCCCGCCTCTCGACCGCGCGGGAGTATAGAATCCCCGCTCCCGCTTTCCCATCCCCGGAGGATCGACATGAGAGCCGCGGTTGCGTTGTCGGGCGCCGCCCTGCTGGCGGGCGCGCTGATCGGTGGCGCCGCGTGGGCGCAGGACAAGAAGCTCACGCCGGTGACCTACACGCTGAACTGGTATCCGCAGGCCGAGCACGGCGGGTTGTTCCACGCCAAGGCGGACGGGATCTACGAGCGCTACGGGCTCGACGTGACCATCAAGCCGGGCGGCCCGCAGATCAACATCCACCAGCTCCTGGCGGCCGGACAGACCGACTTCATCATGGGCACCGCGATGCGGACGCTGAACGCCCAGGCGCAGGGCGTGCCGATCGTCACCGTGTTCGCGAGCTTCCAGAAGGATCCGCAGACGCTGGTGACGCACGTCGGCGTGGGCCACGACAAGCTGCAGGACCTGAAGGGCAAGCCCATCCGCCTGCCGGCGATCGCGCGCACCAACTACTGGCCGTGGCTGAAGAGCAAGTACGGCTTCAGCGACGAGCAGATCCGCGGGTTCGAGCCCGGCTACGCCGCCCTCGGCTCCGACAAGATGCTGTCTCAGCAGGGTTTCGTGACCAACGACAGCTGGAACGCGCGCAAGGTCGGCCTCAACCTGCAAAGCCTGCTCCTCGCCGACTACGGCTGGGCGAACTACGCCACCACCATCGACGCCACCGAGAAGACGATCCGCGAGCGGCCCGAGATCGTGCGCGCCTTCGTGCGCGCCACGAGCGAGGGCTGGAAGGCCTATCTGCAGGATCCGGCGAAGGCGCACGCCGCGATCAAGCAGGCCAATCCGCAGATGGACCCGGACCTGATGCAGCACTCCTGGAACGAGATGAAGAAGCGCGGCATCCTCGATTCGGGCGACGCCGCCGGCGGCAAGATCGGCATGATGACCGACGAGCGCTGGGAGCGGTTCGTGAAGGAGATGCAGGCGGCCGGCGCGCTGCCCGCCAACCTCGACTGGAAGAAGGCCTACACGCTGCAGTTCGTGAAGGACCTCTAGCGCCGGCAGAAGATCCCCTCCTCTCCGAGGAGGGGCGCGCGTTTCGGCCGACAGGGCGAAACGAGGGGGTGGTAGGTGGCGCGTCCACCACCCCGGCGCTACGCGCCGGGCCCGGCGCCCTGCAGGGCGCCGGGCGTTCGCCGGCTCGAACGTGCGCAGGCACGTTCATCGCAACCCCGGCTTACCCCACTTCTGTCCACGAGGGGAGAATCCTATTCCGCGCCCCGCGCCGCGCGGATCGCGTGCCAGACGCGCTCCGGCGTCGCCGGCAGCTCGATGTGCTCGACGCCGAGCTCGGCGAGCGCATCGACGATCGCGTTGGCCACGGCGGCGAGCGCCGGGGTGGTGCCACCCTCGCCGCCGCCGCGCAGCCCCATCGGATGGGTGGTCGACGGAACCTCGCTGATCTCGGTCGCGAACTCGGGCAGCTGATCGGCGCGCGGCAGGGCGTAGTCCATGAAGCTCGCCGAGAGCAGCTGGCCGCTCTCGGCGTCGTAGTGGCAGCTCTCCCATAGCGCCTGGCCGACGCCCGCGGCGATGCCGCCGTGCGTCTGGCCGTGCAGGATCAGCGGATTCACCGCGCGGCCGCAGTCGTCGACCGAGGAGTGGCGCACGACCTCGACCACGCCGGTCTCCGGGTCGATCTCGACCTCGCACACGGCGCAGCCGTAGGGATACGAGGGCAGCGGCGTCGTCTCGTCGTGCGCGCCCGCGAGCGGCGCGCGAGCGGCGACCTCGAAGAGCCCCACCGAGCGGTCGGTGCCCTTCACCGTGAATCGCCCGCGGGCGAACTCGATGTCGGCGGCCGCCGCTTCGAGCAGTCCCGCCGCGATCTCCCGCCCCTTCTCCACGATCTCGTCGGCGGCCCGCGCCATGACGACGGCGCCCATGCGCATCGAGCGGCCCGAGTGCGAGCCGCCGCCCACCGGCGCGAGGTCGGTGTCCCCGGTGATCAACCGTACCTGCTCGAGCTCGACGTCGAACCACTCGCCGATCAGCTGGGCGAAGCTGGTCTCGTGCCCTTGACCGGACGAAAGCGTACCCAGCACGACGTCGACGCGGCCCTCGGGCGCGACGCGGATCTCGGCGCGCTCGCGCGGCACCCCGGTGTTGAGCTCGATGTAGTTGCCGAGCCCGATGCCACGGTAGCGGCCGCGCCGGCGCGCCTCGGCGCGGCGCGCCTCGAACCCGGCCCAGTCGGCGAGCGCGAGGACGCGGTCCTGCGCCGCGGCGTAATCGCCGCTGTCGTAGACGAGCCCGAGGGGATTGCGATACGGCATCGCTTCCTGGGGCACCAGGTTGCGGCGCCGCAGCTCGATCCGATCGAAGCCGTAGCGGCGCGCGGCGAGATCGATCAGGCGCTCGATGACGAACATCACCTCGGGCCGGCCCGCCGCCCGGTACGGCGTCGTGGGCGAGGTGTTGCTCAGCACGGCCCGGCCGCGGATCGACGCTGCGGGAACGCGGTACACGCTGGTCGACACGCCGATGCCCTTGGCGAGCGGGATGAACGACACCGCGTGGGCCCCCACGTTGCTCGTATTGACGCCGCGGAACGCGAGGATGTTGCCGTCGGCATCGAGCGCGAGCTCCGCCTGCGAGACGAGATCGCGCGCGTGCTCGTCGGTGAGGAACGCCTCGTGCCGCTCGCAGGTCCACTTGACCGGCCGGCCGACGCGCCGCGCGGCCCAGGCGACGAGCGCGAACTCCGGGTAGAGATTGTTGCGCGCGCCGTAGTTGCCGCCGAGGTCGCGGGTGATCACCCGCACCGCGCTCTCCGGGACGCCGAGCGCGCCGGCGAGCTCGGCTCGGTGCCGCTGCACGCCGCCCGACGCCGCGTACACCGTGTAACGGCCGGTCGCCTCGTCGTACGCCGCCAGCGCGGCGCGCGGCTCCAGCGGGACGCCGGTGACGCGATTCACGGTCGTCTCGAGCCGCACGACGTGCGCGGCGCGACGGAACGCGGCTTCCGCGGCGGCCGCGTCGCCGGCGTCGCAGTCGACGCAGACGTTCGAGGCAATCGCGTCCCACACGCGCGGCGCGCCGGCGGAGGCGGCGTCGCGCGTCGCGGTCACCGCCGGCAGGGGTTCGTAATCGACGCTGACCTGCTCGGCGGCATCCTTCGCCGCAGCGAGCGTCTCCGCGATCACCACCGCCACAGCCTCGCCCACGAAGCGCACCGCGTCGGACGGAAGCGGCGGATACGGCGCGAGAAACACCGGCGAGCCGTCGCGGTTCTTGAGCGGCACCTCGTGCGGATTGGGGGAGATCGGCCGGAACGGGATCGGCTTGAGGCCGTCGCGCGCCGCGTCGCTGCCCGTGAGCACGGCGATCACCCCGGGCGCCGCCCGGGCCGCGGCGGCGTCGATGCCCCGAATCCGGGCATGGGCGTACGGGGAGCGCACCAGAACGGCGTACGCCTGGCCCGGCAGGCCGAGGTCGTCGCTGTAGCAACCCCTTCCGGTGACGAGGCGCTCGTCCTCCTTGCGCGGCACCGGCTTGCCCACGCCGCGGGGCGCGGAGCTCGCTCGATAGTCCAGGAACGACATCAGGCGCTCGGGGCTTGGCGTCCGCTGCGGGGGGCGCTAGTATTTCACGCGCGGGGTAGAAGCGTTCAGTCGGCGCGCGCGCCGGCGGGAAATTGCTCCAGGGAGCGCTTGCATGATCGTCTACACGCCGCCCCGTCCGCCGCAGTCCATCCCGGTCGTCGACCTGACGGGCAGCTTTTCGCCGCGGCTCGAGGACCGCAAGCGCATCGCCTGGGAGATCCACAAGGCCTGCCGCGAGACCGGGTTCTTCTACGTCTCGAACCACCGGGTGCCGCAGGCGCTGATCGATGGCCAGTTCGAGTGCGCGCGGCGCTTCTTCGCCCTGCCGCTCGAGCGCAAGCTGGCGATCCACATGACCAATTCGCCGTCCACGGCCGGCTACGAGCCGATCGGCGGGCAGATCCTCGACAGCCAGGACGCGGCGAGCGAGAAGGCGCCGCCGGACCTGAAGGAGAGCTTCTACATCGCCATGGAGCTCCCGGACGACCATCCCTGGGCGCAGAAGAAGATCCGCAGCTTCGGCCACAACCAGTGGCCGGACGGGGTCCCCGGATTCCGCGAGCAGATGCTCGCCTACCAGGCCGCGGTGCGCGACCTCGGGGACCGCGTGCTGGCCATGCTCGCGCTGTCGCTCGAGCTTCCCGAGGACTACTTCGTGCCGTTCTACGACATGCCGGGCACGACGCTGCGGCTGCTGCGCTATCCGCCGCATCCCGCGGCGGCGCTCGCCAACCAGCTCGGCGCCGGCGCGCACACCGACTGGGGCGGCGTCACGCTGCTCGCGCAGGACGATCTCGGCGGGCTCGAGGTCCGCAACGTCGCCGACGAGTGGATCCAGGCGGCGCCGATCCCGGGCACCTTCGTGATCAATCTCGGCGACCTGATGCAGCGCTGGACGAACGGCCTCTACCGGTCGAACATGCACCGCGTGAAGAACAACAGCTCGACGCGCGACCGCTACTCGATTCCGTTCTTCTACAGCCCGCGGCCGGACTCCCGGATCGAGTGCCTGCCGACCTGCACCGACGCCGAGCATCCGCCCAGGTTCGCGCCGTGCACGGCGGCCGAGCACACCTACGAGATGTTCCGCCGCAGCTACGGCTATTCACCGACCGATGTCAAGAGGAGCGTTGCGACATGAACCGATCCGTGATCCGCACGACGATGGTCGCGCTGGCGGCGCTGTTCGCTTTCAGTGCGCCCGTCCAGGCGCAGACGAGAATCAAGTTCACGCTCGACTGGCGATTCGAGGGACAGACGTCCTTCATGTGGCTCGGCCTCTCGCGCGGCTATTTCCAGCAGGAGGGGCTGGAGGTGCAGGTCGACGCCGGGGTCGGGTCGACGGCGGCGATCCAGCGCATCCACACCGGGGCGTACGACATGGGCCTCGGGGACATGTCGGCGCTGATCGAGTATTACGGCAACAATGCCGGGCAGACCCGCCTGCAGATGGTCTACCTGCAGTACGACGAGGCGCCGCTCGCCTACTACACGTTCAAGAAGACCGGCGCCAAGACGCTCGCCGACCTCGCCGGCAAGTCGATCGCCGGCCAATCTTTCGAGGTCACCCGCAAGATGTTCCCGGTGTTCGCCAAGGCGGCGAACATCGACCCGGCGACCGTGACCTGGGTCACCGTCGATCCGCAGCTGCGCTCGAACGCGGTCATCAAGGGCGACGCGTTCGCCTGCGGAGGGTTCCTCACCGTGCCGCTCGAGTTCGAGGCGCGCGGCGTCAAGCGCGAGGACCTCGTCGAGCTGAAGGTCGCCGATACGGGGATCCGCCTGTACGGCAACGGCCTGCTGGTGTCGAACAAGCTCATCGCCGAGAACCCGAAGGTGGTCGCCGCCATGGTGCGCGCGCTCAATCGGTCGTTCCGCGAGAGCCTCGCCGACCCGGCGGCGTCGGTGAAGCAGCTGAAGGCCCGCGATCCGCTCACCGAGGAGAAGGTCGAGCTCGAGCGCTTCGCATTGCTCAGGCCCGCCATCCTGACCGCGCGCACGAAAGCGAGCGGCCTCGGGGCGATCGAGATGGCGACGCTCGAGCGCCAGATCGAGTACGTCAACTCGGCGGTCAAGCTCAAGAGCAAGCCCGAAGCCGCGATGCTCTTCAACACGAGCTTCCTGCCGCCGCAGGCGGAGCGGATGCCCCTGAATTGAGCCGGGCGTCCTAGGCCCGCCGCCGGCCGGGCGGCGGGCTCGCGCGCGCATCCATGCTCGACCAAGCGGCCGCCGAGGCCCTCGCCGGGATGAAGGAGGCAGGGATCAACTTCGTCTCCGGGCTCCCGGACGGCTGGCAGCGGAACCTCCACGAGCTCGTCGCGGCCGATCGCGATTTCCAGTACGTGCCGGTGTGCAACGAGGGCGTCGGCTTCTCGGTGTGCGCCGGCGCGTGGCTCGGCGGCAAGAAGGCCGCGCTCGTCATGGAGAACTCCGGTCTGCGCGTCGCGGCCGAGTACATCGCGCGCATCTCGCTCGGGTGCGGCGTCCCGGTGGTGCTCCTGCTTTCCTACCGCGGCGACCTCGGCGACACCGAGCACTGGGCGATCCCGCACCGCATCGTCTGCGAGCCGTTGCTCGATGCGCTGCGCATCCCCTACGCCGTCGTTCGCCATCCGGCCGAGCTGCGCGCGGCGATCAAGCGCGCGTTTCGGCTCTCGGAGGCGCAGCTGCATCCGGCCGCCGTGCTGATCTCCGGCGGCTGCATCTGGGAGGACTGATGGCGCTCGACCGCCACGAATGGCTCGCGCGGCTCGCCGCGCGCGTGCCCGACGACGCGCTGGTGATGGCGACCTACATCGGCGCGGTCGGCTTCGAGTGGGGAGCGCTCACGAAAGAGCATCCGCGCACGGCGTTCCTCGGGCAGATGGGCGACGTCGTCGCGATGGCGGTCGGGCTCGCGCTCGCGCTTCCCCACCGCAAGGTCGTGGGGCTCGACGGGGACGGCTCGGTGCTGATGGAGCTCGGGCAGCTGGTCGCGATGGGCGAGGCCGCGCCGCCGAACCTCGTCGTCTTCGTCGTCGACAACGGCGCGTACGAGTCGATCGGCCGCGGCAAGCAGGGTCACCGGCCGACCGCGACCGCGGGCAAGGCGGACCTGGCCGCGCTCGCGCGCGCCGCGGGCGTGCCCTACACCGCCGACGTGCGCACGATGGACGAGCTCGAGCGCGAAATGGCGCAGGCGTTCTCGCAGCCCGGGTGCCGCTTCATCAACGTCCGGACCGCGCCCGGCCATGCCAGGGTGCCGCCGCGCCAGAGCGACGGCTTCGAGGACAAGTACCGGTTCGTGCGCCACGTCGAGCGGCTGGAAGGCATCCGGATCCTGCAGCTCGCGCGCCAGGACCGGCAGCTGATGAAGCCGCCCGACCGCGATTGACGCTCTCAGTCGGCCGGCTCGGGCGAATCCCAGAAGCCCAGGTGAGGCTCCGCAGCCTCTTCCTCGAGATAGGGGCCGATCACCTCGATCCGGCGCTGGCCGCGCGCGAACACCTCGCGGCACGGCATCGCGAGCGTCGGGTTCGCGGGATGGTCGCGGGTGAGCGCGCGCAGGCGCGCCTCGCTGAATCCGTAGACCACCCGCCCCACGCCCGCCCAGTACGCGCCCCCGGCGCACATCGCGCACGGCTCGGTGCTCGCGTAGAGCGTCGCCCGGGCGAGCACGGCCGGCGGGTGCTTGCGCGACGCCTCGCGCACCGCCTGCAGCTCCGAGTGGCTGGTCGCGTCCGCGTCGCGGCTCTTGAGGCTCAGGGCCTCGGCGATCACCTCACCGTCGAGCACGACGAGCGACCCGAACGGGTGACGGCCGGCGGCGCGCGACTCGAGCGCCTTCACGATGGCGCGGCGCAGATAGGCGGCGTCCGCTTCGTTCGGCTTGCCCTCGACGACGAATCCGCTCATTCAGGCGACGCGCCGGCCCACCGGGGGGTTGGCGCGCGGGTCGGCGAACGTTAGTATTCCGCGCGCGGGGTAGAAGCGTTCAGCCAGCGGGGTGCCGGCGGGAAATTGCTCCGGGGAGTGCACCCACGTGATCGTATCCACGCCGCCCCGCCCGCTCAAGACCATCCCGGTCGTCGACCGAGCAGGCAGCTTTGCGCAGTCGCGCGCACTTGCGAGGCGCTCCGCCGCAGCTCCGGCCGTTTCACCGACCAACACAGTCAATCGGAGGACACCATGAAGCGCAGGGCCATTCTCGGGGCAATGCTCGCGGTGGCGGCACTGGTCGTCGGCACGCCGGCGGCGGCGCAAGCCACGAAGTTCCCGTTTCGTCTCAACTGGACGGCCTCCGGCGAGCACGCGCCGTTCTTCGTCGCCCGGGAGAAGGGCTTCTACCGCGAGGAAGGCCTGGAGGTCGAGATCCTGGAGGGCAGCGGCTCGACCACCGTGCTGCAGCTGATCGCCAATGGCACCAGCCCGGTCGGCTACGCGGACGCCGGCACGATGATGCGCGGCGTGTCGAAGGGCATGCCGGTCAGGGCGGTGGGCGTGCCGCTGCAGCAGAGCCCGCACGCGTTCATCTACCGCGCGGATGCGCCGCGCCCGACGAAGATCTCGGAGATCAAGGGCAGCCGGATCGCCGTCACCGCCGGCGACTCGAGCATGCCGATCCTCACCGCGCTCCTCGGCAAGCACGGCATGAAGCTCGACGACCTGCAGCTCATCACCGTGGGGAGCACGGCGGCCAAGGATCAGGCGGTCCTCAGCAAGCAGGCCGATGCCCTGGTCGGCTTCTTCATGGACCAGGGCGTGCGCCTCGAGCCGCAGAGCGGCGTCAAGATCGGCTGGACCCGCCTCCACGACCTTGGCGGCGTGTCGATGCTGTCCAGCGCCATCATCGCCAACAACGACTGGCTCAAGGACCCGAAGAACGAGGACCTGCTGCGGCGGTTCCTCAGGGCGACGCAGCGCGGCTGGCAGTACGCCTCCGAGAACCGGCGCGAGGCCGCCGAGGCCGTCGTCAAGGTGAACCCCAGGATCGCGCAGAACATCGCGCTCGGCACCCTCGAGGGCGCCCTGACGATCACCCGCACCGAGCGCACCAAAGCGAGTCCCGTCGCGTGGTCGGCCGCCGAGGACTGGAAGGACACTCAGGAGCTCCTCGCCAAGTACGCGAACCTGCAGCCCCACGCGGATCTCAACGTCTACTACACGAACAGCTATCTCTCCGAGCCGCCCTACCTGCCGAAGAAGTAGGCCCGTTGGACGACCCTCGCGCCGAAAGCGCGCTCGCGGTTCGCCCAAGACGGGGGAGGGGCCCTGTCTTCCCTCCCGGGGGCGGCCCGGCGGGGCTCATGCCGCTCCGTCGAGCGCGAGGAGCGCGCGCATGAACGCGGTGCGCTCCTCGACCTGCGACCAGGGCCCGGGAGGAACGGACGGACAGGGCTCGTCCTCGAGCTGAACGTCGAGGAGCGCCGGCCCCGGCCGCGCGAACAGCTCGTCGAGGCGGCGCGTCACTTCTTCGTCTGCCGCCTCGAACGCCCATTCGAAACCGACCCCCTTGGCGACGGCCGCGAACGACAGGCGCTCGCCGCCCGCCAGCTGCTGCCCCCCGGTGGACGAATAGGCGCCGTTGTGGAACACCACGATGCGGAAGTTCGCGACCGGCGCCGCGGCGATCGTGGCGAGCACCTGCAGGTTCATCAGCAGATCGCCGTCGCCGGCGAGCAGCGTGACGCGCCGGTCGGGGCGCGCGAGCGCGAGGCCGAGCGCGATCGACGGCCACAGACCCATCGGATCGGAGGCGAAGTAGGTCGGCCCCACGGGACCGGCCGCCTTGAACGCGGCCTCGGTCGCGCCGAGCCCGCAGACCACCAGGTCGTCGGCCTTCAGGCGCTCCTTGACGAGCTTCGCGAGCGCGACGCGCTTCATTGCTGCCCCATGAGCGCACGCCGGCGCAACAGCAGCACGACCGGCAAGCGGTTGAGGAACGCGTGGCGCGCGGCGTCCTCGATCAGCGCGAGCTCCTCCGGGCCGTCGATCACGCGGTGCGGCAGCCCCAGCGCCTCGAGCACCGGCTCGCACACCCGGCCCTTGTACATCTGGTAGTACTGGTTGTCGTCGAAGCCGCCGCGATGGGCGGCCAGCACGAGCAGCGGAATCTGGTGGTGGAAGGCGATGCCCGCGAGCGCATTGGCCGACAGCAGGAGGCCGGAGTTCTGGCAGACGAGCGCCCCCTTGCGCCCGCCGAGATACGCGCCGGCGCAGATGCCTACGCCGTCGTCCTCGCGCGCGAGCTTGATGTGCGTGATCGCCGGGTCCGATTCGCATTGCTTGATCAGGCTGCCCAGCCACTGGTCCGGGAGGCTGGCGACGAGAGTGATGCCGGCGCGCTTGAGGTGCTCGAGGATCACAGGAGCTTCCTCACCGCCTCGCGCGCCCGCGCGAGCAGTCGCGGGACGTCGAGGCCCGGGATGGCGTCGTTCTCGACCACGGCGCGGCCCTGCACGGTGAGCAACCGGAGCTTCGGCCGGCCGCCGCTCGCCACCGGCCCGATGGCCGGATCGTGCAGGCCCGCGTAGCGGAGCTGGTCGAGCTCGTACACCGCCAGGTCGGCGGCGCGGCCGACCTCGATCGCGCCGGTGTTGTCGATGCCGAGCACCCGCGCGCCGCCGCGGGTTCCCCAGTGGATCACGTCCTCCACCGTCGTCGCGGCGGCGCCCTTCACCGCGCGGTGCACGTACCAGCACGCGTGCGCCTCGGCGATCGAGTCGCCGCCTTCGTTGGCCGCGGTGCCGTCCACGCCGATCGACACCGGCGCGCCGGCGCGCACGAGCTCTGGCACCGGCGCGACGCCGCTACCGAGCCGGCAGTTCGACCCCGGACAGTGCGCGATGCCGGTGCCGGTTTCGGCGACCAGGCGGATCTCCGCCTCCGTGAGGTGCACCATGTGCGCGAACCAGACATCCGCCCCGACCCAGTCGTGCTCGGCCACGAACTCGACCGGCTCGCGGTTGTGCCGCTCGCGGCAGAACGTGACGTAGTCGGTCGTCTCGGAGAGATGACTGTGCAGCCGGACCCCCAGGCGCCGCGCCGCCTGCGCCATCGGCTTCAGCTCCTCCGGGCGCACCGACCAGGTCGGCGTCGAGGGCGCGAGCACGACGCGGCGCATCGCCTCCGGTCCGGGTTCATGGTAGGCGCCGACCAGCCGCTCGATGTCGCCGAGAATCGCGTCCAGCGTCTCGGGCTTCGGCGCCGCCGGGTCGCTCGATTCGAACGCCCGCTGAAGCGTGGCGCCGCCGCGGCACAGGACGAAGCGGATGCCGAACCGCTGCGCGAGATCGAACAGGACCTGCGCCGGGTCGTAGCCGATGCCCGGCCAGTAGAGGTAATGGTGGTCGGCGATCGTGGTGCAGCCCGAGAGCACGAGGTCGACCATGCCGACCTCGGCGGCGACGGCGAGGAGGTCGGCGTCGAAATGGCGGCGATAGGGGTAGGGCACCGCGCCGAGCCACCCGGCGAGCGGCAGATTGATGCCCGCGGGCACGCCCCTCAGCACGGATTGCGACAGATGATGGTGGGTGTTGACCCATCCCGGGTAGACCACGCAGTCGGTCGCATCCACCACGCGCTCGCCGGCGTCGGGCGCGAGCCGCCCGATCGCGGCGATGCGGCCCCGCGCGTCGATGCGGATGTCGCTCCCCGGCGCGCGCGCCCGCTCGCCCGGCAGTCCGGTCATGATCGCGAGCGCGTTGCGGATCAGCATCTCAGCGCTCGTGCGCGACCTCGGACTCGTGCCAGTTCCCGAGCGCGAGCTTCGAGAGGAACACCATCAGCAGGAAGAGCGCCACGCCGGTGACGGTGATGAGAAACAGCGCGGCGAACAGCCGTGGGATGTTGATCGAGAAGCCCGCCTGCAGGATCTGGTAGGCGAGGCCTGCCGACGTCCCGCCGGTGCCGGCGACGAACTCGGCCACCACCGCGCCGATCAGCGCGAGTCCGGAGGAGATCCGCAGGCCCCCGAAGAAGTACGGCGCCGCCGACGGGATGCGCAGCCGCACGAGCGTCTGCCAGCGCGTCGCCCGGTTCATGCGGAAGAGGTCGGTGAGCCCGGCGTTGACGCTGCGCAGCCCGAGCGTGGTGTTCGAGATGATGGGGAAGAGCGCGATGATCGTCGCGCAGACGATGAGCGCCGCAGTCGGGTTCTTCACCCAGATGATGATGAGCGGCGCGATCGCGACGATCGGCGTCACCTGCAGCAGCACCGCGTAGGGAAAGAAGCTCACCTCGATCCACCGGCTCTGCACGAACAGGAACGCGACCACGGTGCCGATGAGCACCGCCATGAAGAACGCCCCGAACGTGATCTTGAGCGTGATCAGCAGCGAGTTGAACAGCAGCTCCCAGTCGGCGATCAGCGTCTCCACCACGAGCAGCGGCGAGGGCACGATGTACTTCGGCACCTCGAACGCCTTCACGAGCGCGTGCCAGACGAGGATGAAGAGAACCCCCACCGCGAGCGGCGCCCCCCATTTCAGCATCCGGTCGCCGCGGCTCGGCGTCACAGGTCGGTCGCTCCGCGGGCGCTCGCGTCGGCGAGGAGCTCGGACAGCTCCTTCGCGTGCGCGGCGAACTTCTGGGTGACGCGGAAGGCGTCGGTGCGCGGATGCGGCTCGCCGATCGCCACCTCCTTCAGCACCCGCCCCGGACGGGCCGACATGACCACCACGCGCGTCGAGAGGAACACCGCCTCGTAGATGCTATGGGTGACGAAGACCACGGTGAGCTTCTTCTTCCACCACAGCTGGATCAGGTCGGCGTCGAGCCGGTTGCGGGTGATCTCGTCGAGCGCGCCGAACGGCTCGTCCATCAGCAGCAGATTGGGGTCGGTCACGAGGGCGCGCGCGATCGAAACGCGCATCTGCATGCCCCCCGAGAGCTGCCGCGGGAAGTGCCGCTCGAACCCGGTCAGGCCCACCAGCGCCAGTGCGTCCTTCACCCGGCCGTCGGCGTCGGCGCGGTCGGCGCGCGCGAGATCGAGCGGCAGGCGAACGTTCTTCTGCACCCGCGCCCAGGGCATCAGGGTCGCGTCCTGGAACACCATCACCAGCTTCCGGCCCGGCTCGCCGACGCGCTCGAAGCCCTGGCGCCACCAGCGCAGCCGCCCGTCCGACGGCGCGATCAGGTTGGCGATCATCTTCAGCAGCGTCGATTTGCCGCAGCCCGACGGTCCGAGGAGCGTGACGAACTCCCCCGGGCGGATGGCGAGGTCGATCGGGTCGAGCGCCCGGGTGCCGTCGGCGTAGACCTTCTCGGCCGACAGCAACTCGACGACGGGTCCGGGCTCGACGGGTGCTGGAACCGCGGCCAACGCGCCCCTTCCCGCCGCGCTACGGCATGACGCGCAGGTCCTTCACGAACCGGGTCGTGAACGCCTGGCGATAGTCCACGTCGGGCTTGAGCAGCCCCTCCTGCACCATCAGATCGTAGATCTCCTTGTAGCGCGCCGCGCTCATCGTGCCGATGCCCAGCCGCTCGGCGTCGCCGCCGGTGAGCGCCCGGAGCTCCTTGAGCTTGCCCAGGGCGTAGGCTAGCTGATCGTCGTTCGCCCTGGGGTTCTCCTGCTTGATGAGGACGTTGGCTGCGGAGGGGTCGGCGAGATATTGCTTCCAGCCCTCCATCGAGGCGCGCACGAAGCGCGCGACCACGTCGGGCTTCTCGTTGACCGTCCGCTGCATCGTGACGATCGTGCTCCCGTACACCGGCCAGCCGTAGTCGGCGAACAGGAAGTAGTTCGCTTTGACGCCCGCCTTCCCGATCTCGAACGGCGAGTTGGTGATGAAGCCCTGCGTGGCGCTGTTCTTGTCGGCGATGAACGGCTGGAGGTTGCCGGTGAACGGCCGGACCTGGTCGTCGGCGAGCCCGTACTTGGTCCGCAGCCACGGCCACCACGACGAGCGCGAGGCGGTCGCCACGAACACCGTCTTGCCCTTCAGCTCGGCGAGGCTCTTCACCTCCACGTGCGTCGCGAGGCACGCGAGATCCTTCTGGAACGAGACGCCGACCGTCACCGCCGGCACGCCCTGCTCGATCGCCTTCATCACCCAGAAGTCGTAGCCCATCACGAAGTCCGCCTGGCCGGCCGCGAGCAGCTGCATCACGTTGATCTGCGGCCCGCCCATGCGCACGGTGACGTCGAGGCCGTGCTTCTTGTAGATCCCGTTGGTCACCCCGGCGTAGAAGCCGCCGTGCTCGGCCTGCGCGAACCAGTTGGTGAGGAAGGTGACCTTGTCCTGCGCCTGCGCGCGCGGCGCGACGAGCGCCGCCGCCACCACGATCGACGCCAGGACCCAGAACAGCCGCCGCGGACGCAGCGCGGCAGCGAGCACGATACGGCTAGTCATGACCGGCCTCCGTCGAGAAATTGCGGTTATCGGGGGACGCGGCGCGCGCGCGCGAACGCCCGCATGCGCCCTCGGTCGCGGGAGCGGCAGCGCCCGCGCCGTCGCCCTACGGCATGACGCGCACGTCTTTCACGAACTGCAGCGTGAACGCCTGCCGGTAGTCCACCTCGGGCTTCAGCAGCCCCGCGGACACCATGTAGTCGTAGGTCTTCTTCCAGCGCTCGTCGGTCATCGTGCCGATGCCCATCTTCGCCGCGTCGCCGCCGGTGATCAGCTTGTGCTCCTGGAGCTTCTCCAGCGCATAGGCGAGCTGATCGTCCTTCATGTTCGGGTTGTCCTTCTTGATCAGCTCGTTCGCCGCCCCCGGCTCCGCGAGATAGCTCTTCCAGCCTTCCATCGAGGCGCGCACGAAGCGCGCCACGACGTCGGGCTTCTCCTTCGCGAGCTTCTGCGTCGCCACGATCGTGGTCCCGTAGGGCGGGAAGCCGTCGTGCGCGAACAGGAAGAACTTCGCCTTGACCCCGGCCTTCTGCGCCTGGAACGGCTCGGAGGACATGTAGCCCTGCTGCACGATCGCCTTGTCGGCGAAGAACGGCTGCAGGTTGAAGGTGTAGGGGCGGACCTGCTCGTCCCCGTAGCCGTACTTGGCCCTCAGCCAGGGCCACCACGAGGTGCGGCCCGCGGTCGCGACGAGGATCGTCTTGCCCTTGAGCGCGTTGAGGCCGGCCACGTCGTCGTGGGTGAGGAGCCCCTGCAGGTCGTGCTGGAACGAGGTGGCGACGGTGATCGGCGTCAGCCCCTGCTCGAGGGCCTTGAGCACCTGGAAGTCGTAACCCATGTGCATGTCGGCCTGCCCCGCCATCATGAGCTGCAGGCCGTGCACCTGCGGACCGCCCATGCGGAGGGTCACGTCGAGGCCGTGCTTCTTGTAGAGACCCTTGGCCACCGCCTGGTAGAACCCGCCGTGCTCGGCCTGGGCGTACCAGCTGGTGAGGAAGGTGAGCTTGTCCTGCGCCTGGGCGCGTGGCGCGAGCGCGGCCGCCGCCAGTACGACCGCTACAAGAACCCAGAACAGCCGCCGCAGATGCAGCCCTGCGGCCAGGGCGACGCGGTGACCCATGATCAGCCTCCGTTGAAAAACGCGGTTGTCGAGAAACGGCAAACCCCCGGCGCGCACGCCGATGCCGAGGAGATCGGGAAACGACTCTTCATCGCGGGCGCTCCGGGCGCGCTCGCCGCCGACGCGGACGGCGCGCCCGTGAGCAATCTCCCGCCGCATCGTCCCGGCATTGCGCCGAAACGCCGCGGCTGACCGCTTCTACTCACGTGAGCCGCTTATAGGCGCTCGCCCGCGAATCTGTCAAGAGGCGGCGGGCCGTCGCGCTCGCCCGAGCGCGCGCCGCGGGTGGCGAAACTCGGACGGCGCGCCGTGCAATGCACCGCCGGCGCGCGTCGCCGCATCTGCACGCTCTATCAAAGGGCGCCCGGCGGCGGGAACGAGCTGGCACTGCCGTCCCGTTTGCGGCCGGCACTGCCGCCGATTAGACTGTCTGCTTATTCACCCGCAACCACCCGCGGAGACCGCCATGCGCCACGCATTTCTGCTCGCCGCAGCACTGTTCGCCGGCACCGCATTCGCCCAGAAGGAGACGCCGGTCCGGTTCGCGCTCGACTGGCGCTTCGAGGGGCCGGCCGCGCCGTACCTGGTCGCCATCGACAAGGGCTACTACAAGGCCGAGGGCCTGAACGTGACCATCGACCCGGGTGCAGGGTCGGTCGAGGGGATCAACCGCGTCGCCTCGGGCGCCTACGACGTCGGCTTCGCCGACATCAACCTGCTCGTGAAGTACCGCGACAACCCGCGCAACCTGCCCGTCAAGGCGGTGATGATGGTGTACGACGCGCCGGCGTTCTCGATCGTCACGCTGAAGAAGACCGGCATCGCCAAGCCGAAGGACCTCGAAGGCAAGATCCTCGGCGCGCCCGCGGCCGACGGCGCGTGGGCGCAGTGGCCGATCTTCGTGCAGGCGAACAAGATCGACGCCGCGAAGGTCAAGGTCGAGAACATCGGCTTCCCGGTGCGCGAGCCCATGCTCGTCCAGGGCAAGGTCGACGCCATCACCGGGTTCTGGTTCTCCTCGTACATGAACCTGAAGGCGCAGGGCATCGCGCCGGACGAGATCGTGGTCCTGATGATGCGCGACTACGGCCTGGATCTGTACGGCAACGCGATCATCGCCAACCCCGATTTCATGCGCTTCTCGCCGAAGGCCGTCGCCGGGTTCGTGCGCGGCACGATCAAGGGCATCCAGGAGACGCTGCGCGACCCCGACTCCGCGGTCGACAGCGTGATCAAGCGCAACCCGATCGCCAAGCGCGACGTGGAGCTCGAGCGCCTCAAGCTCTCGCTCGAGCGCAACTTCGTGACGCCCGACGTGCGCAAGAACGGGCTCGGCGCGATCGATTCGAAGCGGCTCGAGCGGGCGATCGAGCAGATCGGGCTCACCTTCCAGTACACGAACAAGCCGAAGGTGGCCGACGTCTACACCGCCGAGTTCCTCCCGGCGAAGGAGCAGCGGCTGGTCAAGTAGCTTGACCGAGCTCGTCCAGCTCGACCGCGTCTCGATGGCCTACGGCCGCGGCGCCGCCGCGGTCCGGGCCATCGACGAGGTCACGCTCACCATCGCCGAAGGGGAGTTCATCGCCGTGGTCGGCCCGTCCGGCTGCGGCAAGAGCTCGCTCATGCGGCTCATCTCCGGCCTGCATCCGCCGCTCGGCGGCACCCTCACCGTCGAGGGCGAGCCGGTGAGCGGACCGCTCAAGTCGGTCGGCATGGCGTTCCAGAACTCGAACCTCCTGCCGTGGCGGACCGCGCTCGACAACGTCCTGCTGCCGCTCGAGATCGTCGAGCCGCACCGCAGCCGCATGCGCGCCGAGCGCGCCGCGTACCGCGCGAAGGCGCAGAAGCTCCTCGAATCGGTCGGTCTCGGCGGATTCACCGAGAAGTTTCCCTGGGAGCTCTCCGGCGGCATGCAGCAGCGCACCTCGATCTGCCGCGCGCTCATCCACGAGCCCGAGATCCTGCTGCTCGACGAGCCGTTCGGCGCGCTCGACGCGTTCACGCGCGAGGAGCTGTGGTGCGCGCTCAGGGACCTGCAGGCCGAGCGGAACGTCACCGTGATGCTCGTCACCCATGACCTGCGCGAGGCGGTGTTCCTCGCCGACACGGTGTACGTCATGTCGAGCCGGCCGGGCCGGATCGTGCGCCAGTGCGAGGTCGACATCCCGCGGCCGCGCGATCTCGAGGTCACCTACACGCCGAAGTTCCAGGACACCGTCCACGAGCTGCGGACGCTCATCGGCGGCCGGCACTGATGGAGCGGCGCGAGCTCGGCATCAACGTGATCTCGCCGGCGGCGTTCGTCGTGGCGCTGTTCCTGCTGTGGGAGGTCATGTGCCGCGCGCTGAGCGTGCCGATCGCCATCCTGCCCGCGCCCTCCGACGTGTTCGCGGCGATGTGGCAGTACCGCGCGCCGATCGCCGACAACTCGTTCGTCACCCTGTGGACGACGCTCGCCGGGTTCCTGATCGCGACCGTGTTCGGCCTGGTGCTCGGGATCGCGGTCGGCTGGCACCGCGCGATCTACGCCGGCATCTACCCGGTGCTGATCGGCTTCAACTCGATCCCGAAGGTCGCGGTCGTGCCGGTGCTGATCCTGTGGTTCGGGCTGGGCGAGATCCCGGCGGTGCTGACCGCGTTCCTCATCTCCTTCTTCCCGATCGTCGTGAACGTCGCGACCGGGCTCGCGACCACCGAGCCCGAGCTCGAGGACGTGCTGCGCGCGCTCGGCGCCTCCAAGCTCGACGTGATGCGCAAAGTCGGCATCCCGCGCTCGCTTCCCTACTTCTTCGGGTCGCTCAAGGTCGCGATCACCCTCGCCTTCGTCGGCGCGGTGGTGTCCGAGACCGTGGGCTCCAACAAGGGCATCGGCAAGCTGATGCTCGATGCGCAGGCCGCGTTCCAGGTGCCGATCGTCTTCGCCGGGCTGCTCGTGCTCGCGGTCCTCGGCATCGTGCTCTACGCCGCCACCGCGGCCATCGAGACCCGCTTCACCGGCTGGGCGTTCCGCGGCCAGGCAAACCGGTAGAGAGCGGCTAAACTACCGGCGTGTTGAAAAACTCGGCGATCGACCGCGAGGGGGATCTACAAGGGGCTTGCCCCTTGTTCGTTCGGGGATATACAAGGGGGATTCCCCCCTTGTTCGTACGAAAGGGGTTTGGCGCGCACGCGACCGGAGTCGAACGGAGCGACTCGCGCAAGCATTTTTCAACGGCCTGCTAACGCCCATGCCGCGCATCCCGTACGAAGACGAGATCATCGTCTCCTGGGTCGAGCTGCACCGCGACGCCCGGTATCTCGCCGAGATCCTCCTCGACAAGGGCCCGTGGAAGGGCATCATCGCGGTGACGCGCGGCGGGCTCGTGCCGGCGGCGCTGATCGCGCGCGAGCTCGACATCCGCCTGGTCGACACGATCTGCGTCACGAGCTACGACGCCGCGGCCGGCGACCAGGCCGCGCAGGTCCAGGGCGCGGTCGAGGTCGTGAAGGGGGTCCCCGGCGACGGGGCGGGCTACCTCCTGATCGACGACCTCGTCGACACCGGGCGCACCGCGCAGACGGTGCGCCGGCTCCTGCCGAAGGCGCACTTCGCGACCCTCTACGCCAAGCCCGCCGGGCGGCCGTTCGTCGACACCTTCGTCAAGGAGTTCAAGCAGAACAAGTGGATCCATTTCCCCTGGGACATCGAGTACAAGTTCGCCACGCCGATCAAGGACGGCGGGCGCAGCGCGGCCGGCCCGGGCTGAGTCGGGCCAGGGACTGACGGTGATTCCCGGCGCGCCGCGGCCGGGGCGGCTAGTTCCCGACCCCCTTCTTGTACTCGCCGGAGGACACTTCCAGCACCTCCGACGACGGCAGCGTGACCGTCGCGCCCGACTTGGCGTCCTTGAACATAATGGTGGTGCCGCCCTTCTGCCGGTCGATCTCCTCGGTGTAGTAGACCCGTCCCGAGGCGGGATCGGTGACCTTGTAGTAGCTCGCGCAGCCGGTCACGAGCACCACCGCGAGAACCGCCAGTCGCTTCGCCATCTCGATCTTCATCTTCGACTCCCTTCGTCTGGTTGAAAACAGGTAGCGCGGCGGCCTAACGGAGGGTCACGCGCGCGAACTTCCGCTTGCCGACCTGCAGCACGTGGGTGCCGGGCGGCAGCTTCAGCGCCTTGTCGCTCACCCGCTCGCCGTCGAGGCGCACGCCGCCCTGCTCGATCATGCGCAGCGCCTCCGACGTGCTCGCGGTCAGGCCGGCCTGCTTGAGCACTTGGGTGATGGCGACCGGCGAACCGCCGCCGTCCAGCGTCACCTCCGGGAGCTCCTCGGGCAGCGCGCCGTCGCGGAAGCGCGCCTCGAACTCGCTCTGGGCCTTCTCCGCGGCAGGCTTGCCGTGGAAGCGCTCGACGATCTCCCCGGCGAGCGCGACCTTGATGTCGCGGGGATTGCGCCCGGCCTCGACCTCGCGCCGCCAGCCGTGCACGACGTCCAGCGCCTGGAACGAGAGGAGCTCGAGGTAGCGCCACATCAGGTCGTCCGAGATCGACATCAGCTTGCCGAAGATCTCGTGCGGCGGCTCGGCGATACCGACGTAGTTGCCGAGCGACTTCGACATCTTCTGCACGCCGTCCAGCCCCTCGAGGAGCGGCATGGTGATGATGACCTGGCTCTCCTGGCCGTACTGCTTCTGCAGCTCGCGCCCGACGAGCAGGTTGAATTTCTGGTCGGTGCCGCCGAGCTCCACGTCGGACTTCATCGCCACCGAGTCGTAGCCCTGCATCAGCGGATACAGCAGCTCGTGCACCGCGATCGGCTGCTGCTCGCGGAAGCGCTTGGCGAAATCGTCGCGCTGGAGGAGCTGCGAGACGGTGTAGCGCGCGGCGAGCCGGATCATGCCCTCGGCGCCGAGCGCGCTCGACCACGACGAGTTGAACAGGATCTCGGTCTTGTGCGGATCGAGGATCTTGAAGACCTGGTCGCGGTAGGTCTTGGCGTTCTCGTCGATCTCCTCGGGGCTGAGCGGCGGGCGGGTCGCGTTCCGGCCGGACGGGTCGCCGATCATGCCGGTGAAGTCGCCGATGAGGAACTGAACCTGGTGGCCGAGGTCTTGGAAGTGGCGCAGCTTGTTGATGACCACGGTGTGGCCGAGGTGGAGGTCGGGGGCGGTCGGGTCCATGCCGAGCTTGACCCGCAGCCGGCGGCCGGACTTGAGCTTGCGGACGAGGTCCTCCTCGACGAGCAGTTCGTCGCAGCCGCGCTTGATCACCGCGAGCTGATGGTCGAGGTCGAGCGCCGGCGCGTGACTTACGGCTTGGTTGGACTTCACGACGCTGCTACACTTCGCCGCACAACCATAGGAAAAACAAGAGGAATCGCCATCGGAGCAAGATGCGGATTCTAGCCCAGAGCGACCGCCCGCGCGACCTTCGGCGCCGGCGGCGCGCCGTCGTCGCGCTCGGTGCCGCGGCGCTGCTCCTCGGCGTCGCCGCGACCGGCACCGTAAGGGATTCACCGCCTCCCGAGCGCGAAATCGTCGTCGAAGCGCTCCCGATCAACGTCCCTGATCCGGCCGCCGATCCGGTCCAGGCCTATTGGCACGAGACGCGATTCGAGCGCGGCGACACGTTCGCCGCGCTCCTCACGCGGCTCGGCGTCGACGGCGCCGAGACCACGCGGCTCCTCCGGGAGAACGGCGGCGCGAAGCCGTTTCGCAACCTGCGCCCCGGCATGACCGTGCAAGCGCAAACGACCGAGCTCGGCCAGCTCCTCGCGCTGCACTTCCTGTCCGGAGACGCGACGACCGTGCTCGGGTTCGAGCGCGACGGCGTGCGCTTCCAGGCGATCGAGGAGCGGACCGCGCTCGCGCGCCAGGTGTTCCTCAGGGCGGGCGAGATCGAGAGCTCCCTCTTCGCGACGGCGGATGCGATCGGGCTGCCGGACTCGATCACGATCCAGATGGCCGACATCTTCTCCGGCGACATCGATTTCCACCGCGACCTGCGCCGCGGCGACCGGTTCCGGATCGTCTACGAGGTGTTCCACCACAACGGCCGGCCGCTGCAGGCCGGCAGAGTGCTCGCCGCGGAGTTCGTCAACGACGGCAAGCCGGTCAGCGCCGTGTGGTTCGTCGACGAGACCGGAAAGGGCGGTTACTACACTCCCGACGGCAAGAATCTCCGCAAGACGTTCCTCCGCTCGCCGCTCGAGTTCTCGCGCATCACCTCCGGCTTCAAGATGCGCTTCCATCCGATCCTGCGCGAATGGCGTGCGCACAAGGGCGTGGACTACGGCGCGCCGACCGGCACGCGGGTGAAGGCCACGGCGGACGGAACGGTGGAGCTCGCGGGGCAGCAAGGCGGCTACGGTAACGTCGTCGTGCTGCGGCACAAGAACGGCATCACCACGCTGTACGGGCATCTGCGCGGCTTCGCGAGCGGGATCCGGCGCGGCGCGCGGGTCGCGCAGGGCGACGTCGTCGGTTACGTGGGCGCGACCGGGTGGGCGACCGGCCCGCACCTTCATTACGAGTTCCGCGTCAACAACCAGCATCGCAACCCGCTGACGATCGCGATGCCCACGGCGGAGCCGGTGGCGCCGCAACGGATGGCGGCGTTCCTCGCCGCGGCCGAGCCGCTCGCCGCACAGCTCGAGCTCCTCGCCGACGTGAACGTCGCGGCCCTGGAGTGACCCCCTCACCTCGACCCTCTCCCCCGCGGGGGGCGAGGGAGCGTCCAGAGTGTCCGAGCTCTTCATCGGCCTGATGTCGGGCACTAGCCTCGACGGGGTTGACGCCGTTCTGGTCGATTTCTCGCAGGCGCCCGGCCGGCTGGTCGCGAGCCACTTCGCTCCTTACCCCGACGCGGTCCGAGCCGAAGCGCTCGCGTTGAATGTGCCCGGCGCCGACGAGCTCGGGCGCGGCGCGGTGCTCGCGAACCGGCTCGCGGAGCTCTATGCCGCCGCAGCGCACGCGCTGCTCGCGAAGGCGAGCCTCGACAAGGCGCGCATCGCGGCAATCGGTTGCCACGGCCAGACCGTGCGCCATCGTCCCGATCGCGGGTACACGGTGCAGCTCGTGAACGGCGCACTGCTCGCCGAGCGATCCGGCGTCCGCGTCGTCTGCGATTTCCGCAGCCGCGACGTCGCGGCCGGCGGCCAGGGCGCACCGCTCGTCCCCGCTTATCACGCGGCCTGCTTCGCGTCGCCTTCAGCGCACCGTGTGATCGTCAACATCGGCGGCATTGCGAACGTGACCGACCTGCGGCCGGGAGCGCCGGTCCGCGGCTTCGACACCGGTCCCGGAAACGTCCTCCTCGACCTGTGGGCGCAAAAGCACCTGGGCCAGCCGCTCGACCGCGATGGCGCCTGGGCCGCCTCGGGCAAGGTGATTGAAACGCTGCTCCGCGAAACGCTCGCCGATCCGTTCTTGGCCGCGGCGCCGCCGAAGAGCACCGGGCGCGATCACTTCAACGACGCGTGGCTTGCGCGCTTCGGACCCGAGCGCTATCCCGCGCCGGACGTCCAGGCGACGCTCGTCGCGCTGACCGCCGTGTCGATCGCTCAGGCGGTCGCGCGGTTCTGCGGCGGGGCGGACGAGGTGCTCGCGTGCGGCGGCGGTGCGTCCAACCCGAGACTCATGACGGAGCTGCAGACCCGCATGCCCCGCAGTCGCGTTGCGACCACGTCGAGCGCGGGTGTCGATCCCGACTGGGTGGAGGCGATGGCCTTCGCCTGGCTCGCGCGCGAAACGCTCGCCGGCAGACCATCGAACATGCCGGAGGTCACGGGCGCCGCGGGGCCACGCGTCCTTGGGGCCATTTACCCTCCGTAGCTCTCACCGGAGCTCGGTCGGTTGATGATTTGATGCTTGTCGATTAGCTGCGATGATGCTAACTTGGCGGCATGCGAACCACGCTGACCATCGAGGATCGGATCGCGAAAGCCCTGAAGGCGCTTGCCCACCGTTCCGGAAAGTCGTTCAAGCAGGTCTTGAACGAAACCCTGCAAGCCGGTCTCGCCGCGCGTGAGGCGCCGGCGAAACCGCGGCCGTATCGCGTCAAGCCCGCGTCCCTCGGGGGCGTTCTGCCGGGCGTGGACCTGACCAAGGCCGTCCAACTCGCCGATCTGCTCGAGGACGAGGAGGTTGCGCGCAAGCTAGCCCTCCGCAAGTGATCCTAGTCGACGCAAACCTCCTCATCTACGCCATCGACGCCGACTCTCCGCACCATGTCCGGGCGAAGCGGTGGCTGGAGGAGACTTTGTCCGGCGACACCTCGGTCGCGCTGCCATGGATCGTGATCCTCGCGTTCCTGCGGATCACGACTCGTGCGGGGATCGTGCGAACCCCGCTGCCGCCCGACGAAGCGCTCGCCTATGTCGATTCCTGGCTCCGGCAGCCCTACGTCAGCGCGGTTGGTCCGGGCGACAACCACTGGCCGATTCTCAGAAGCCTTCTTCAGTCGAGCGGAACAGCCGGGAATCTAACCTCCGATGCACATCTGGCCGCGCTCGCGTTGGAGCACGGCTGTGCGATCGCGTCCGCCGACAACGACTTCCGCCGGTTCGCTGGAATAACGCACGTCAACCCGCTTGCCTCCTGATCCCCTCGGCCGTCGCCGGGAGCGATCATCTTGGTCGTGGCCTAGGGCGATTTATCCCGCCTGAGCGGCGTGCGCGCCGCGATCGCGGCGGCGAATCTGTAAAACATTGTCAATTCGGCGCGAGCGCCGACAAGGGCCTCGTACCGCACGCGCGCGCCACTAAGGTGCAACGACCGCTTTAGCGCAGTGCCCGGGGGATCGGCTTCCGAGAAAACTCCCTCCGCTTCATGGAGTTGAGCACGAGCCGCCTGAGGGGCGCGAAAGTGTCCTCGGGCTCCTCGAAGCCCGTCTTGTCCGGCGACGACGATTCGCGCGCGTGATTGAGCCCCCCCGACGGCATGGCTAGGATAGGCGTCAGAAGAATCGCACTTGATCCCGTTGTCGAGGATCAAGGGTTTCGACAACAACACGCCGTGCGCGGTGCGCGAGCATCGGGCCGCTCGAGCCACAAGAAGCCTCGCCGGTGACTCGTTCGCCCCGATTGCGCGGGGCCGTGTGGACTGTCGGAAAGACTGCGATGAACAACGCCCAAGCAGGGGATGCGGCGCACCGCCAGGGACGGGCGCCGAACGCGATCGATTCCGGTCTCGTGAGCGTCGCGCTGATCGCGCGCTTCCACGGCCGGCCAGTCGACTTCGGCCAGCTCCGCCACGAGTTCGTCCCGGCCGGCGGGCGCTTCGACGACACCGCCGTGATCCGGAGCCTGCGCGGGCTGGGCTTCGAGACGCAGCTCCGAAGCCTCGCTTTCACCGACCTGCGCAAGCTTTCCGCGCCCGCAATCCTCCTGCTGAACGACGGCCGCTTCGCCGTCGTCGGCCGCACGACCGAGCGCGAAGCGCTGGTGCAACACGCCGGCGAGGAGCGGCCGCGGAAAGTACCGGCCGACGAGCTCGCCCGGGCATGGGCGGGGCGCGTCGTCACGGCCAGGCCGTCGTTCGCCGCGCAGACCGCCGCGCGCTTCGGCGTCGGTTGGTTCTGGGATGCGCTGCAGAAGTATCGCCGCCTCCTCGGCGAGGTCGTCGCAGCGTCGTTCTTCCTGCAGCTCTTCGCGCTGGTCACGCCGCTCGCGTTCCAGGTGGTGATCGACAAGGTGCTGGTGCACCGCGGCCTCTCCACGCTCGACGTGCTCGTGATCGGGCTGATCGTCGTGACGCTGTTCGAAGTGCTGCTCGGGGGCCTGCGGACCTACGTCTTCTCGCACACCACGAACCGCGTCGACGTCGAGCTCGGGGCGAAGCTCTTCAGGCATCTCCTCGCGCTGCCGCTCAGCTACTTCGGCGCGCGCCGCATCGGCGATACGGTCGCTCGGCTGCGCGAGCTCGAGACGGTCCGCAGCTTCATGACGGGCTCGGCGCTGACCGTCGGCATCGACCTCGTCTTCACCGTCCTGTTCCTCGCCGTGATGGCGTACTACAGCGCGTTCCTGACGCTCATCGTGATCGCGTGCCTGCCGCTGTTCTTCGGAATCTCGATGGTCCTCACGCCGCTGCTCAAGTCGAAGCTCGACGACAAGTTCGCGCGCAGCGCCGAGAACCACTCGTTCCTCGTCGAGGCGGTCGGGGGGATCGAGACGCTGAAGATCATGGCCGCGGAGCCGCACGTGCGCCGGCAGTGGGAAGAACGGCTCGCCGGCTACGTCCACTCCGCGTTCCAGTCGAGCCACGTCGCCAACCTGACCCAGCAGGGGATCGGGCTCGTCGGCAAGGGGCTCACGATCGCGCTGCTCTGGTTCGGCGCGAAGCTCGTGATCGACGGCGAGCTCACGGTCGGACAGCTGATCGCGTTCAACATGCTCGCCGCGCGCGTGAACGCGCCGATCCTGCGGCTCGCGCAGCTGTGGCAGGAGCTGCATCAGATGCGGGTGTCGCTCCACCGGCTCGCCGACATCATGGACGCCGCCGCGGAGCCGGCGTTCAAGACGGGGCGCTCGACGATGCCCGACCTCTCGGGCGCGGTGTCGTTCGAGAACGTCACCTTCCGCTACTCCGGCGACGGGCCGGAGGTCCTGAAGAACGTGAGCTTCAAGGTGCAGCCCGGAGAGGTCGTGGGCGTCGTCGGCGCCTCGGGCTCGGGAAAGAGCACGCTCGTCCGCCTGCTGCTCCGCCTCTACGTCCCCGAGCGCGGCCGCGTGCTGGTCGACGGCATGGACCTAACGCTCGCCGATCCATCCTGGCTGCGGCGCCAGATCGGCGTCGTCAGTCAGGATGTGGTGCTCTTCAACGCGACGGTGCGCGAAAACGTCGCGCTAGGCGAGCCGTCGATGCCGATGGAGGAGGTCACCACGGCGGCGAAGCTCGCCGGCGCGCACGACTTCATCCTGCGGCTGGCGGACGGCTACGACACGCGCGTGGGCGAGCGCGGTGGGACGTTGTCCGGCGGCCAGCGCCAGCGAATCGCGATCGCACGGGCGCTGGCCGCGCGGCCGCGCATGCTGGTGTTCGACGAGGCGACGAGCGCGCTCGACGCCGAATCCGAGCGGCTGCTGTGGGACAACATGAAGACGATCGCGATCGGCCGCACGGTGTTCATCATCACCCACCGTCTGCCCACCTTGCGCAGCGTGGACCGGATCCTCACGCTCGAGGACGGCAAGCTGGTCGAGGAAGGTGCCCCGCGTGAGCTCCTCGCCCAGGGCGGTCGGTATGCCGAGTTCCATCGCCTCCAGCTCGGAGGGGCGAATGCGTAGCCCGCCGAAGCTCCGGGCCCTGCAGGTCGCCGATCGGGTGATCGCGCGCGCCCGCTCGTGGCTCGAGCCCCGCGCCCGTTCGGTGCTGGAGCCCGACACCGGCGATTTCGCGCCGGCGGCGGTCGAGATCCAGTCGCAGCCGCCGGCGCCTCTCGGCCGTGCGATCGCGATCGCCATCATGGCCTTCATGCTCGCGTTCGTGCTCTGGGCGGTGTGGGCGCAGTTCGACGTCGTCGCGTCGGCGGCCGGCAAGGTCGTGCCCTCGGGGCGGGTCAAGGTGTTGCAGCCGCTCGAGCCCGGGATCGTCAAGGCGATCCACGTCCGCGACGGTCAGGCGGTGAAGCAAGGCGAGGTCCTGATCGAGCTCGATCCGACGACGACCCAGGCCGACCGGACGCGCCTCGTGCGCGACGTGCTGGAGGCGAAGATCGACTTGCAGCGGCTCATCGCGCTCTCGGCGGGCAAGCCCGTGATTGAGGGTTTGCCGGACGGTGCCGACCCACGCATCGTCGAGACGCAGCAGCAGCTGCTCACGGCCCGGCTCGCCGAGTACCAGCAGCGCATGGCTGCGCTGTCGACCGACGTCGTGCGGCGGCGCGCCGAGGCGGCTGCGATCGCCACGACTGCACAGAAGCTGCGAAGCACGCTGCCGCTCCTCCAGAAGCGCCTAGCGATGAAGGAGTCGCTCGCGAAACAGCGGTACCTGTCCGAGCTCGCGCTGATCGAGAGCCGGCTCGAGGTCGTCAACCACCACAAGGACATCGAGGCCCAGACTCACCGTCTGCGGGAAGCGGAGGCCGCGCTCGCGGTCGCCGAGCAGCAGAAGGTGCAGGCCGAAGCGGAGTTCCGCAGCAAGGTCTTCGGGGAGCTCGCCGAGGCGGCGAAGCGGCTCGAAACCGCGACCCAGGACCTCGTCAAGGCGGAGCAACGCACACAGCAGCAAACGCTCGTCGCCCCGGTTTCGGGCATCGTCCACCAGCTTGCCGTCCACACCGTCGGCGGCGTCGTGACCTCGGCCCAGCCGCTATTGACGATCGTGCCGGAGGGCTCGAGCTTCGAGGTCGAAGCGCAGGTCCTTAACCGGGACATCGGGTTCCTGCGCGCCGGCCAACAGGTGGCCGTCAAGCTGGATGCGTTCGAGTACACCAAGTACGGCCACATCGACGGTACCATCCAGTGGGTCGGCACCGACGCGGTGGCCGACCATAAGCTGGGGCTCGTCTATCCCGTGCGCATCGCCCTCACCTCCAACGAGCTGCCGAACGCCGTCGGCGGCGCACGGCCCTCGATCGGCGCCGGGATGGCCGTAACGGCCGACATCGTGATCAACAAGCGCCGGGCCTACGAGTACTTCCTCTCGCCGCTGCTGCGGTACAAGTCCGAGAGCTTGCGGGAGCGGTGAAGGACTTGCCCCCCTGTTAAGGGGGGCGCGAAGTGAAACGAAGCGGGGGGTTTTGCTGCGAGATGGAGCTGCTGTGACCGACACCAACCTAAAGGCCCCTAGCCCCGAGGCGATCAAGCTCGCCATCGAGCAGGCGAAGAGCGTGCTGAAGAAGCTGCCGCTCCTCGGCCCGATCGCATGGCTGTGCATGAACTCCCCCCAGCACCGCAATCAGTTCGTCGCCGACCTCGAGTGGCGCGTCATGCCTGCCCTAGTGCTCGACCAGGCGAAGCTCTACATGCGCGACGAGGCGCCGGTGGCCTATGCAAGCTGGGCGTTTCTCTCGCCTGAGGCGGCCGAGCGCTATGGCAGAACGGGACGCTTGGCGCCGGGGGATTGGAAGAGCGGTCCTGAAGCTTGGCTGATCGATCTCGTTGCGCCGTTTGGTGGGGGTGGCGACGTGCTGAGCGATGTTAAGGAAAAGGTGCTGGCGGGGCGGGAGGTAAGGGTGCGAGGTGAGGCTGGGGTGGGGACGGTCTAGCATGCCGGGTCGAGAGCGCACACCGAACTCGCAGACGCGCACGTCGCTCGGCCGTCCGGCGATGAGGAACACTCGACTCCGCTCACAAACGCGGAGCGATGATTCGTCGCAAACCTCAGGCGCTACCTTGGGTTCGCTGCGTCAGGGCTTCTTCCGCATCACGCTCGCCGCTGCGCTCCTGCTCGGCGCTCTGATCTACATCCAAGAGTCGAGGAGCGCGACCCATGGTCCGCCGCCGCAGGACCCAACGCTAAGCCCTTTTGATCCGGCCGCCGCACGCAAACTTTCGCCCGAGAAGCGTCGCGAGTACGACGTGCGCTTCTTCAACGAAATGTCTATGAAAGACCACCATCCTACCGACCCGCGCTATCAACTATTCAAGAAGATGGCCGACGAGGGCTTTGAAGTGGCTCATCTTGCGCTGCGCCTCTTCGATATCCGATTAGGCGGCGACCGGTATCGGCCAGAGGCGTGGCCGCGGCTCAAGGCTTTGGCCGCGGCGGGGGATCTCTCGGCAGTGTGCCTTCACGCGAAGTACGCATACGTATTCGAGCCGAAGCTTGATCAGCGCGTCGTGTTCGGGGCGGTTCGTGGCGCTGCGGAAGCGGGGCATCCACATTGCTCAGGGATCTACGCCCAGTACTTCCGGACCGGCAAGCTCGTAATGTCGAATCCCTCGCAGTACGTCGCGTGGGAAACCAAGGCGGCCAAGGGCGGCGATCTGCTAGCGCAACTGATCCTAGCAGATCTCTACGCGACGGGACAGCATGTGCCCGTGGACCTCCCGCGTGCTCGCTGTTGGCTCGAGGAAGCTCTTCGTTCCGACCAAACTGCGAAGACATGGAACGATGTTCAGTCGATCCGATTCGGCGTTAGCCAGGCCGCGGCGCGAGGTTTCGACAACACCGGCGCTTATCTCCTGGGTACCGGCTGTGAGGTGCGATCCGAGGAATCGCGCACTGTCGAGAGGGAGCGGCAGCAATGAGTAACGAGAATCCCGTCTACAGCAACGAAGGGAGGCAAGTTGCGCCATTGACTCGGACCCAGCAAGGTTGGGTCGAGATATTGCAGACGCTGAAAACAGAGCGGCTCTCTCTCGACAGCTACGTTCGAGCCGCCTCTCAGGCGGCACAGCCTGCACAACATCTGGGTGAAATACGGCTGCGTGTTCTCCAGATCGAACATGCTGTCAACAAGCACATCGATTTCGCCTATCGCAACGCGACCGATGGTAGCGACGAGTTTTTCCGCGTCTGGCAGATATACAAAAACGAGGGCTTTAAGTGGCGCTACGAAACGATCGGTGCGGTGCGCTATGACAACGAGGGAAGGGCAGAGTTTGAGTGGATGACCTCAGAAGGGCGTACCGCGCAGCGGCTCACGAATTTTCGGGACGCTTTGGATGCCGGAGGGAAAACGCTGCTCGGCATATACGAATCCACGAACCAGCATATCGCAGAGGTCTACGATGCAAACGAGGGCAAGATCCGACTTCTACTAGAGTCGGCCATCGACCACACGGCAAGGAAGGGGATCAACCAGGGGATCGCGGGGACGACACCGCTCGGTCAGAACCCGTTCATCCAGCAATCGGTCGGTACGCAGCTGGGCAGTCTGCTCGGCAATCAGGCGGTCAAGCCGCTGGGTTTGGGCCGCAGCGTCGTCGACTCCATCCTCGGCCCGAGACCAGACTGGAGTTTGCCCGCGCCGTTCGATAAGCGCTCCGACGCCGGAGAGGAGCCGGTGGCGGTGAGCGAAGAAGACTTCGCGTTGCCAGCGCCGTTGGACCAGACCGCGGACCGGCTTGCGTCGCTGCCGCTGCAAACAAAGGTGGCCGCTGGTGCGGGCCGAGTGGGGTTACTCCCCGACGACGCCGAACAGAAGCCGATGCGGGAGGAAGCTTGGAAGGAACTCCTGACCAATGAGCTTGGCCCCGACGCGCGTTTCTCGGTCCGGCCGGGCGGGCTGCGGGTGATCGTGGATGCTGACGGCAACATCCTCGCCGACGTGTCGTCGAGCGAGCAGACGGGTGACGTCACCATATTCACGCTTCACAACCGCGAGATTACGGTCGCGCGCGATGGAAGCGTGAAGGCCATCGACCGGGGCGCGGATACGGCAACTCGAGATTCCGCGCCAGGTGGAGCCGCGGAGGATATCAATCCTCAGTCAGCCGGCGATCCGCCGGAACCAGGGTCGCCAGGTTCGGCCACCGATCTCGGACAAGGCTTACGCCCGGGGAGCGGACTAGGCCTGCGCGGCCCGGATGGTCAGCGCTACAGCGCTTCGGAGGAGACCGCGCCCGGCAGCCGCAACGACCCGAAGTCCGACACCCCCCCGGAAGCGACCGCCTTCCACGCGGGCTGGTCGCTCTACCAGTCGATCCGTGGCGGCGACGGGCTCGGGATCGCCACGGCGGGTGTCAACGCCGTCAGCATCGCCGACTGGTACGCACGGGGGCAGAAACAACCCGCGCTGCTCTCGGATGAGGCGGCGGGGACTTTCAGCACGGTCGGCAAAGGCCTCGGCCTCGCCTGGGCGGGGGTGGGGTTGTACAACGCCCTCGATTCGGGCGAGCCGCTCGGGATCGCCTACTCGACGGCCTCGCTCGCGCAGCAGGCGACGCAGCTCTGGGCGAGCAGCGTCAACAGCACGATTGCGGCCGTCGAGGTCGCGGGCGATTTCGCGACTGCGGCGATGTATGCCGAGTCTGCGGCGCTGGGGGCCGCCGCGGGCGCGCTCAGCAACGTGGTGCCGATCCTCGGCGCGGCGCTGGCGCTCTCGCAGGGCAACGTCCTCGGGGCGGTGGCCTCGATGCTGATGATGGTCAATCCCGTGCTCGGGATGGTGGTCATGGTGCTGAGCTCCATTTTCGGTGGGGATGCCGAGCCCGAGTACGACTGGATCCCGGCCCGAGGCGAAGGGAGCTACACGCGTGGGGAGGATGGGGCGATCAGGATCGAGGCCTCCGGGACGAACACCCACAAGAGCATCGAAGAGACGGCGGTCGGGCCGGACACCGAGGGGGCGAACGTGGTGGCCGCGAAGCTTGCCGCGGCGCTCTCGAGCCTGCTGCTGGAGGCGAAGGGGAGCCAGGCGGACGAGGACGGCCCGCCTTCGCTCGGGCTGATCGCCGAGCGGCTGCCGAGCCTGCACTACCTGGGCAAGAACGCCTTTGTGATCGAGTTCACCGATCCGGTGACGGGCGAGGCGCGCCAGGTGGGGGCGAACGTCGTCGATGTGGAGCGGCTGCTGGTGGAGGTCGCGCACCACGCGGAAGCGCTCGCCCCGGCCTGGGAGGCGGCGCAAGTCGAGGCGAAGCTCGCCGCGGGCGACCCGCACGCCGCCGAGACCGACGCGCAGTACGCCCACCGACTGAATCCCCAAGGCCCGGGCGCAGCGGCGGAAGACGGAACGCGCCAGACGCTACCGGCGCTCCTGGTCGACCTCGCTGGCGACGGCATCGCGACCACGAACCTGCCGGAGGAGACGGGCCGCACGCTCGCCGATCTCCTGAACGGTCCGCTGCGCTTCGATGTCGATGCCGACGGCTTCTTGGAAGCGGTGGAGTGGCCCACCTTCGGGGACGCATTGCTTGCCCTCGATCGGGACCGGGATGGGCGGATCGATGGTCCGCGCGAGCTCCTCGCCGCGCCCGCGGTGCCCGAATCGATGCGAGGGAACGAGTTGCTTGCATGGCTGGACGCGAACGCCGACGGGCTGCTCGATCGGCGCGATCCGGCGTTTGCGGCGCTCGCGCTGTGGATCGACGTGAATGCCGATGCCAGATCCGATCCGGGCGAGGTGCTCACGCTCGGGGCGCTCGGGGTGAACGCCGTCGCGCTCGGCGGCGCGTCGGGCGCGACGCTGCAACTGGGCGAGGGTCGGGGGCTCGCGGTCCATGAAGTGCCGCTCGAAGCCGAGACCGACGGGGTGCGCACGGCGGTGCTCCCGGGCGGGGTGCTGGTGGAAGCCGAGAACGGCCTCGACGGCGCGGGGACCGATGCGCGGCTGCTCTACGTCTCGGGGGTCGCGGATCTCTCTACGCCGGAGGCCGCGCAAGCCTGGGGAATCGACCCAGCGCTCGCCACCTCGCGCGGGGTCGCCGAGGCCGAGGGGCTGGACCCAGCGGGAGAGGAAGCGCAGGGCGCCCGAGCAACCCGCGAAGCGCGTCGCATCGTGCTTGCCGGAGCCGAGCAGGGAGTGCTCTTTCCGGCGGTGGCAGGAGCGATCGCCGCGCTCGGGCTCGGCGCAGCGCAAGGCCCGGCCGCGGCCGCTGCGCTCGGGGCCGAGCGCATCGAGTTCGTGCTCCCCGACGGCACCATCGTGCCGCTCCAGCTTCCGAGCCTCGTCACCGCGTCGCTGAGCGAGCCGCGGGCGGCAGAGGACGCGCCCCCGACGCGGGTGCTCGTCGAGTCGAGCGCGAGCGCGGCTGAAGCGCTGCCGGTTGCGGCAAGCGCCGCCGCCCCCGAGCCCGAGGCGCCGACGGTGCGCTCGGGCTTCGTCGCGCCGCTGGCGGTCAGCGAGGCGAGTGTCCCCGTGGCGGTCACGGCGGTGCCGATCGCGCTCGATAGCGGCGCCGCAGTGCTCGAGGTGGCCGCGCCCGAGCTCACCGATGCGCCGCTCGTGTCCGTGCTCGCGGGCCACGAGGACGAGCTGATCGTGGTGAGCATCACCGAGCTCCTGGCGCGGGCCGGAGTGACGGGCGGGTCGGAATCGGTGATCACCTGGGTAGGCGAGGCACGCCACGGGCTGGTGGGGCTCGCCCCCAGTGGTGAGGTCGTGTTCGTGCCCGAGGCCGACTACTTCGGCGAGGCCGGGTTCAGCTACCTCCTCGCCGACGCGGCGGGAGGCCTGACCCGGGCCTGGGCGACGATCTCGCTCGCGCCCGTTGAGGATGCACCGATCGCAGGCAGCGACGGGATCCTCGGGCTCGAGGACACCGCGCTCCTGCTCGATCCGCAGCTCCTCCTCGCCAACGACCGCGACCCCGATGGCGACTGGCTGCATTTCGTGGGCGCGGGCAGCGCGAGCCACGGAACGTTGGAGCTGCAGGCCGACGGGCAGCTGCGCTTCACTCCGGCGGAGAACTACTTTGGGGAGGCGCGCTTCAGCTACCTGCTCGCCGATCACAAGGGCAACCTCACCGAGGGCAACGTCTTCATCGCGCTCCAAGGCGTGAACGACGCGCCGCAGGTGGAGGCGATCGAGTTCGGGCGCCCGATCTACGCCTATGCGGACGCCTCCGGCCACGACAGCGAAGGCAACTTCTATGGCGGCATGAGCACGGTCTACGACCACGCTCAGGCGCTAGCGCTCTACGCCGCGGGCAAGGCCCTCGATGCGGCAGGCGGCCCGATCGCAGCGAGCTACTACCAGAACGGCACGCTCCGGCCGATCGGCTTCACGACCGAGGACCAGCACTACAGCGATTCCGAGGGCGGAAGCTACGCCTACGACGATCCGATGATCGCCGAGGGGCGCATCGTCGCCTACGACGCGGACGGGGACACGCTCACCCTCAGCGTCGCGGCGCAGCCGGTGCACGGTTCGGCCACGCTCGCGGTGGGCGATGCCTGGCGCTACACCAGCACGTTCGGCGACGGCTACAGCGGCGCCGACCCGTTCGTGGTGCGGGTCACCGACGCCGCCGGAGCCAGCGGCTCGGGCACGGTCTCGACCACCCACTACGGCACGCTTGCCCACGGCGGGGGCGATGACGGTTGCTGCCCGGTGATGCTCGATCTGGATGCCGACGGCGTGGAGATGATCGATGTGGACGACTCGCGCCTGCTGCGCGACCTCGACGGCGACGGTTGGATGGAGCGGCTCGGCTGGAGCGCCGAGGACGATGCGCTGCTCGCCTACGATCTGGACGACGACGGGTTCATCACCCGGGCCGAGGAGATCTCCTTTGTCGGCTACAAGCCCGGCGCTCGGACCGACCTCGAGGGGCTCGCCGCCTTCGACACCGACGGGGACGGAAGACTTACCGGGCAGGACGCCGAGTGGAGCCGCTTCCACCTGTGGCAGGACCGCGGCGCCGACGGGGTGAGCGCACCGGGCGAGCTCACCCGGCTCGCCGAGACCGACATCGTGGCGATCTCGCTGGCTTCCGACGGGCGCGCCGAGACGCGGGGCGCCAACATCCTCTTCGGGCGTGCGAGCTACGAGCGCGCGGACGGCTCGACGGGCGAGGTGGGCGATGTGATGTTCGGCGTGCGCGAGGCGGGGATCCCGGCGGCCGCGGCGCCGCCGCCGAGCGCCGCCGCCGCAGCGCTGGAGGCGCACTTCGCACGCCTTGCGCTGCAGCTCGTCTCGGAGATGGCGGCCTTCGACCCGAAGGCCCCCGCCGAGCTCGACGTGCCGCCGAGTGCGCCGCCGGCCGAGGCACCCCTCGCCGAGAATCCGCTGCAGCGGCAGGAGCAGCCGGGCGCGAGCTAACGGAATGAAGATCCGGAACGCCACGCCCGCGGACATTCCGGCACTCGTCGAGCTCCTGCTCGCGATGCGCGACGAGACCCGTTACGCGGGCCTGGACGTGTCGCCCGAGCGGCTCGCGCGCAACCTCGGCACGCAGTTCGACCGCATGGACGCGACGCAATGCTGCTTCGTTGCGGAGAACGCGGAAGGGGCGCTCGTCGGCGTGCTCGCCGGGAGCCTCAAGCAGTTCATCTTCGACGACTTCGTCACCGCGAGCGAGGGCCTCTTCTACGTCCACCCGAGCGCCCGCGGCACCACCGCCGCGGTGAAGCTCATCTACGGGTTCCGCGAATGGGCCATCGCGCGCGGAGTGCGAGAGATCCAGTTCAGCGTACGCTCGGGCAAGGACATCGCTCGCACCGATCGCCTGATGAAGCGCCTGGGCTTCAACCTGATCGGCGGAAACTACTCGCTTTGGGTGGAGCGCGGCGCGGCGGCCGAGCGCGTGTAGCGGCAGCACCACCCCGCCCTCCGCGTCGCGTCCGGCACCCCTCCTCGTCGAGGAGGGGAGAAATCAGAACGGGGGCAGAAGCCCCCGTTTGCTGTAAACGCCCGCCCTCGCGGGCCACCCCCTCAACAGGGGGGCGTAAACCTCAGGCCGAGAACGACGACCCGCACCCGCAGGTGCTGGTGGCGTTCGGATTCTTGATCACGAACTGGGCGCCCTCGACGCCCTCGGTGTAGTCGATCTCGGCGCCGACGAGATACTGGTAGCTCATCGGGTCGATCAGCAGCGTGACGCCGTTCTTCTCCATCGCGGCGTCGTCGTCGTTCTGGACCTCGTCGAACGTGAAGCCGTACTGGAACCCCGAGCAGCCGCCGCCGGTCACGAAGACGCGGAGCTTCAACTCGGCGTTGCCCTCTTCGTCGATCAGCTGCTTGACCTTGTTCGCGGCGCTCTCCGTGAAGACCAGCGGCGCGGCCATTTCGGTCGGAGCGTTCATGCGGTTCTCCAGCGAGTCATTGGGGTCATTATCCGACTCAGCGTTAGATGGGGTCAATCGAGGAGGTTCCCAAGCGTGGAAAGCCCCCGCCTCGCTTGCGCTCGGCACCCCCCTTGACAGGGGGCAGCCCCGGGAAAGACCCGCTGCCGCACAGGGTCAATTCGTCCGCGCGAGCTTCAGCTCCACGGGCTTCGCGTCGGCGCCGGCGCGCACGTGCACGAGCCGGCCCTCCACGATCGCGCCGAGGTGCATCTCGAGCGAGGTGTAGTGCACGTCGCCGCTCACGCGGGAGCGCGGCTGCAACTCGATCAGCTCGGTCGCGTGCACCGGTCCGACGATGGTGCCGTTCACGACGAGATGCGCGACGTGGATCTCGCCCTCGATCCGCGCCTGCTCGCTCACGACGAGCGTGCCGGACTCGCCCTCGCCGGCGCGGACGTCGCCCTTGATCTCGCCGTCCACGCGCAGCCCGCCGGAGAAGATCACGCTCCCCTCGATGCGCGTGCCGGCGCCGATCAGGCTGTCGATCCGATTCTGCGCTTTGGGCTTGCTCGAAAACATGTCACCTCCCGATGCAACGGTTCGGAGCTAGGACAGAGTGTAGCTCTCGGTCGCGCGCGGCTGTCCGGCCCCCTGCTCGAAGACCCGTACCTGCACCGAGCGCACCTTGGCCTTGGGGTCGACGCGGAACGACCCCTCGGCGCGGTAGAAACGCTTGAAACGGACGCGGTAGGCCGCGTCGTCGGACTTCTCGTCGGGCGGGACCATCAGCGTCAGGTCGCGATCGCCGAGCTGCATGTCCACGACGAGCTGCAGGCGGCCGCTGAACTCGCGGTTCTTCGCGCCGCCCAGCGTGACCAGCACCCGGTAGCGATACTCGCCGGGCACGAGGTCGGGCTCGACCTTGAAGCCCGACACGGCGAGCTTGTCCTCGCCGGCGCCGTGGGCGAGGTTCTCGAAGAACGCGAGGTCCTCGCGCAGCCGCGCGTTCTCGGCCTGCATCGCCTTCAGCTGCCGCACGAGCTGCGCCTGCGCCGACTTCTCGATCTGCAGGCGGTTCTCGCTGGAGGTGGTGAGCATCCGCAGGCTCCGCACCTCGTTCTCGAGCGCCGCCGCGCGCGCGCGCAGCGTCGCGAGCTCGCTCTCCGCCGTGAGCACGTCGTAGCCGGCGAACTGGCGTCCGGCGTCGTACAGCCAGAGCGCGAGGATCAGCAGCAGCGCGGACACCGCAACGATCGCCAGCGCGCGCCAGTACCAGGCGACGTGCGGGCTCACCGTGAGCCTCGGGGCGGCGATGCCCCAGCGATGGCGAAGCGCGCGCAGGCGAGGCGACATCAGGGCACGACCGGCAGCTGGGTAAGCCCGGCCGTCTCGTCGACGCCGAACATGATGTTCATGTTCTGCACCGCCTGGCCCGAGGCGCCCTTCACGAGGTTGTCGATGACCGAGAGCACGACCAGCGTGTCGCCGCTCCCGGGCCGGTGGACAGCGATCCGGCAGGCGTTGGAGGCGCGCACCGAGCGCGTGTCGGGATGCCGCCCGGGCGGCAGGACATCGACGAATGGCTCGTCCTTGAAGCGCTTCTCGTAGAGCGCCTGAAAGTCCGCCTCCCGCGTGATCCGGGCGTAGAGCGTCGCGTGGATCCCGCGCACCATCGGCGTGAGGTGCGGGACGAACAGGAGGCCGATCGGCCGGCCGGCGATCCCGGCGAGCTGCTCGCGGGCCTCGGGCACGTGGCGATGCCCGGCAACGTTGTACGCCGCGAAATTGTCCGCGGCCTCGCTGAACATGAGCGGCAGCTCGCTCTTGCGGCCGGCGCCGCTCACGCCGGATTTCGCGTCGGCGATGAGATGGTCGAGGTCCACCGTCTCAGATTCGACGAGCGGGAGAAGTCCGAGCTGGACGGCGGTCGCGTAGCATCCCGGGTTCCCGACGATGCGCGCGGTCTTGATCGCCGCGCGATTGAGCTCGGGGATGCCGTACACCGCCTCCGCGACGAGGTCCGGCGCCGCGTGGTCGAGCTTGTACCACTTCTTCCACTCGACGAGGTCGCGGAGGCGAAAGTCGGCGGCGAGATCGATGATGCGCACGCCGGCGTCGACGAGGCGTTTCGCGTCGGTCATCGCGACGCCGTGCGGCGTAGCGAAGAACACGACGTCGCACCGCTCGAGCTTCGCCGCCGCCGGCTCGGAGAACTGGAGCGCCACGCGGCCGCGCAGGGACGGGAACATGTCCGCGACCGCGGTGCCGGCTTCCTTGCGCGAAGTGATGGAAACGAGCTCGGCCTGCGGGTGTTGCGCGAGCAGGCGCAGCAGCTCCACGCCGGTGTAACCCGTGCCGCCGACGATGCCGATCTTGATCATCCCTTGCTCAAACCCCCCGCCTCACTACGTTCGGCACCCCCCTTAACAGGGGGGCAGGCTCCGCGCCGTGTCGCCGCACGGCGACAACGCCGCACAGACTAAAAAGCCGCCTCGTGGGCGGCTTTCCGTTCGTTCCGTCGCGCCCTCAGCGCTTCGAGAACTGCTTGCGTCGCCGCGCCTTGTGCAGGCCGACCTTCTTTCGCTCGACCTCGCGCGCGTCGCGCGTCACGAGCCCCGCCTTCGACAGCGCGGGTTTCAGCGCCGCGTCGTACTCGATCAGCGCGCGCGTCAGCCCGTGGCGCACCGCGCCCGCCTGGCCCGATTCGCCGCCGCCGTCGACGTTGACCAGGATGTCGAAGGTCGTGAGGTGATTGGTCAGGGCGAGCGGCTGGCGCACGATCATGCGGCCGGTCTCGCGGCCGAAGTACTCGTCGACCGGCTTGTCGTTGACGACGAAGTTGCCCTTGCCGGGCTTGATGAAGACGCGCGCGACCGCGCTCTTCCGCCGTCCGGTGCCGTAGTGGTGCTCGCCGATCATCCGTTCAACTCCAGGGGCTTGGGCTGCTGCGCCACGTGCGGATGGGCGCTGCCGGAATAGACCTTCAGCTTCCGCGCCATGGCGTACCCCAGGGGTCCTTTCGGTAGCATGCCCTTCACCGCGCGCTCGATGACGCGAGTGGGGAAGCGCGCGTGCAGCTTCTCGAAGCTGGTCTCGGACAGGCCGCCTGGGTAGCCGGTGTGGCGAAAGTAGGTCTTCTTGGTCGCCTTCTTGCCGGTCACGCGAACCTTGGACGCATTGACGACGACGATGTAGTCGCCGGTGTCGACGTGGGGCGTGAACTCGGGTTTGTGCTTCCCGCGGAGCCGCCGGGCGACCTCCACCGCGAGGCGGCCGAGGACCTTGTCGGTCGCGTCGATCACGTACCAGTCGCGGCGGACCTCGCGCGGCTTGGCGACGAAGGTCTTCATGGGGTGGATGCTCGGTCGCGTTCCGGGGAAAGGCGCGAATTGTAGGTTCCGGCCGGTCGCCCTGTCAAATCAGAAGGTTGCAAAAATCCGCCGGCCGAAGCGCGATCGGGTCGGGGACGGGGTTACCCCCGTCGCCCTCCCACACCACCGGACGTGCGGTTCCGCATCCGGCGGTTCATGAAGCACGCTGGAGGCGCCAGTGGGTATCCACGAGCGAGGCCAG
>Ga0187892_10001562_pt1 | contig 51622 bp, 54 predicted proteins | sample MA1701073metaG_FD_139345 | JGI IMG/M metagenome (GOLD analysis project Ga0187892, IMG submission 139345) | Bio-ooze microbial communities from a basaltic lava cave in the Kipuka Kanohina Cave System on the Island of Hawaii, USA - MA170107-3 metaG ...
ATCGTCGCGGCGTTCGACACCGAGGCCTCCGTTGACGGAAAGAGCGGCTCGCACCTGCTCAGTACGCATCGGAGGCCTTCGTGTTTCTACGAAACGCTCAGCTTCGTGAATAATCCGGGCTAGTCGTTGCCTGAATCGTCTGGCGGCTTCTTACCATCCGGCTTCTTGCCTTCCATTTGTTCCGTTAGGCCCATCTGCTTCGGAGGCGGATCAGGTAGATCGTCAATCCCCTTAAGGTCCACACCAGCCGTGGCGCACATCGCCGACAAGTCGCTGTCGTCCGAATACAGGCAATCCACCTTATGGACCTTAGCGATTGCCACAATCTGCCAGTCGACCTTGATCGTTTGCCAGTCCCCTTTGGCTCCGCCTTTCTTGCCGACGCCGCTGTCAATGGCCTTGATTAGGAGGGCAGCCGCTTCGACTGCCGCCCGTTCGTCGTATGGCTGGATATCGAATACCTCGCTGTCGGTTATTTCACTCAAGTAGGTCGGACCATCAGCCCGAGCATAGGCCAAGAACTCTCCGAGCACCGGCGCCGGAATAATAATCTTTGACTCGTCCTGAGACAGCGTTTCGACAAGATGCTCGATTCGCCTCTGACCGTCCGGGATGTCCTTCTGTAGCTTGGCTGACGGCTTAAAGAACAAGGTCAGCATGATAGCGTCGAAAGCCACTCTCACGGCTTGCCGCCGGCTGTACGGGTCAGCTTAATTAATTCACCGATGGGATCGGCGTCTGTCTGAATCCGCGTTGGAAGCCTCTGGAGTCTCGCTGCCGCTTCCGCTACAGATTCCCGTCTGAGCGCCTTGAAGCTGTGGATAGTGAAGCGGCGCATCTCCCATTCGCCATCACGAGATCGAAACCACGTCCCGACGCCGTCAACCCGGATCGGCGTTTGGAACAAATAGGCAGCGATCTCCTTTGCAAGTGGGCGATTCGCCCGACAGACGTAGATGTGATCTCGATCCTGCAAATGAACAGGAACCTTCTCGGTCTCCCCACCGATCACAATTGGAATGCCTGTTAGGGTGCCGGCTTGGCGAAATGGACCATAGTCCACATCCTTCGACCGCCTCGCGCCTGGAAAGTAGATCAAGCGCCTGTACTTCTTGTCGGCCAGTTCCGTGAGTTCTCCGCTGGCGTTGTCCTCGACGAGCATGTCGTCAATTCGTCTACGGGCCACCCTTGGTTCATCTGGGCCTTCTCCGACCCTTGCCTCGGCGAGCCGCTTGCGAATTTTGGGGGCAGCTTCCCAGTCCACCTTCGCCAGAGCGTTCGTACTACCTCGTTCCAGCTTGTCGAAGTGCACATGCTGCGTCTCGCCCATTAGCTTCGCCAACTCTAGGAGGTACAACGCCAAACGCTCCATCGGGATCGTCTCGGGCGAGTAGGCGTCGAGCGCGAATCGGAAGGCGACAGGTGGGGTAAATGGGCGCTTCCGCATGGCAGTTTCGCCTTTTGATCGTACCACGTGGCGGACCCCCTGTTTGCCCAACTTTATCGGTTTGTCCGGCACAACAGGTAGGACTTATTCTGGCTTGACATGCTAAAGCGGCTTTGGCATAATTGCCAATCATGAACCGACTCGATAGAGAGACCCGCTGCCGTGTAATTGCCGCCCTGATCGAGGGTAACTCGATTCGTTCCACGGTCCGCATGACCGGCGTCTCGAAAAAGGCTGTGTCGCGATTGCTTGTCGAAGTCGGGGCCGTCGCGGCCGAGTATCAGAATCTGGTCATGCTGAATCTGACCTGCCGAAGGCTCCAGCTCGATGAACTCTGGACGTTCAACTACTGCAAGCAGCGCAACGTGACCGACAGGATCAAGTCGAAGGTCCCGTCAGCGGGCGATCTGTGGCTCTGGGTCGCCATGGACGCCGACACGAAGATCGTGCCGTGCCTCTTGCTCGGATCGCGCTCCGCGACCTGCGCGCACGAGTTTATTTCAGATCTGGCGTCTCGGCTTCGCTACAAGGTACAGCTCACGACCGACGGACACCGGCCGTATCTCGATGCCGTCGAAACGGTGTTTGGTGGCGACATCAACTACGCGATGTTGGTTAAACTTTACGGACCAGACCCGGCGGAAGAAGAGCGCCGCTACAGCCCGCCGAAGTGCATCGCGGCGGTTCCACAGCCGATCATCGGTCGTCCCGATCCCGCGCACATTTCGACCAGCTTCGTCGAGCGGCTGAACTGGTCAGCGCGAACGTCCATGCGCCGCTACAGCGGTTGTCGAATGGCTTCAGCCGCAAGGTCGAGAATCACATGGCAGCAGTGAGCCTGAACTACTTCGCCTACAACTTCATCAAGATCCACTCGTCCCTGCGGATGACCCCGGCGATGGCGGCGGGGGTCACGAGCCGGCTATTCGACGTGTCCGACCTGGTGGACCTGCTCATCGATGCCGAATCGAAAAAAGCAGCGTAGCTAATCGTGTCCGTAGTGACTCCGCTCCTTTCGAATCCAGTCCCATGTCTTGCTTGGCAGCCAGCCCTGTCTGACGCCGAGATCCAACTGAACTATCAAAACGTGCTCACCATCCCGTAGATGGGGTTTTACAAGCTCAGTCCAATCGTTGGGCGACCGTGACGTCCACAGAATCCAGCAGTTGGGTGCATATCGAAGCCAGTCGGAGGCTGCACCGAAGACATTGCGCCATTCATCTATACGAGGATCGCCCTTCAGGTTGAGACCGACGTGAAGGAACGACCTCATGACCTATCACCTTGCGGCAGTTGGGGCTTGGATTCTTCCGGTTCGATGGTCACCGGTGTCGGTGGGACAGAGCCCTTTCCTTTTACCTCCATTTCAATCTGCTTCCAGCGTAGCAACTCTGCACCCTCCAGAAGGGCCACGCCAGGATTCTTGTGAGCAAACCAGAGAACACCGCCAAAATAGGCCAAGAACGCTAGAGCCGCGATGCTCGCGATAGCCAGAAGGTTCTCTGTTGGAACCCGCCAAGCGACGATCCCTAGAACAATCACCAGACCGAGGGCGACGTACGTGGTCCTACCCACGACGCCCCTGCTGAGCTTCAGCCGGTCGACTGATTCCTCTGAGAGCCCGAAGCCCTCCAGAACCTTGCCGATGTTCACGGCCACGGCCGGGCATGATAGCAGTACAGTTATTTGGATCGCGAAGATTCAAAGGAGCCCACTACCCTCCGGTGGCTGGTCTCGTCCCCGAGCTGTACGAGACGCCGCGCCGCATCGTCTTTCGCCAGGAGCCCGGCCGGTCCTATCGCGTCGTCTACGGCCACTCGCGCGTGTCGGCGCCATCGTACGACCTGGCGCGGCTGACGGACCCGAAGGCCATCGACGCGGCCGCGGCAGGCACGCTCGGGCCGGAAGCCGTCAACCCCGACTACGTCGATCCCGCGCCGTGGACCGAGCGGCACCCGATCCTGCTGTGGATCGTGCTGGCTGTTGTCGTCCTTGCGCTCGGCGCGCTGGCCGTGCGCGCGCTCCAATCGACGCCCTCGCGCGCGCCGGATTAGAATTGTCCGGGCGATCGGATCGCGCCGGACACACATGTCTCAATTCATCTTCACCATGAAAGGGCTGGGCAAGATCTACCCGCCCGACTCCGTCGTCTTTCAGGACATCTGGCTCTCGTTTCTCTACGGCGCCAAGATCGGCGTCATCGGCGCGAACGGATCCGGCAAGTCGACGCTCCTCCGCATCATGGCCGGCCTGGATCCCGACTTCGCAGGCGAGGCCACGCTCTCGGCCGGCTACACCGTGGGCTTTCTGCCGCAGGAGCCCACGCTCGACGCCACGAAGACCGTGCTCGGGAACGTCGAAGAGGGCGTGGCGCCCGTTCGCGCGCTCCTCACGCGCTTCGACGAGATCAACGCGAAGTTTGCCGAGGAGCTCTCGCCCGAGGACATGGAGAAGGTCCTCGAGGAGCAGGCCAAGGTGCAGGACGCCATCGAAGCGGCCGGAGCCTGGGATCTCGACTCGAAGCTCGAGCACGCCATGGACGCGCTGCGCCTGCCGGCGGCGGACGCCGACATCGCGACGCTCTCGGGCGGCGAGCGACGCCGCGTCGCGCTCTGCCGGCTGCTCCTGCAGTCGCCGGATCTCCTGCTGCTCGACGAGCCGACCAATCATCTGGACGCGGAATCAGTCGCCTGGCTCGAGCACTTCCTCCAGGAGTACAAGGGCACCGTGGTCGCCATCACGCACGACCGGTACTTCCTGGACAACGTCGCCGGCTGGATCCTGGAGCTCGACCGCACGCGCGCGTTTCCGTGGGAGGGCAACTACTCCTCGTGGCTCGACCAGAAGCAGCAGCGGCTCGCCGTCGAGGAGAAGCAGGAATCGCGGCGGCAGCGCACGCTCTTGCGCGAGCTCGAGTGGATCCGCATGTCGCCGCGCGCCCGCCAGGCCAAGGGCAAGGCACGCTTGAACGCCTACGAACAGCTCCTCGCCGAGGATCCTGCGGCCAAGATCGACCGGCTGGAGATCTACATTCCGCCCGGGCCGCGCCTCGGCGACGTGGTGGTGGAGGCCCGCGCGCTGCGCAAGGGCTACGGCGACCTCCTGCTCATCGACGACCTCGACTTCACGCTGCCGCGCGGCGGCATCGTCGGCGTGATCGGCCCGAACGGCGCCGGCAAGACGACGCTCGTCCGGATGCTGGTGGGGCAGGAGCAACCGGACGCCGGCACGCTGAAGATCGGCGACACCGTGCAGATCGGCTACGTCGACCAGTCCCGCGACGCCCTCCGGGCGGACAAGACCGTGTGGGAGGAGATCTCGGGCGGCGAGGACGAGATCGTCCTCGGCAAGAAGACCGTCAACTCGCGCGCCTACGCGTCGTGGTTCAACTTCCGCGGCCGCGACCAGCAGCAGAAGGTGGGCACGCTCTCGGGCGGGCAGCGCAACCGGCTGCACCTGGCCAAGCTTCTGCAGCGCGGCTGCAACCTCCTCCTCCTGGACGAGCCGACGAACGACCTGGACGTGGACACGCTGCGGGCGCTGGAACAGGCGCTCCTCGACTTTGCCGGCTGCGTCCTCGTCATCTCGCACGACCGGTGGTTCCTCGACCGCATCGCGACGCACATGCTCGCCTTCGAGGGCGACAGCCGCGTCGAGTGGTTCGAGGGCAACTACCAGGACTACGAGGCGGACCGCAAGCGCCGCCTGGGCGCGGCCGCCGACCAGCCGCACCGGATCAAGTATCGGAAGCTCACGCGGTAGGGTGCTGAGAGCCTTCACCATGAAGAACATGAAGGGCCTGCACGCCACTGGTGCCTTCATGTTCCTCATGTTCTTCATGGTGCAAAGCTCGTGTGGCGGCGCGACGCCGCCCCGGTTCCTGTCGATCGCGACCGGCGGATCGGGCGGCGTGTACTTTCCGTACGGCGGGGCGCTCGCGAAGCTGATCTCCGATCAGGTGCCCGGCGTGCAGGCGACGGCGGAGGTCACGGCCGCGTCGGTCGACAACCTCAAGCTCCTGCAGGTGGGGAAGGTCGATCTGGCGTTCACGCTGGCGGACACCCTGGCTGAAGCCGTGGCGGGCCGCGGCCCGTTCAAGGACACGGGTCCGGTCGGGAACGCGCGCACGCTCGCCATCCTGTACACGAACTACACGCATGTCGTGGCGCGCGAGGGGGCCGGCATCCGCCGCGTGGCCGATTTGCGGCGGAAGACCGTGTCCGTCGGCGCGCCGGGCAGCGGCACCGAGCTCATCGCGGATCGCGTGCTGGCGGCCGCCCGCATCGACCCGCGCGCCGACATCACGCGGCACACGCTCGGCGTCTCCGAGTCGGCGGGCGCCATCAAGGACGGCAAGCTCGACGCCTTCTTCTGGAGCGGCGGCGTGCCGACGCCGGCCATCCAGGACCTGGCGGCCACGCCCGGCCTGGCCGTCACGCTCGTGCCGCAGGACGAGCTGCTCCTCCTCATGCAGCGCGACTACGGCAACCTGTACCGCCTGGCCATCGTGCCCGCCGGCGTCTACCGCGGCATCGACCGCGAGGTGCCGACCATCGGCGTCCAGAATCTGCTCGTCGCGTCGTCGTCGATGGATGAGGCGCTGGTCTACGCTATCGTGCGCGTGATGTTCGAACACAAGGCCGCGCTCGTGGCCGGCCATCCCGAGGCCCGGCACCTCGCGCCGCCGATTTCGTTCGAGCTCTCGCCCGCCCCGTTTCACGCCGGCGCCGCCAGGTACTACAAGGAAGCGGGGAAGTAGCCCCTGCCCGCGGTCCTCTCGTTCCTCCTGAGCGCTCTGTCGATCTACTGGGTGCTCTTCGTCATCAGCCCGCAGGTGTACCGCCCGCTGATGCTTGTGATCGGCGTGCTGGCCATCCTGCGCGTCAAGCCGTCGGCCGGGCGCCGGGGTCGGGCGATCGACGCCGCCTGGATCGTGGCTGCCGTCGTCGGGCTGGGCTGGCCGCTGGCGGCGGGCGATCCGTTTCTCTATCGTGCCGCCACGCCGACGACGACCGACCTCGTCGCGGGCGTCCTCGCCATCATCGTGACGTGCGAGGCGGCGCGCCGGACCACCGGCTGGATCCTGCCTGTTGCGGCGGCGGCGTTTCTGGCCTACGCGGCGGCGGGGCCGGCGCTCGCGCACGTCGGCCTGACCGGCATCGCGCATCGCGGGTACGACGTGACGCGGCTCGTCGGCAGCCTCTACATGACGCTCGAAGGCATCTACGGCGTCGCGCTCGACGTCGCCGTGACCTACATCATCCTGTTCAGCCTGTACGGCGCCGTGCTCGAGCATTCGGGCGCCGGCCGGTTCTTCCTGGACTTCTCGCTGCGCCTCTCGTCCCGCGGCGATCCCGTGCGGGCCGCCGGCCGCGCGGTGACGCTCGGCGGCTTTCTCCTCGGGACCGTCTCGGGCAGCGGCGTCGCGACGACGGTCACCCTGGGGTCGGTCGCGTGGCCCATTCTCCGGCGCGTGGGCGTAACCGCGGACACGGCCGGCGCCATGCTCGCGGCGTCAGGCATCGGCGCGCTCCTCTCGCCGCCCACGCTCGGCGCCGCCGCCTTCCTCATCGCCGAGTACCTGCAGATCTCCTACCTCCAGGTGCTCGTGATGGCGACCGTGCCGACGATCCTGTACTACCTCTCGATCCTCGTGATGATTGAAGGCGAAACGATCGGCCCGGGAGGTGACGCTGCGGGCGCCATCCTGCGATCGTCGACGTCCGGGGCCGGACGCTCCAGGGTCGAGTACCTGCACTTCACGTCCCTGATCCTGGTCGCGGTCCTCATGGTCTGGGGTCTCACCGCGTTTCGCGCCGTGTTCTGGGCGACGATCGCCGCCGTCCTGATGAGCTTCGCGATGCGCGAGGGGCGGCTGACCCCGCCGCGCCTTGCGCGCGCGCTCGCCGCCGGCGGGCGGGACGTCCTGTCCGTCCTCGCCACCACGGCCGTCGCCGGCATCATCGTCGGCGTCGTATTGCTCACGGGGCTCGGCCTCAAGACGGCCGGGCTCATCGTGGGCCTGGCCGGCCAATCGGTCGCCGGGACGGTGGTGCTCTCGGCCGTGGCCGTCTGGATTCTGGGTCTGGCCGTGCCGGTGACGGCGTCCTACATCATCTCGGCCGTCATGGTCGCGCCGGCGCTGATTCAGGTGGGCGTCGCGCCGGTGGCCGCGCACATGTTCATCTTCTACTACGCGGTCCTGTCGGAGGTCAGCCCGCCCACCGCGCTCGCGCCGTTTGCGGCGGCGGCCATCACGGGCGGGCGGCCGTTCCGCACGATGATGCTCACGTGGAAGTACGCGCTGCCGGCGTTCCTCGTGCCGCTGGCGATCACGATCGATCCCCGGGGCCTGGGCCTGCTCCTGCAGGATGTCTGGGGGAGTATCGCCCTCACGACACTGACGGCGGCCGGCGGAACCGTGGCCCTCGCGGCCGCATTCGGGGGGTGGAGGCTTGCCGGGGCCGGCTGGGCGCCGCGCGTTCTCGCGGGGGCGGCCGGCGCGCTGCTCCTTCACCCGGCGCCCGCGGCGGACGCGGCCGGCGCCGCCCTCGCCCTCCTCGGTGTTGCCTGGGGCGCGCTCGGCCGGCGGACCTGAATGTTTCAGAGCCGCGAGCGTGCGACGTTTCTGCTATCGTTTCCAGCACCTCCGGAGGGGTACGGTCATGAGGACTACCAAGGTTTACGTCGGCTTCGCGATGGCGCTGGCTCTCGTCCTCGCGACGAGCGTCCCGCAGGCGCAGGTGCCGGCCGGCACGCCCATGGTGGCGGGCGTCACGAGCCCGCGCCAGGAGTGGGGCAAGGATCTCGGGTCGGACTACTTCCTCGCCAACTACCAGCAGTTGACGGCGTATTGGAAGAAGCTCGACGCGCAGTCGGATCGCCTGCGGGTCGTCGAGATCGGCCCGACGGCGATGAAGAAGCCGCAGCTCATGGCCATCATCACCGCGCCGGCCACCTTCGCCCGGCTCGAGCGGTACCGCGAGATTTCGCGCCGTCTGTCGCTGGCGGAAGGGCTGACGGACGCGGAGGCGCGCGCGCTCGCCCGGGAGGGCAAGGCCGTCGTCTGGATCGACGGCGGACTCCATGCGAGCGAGTCGCTCGGCGCGCAGCAGCTCATGGAGACGGTCTACCAACTGGTCGCGCGCGATGACGAGGAGACGCGGCGCTTCCTGAACGACGTCATCGTGCTCTGCGTGCCGGCCAATCCGGACGGGCTCGACCTCGTGGCCGACGCCTACATGAAGCACACGGGCTCGACCGGCGGCCATCCCGGCCTCTACAACTACTACGCGGGCCACGACAACAACCGCGATTCGTTCATGAACGCGCTGCCCGAGACCACGAACATGAGCCGCATCATGTATCGCGAGTGGTTCCCGCAGATCATGTACAACCATCACCAGAGCGGGCCCGGCGGCGCGGTGATGTTCGCGCCGCCGTTCCGCGACCCGTTCAACTACAACTTCCATCCGCTGCTGCCGGCGAGCATCGACTTCATCGGCGCGGTCATGCACACGCGCTTCATCGAGGAAGGGAAGCCCGGCGTGGTCTCGCGGGCCGGGGCGAGCTACTCGACCTGGTGGAACGGCGGGCTGCGCACGACGGCCTACTTCCACAACCAGATCGGGATCCTCACCGAGACCATCGGCAACCCGACGCCCGGCCAGACGATTCCGTTCAACGAGAACTTCCACCTTCGGACGGAGAGCAGCTGGTTCCCGATTACGCCGCAGCCGTGGAAGTTCCGCCAGTCGGTGGATTATTCGATTACGGCGAATCGCGCCGTGATCGACTACGCGTCGCGGTACCGCGAGACGCTCCTGTACCGCATCTACCAGATGGGCAAGGACAACATCCAGTGGGGCAGCGGGGATCACTGGACGATCACGCCGCACCGGCTCGAGAAGGTGCGCGCGGCCGCGGTGGCGGCCATGCCGGCGGCGCCGCCGCCGGACCCCGCGGCGGCGGGGCGCGGCGGGCGCGGCGGCGGAGGCGGGCGCGGCCGTGGCGGGGTTGGCGGCAACGCCCTCTACACGGCGTACACGACCAAGGAGAATCGCGACCCGCGCGGCTTCATCCTGCCGTCCGATCAGCCGGACTTCGGGTCGGCCGTGCGCTTCGTGAACGCGCTGATCAAGTCCGGCGTCACCGTGCACCGCGCGACGGCGGCCTTCACCGTGGGCGGGAAGCAGTACCCCGCCAACTCGCTCGTCGTGAAGACGGCGCAGGCGTTCCGCCCGCACGTCATGGACATGTTCGAGCCGCAGGATCACCCCGACGACTTCCCGTATCCGGGCGCGCCGCCGACGCGGCCGTACGACGTGGCCGGCTGGACGCTGGCCTTCCAGATGGGCGTCCAGTTCGACCGCATTCTCGAGGGCTTCGACGGCCCGTTCGAGCGGCTGACGGACTTTGCCAGGCCGCCGGCCGGCGCGATTCGCGGCGCCCAGCAGCCCGCCGGCTACTACTTCAGCCACCAGGCCAATGACAGCTTCATCGCCATCAACCGCCTGCTGGCGGCCAAGGAAGAGGTGACGTGGCTCGTCGACGGCCCGATGGGGCCGGGCACGTTCTACGTCGCCGCGCGGCCGTCGACCCGTGCCGTGCTGCAGAAGGCCACGGCGGATCTGGGCGTGTCGTTCGAGGCGGCGTCGACGGCGCCGGCCGGACCGGGCGCCAGGCTCCGCGCGCCGCGCATCGGCCTGTTCGATACCTATGGCGGCGGCATGCCCGCGGGCTGGACGAAGCTCCTGCTCGAGAACTTCGAGTTCCCCTACGAGGTGGTGTACCCGCCGATGCTCGATGCGGGCAACCTCCGTGCGAAGTACGACGTGCTGGTCTTCAACGGCGCGGGCCTCGGCGCGGGCGGCGGCGGCGGCCGCGGGGGCGGCGGCGGCGCCGGCGGGGACGAACCGCCGGGCGAGCCGGCGGCGGGCGCGGGGCGCGGCGGACGCGGCGCCGGCCCCGGCGGCCAGGTGGATCCGGCCGACGACCGCAAGCGGCCGTTCGCGGACTACTCCGAGGAGTTCACGCGGCGTCGCGGCAACGTCACGGCCGCCACGCTGGAGAAGATCAGGGAGTTCGTGCAGGCCGGCGGCACGGTGATCGCCATCGGCAGCGCGGCGCAGAGCGCGGTCCAGCTCTTCGGGCTGCCGCTCGGCAACCATCTCGTGAAGCCCGATGGCAGCGCGCTGACGGGCACCGACTACTACGTGCCCGGTTCAGTGCTGCGGGTCGCGGTCGATCCGAAGAACCCGCTGGCGCACGGCTACGGCAACGCCGTGGACATCTTCTTCAACAACAGCGCCGTCTGGCGGCCGAACGCCGGCGCGGGGGCGCCCGGCGTCACGATGCGCGCGGTGGCGTGGTTCCCGAACGCCGAGCCGCTCCGGAGCGGCTGGGCCTGGGGCCAGAAGTACCTCGACAAGGGCATTCAGATGGTCGAGGCCTCCGTCGGGCAGGGCCGCGTCTTTGCCTTCGGCAACGAGCTGCTCTTCCGCACGCAGCCGCACGGCAACTACAAGTTCTTCTTCAACGGCCTCTACCTCTCGGTCGCGGACGGACTGGGACGACAGTAGGATCGGGTTATTGGGAGATCGGGTGTCTAAGTCCGCCTCCGCCCCGGCCGCCGGCCGGCGCCGGCATCTTGTCGGGCGGGAATCGCGGCAGCATCGCGTCGCGCATCGCGACGTGATACAGGGCTGACGCAATCGCCACCGCCGACTTCTTCACGTCCTCTTCGACGATGCGCTCCCACGTGTCGAGATTGGTGTGCCACGTGTGGCTGTTGTACTCGATCGGGTCCTGGCCGAGGCCGATGCCGGGGAGGCCGGCGGCGTTGAACGACGTGCTGTCGGTGCCGCCCGTGCTCCGGCTCGTGGTCGCCGTCGCGCCGTAGACGCCCAGGTCCTCGAACTGCCGCAGGTACTGCGCCAGAATCTGCGCCGTTTCCGGCGGCCCGAAGATCGACGCGCCGCGGATCCGGCCCGTGCCCGAGTCCACGTTGAAGTAGCCGTTGAACTTCGCGTACTCCGGCTTCTGATTCTCGAACGTGCCGAAATGCTGGGCGACGTAGGCGCGCGATCCCAAGAGGCCCTGCTCTTCGCCGCCCCAGAGGGCGACGCGGATCGTGCGGCGCGGCTTGACGCCAATCGCCTGGAGGATCCGCGCGGCTTCCATCATGACCGCGCAGCCAATGGCGTTGTCCGTGGCGCCCGTCGCCGAATGCCACGAATCCAGATGGCCGCCGAGCATGACGACCTCGTCGGCCTTGTCGGTGCCGGGAATCTCGGCGATCGCGTTGTAGGAAGTCTTGCCCTCAGGGTACATGCGGTTCTGAATGGTGAACTCGAGCACGACCGGCGTGCCGTCGGCGAGAATGCGCGTAATGCGGCCGTAGTCCTCATTGCGAAGGACGACGGTCGGGAGGTTGCGCGCCGCGTCGTTCCCGATGCCTGCGAACGCGCGGATCTGGCCGTGCTCGCGCCCGGCGTCGTTCACGCGGACCAGGGCGCCGCTCGTGAGCAGGAAGTCGTTCAGCATCGACGTCACCTGCTGCGCGTTCAGCCGCGGCGGTCCGGCCGGCGCCGGAGCCGGCGCGCCGCGTCCCGCGGGCGGTGCGGCCGCGGGCGGTCCGCCCGGCCGGCCGCCACGCCCGGCCGCCGCCGGCGCGTTCGGATCCGGGTTGTACTGCGCCTTCACTTGTGCGTCGTCGCGCCGCTTGGCCGGCGGCGTCTCCTGAAACGCCACGCGAACGTGCGGGCCGACCAGCACAATCGCGCCGCGGGCCTTCGCCGTGAGATCCGCCAGGTACTGCTTCATGTCGGCCTCGGTCGGATTCTGGGGCGGCACGACGTGAATCGCCGGGCCGGTGACCGTGCCGGCCGTGGACGGCGTCCACGCGAGCACTTCGAACACGAGGTTGTCTTTGACCGGCGCCAGGATGTGGCCGCTCGCTTTCTCGTTGAGCCAGCCCGGCCGGCCGAAGTCCCATGGCTCGAGCCGTCCGTTCACGAAGCCCCAGGCTTCCATCTGCCGGACGGCCCACTTGGCCGCGTTCTCATGGTTCGGCGAGCCGGTCAGCCGGGGGCCGTAGACATCGGTGAGGAAGTGCATCGTCCGGAGAACCTGCGAGTTCTCCATGCCCTCCTTCCGGATCCTGGCGTTGACGGCCTGATCGATCTTCTCGGCCGGCGCCTGGGCGCCCGGCGCGGCAACCACGAGGACGAGCACGGCGGGGGCGAGCATCTTGCGCAGCATCGGGCGCTCCTGGAGGTATGGTGGAGTCCGGATGATACATGAGCGGCGGCCCCTGGTCCTATCCGCCTGAGCTCGGCGAGGCGTTGACGGCCTTCGGCCTGGCGCCCGGGCCGGCCACGCCGCCGGCGCTCACGCGCGACGCCCTCAGCGACCTGTATCGCTACGAACTCAGGCGGCTGCGCGACCGCCTGAAAGCAGGCCAGGTGGACAAGGCGGACTATCAGAACCTGGTGATCGCGCTGCGGAAGAGGTACTGGCCGCTCTCGCTCACGCCCGCGGCCTGGGACGACATCTGCTCGCGGGGATCGTAGCGAGCGGCAGACCGTCTACGAGCCTTTCACCCATGAGGAACATGAAGACCATGAAGCCGGTGTCAGGGGTTGACTTTGATTCTCAGCGCGTACACGTAGCCATCCCGGAGCTGGCCCTTGACTTCGACACGCCGGCCGTTGGCCAGATCGGAGAAGCGGCTGCCGCCCTGGAAGGCCGTGTCGGCGTCGCCCTTGATCAGCCGGTCGCCTACACGGAATTCGAACGCCGCCGGCGTTCCGCTGAACTCCTCGACGATGCCGTGAATCTGCACCGGCAGGTCGACCCTGGGATTCTGGATTCGGACGAGAGAGGCCACGAGCGACTCGCCGTTGCGCGTGCCCTTCACGTGCACCCGCATGCCGATTTCCAGATCCGCGAACGTGGCGGTCTCGTCGCCACGAAAGTAGAACAGGGTCGTGGCGTTCGTGGTGACGTGCCGTCCCGCGGCGATAAACGTCAGCGGACTGGTCGTCGGCGGGAGCGCCTCGATGCGGCCCTCGAGCTGCACCTCGCGCCCGTGCTCGCGGTGCTGCGAGTCGACCATCACCGTACCGCCGCTGATGACGACGCCGATGTTGACGGTCTCGCTGTTCTGGAGATCGGTCAGGGTGGCCGAGGCGTTGAGCGTCGGGGCGACGAACTGGAGCACGGCCGTGCCGCTCGGCACGCTCCGCAGCGTGAACTGGTCGGCGTTGTCGACGACCGCGCTGATGTTCGTGCCCGCCACCGAGACCACGAGGCCCGGTACGGTCAGGCTTCCGCCGCTCCCGCCGACGTGTTTGGACGCCGTGCCGCCCTCGGACACGATGACGCCCGCGATCGTGGCGCCCATGGTCGGCGCCGACGGACCGGCCGGATTGCTGCCCGCGCACGCGGCAGTGCCGGCCGCAAGACCCAGCGTGAGAAGCACAAGCCGACTGTGACGGCGCACGGGAATCCCCCTTGGGAGGACCATCAACGCTGGGGGCACGTCCTCACGAGAGGCAAGGACCGTGCCGGACCGCCTGGACTCTAACATGTTGCCTCGGAAACAGTTAGAAGCCACGCCGCCTCGCCCAAGGCTGTAATCCATGAAAAAAGTGCCAGAATCGGCCCAAGACGTACGGGTGGAGTAATCGGGAGACAGCCCTGATGAAAGTCGCCTTGGTGCAGCAGCGCGCGACGTCGGACGTGGCGGCCAATCTCGAATGCGGTCTGGACGCGGTACGGCGGGCGGCCGACAAGGGTGCAGGTCTCGTCGGCTTCGCGGAGCTGGCGTTCACGCCGTTCTACCCCCAGCACCCGGCCGGTCCCGACGTCCTCCGGCTGGCCGAGCCCGTCCCGGGACCGACCACGGATCGTGTTGCCGCGCTCGCACGCGAGCGCGGCCTGGTCGTCGTACTCAACGTGTTCGAACGCGACGGCGAGGTGACGTACGACTGCTCGCCGGTCATCGACGCCGACGGATCGCTCGTCGGCCGGACGCGCATGGTGCACGTCACCGAGTACCCGTGCTTTCACGAACAGCAGTACTACCGGCCGGGCGACCTCGGCGCGCCGGTGTTCGACACGGCGGTTGGACGGGTTGGCGTCGCGATCTGCTACGACCGGCACTTCCCGGAGTACATGCGGGCGCTCGGCGTGGCCGGCGCGGATCTTGTCGTCGTGCCCCAGGCCGGCGTCGAGGACGAGTGGCCACCGGGGTTCTTCGAGGCGGAACTCTGCACGGCCGCCTTCCAGAACGGCTACTTCGTGGCGCTCTGCAATCGCGTGGGCGTGGAGGATCGTCTGACGTTTGCCGGCGAGTCGTTCGTGTGCGGCCCCGACGGCGCCGTGCGCGCCCGCGCGCCACGCGGCGCCGAGACCGTGCTCGTCACGGACATCGACCTGACCGAGACGACGCGATCACACGCGCGACGCGTGCTGCTCAAGGACCGCCGGCCGGATCTGTACGGACGCTGGCTGGGCAGCAACCCCGATCACCCGATGACCCGCTAGCCCGATAACTCAACGGCTCAATAACCCGATACCCTGTTCTATCCCAGTCTCTCCGGTTCCCACCGGAGGCCCGTCGTCAGGATGCGCTGGAGCAGCGCCGGGTAGGCGAGGCCGGCGGCCGCGGCCGAGTCGGCAAAGTCCTCGTCCTTGGCGATGTGGGGGTTCGGGTTGGCTTCGAGCACGAACAGGCGGCCGTCCCGAGCCTGCCGCAGATCGATGCGCGCGTAGCCGCTCTGCTCGAGCACCTTGTACACCCGTCGGGAGATGTGCTGCACGTCGGCCGTGGCCTCCTCGGTGAGGTCTCTGGCTTCGCCGGTGTCGAGACCCACTTTGTCCTGGTACTTCCGGCTCCACTTGACGCGTTCGGTGGCGATGCGATGCTGGCCCTCCGGCATGTTCGCGAACGTCATCTCCCAGACCGGCAGGACCTGGACGCGCTGGTTGCCGAGAATCCCGCAGTACAGCTCGCGGCCTTCGATGAACTGCTCCAGGATGGCGTCCGTGCCAATCGACTCGTGGATGAACTGCACGCGTTCGCGCAGCCTGGTTTCGTCGTCCACCACGGATGCCTGTGAGATGCCGATCGACGCTTCCTGGGTCAGCGATTTGACGATGACGGGGAACGCGAGCCGCTTCGACAGCCGCACCTTGCGTCCCCGCGCCACGACGGCGAAGTCCGGCACCGGGATCCGGTGGTAGTGCAGCAGTTTCTTGGACAGCGCCTTGTCGCGTGCGAGGAACATCCCGCGGGGGTTGCAGCCCGTGTAGGGCAGCCGCAGGAGCTCCAGGTAGCTGACGACGTTCTGGTCGAACGTGCCGACTTCGTGGAACGCCTCGAGCAGGTTGAACGCGATGTGGGGCTTGAACTCCTCGTTGGCCTGGCGGATGGCGCCGAGATCGTCCTTGACGCCGAGGACGTGCACGTCGTGTCCGAGCTCGTCACGGACCGTGGTCAGGACGTCGTACTCGGTCTTCCAGGCCGCCGCCGTGACGTCGATGTCGGCGACGTCGGCCGGCGGCACCTGATAGTCGTGCATGAGCACGAGTACGCGGAGCTTTCGCACGGGCACGAATAGTACGCGAGGGGCTGCGCCGGCGCCAGCCGCGGGCGCGCCGGTCGGGTATCGCGCCGCCCCGTCTACAGAATGCGACGCAAGTACGCGCCGAGCCCGCGCGCGGCGTTCCAGTCGCGCGGGTACCCGAGCGAGACCTCCTCGTACCGGACGCCATCGCTGACGGCCGTCGACCGGAGGTGCAGGTGACCGGTGACGACGATGCGGACGTTGAAGCGGCGGGGCCAGTCGGCCGTGAGCATGGTGCCGCACCAGACGGAGAAGCGCGGCACGCGCGGCGGAATGGCCATGTCGTACCGGAGGGGCCAGTGGTTGACGAGAATCGTCTGCGCGCCGGCCGGCAGGGCCTCCAGCCGGGCCTCTGTCTCGGCCACGCGGGCGTGGCACCAGTCGGCGCGGGACGGCCAGGGCGTGGGATCGAGCAGGAACTCGTCACCCGACACGACGCCGCTTTCACGCGCCCACGCCACGGCGCGATCGGCCGGCACGCCGGCGGGGCGGAAGCTGTAGTCGAACAGCAGGAACATCGGGACGATCACCGTGTTGGGATCCGCCGGCCACCCGACGTACGGATCCTCCGGCGTCAGGACGCCCCGCGCGCGGCAGACCGCGACGAGTTCGTCGTACCGGGCCTGGCCGCGCGATCGGTCGGTGGCGCCCGACGGGCACCAGAGATCGTGGTTGCCGGGCGTCCAGATGACGCGTGCGAAGCGCGGCACGAGCTCGTCGAGCGCGTCCACCAGGTGATCGACCCGCTCGCCGACGTCGCCGGCCACGATGAGCCAGTCGTCCGGAAAGCGACCGAGCGCGCCGAGCGCCTCGCGGTTCTGCCGGTGGCTGATGTGCAGGTCGCTCGTGGCGAGGAGCCGTGCGCTCACGGCAGGAGGTCCGGCGGCAGCGGCTCGACGGAGATGACCGGGGGCCGATCGGCGTCCGGCGCCTCGACGGCCACGGCCAGGACGTGCCGCGGCGTCGGGCGGGCCAGGCGGAACGCCCAGCGCGCGTCGGTGCCCGCGAGGCTGCCGCGGAACCGGATCCGGATGCCGGCCTCGCCGTCTGGTGGAACGGCGAAGCTGATGTCGGCCAGATGGACGGCGATGCCGAGGCCGCGCGCCTTGAGGTAGGCCTCCTTCAGCGTCCAGTAGGTCAGGAACCGGTCGTGCCACCCCGGCCGGGCGACGTCGATCGCGGCCGCCTCATCGGGCGCGCAGAAGCGGGCGACGAGGGCCGGGTCGATCGCCCGGCGGTCGCTCTCCTCGACGTCGACGCCGACGTCCCGCCCGTCGGCGAGGACGCACGCCACCACGTCGCCGCTGTGCGAGACGTTGAAGCGCCAGGACGTCGGCGGACTCGCGATGTCCGGCCGTCCGTGCGGGCCCTCGCGCCAGAGCCACGCCGCCGGCGCGAGGCCCAGCTCGCGGCCGACGAGCGCCCGGGCCATCCCGCGTCCGAGCGCAAACATCCGGCGATCGCGATCGTGGCGGTAGCGTTCGAAGCGCGCGCGCGCCTCGGGTCCGAGCCACGCGAGGACGCGGTCGAGTCGGGCCGGATCGTGGCCCAGGATCGACGTGTCCGCGTACCACGCGCGGACGTCGGCCGACGCCATCGTCCCGATGATAGGCGGTTTTTGTGGCGGCCGGGTCGCCCCGTCGGGCCGCGGCTACCGGCCGCCAATATGAATCGAGCCGTTCGTCGTTTCGAGCCGCACGGCCGGGCCGCCGCCGTTGAGCGTGGCCGCCAGGCGCCGGCGCGACTGCTCGGTCGTCGTCAGCGTGAAGTCGCTGGTGCTGATGCTGCCGTTGGTCAGGCGGGCCGACAAGTTCGCCTTGGCGTCGCGCGGCAGCAGGATCCGGATCGAACCGTTCGTCGTGCTCGTCTGGATGCCGCCATCGGCCAGGCGGGCGAAGTCCAACCGCACGTCGCCGTTCGTCGTTTCCACGACGGCCGCCCCCTCGAGGCCGGATGCTTCGACACGCCCGTTCGTCGTCTCGCCGCGGAACGTGCCCCCGAGGCCCTGGACCTCGATGTCGCCGTTGGTCGAGTCGAGCGACACGTTGACGGTCCGCGGCACCCGGGCGACGAAGTCGACGCGCTTCGATCGATTGAGAAAGAACGCGAAGCCCAGCGAGTCGGTCGTGTCGAGGACGATCCTCGACGTCGAGACCTGCTCCTCGATCTTGAGGTCCGCGAGCGCGTTCTTCGCCTGCGCCTCGCTGGGCGCCCGCACGATGCGCGTGGCCACGACCTCGATCGTGGCGCCGTCGGACGGTTCGACGCGAATCCGCCCGTTCGTGTTGTGAATCTCGAAGGTGCCCTGGCGATCGATGGCGTAGGACCGCTTCCATTCGTCGCGGACTTCGGCCCGAGGCCCGAGATCGACGCCGCAGGAGGCGGCACCCACGAGGAGGGCGGCGAGCCAGCGCGCGTGTCGCCGCGCGTGAGGAGCCGAGGCGCGGGGGGTGATCATGCCCCGATCATACGGCGGCCGCGCACGGCCGGTTCGATGGTGCCGGAGCCGTCGGACGCGCGCGAACGCGGGTTTGCGGGTAGGATGTCGCCCTCCGGCTCCGTTCGGCCGACACCGATGTCCACCGCGTGCCTGTTTCCAGGTCAGGGATCGCAGTCGAAAGGCATGGGCGCCGGTCTCTTCGAGCGTTTTGCCGACTGGACCGCAGAGGCCGATCGCACGCTGGGGTACTCGATTCGGGAACTGTGCTCGGACGATCCTCGGGGAGAACTCGCCCAGACGGGTTTCACGCAGCCGGCGCTCTTCGTGGTCAACGCGATGACGTACCGGGCGCGCGCCGAGTCCGGCCGGCCCGCGCCGGACTACCTGGCCGGCCACAGCCTGGGCGAGTACAACGCCCTCCTGGCGGCCGGCGCGTTCGACTTCGGGACGGGCCTGCGACTCGTGCAGCGGCGGGGCCAGCTCATGGGTCGCGTCCACGGCGGCGGCATGGCCGCCGTCATCGGCCTGGCGCCTGCCCGCATCGAAGAGGTGCTGGCCTCGAGCGAGGCCGGGCGCCGGATCGACGTCGCCAACTTCAATTCCTTCGACCAGACCGTCGTGGCCGGCCCGAAAGACGATCTGCAGACCGTGCAGCCCGTTCTGGTCGACGCGGGCGCGCGCGCCTGCCTTCCGCTCAATGTCAGCGCGCCGTTCCATTCGCGGTACATGAAGGACGCCGAGGAGGAGTTTGCGGCGTTCCTCGCCGGCTTTGCGTTTCAGGCGCCCGCGATTCCCGTGCTCGCCAACGCGACGGGTGCGCCCCACGAACCAACGTTCGTGCGCGAGACGCTGGCGCGCCAGATCGGCAGCTCCGTCCGGTGGCTGGACTCGATGATCTGGCTGCTGGACCGCGGTGTGACCGAGTTCGAGGAGGTGGGTCCGGGCACCGTCCTCACCAAGCTCCTGGCACAAATCCGGAAAAAGCGGGGGTGATCTGATGACCGTGCGCGCGCGAACCGTCGTCCTGGGCGTTTTGCTGCTGCTCGTACTCGTCCTGGCCGGCGGACTGACGATGATCGGATGGGAAGTCGTGCTCGGCCCGAAGGCCAGACCGGTGTCGGCCGACCCCTTCGAGCGGACCGAGGCCCGGCTCGCGCGCGGCAAGTACCTCGTCGAGGGCCCGGCGGCCTGCTTCCACTGTCACAGCGAACACGACTTCTCGACGCCCGAGTACCCGCGCATCGAGGCGAAAAAGGGCGCCGGGTGGGCGCTGCCGGTTCCGGAGTTGAACGACATCGCCGCGCGCAACATCACGCCGGACATGGAAACCGGGATTGGCGCGTGGACCGACGACGAAATCGCGCGTGCGATCCGCGAGGGCGTCCGTCGCGACGGGACGGCGCTCTTCCCGATCATGCCGTACCTGACCTACGCCAGCCTCGACGACGAAGACGTGAAGGCGATCGTCGTCTACCTCCGCACGATTCCGGCGGTGCGGAACGTGGTGCCGAAGCGCAGCCTGCCGGGCCCGCTCGAGTATCTGGTGAACACCATGCCGACGCCGATAGTCGGGCCGAGGCCGCCGCGCCCAGCGTCCACCGCCGTCGAGCGGGGCCAGTACCTGGCCACGATTGCCGACTGCGTCACGTGCCATTCGCCGGCCGACGATCAGGGCCAGCTCCTGGCCGGGCTGCATTTCGCCGGAGGCGGCTTGTTCCACGACCCCGGCCAGGGCGGCACGCTGGTCTTCAGCGCCAACATCACGCCCGGCGCGTCGGGCATCGCGCACTATGACGAGGCGCTCTTCAAGGAGACGATCCGGACCGGGCGCGTCAAGGGCCGCGTGCTCAACCACATCATGCCGTTCGAGGACCTCAAGACGATGACGGACGCCGACCTCTCGGACGTCTGGGCGTACCTGCAGACACTCGCGCCCCAGCCACACCGCGTCAGCAACACGGATCCGCCCGCGCCGTGCGCGATCTGCGGCCAGACGCACGGGCTCGGCGAGCTCAATCGCAAGGGCACGCAATAACCAATAACCCGATAACCGGATGACCCGATAACCCGATACCGTGTCCTGCCCTGTCACACCCCTGCCGTAGGGTAGGGGCATGGCGCACAGGCACACGAACATCGTGGATTTCACCGAGTTCCGGGCCGCGCGGGCCGCGCGGCAGCTCGATCTCCTGGACGCGGCCACCGAGCCGCCCGCCGGCGAGGCGCCGCGCCGGGAACGGCGGCTCTCGGCGCGGGAGGTCGAACACCGCGCGCGCATGCTGGCGCACTGCGAGCACACCCGGGCATCCGGCTGGGACGCGCCGTAGGTCAGCGTTCACCAGTTCTCCAGTTCACCAGTTCTCCAGTTCTCCAGTTTCCGCTAGTCTCTGTCCATGTCTACGCTCAACGAGCCGGTCCTGCCCGGAACCGCCGCCACCGACTACGAGCGCTACCTGCGGACGGGCGAGCTGCTGGCGCTGCAGAAGGCGCCAGGCGAGATGGCGCATCGGGACGAGCTCCTGTTTCAGACCATCCACCAGGCGTCGGAACTCTGGCTCAAGCTGGCGTGCTTTGAAGTGGAGGCGGCCATCGCACACCTGGGGCACGACGCGGCGTGGCCGGCCGTCCGGCTCCTTCGACGCGCGACGGCCGCGCTCGATGTCGTGCACGCCAACACGGCCATGCTCGATCACATCGCGCCGTGGGACTACCGGGGCGTGCGCACGGCCCTCGGCCATGGCAGCGGGTTCGATTCGCCCGGGTTCCGCCGCGTCCATGAGGTCTCGCCCCGGCTGGGCGACGCCTTCACGCGACTGGTCCGACGGCGCGGGCTGGACCTCGTGACGTTGTACCGAAACAGCGCCGCGAACGAGGACGTCTTTCAGACGGCCGAACGGCTCGTCGACTGGGATCAGAAGCTGATCCTCTGGCGCACGCTGCACCTGAAGCTCGTCGAGCGCATCATCGGCGGCGACGTCGTCGGCACGCAGGGGACGCCGGTCGAGGTGCTCGGGCGGCGCGTGGACGTCCGGTGTTTTCCCGAACTCTGGGATGTGCGGAACACGCTGACGAAGCTGGAGGGGTGACAAAGGCCGTTCCCGATTGCCGCATTGCCCCATTGCCCAATTGCCCCATTGCCCCAATCGCCAATGCGGTAGGCTGTCGGCATGCGCCCTGCTTTTCTCGGTCGTCGTGGCGGCGATGGCCGCGCCCGGGGCGGTCGAGACCGGCCGGTCCGACCGCTCGCCCGTAGCCGAGGCATCGCTCCAGCCTCGTCCGTGGCTGACCGAAGCGCAGGGGGCGGCTCGGTGGCTCCGATCCGTGGCGATGCCGACGACGACCGGGCTCGCGTGGGCGGGGACGCCCGGGCCGGATGCGCCGGCCATCACGAACCTCTACTCGGGATCCGCCGGCGTCGTGCTGTTCTTCCTCGAGCTGCACCACGCGACGGGCGATCCAAACGACCTCGCGGCGGCCCGGGCCGGCGCCGACTGGCTGGCGTCACGGATCGAGTCCGAGCGTGACGCCGGGCTCTACACGGGACTCTCCGGCCTGGGGTTCGCGCTCACCCAAACGTGGAAGGCGACCGGGGACGCTCGGTACCGTGACGCCGCCAATCGCGTCGTCGATAGGATCGCGGCCGCGGCCAGGACCGTGGGCGACGGCGTCGAGTGGTCGCCCGTCAGCGACATCATCTCCGGCACGGCCGGTATCGGGCTGTATCTGCTCTCGGCGGCGCGCGACCTCGCGCGTCCCGATGCCCAGGCGCTGGCCGTCCGGGCGGGCCGCCGCCTGCTCGCGCAGACGATCGCCGCCGAAGACGGTGTGAAGTGGGCGATGGTGCCCGACAAGCCGGCGCGGCTCTATCCCAACTTCTCGCACGGCACGGCCGGCGTGGCGTACTTCCTCGCGACGCTCGGGCAGGCGACGGGCGATCGCGCCTTTACCACCGCCGCCCTGGCCGGCGCCCGCTATCTCCTCAAGGTGGCGAAGACGGACGGCGACGTCTGCCTGGTCTTTCACCACGAGCCCGAGGCCGACGGTCTGGATCTCTTCTATCTCGGCTGGTGTCACGGACCGGCCGGCACGGCCCGCCTGTTTCACCGGCTGGCTGCGGTGACGGGCGACCGGGCCTGGCGCGCGTGGGTCGCGCGCGCGGCTAAGGGCATCCGCGAAAGCGGCATCCCCGCGAAGGCCACGCCGGGGTTCTGGAACAACGTCGGCGCGTGCTGCGGCTCGACGGGCGTGGCGGACTTCTTCCTCTCGTACTACGAGGACACGGGCGATCCGGCCGCGCTCGCGTTCGCGCGCGAGATGACGTCGCAGATCACCGCCAGGGCCACGCGCGACGCCCAGGGGACGCGGTGGGTGCACGCCGAGCATCGTGTGCAGCCCGGGAACCTCGCAGCGCAGACGGGCTGGATGCAGGGCGCCGCCGGCATCGGCGCGTGGTACCTGCGTCTTGACGGGTTCGAAAGGAAGCGCCCGCGGCTGGTCGTGTTCCCCGACTCGCCGTTCAAGTAGAAAAACGACCTCCGAGGTCGTTTTTCTACCTCACTTGATAATCCGGCCCAGGCCCTTGAGGATGCTCTTCTTGATCTCCTCGCCGGCGCGGTTGACGAGGGCCCGCTTCGCCATGTCGGCGATGCCCACGCGCACCCGCAGGTCGTCGATCGGGCCTTCCACGGTGATGGGCACAGTGACGCGGCCGTCCTGCTGCGTGTAACGCACGAGATCGCGGCCCGCCTGCCGCGAGAGCGCGTCCGACAACTGGAGCGGGCCGGCCAGATCGACGGCGCGGCCGTCGAGTCGAACGGCGCCGGAAGCCGAGAGCTGCACGTCGGGCGACTCGAACCGGAGGTCCTCCGTGCGGGCCAGGCCGGACGCCACGGCGAACGTCGCACCCAGACGCGAAAACGCCTCACCGGAGGGCGCCGCCGGGGCGGCTTCCCTCGGTGACGCACGCATCGATGTGGCGACGACGACCGTGCGCACGAGACCGAGGCGCGCGACGGTGCCATCGGTGACGTCGAATCGAGCCTTGCCGGTCGCAGAGTCGAGCACGCGGTCGGCCGTCGTGCCGCGGCCCGCCAGCTCGAGCATGGCCGCCGCTCGTCCGGTGATCGTGCCCGGATGCCCGGCAAAGGCCATGGCGGCACCGACGTCGAGGCCGGCCACGCGCGCGCTCACGCGGAAGGCCGGTACTCGGGCGAGCGTCAGCGTGAGCGCGCCGTCGCACGCGCCCTCGAAGAGTTGGAAGTGAATCGGGTCGATGACAACCGCGTCCGGCGTGACGCGCGCCTGGCCGCGGAGACCTGACACGCCGAGCGTGCCGAAGCTCGCCCGGTCCGCCTGGATGGCGACCGCGAGGCGCATCCGCCCGGCGCCGGCGGCGCCCGGGCCGGCGCCTGCGCCCGCGCCGCGCGAGAAGTCGGCCAGGAATGCGGCCAGGTCCGGCACGTTCAGGGCGCCGGCTCCGAGCGTCAGCCGGCCCACGGGCCCGGTCAGGTCGGTGATCTCGCCGGTGACCGTAAAGCGCGTGCCGGCCGCGCCGAATGACAGCCGCTCGATCGCGATGGTGGATCCGGCGAGCCGCAGCGCGGCCTCGCCGCGCACGGTCCGGCCGCCGCTCGCGATCGTGACGTCCCGGACCGCGATCTCGTCAATCGACACCAGCGTGACGGGCAGGCCGCCGCGATCCGTGGCTGCCGGGCGGGACGCCCCGAGCGGCGGCAGCGGCAGCTCGACATGGGCGCCGTCGAGCCTGACGCCGGCATGCTCGATCCGCCGCGAGAGCAGGGCGCCCAGGGGCGTGCCGACGTGCAGGCGACGGATCCGGATCCGCACCGGGTCGCCGATGGCGACATCGGCGAGGTCCATCGTGACGCGCGGAAACACGGACACGCCGAGGCCGCCGATCGCCACCGGCTGCCCCAGCGCCGCGGAGAGCTGCGAGGCCACGGCCGCGCGCACCGCGTCGCCCGCGAGCACCGCGCGCGCCCACACGTAGAGGCCGGCGACGCCAAGCGTGAGGACGATCGCCGACAGGAAGAGGATCCGTACCAGCCGCGTGCGTGTCATGTCCTCTCAGCCGAGTATCGTGCCCACTCATCCAAAACTGTACCCGCGGCCGCTGAACGCGGCCGGGTTTGGCCAACCGAGGCAGAGCGCGCGGATATAATCGCGGCGCGCGCGATGCCGACGTCCAGCCTGTCCGTCTTCTTCCCGTGCTACAACGACGCCGAGACGATCGGGTCGCTCGTGCGGGATGCCGACACGGTCCTGCGCGGCCTCACCGCCGACTACGAGATCATCGTCGTCAACGACGGATCGACGGATCGGAGCGCCGCCGTGCTCGAGGCGCTTGCCGCCGAGATCCCGCGCCTGCTCGTTATCACGCATCCGGCCAACCGCGGGTACGGGGGCGCCCTCCGATCCGGCTTCGCCGCGGCCTCGAAGGACCTGGTGTTCTACACGGACGGCGACGGGCAGTACGACGTGAAGGAGCTGCCGCTTCTCGTGATGCTCCTGTCCGCGGACGTGGACTTCGTGAACGGGATCAAGATGACGCGGCAGGACCCGCCGTACCGCGTGTTTGCCGGCAACGTCCACAAGTTCGTCACGCGCTGGTGCTTCTGGCTGCCGATTATCGACGTGGACTGCGACTTCCGGCTCATCCGGCGGTCGGTCCTCGACCGGGTACGGCTCCGGCGCAACAGCGGCTCCATCTGTCCCGAGCTGGTGAAAAAGGCCCAGCGCGCCGGCGCGACGTTCCGCGAGGTGTCGGTCCACCACTACGCGCGCCAGTCGGGAGGGTCGCAGTTCTTCAGACCCGGCCGCATCCTCCGCACGTATGTCGACCTGATTGGACTCTGGTTCGAGCTGATGGTCCTGCGCCGCGGCGCGGGCGGGGCCTAGAGAGCCCGAGTGTCCGACGCACGAAGTTCGGCCCGCGCGTCAGCGCTTAGCGCGTCCGACGCGGCGCGTTGCCGCCTTTCGCGCGCGCCCGTAGCTCTTCTGCGCGCGTGCCGCAGCTTTCCTGGTTGCGCGGGCCGCGGCGCGCGCTTTCTTCAGCGCCGCCGCGCCCCGCTTTCTAGCCTTGGAGGCCGCCGACTTCACCCGGCGCCGCCCCTTGGCCAGTGCCCGCCGAGCTTCGCTCACCGGGTGGGGATGACGCGCCCGAAACCTGTCCACACCCCGCGCGACGTGGCCCAGGCTGCGTCCGACGAACTCCGCGGTCCTGTTCAACCGCTTGCTGCCCCGGGTTCGCTGTCTACTCATTGCTCCATCCTTTCTTGATCGAGCCTTCAGTATGTCGAACGAGCCCCGGCGGACGCCGTCGCGCGATGCATCTCAGCGCGAACGAGCGCCGCGAGTGAGCCAGGCGAGCGGAGTGGGGCAGTGGGCCCCTGCGAGCGAGCCTGCAAGAGGTCTGGGGACAAAGTCCCCAGATCAATCAATCGAGCCGGCGATCGGACATGAACCGATGACCTGCGGGTTACATTCGCTCACAATCTGGCAACACGGTAGAAACCTTGGCGGCGGAGACTGCCGATGAGTCGCGCAGACGAGGGGGCCCCGGAGTGACCTTCGAACCGTCGCCACGATCGTTGAAGCCGCCGCTCGGCACCACGGGCGACGTGCGGCGCCGGCTGCTGCGGCATCACCTCCCGCTTGCGACCGCCGGCGCCGTCGTGTTCGCGCTCTTCATGGGACTCCCGCTGTTCGATGCCGGCAGATACCCGCACGGCGACATCTCGAGCGGTCCGTGGCCCAGGCCGCGCGACGCCGACCGCGAACGATCGGCCGATCATGGCGCCCAGTCGGAGCCGTCCGCACAGCGCGGCGCAGGACGGAACCGCCATGGTGGACACGGCGCTGGCGCGACGGGCCACGACGGCAGCGCCGACGGCGCGAGGGGTCATCAGATCGGAGGCGCCGAATCGGCTGGCGAGGCCGTGTCGCACGCCGGCCCTCCGACTCAGAGCGACCGCCATAGTCCAGACGAGACCGGCCCCCGATCGCAGCTGCGGCAGCTGACGTTCGCCACGGGCTATGTGGCCGTTGGATACCTCGCTCTCACGCTCCTCGTCGGGCCCGCCAATCTACTGCTCCGACGGCGGACCCCGGTTTCGAACTACCTCGGCCGGGACATCGGAACCTGGGCAGCCGTGACCAGCGCGGCGCACGTCATCGTGGGACTGCTGGTGCACGGCGGCGGGCGGCTTTCCGACGTGCTGCACTACTTCATCGGACCCGACGGCGCACTGCTCACGAACAGCTTCGGTCTGGCCAACTGGACGGGCTTCGCCGCGACGATCATCGTCCTCGGACTGTTCGCGATTTCGAGCGACGCCGCGCTCGGCAGGCTGAAAGCCGGACCCTGGAAGCGCCTCCAGCGGTTGAACTACGCGCTCTTCGCGTTCGTCATGCTGCACAGCTTCTTCTACGGCGCCTTCCTGAGGGCGGCCTCTCCCTTCACGATCTTGCTCGTCGCGAGCGCCACTGCCGTTGTGGTTGGACAGGCGCTCGGCGTCCGGCGATGGAGACTGAGATCGGTATTCGCAACCTCGCGCTGACCGCGCACGTCACGTCCTCCGTCGGGTGGCTCGGCGCCGTGGCGGGATTCCTCGCACTGGCGGTAGCCGGGTTGGGCAGCCGGGACGAGCAACTGGTGCGCGCCGTGTATCTGGCCACGGAGCTGCTTACATGGCGCCTGATCGTGCCCCTGGCGCTTGCATCTCTTCTCACCGGACTGGTCGTGTCGCTCGGCACGCCGTGGGGCTTGGTTCGGCACTACTGGGTCCTTGCGAAGCTCGTGATCACCATCGTGGCGACGCTCCTGCTCCTCCTTCACACGCGCCCGATCGGTGTGCTCGCTGACTTCGCGCGCAGGACGGCCCCAATCGCGACCGCCGATGTCGGTAGGCTTCAGGTCCAGCTCGTCGGGGACGCCGTGGGCGCGCTGCTGGCCCTTCTCGTGAACGCAACCCTGTCCGTCTTCAAACCGCGCGGCCTGACGACGTACGGACGACGGAAGGAGGCGGAAGAGCGGGGCGAGGTCGCCGGGCCCGTTCCAAGCGGCCGACCGCGCTGGATCGTCATCGGCCTGGTCGTTGGTATCGTGATGCTCCTGCTGCTCCGCCACCTGACCCTGGGCGGGCATGGAGGCCACAGTCCGTGAGCACGAACGCGCCCGTGCGAGTGCTCATCATCGACGATGACGAGCGGTTGACGGCGCTGTTGACCGAGTACCTGGGCCGGTTCGGGATCGCCGTCCGCGCGGCCGGCCACCCCCACGCCGGAAGGCGGGCGCTGCAGGCCGACCCGCCGGATCTCGTCATCCTCGACGTCATGCTCCCGGGGACCGACGGTCTCTCGCTCTGTCGCAGCATTCGCGAGACGAGCCGCATTCCCATCATCATGCTGACGGCGCGCGGAGACGTGGCCGATCGCGTCCTCGGACTCGAACTCGGCGCCGATGACTATCTGCCGAAGCCCTTCGAGCCCCGCGAGCTCGTCGCCCGAATCCAGGCCGTGCTTCGGCGAGATCAGCGGGACTTCGACCGTGTGTTGCGCGCCGGCGACCTCGAAGTGAACTGGACCACGCGCGCCGCGAGCGTTCGTGGACGTGATCTCGAATTGACGACGGCCGAGTTCGAGCTGCTGGCCTTCCTCGTCCGACAGCGGGGCCGAGTAATCAGCCGGGAGCGAATTCTCGAAGGGACCCGCGGGATCGACTGGGAGGCGTACGACCGGTCGATCGACGTGCTCATCAGCCGCCTGCGTCAGAAGCTCGGGGACGATCCCCGGCGGCCGGCGTTCATTCGAACCATTCGCGGCATCGGCTACAGCTTCATTGGCGGCCGCGATGACTGACGGCCGGCCTCGAGGCACCGCGATTCCCGAATCGCCCGTCACCCCGGCTGGACGCCGGACGCCGGCACGCAGGTCCGTCTTCGCGAAGCTGCTCGCGATCATGGCCGCGATGGCAGTCTGCCTGCTGCTCCTGGTGACGGCGTTCTTCTGGCTGGCGTTGGGACCGACGCTCGACACCCTGCACCGGATGACCGGACCGGCCGGCGCCGGCCACGCCGTCCCCCATGAGTCCGCCGCGGCCGCGTCGGGAGCGGTGACGTCGGCACCGCTCCTCGACTCGCACGTCACGTTGCTTCTCGTGCTGCTCGTCCTGCTGGCGGCGGTCATCGTGGTTGCACACGTCGTGCTCAAGCGGCTGCTGCGGCCGCTCCGCGACCTGGGCGATGGCGCGGCTCGTCTGGGTGCCGGACAGCTCGACGTGCTCGTGCCTACCCGCACCAGGGACGAATTCGGCGCGCTGACCGCGACGTTCAACGAGATGGCCGGCCGCGTGAAGGAGATGATCGGCGCGCGCGATCAGCTCCTGCTCGACGTCAGCCACGAGCTGCGGTCTCCGGTGACCCGCATGAGGGTGGCGCTGGAGCTGTTGCCGGACGGCGACCAGCGGACGCGCCTGGCGGCCGATGTGGCAGAGATAGAACGGATGATTGGCGAGCTCCTGGAGTTCGAGCGTCTGCGCGATCCTCGCGGGATCCGAACGACTCGACAAGACCTGCTGCCGCTCCTCCAGGACGTTGCCGCGGCGTTTCGGGACAGACCGCCCGGCGTGCGCGTGACCGCGGGCGTGGATGAGATCCCCGTCGAGATCGATCCCGAGCGCGTGCGAACGGTGATTCGCAACGTGCTCGATAACGCCCTCAAGTACTCCACGCCCGCGAGTCATCCTGTCGAGATCTCCGCGTCTGCTGGTGCCGACGGCGTCGTCGTGCGTGTCAGCGACGACGGCGTCGGGATTCCCCCGGAGGATGTCGAGCGGGTGTTTCAGCCGTTCTTTCGCGTTGATCGATCGCGTTCCAGGCACACCGGCGGGTATGGGCTGGGGCTCAGCATCTGCAGGCGTGTGATGGAGGCCCATCGTGGAACGATCGCCGTTGAGCGTCACGCAGGCCGAGGCACGGTCGTCGTCCTGACGCTGCCCAAAGCCGGACACGCCAAGTCAACCTGAGCCGACACGAGGGCCCTAAAGGGCGCCAGGGTGCCGGCCTACGCGCGTGACCTCCATCACGGGCGCTGCCGTTCTGTCCTTCTGCGGCGGCACCACGCCCTCGACACGAATGCGGGAACCAGCGGCGGCCTCGAGCTGCTGCCGAATCGAGGCTCCCAGCGTGCCGACCGCCACGTCGAACGACTCGCGCGTCCCGGCGATGCCCAGTTGGATCCGGCCGCTCGCCTGGACGACCTGCACCTCGGCGTCGACGACGGCCCGCTGCGGCGTGAAGCCGTTTCGCTCGACGCCTTCCCGGATCTGAGCCAGCGTGATCGTGTTGTCCGCGCGGAACCGAATCACGACTCGACCCTCGTTCAAGCTCACGGTCGCCGACTCGACACCCGGCAGTTTCTCGATGGTCACGCGCACGGCGTGAGCGCAGACCGCTCAATCCATGCCGAAGATCGTCAGATCGATCTGCCGGTACTGCGCTGACGCCGACGTGACGCCGGGGCCGGCGATCAGCAGAAGGCCGAGGATCAGCGGCGCGAACACCTTCGCTCTCTCGTTCATGGTGGCTCCTCTAAGGTTAGAAGAAATAGCTGAAGTTCATCGCGACGCGAAGTCGCTCCGCCGCCACGGCGGAGCCGATTCGCCGATAGACGGGGAACTGAACGCCTCCTTGAATCGCGTAGTTCCGGTAGATGCCCAGCACGGCGGGCCCGAGAAAGACCTGGTGGCCGCGCGTGGCTGGGACGTGGACCCCAGCATGGATCATGCCTCCGAACCGCTCGCCGGTCAGCTCGACGAACCCGCGCCAGTCCCAATGGGGATAGTCCTTGCGCAGGCCGACGGGGCGATAGCCCCAGACGGCTGTGTACAACAGCACGTCGGAGCGCCGGTCCCGATTCCGTTCCAGGAAGCGCATGTAGCCGAAGCCGCCCCAGGCGTAGTGGCTGCGCGAGGCCACTCCCGTCGCGAGCGCCGCGTAGAATCCGGGCGCGCGCGCCAAGTCGCCAGCCATCCCCCGCGGCCGCTGTGGGCCAGGAGCGATGATGCCTCCGTAGGCCGTGCTCTCGACCCGCGTGCCGACCGCCGTTCCACGCCGGTGAAACCGCCAGGCGGCGATGCCCTCGATGTCTCCGGTCGCCGGCATCATGGCCGTTCCGCGCGTTGGCGGCAGCGCGCCCGACGCCAGGATCGCGGGGCCCGATGCCGAGATCTGGAAGTCCTCGGTGATGCCGTAACTGACCATCGCCCGGAACATCGAGCCGCGTTCGCCGCCGCCGGCCCGGCCCATGAGCCCGAGGTCCAGGGTCCAGCCCTTCGCAGGGTTGGTCGGTGTCGCCAGGCCGAAGACCGGCCCATGCCCGGATGGGGCCTCGATCGGGGTGGTCAGAGCGGGCACGAGGAGCATCGCGAGCAGAGAGTTCATTGGATCGATCCCCGCGCCAACGCCTGGGTCAGAGGCAGGAGAAGGTAGGCTGCGAAGAACCCGATCCCCCAGATGACGACCGAAACCCAGTAGGCCCGTCGATTCCAGCGATCGAGCCGACCGCACAGTCGACCGAGGTCCGGATCGGTCGAGCACGTGCGGCCGGGTCGGTACAACATCCAGGCTCCAGCCGCCAGCAGTAACGCCGAGGCAGCGAACACCCACGCTTTGTGACGACTCCAGGCCACGAGCCACGGCGCGGCACCGACGAGTCCAGTGACGGCTGACCCGAGCCCCACCGACACCAGCAGGATCGGCAGTCCGCAGCACACCAGTGTCCCCGTCGACGTGACCAGGCCGACGGCCGACACTGCGCCCTCACCGAGCCGCTGCTTCAGCACCTGGATCACGAACCACCGCGGTCAGAGCGGCTGGCCGACACCGGCGTCGCGCAGCGCGGACTCCGTCGGTCCGATCGTACAGCATATGGCCACCGTGCCGTCCACGACGACGGCAGGCACGGCTCGAATCCTCAACGCCCTCGCGCGCTCGGCGACTGCGGCGTCACGCATGTCCAGGACCACCACGTGGCCGGAATCGCCGGCCAGTCGCCTCACGACCTCGACCGTTTCGTTGCAAACCGGACACCCGGCGCTGAAGATCTCAACCTGACGCTTCGGCATCCCCACTCCCTTCCCCTCCTGGTACATCTCCTGCCTACATTCTCGACTCCGTACCGCCGTCTGGAGTCAAGAGGTTCGGCGTTTCGCGTCCCCTGCCCCTCCGGCGGGAACCATCGTCGACCCGGTCGCGTCGGGTGACGCCATCGCGGCGAGGATCGGGCACTCTGTGATGGGCTCCTCGCCCTCACACTGAGCCAGCAGCGTGGTCAGTGCCGCGCGCAGGGCGGCCAGCGATTCGATCCGCTTGTCGATGTCAGCGACCTTCGCCTCCGTTCGCCGATAGATTTGGGCGCACCGCGTCTCGGGGTGCGCGCGCAGCGACAGCAGCTCCTTGATTTCATTGAGCGTGAACCCGAGCTGCTGAGCCTGCTTGATGAAGCGAACGCGCAGCACAATGTCGGGCGGGAAGGCGCGGTAGTTCGAAGACGTTCGTGCGACCGCCGGCAGCAGGCCGCGCCGTTCGTAGTAGTGAATCGTGTGCAGGTTGACGCCGGCTTGCGTCGCGAGCTCGCCGACCCTGAGAGATCGCATCGGTGACTCCAGACAGTCAGTCTAAACCCTTGAGTAAGGCTCAGGGTCAAGCACGGGTGTCGGACATGAGTCGTCCGTTGTCGTGAAAGCCGGCGCCCCATCCAGACCGCAAACACGGCCGGGTACACGGTGAGCTGCAGCGCGAACGAACTGACAATGCCGCCGACCATCGGTGCGGCGATACGCTTCATGACGTCCGCGCCCGCCCTGTGGACCACATGAGTGGCATCAGGCCCAACAGCAGCACCATGACCGTCATGAACTTCGGTCGCACACGCTGGGCGGCGCCCTCGACGATCGCCGCGGTGAGGTCAGCGAAGGTTCGCAGCTCGCCCAGGCGCTCACGCCGCGCGCGGGCGAGGTTGAGATAGAGCAGCATCACGACGCCGGTCTCGGCATCGATGCCGGCCAGCGCGATCAGGCCCACCCACACCGCCACGCTCAGGTTGTCGTCGAGCAGCCAGACCCAGACCGCGCCAGCCCCCTTCGAGGGGGGGCATGCCTTGGAAGGAGTGTCACATCATGGACGAGCGCTTGCGGTGTGTCGCTCGCCTGCTCGACGGGGAGCGGATGACGACCGTCTGCGAGGCGCCCCTGGCCATCCCGAGCAGAACGGCCGGCATGAGCGCATGCATCTCACGCTGAAGCTCACCACCACCCGCCCGGCCGCCGCCAAGGTGCTGCAGCAGCCAGCGCGCTTCGATGCGTTCGTCAACGAGTACAACCGCGAGCGTCCGCACCAAGCGGATCTGGCTCGTCAGCTTCATGCACTACGACTTGGGCTATTCTGACGACGAGACGTGCCGGCTGGAACCGATCGATAATCCCTTCGGCCCGACGGTGTTACCCATGTCTCCGGAATAGGGTGTCACCCATGTCTCGGGAATAGACCGATCAAAACTGCGGGTTCCGACAATTCTGACCACGTCCTTTCCGGAAATTCTGGCCACCTCCCGATAGCTCGACTTAGCCAGAAGATCGCTGGGGGTACCCCCATCTCCAGCGAGGGAAAGGATGATCGACATGCTGAAGCGACACGAGGTTCAAGTACTGCGCAAGGCCGGCCACACCTGGATGGAGATCGCCGCGCTGAGCGGCGTGTCCGTCCGGACCGTGCGGCGGATCGCCAAGGAAGAGACGGTCACAGCCGTCGATAACGACGCCGAACGCGCCCGTCGCGACGTCGGGCGTCCTTCGAAGGCGGAGCCCCACCGCGCGCTGTTAACGGACGCCCTAACCGAGGAGCCCGGACTGCGATCCGTCGAGCTACGCCATCGCGCACGGCAGGCCGGCTACGACGGCGGGAAGAGTGCGCTCTACGCGCTCGTGCAGACGCTGCGCTCGACGACCGTCCGGCCCCAAGTGCGGTTCGACGGTCTGCCCGGCGAGTTTTCGCAGCACGATTTCGGGGAGGTCGACGTCCGCTATCAGGATGGCACCGAGGCGCGCGTCCATTTCTTTGCCTCGCGGCTCAAATACTCGCGCTGGGTCGAGGTCACGCTCGTCCCCGATGAGCGCGTCGAATCGCTCGTCCGCGCGCTGGTCGATCATCTGGTGGCGTTTGGCGGCGTGCCCTTGGTCGGCGTCTTCGATCGGCCCAAGACCGTCGCGTTGCAGTGGGGCCGCGACGGCGTCGTCACGGAATGGAATCCCACCTTCGCGGGCGTGGCACTGGATCTGGGGCTGGGCGTGGAAGTGTGTTGGCCGTATCAGCCGCAGCAGAAAGGCAGCGTCGAGAATCTGGTCGGCTGGGTCAAAGGCTCGTTCTTCAAACAGCGGCGCTTTCTCGATCGGGCCGATCTCGAGCGCCAGCTGCGTGAATGGCTGACCGAGGCCAACACCGTGCGGCCGCATCGGACCACCGGCGTACCGCCGGCGGCGCGGATCGCCGAGGAGCGGGCGCGGTTGCGGCCGCTCAAGATGGCGCCGGCCGATCTGGCCTTGCGGATCCCCGTGAGCGTCGGCCCGACGGCGGTGGTGATCCACGACGCGCATCCGTACTCCATGCCCGCCGAGGCGATTGGCGTTCCCGGCACCCTGTATCTGTATCGGGATCGGGTCCGGATCATCGCGGGGCGCTGGAGTGCCGAGCACCCCCGCCAATTTGTCGCGGGCGCGCAATCGATCCTGCCCGAGCATCGCGCGGCGCGCGTCGCGGCCGTTTCCGGCAAGCGGGCGCGGCGCTATCAACAGCGCCAAGACCTGCTCGACCTGGGAGCGGCCGCCCTGGCCTACCTGACCGAGCTCACACATCGCCGCCCCCGCCAGTGGATCCCGCACGTCGAGCGTTTGCACCAGCTCTTGATGCAGTATGGGGAGGCCGCGCTCCGCACCGCCTTCGAGCGCGGGCTGGCGGAGCAGGCGATCGGCGCCGAGTACATCACGCACTATCTCGATGCCTCGATGCCGGTCTTGCCCTTCGACACGACGGACGAGCCGCCGACGCTATCAGCCGCCACACGGCCGCGCGGAGGCCGGGTCCAGGGCGCCGGAGGCGTCCGCAGGAGCGGAGCGCAGCGGAGCCCCTGGACGCGGCTGAGCACGGCCGTATCCTCTCGCGGCGTCGGAGGCCGATCATGATCCCCACCGACGTCGATCTCGATGCGCTCTTCAAACGGCTGCACCTCGCGAATGCGCGACGCGTCTGGCGCGATCTCACGCAACGCGCTGAGCGCGAGACCTGGACGTACCGCGATTTCCTGGCGCTCTTGGCGACGGAAGAAATCGCGCATCGACAACAGACCCGACTCGATCGCTTGACGCGACGGGCTCACTTCCCGTTTCTCAAGACGATTGACGATTTCACTTTCACGTATCAATCGTCGCTGCGGTTGCAGATGCTGGGCTTGGCCCTGTCGCCGGACTTTGTCACCCAGGGCCAGTCGCTTATTCTCACCGGCAAGCCTGGGCGCGGCAAAACCCATCTCGCCGTCGCGATCGCGTACCGCGCGATTCAAAATGGCTTTGACGCCTTCTTCACCACGGCGGCGGCGCTCATTGATGACCTGTCGGCCGCGTTTCGCGCCGGCGAGCTCGGCCACGCGCTACCGATTTACACCCATCCGGCGGTCCTCGTTGTCGATGAAGTCGGCTACCTGACGTATGGGACCGACGCGGCCAACATGCTCTTCCACGTCGTGAATGAACGACACCGCCGGCGCCGCGCGATGGTGTTTACCACAAATAAATCGCTCAAGGGCTGGGGCCGCGTCTTGCACGACGAAGACTTGGCGCAGGCCATCATCGACCGCGTCCTTGAGCGCGGTCGGCTCCTGCGGCTGGACGGACCGTCCATCCGCACGCTCCACGTCAACCTTGACGAGGCGATGCGAGAAGAGTCAGATCCGAGCGCCACTGACGTGGCCAGAATTTCCGGAGAAAGATGGCCAGAATTTCCGGAACCCACACAAGCGCCTCGCCGAGGTTGATTTCCCGATCGCCGAGGTCTCCCGGCACGCCGCGCGGGAGAAGTCCATCCGGCACGGGCATCCGTCCACGCTGCACCTGTGGTGGGCGCGTCGCCCGCTGGCGTCGAGCCGCGCCGTGCTGCTCGGGCTGCTTTGGCCAGATCCCGGCGATCCACTGTGCCCCGCCGGGTTCAAGGCAGAAGCACGCAAGCGGCTGCGTGAAGTGGGTGGCTGCGATCCGGGCTCCACGGATGAACAGTTGCGCAGGGCGCTGCTGCGATTCATCGCCGACTTCGCCAACTGGGACAATGCGGCCAACCGCACCTATCTTGACGTCAGCCGGGCCCTCGTGAAGGCCGCCCATGCGCCCGCCGCCGGTGGCCCGTACGAGCCGCCGCTCGTCGTCGATCCCTTTGCCGGTGGCGGCTCGATTCCGCTGGAAGCGCTCCGAGTCGGCTGTGAAGCGTTCGCGAGCGACCTGAACCCGGTCGCATGCCTGATCCTCAAAGTGATGCTCGAGGACATCCCGCGCGAGGGTCCGGGACTGGCCGAGGAGCTGCGGCGAGTTGGGGCGAAGATCAAGAAGGAAGCCGAGACGGACCTCGCCGAGCTGTACCGGGTGGATCCCGACGGCGCCACGCCCATTGCGTACCTCTGGGCGCGCACGGTGCGTTGCGAGTCGCCTAACTGCGGCGCCGAGATTCCGCTCGTGAGGTCGTTTTGGCTGTGCCAGAAACCGAGCAGGCGCCGCGCTCTGCGACACCGCGTGATGGGGCCGAAGGATCGCGCGGCAGACGTTGAGTTCGAGGTGTTCGAGCCGAAGACGGACAAAGATGTGCCGGGCGGCACGGTGACGCGCGCGAAGGCGAGCTGCCTTTGCTGCAATACCATTCTGCCGCCGGAGCGTGTGCGCACGCAGCTCGCCGCCCAGCGCGGCGGCGCCGACGTGCTTTTCGACCAGCGCGGGAGGCGAATCGGTGGCGCGAGGCTCCTCGCCGTGGTCACGCTGCGGGACGGGGAATCGGGTCGCCAGTACCGCGTCGCCAATGAGCGCGACTACGACAGCGTCCGGAACGCTCAAGCGCGAGTGGCCGCCTTATTAGATGAGTGGGCGCGCGGCGGCAAAAAAGGCAGCTGTCCAGTACCGGACGAGCCTTTGCCTCCCATTGGCACGCTCGGATTCCGCGTTCAACGGTACGGCATGCTCAAGTGGGGCGATCTCTTCACGGCCAGACAGAAGGTGGCGCTTTGTGCTCTCCAGCGGAGAGCGCAGGCGGCAACCCAGGGTTCCGCGTTGCTCTCTGAAGCCTTGGCCCAGGCGCTCAGCCATGTGCTTGAACGCAACTCCGCGTTGTCTCGGTGGCGGCCCCAACCGTATATGGAAACAGTCGAGGGCGTTTTTGGCCGGCAGGCGCTTCCAGTCGTGTGGGACTTCGCTGAGGCGGCGCCGCTCTCCTCGTCGACTGGTAGCTTCGAGCATTCGCTTTCCGTCGTCGTGAACTGTATCGCCGGTACGAGTCCCCTGGTCGGTACGAAGGCACAGGTGTACATTGGCGATGCTGCTGATCACCCGCTCCCGAATGACGCGGCGGGCATCTGGTTCACGGACCCACCGTACTACGACGCGGTTCCCTACGCTGATCTCGCCGATTTCTTCCTGATCTGGCTAAAGCGCGCCCTGCCTGGGCATGCGCTCCTCCGCGATCCGTTCGACTCAACCAATCCTCTGTCGCCCAAGACTCGAGAGGCTGTGCAAGACGAGACGAAGCGGGACAACGGCCAACCCAAGGATCGCGAGTGGTTCGAGGCAACGATTGCCCGAGCGTTTGCGGAGGGACACCGCGTCCTACAAGATGACGGAGTAGGATCCGTTGTTTTCGCTCACAAGACAACCGAGGGCTGGGAGGCGTTGCTGTCCGGCATGATCCGCGGTGGCTGGGTAATCACAGGCTCATGGCCCATCGCCACGGAAATGGGCTCGCGCCTTCGGGCCCGTGATTCGGCCGCCCTCGCCACCAGCGTTCACCTTATCTGCCGTCCGCGTGCCGAAGATGTGGAAGTCGGGGACTGGGCCGCTGTTCTGCGGGAACTGCCGGTCCGCGTGGGCGACTGGATGGAGCGCCTCCAAGGCGAAGGCGTGAGAGGCGCGGACTTGGTATTCGCCTGCATCGGGCCTGCGCTGGAGATCTTCAGCCGCTACGGGAAGGTCGAGACGGCCGACGGGCGCGAGGTGAAGCTGGACGAGTACCTGGAGAAGGTCTGGGAAGTGGTCGGCCGTACGGCGCTCGGCCAAGTGCTCGGCACGGCCGAAGCGCGCGCGAGAAATGGCGCCGCAGGGGCAGTCGAGGAGGACGCGCGGCTGACGGCATTGTTCCTCTGGACCCTCCAGGCGACGGATGGCCAATCGCCTGACGCCGCCGGTCAGCAAGACGAGGACGGCGAGGACATCGAAGATGGGCACGATGAAGAGGACTCCGGCGGCAAGGCGAAGGGTTTGACGCTTGTCTTCGATGTAGTCCGGAGGTTCGCCCAGCCGCTCGGCATCGACCTTCCGAAGTGGGACGGACGCGTCATCGAAACGAAGAAGGGTGTGGTTCGACTGCTGCCCGTTTCCGAGCGCGCGAAGCGATTGTTCGGCGAAGATGGGGCGCAGGCAGTCGCCTCAAGAATCGAACAGGACGCAGCGTTGGGCCTCCGAACACAGCTCTCGCTCTTTCCCGACGAGCGACAGCCGGAGCTCCGCGTCCGAGGTCGTGGCGCACGTCGCGGGCGCAAGGCGCCGGGCGGTTCCACGCAGTCGAGCGGCTCCGGAGCAGGGATCTCCGACGACACGCTCACCGCGCCGCAGGAAGCCACGACGCTGGACCGCGTGCACGCGGCGATGCTCTTGCAGGCCAGCGGTCGGACGAATGCGTTGCGAACGCTTGTGAAGGCCGAGCAGGAACGGAGTCCGGACTTCCTACGCCTGGCGAACGCGCTGTCCGCGCTCTACCCCAAGGGAAGCGAAGAGAAGCGGCTGCTCGATGCAATGCTCCTTGCCGTGCCGCGTTGAGGAAGGAGAAAGCACTGACCGATGGAACCATGGTACAGAGTCGCCACGCTTCGGAGGGAAGTCCGCGAGGGCCGCTCCTTCAATCCGGACGAGTTCGCAATCGCTCTGGAACAGGTCGTCGCCGGCACGGCGCCTGAGGACTACAGGCAACCGGACCAGTTCTTCGCGCGCACTTGCTTCACCCGCGCCCTTCGCGAGCATGCAGGGATGGTCCTCCGGCGGCTGTCCGGTCGCACGGACAACACCGCGCCGGTCCTGACACTGATCACCCAGTTCGGCGGTGGCAAGACGCACACGCTGACAGCGCTCTACCACCTAGCCAGGCACGGCGATGCCGTCGCCGGAGACACGGGCGTCGCCGACCTCGTGCGCAGCGCCGGCCTGTCCGCGGTGCCGCGAGCAAAGGTGGCGGTGTTCGTGGGCAACGCCTGGGACCCGCAGCCGGGGCGCGAGACGCCGTGGATCGACGTGGCGCGCCAACTCGCGGGCGACGCGGGTGTCGCAGCACTTGGTTCTGCCGCCATGACGACGCCTCCGGGGACCGAGTCGATCGCGCGAGTGTTCCAGGCCGCAGGCGGGCCGGTGCTCCTGCTCTTCGACGAGGTGCTCAACTACCTGAACCGGCACCGCGGCGGCGCGGAGTCCTTCCACGCCTTCATCCAAAACCTGACGGTCGCCACCACTGGATCAACGCACGGCGCCTGCGTCGTCTCGCTCCCACGCAGCCAGGTTGAGATGACGCAGTGGGACCAGGACTGGCAGGACAAGATCTCCAAGGTCGTCCGGCGAGTCGCCAAGGACCTGATCGCGAACGACGAGACCGAGATCGGCGAGGTGGTCCGACGCCGGCTGTTCCAGGATCTGGGCGGCGAGAAGGTGCGCCGGAACGTGTCCCGGGCGTTCGGGGACTGGTGCTTCGAGCGCCGCGCGCAGCTCCCGCCTGAATGGACGGCTGTGGACTCCGCCACGACGGAGTCGAAGGCCCGCGAGTTCCTCCAGCGCCGCTTCGAGGGATGCTATCCGTTCCATCCCGCCACGCTCTCGGTCTTTCAACGGAAGTGGCAGGCATTGCCGCAGTACCAGCAGACGCGGGGCACCCTCGCGATGCTGGCCCAGTGGATTTCGATCGCCGCGCAGGACGCGTTCAAGAAGGCGCGGACGGAGCCCCTGATCACGCTCGGGTCGGCACCGTTGTCGGAGCCCGGCTTCAGGAGCGTGGTCCTCGGCCAGCTTGGCGAGTCCCGTCTCGTGGCGGCGATTGACACCGACATTGCCGGCGAGCAGGCGCACAGTCGAGCGCTGGATGCCGACACCAAGGGGCCGCTTCGCGACATCCATCGCCGGGTTGCGACAGCGATCCTGTTCGAGTCGTCCGGTGGCCAGACCGACAAGGTCGCGCATCTGCCGGAACTGCGCTTCGCCCTCGGCGAGCCGGACCTGGACACGACGTCGATCGACTCGGCCGCATTGGCGCTCGAGGACCGGGCGTACTTTGTGCGGAAGGCTGGCACCGACGGTTTCCGCATCGGCTACCAGCCCACGCTCAAGAAGGTTGTGAGCGACCGCCGAGCATCGCTCGACGATGAGTCCGAGGTCAGGCCTGCCATTCGGAAGCTGGTCGAGGACGAGTTTCGCCGCGGCGCGACCGTTCCCGTGGAGGTGCTCAAGGCGGACGCCTCGGACATTCCCGATCGCCCCAAGCTGACGCTCGTCGTCGTAGACCCGGATCTTGAATGGACCGGGGCTGGGGCCATCCGAGCCCATGTCGCTGAATGGACCCGGCAGCGTGGCAAGTCGCCCAGGCTTTATCCGGGCGCACTGGTCTGGTGCTTCAAGAAGCCCGGCAAGGATCTTCGGGAGCACGTCGAGGCGGCGTTGGCGTGGAAGCGGGTTGCTCGCGAGGTTGCCGATGGCACGCTTGGGGGCGAGTTCGATCGGAATGATCGAGCAGAGCTGCAGTCGAAGGTCAAGGACGCGGAGGAGGCCGCGAAGGACGAGGTCTGGGGTGGCTATCGGTTTGCCGTCGTCGCAGACGCCCAGGAGCAGGATCGCCTCAAGGTTATCGACCTCGGTGCCGGCCATTCGTCGAGCGGCGAGTCTCTGTGCGGACGTGTGCTTGCCGCGCTCAAGGCGGAGGCTCTTCTCAACGACTCCGTCGGCGCCGGCTATGTCGAACGCAACTGGCCCCCGGCTCTCAAGGAGACCGGCGCCTGGCCGCTCGCTAGCTTGCGGCAGAGCTTCCTGAACGGGTCGTTGACACGGCTGGTCGATCCGGATGCGGTCCTGCGCAGCAAGATCGTGGAATTCGTCGGGCGTGGCGACTTCGGGCTCGCGTCAGGTCGGCGGCAGGATGGTGGATTCGAGCGGACATGGTTCGATGAGCCGGTTCCGGCTGACGAGGTCACATTCGACGCAGGGGTCTTCTTGCTCCGGAAGGCAGTTGCGACCGCGTTGAAGGCAGGACGAACCGTACCCGAATCAAGTCCAGCGGCCGGCACGACCACCGAACCCGCTCCCGTCGCGCCTGTCGGCGAGGAACCTGCCGCGGCGGTTCCAGGGGCTTCGCCTGAGACGCGCATTCTGCGACTTGTAGGTTCCGTGCCGCCGGAACTCTGGAACCGGCTCGGCACGAAGCTTCTTCCAAAGCTCCGCGCTGGATCGGAGCTTCGCGCGGGGATCGAGCTCTCCGTCGTTGTCAGCGAGGCCGCCGCAGCGAGCATGGCGGCCGAGCTTCGCCAGATTCTGCAGGATCTGGGCCTATCGGACAGGATCCGTGTTGAGTGACGGCAAGAACGCAATGCGTCAGCGATCGTCGGGAGTCACGAATGGAGGATGAAGCGCTGACGCCGGCTTACCGCCGGATGCAGATCGAACGCCTTGTCAAGGCGATCCGACGCCTTGGCGAGCTCGAGACTTCGCCCGGGCGGGTAGTTCCCGAGAACGAAGACCTCGTCATCGGTGCCGGACGCCGGCTGAATGCTGCAGTCATGTTCCTGGACATCAGCGGGTTCTCGTCGTGGCCGGCTGAGCGCCCTGCCGAACAGGCCGGAGTTCTGGCCTGCTTGAATTTGTTCTTCTCCGAGATGGTACGAATTGCCGAGGATTACGGAGGGTTCGTCGAGAAGAATACGGGCGACGGTTTGATGGCTTACTTTGAGGATCAGGGCGGGGATCAGGGCGCTGACGGCTGCAAGCGCGCGGTGGCGTGCGCGCTCACGATGTTCGACACGAACAGCTCGCTCCTATCGGCAGTACTTGCAGCCGCACGGGTCCCGCCAATCCGCTTTCGAATCGCCATCGATTACAGCCCGGTCACGATCGGTCGCCTTGGTGCAGCCCGGCGATTCAACTCTGTGGTCGCAGTTGGCACTGCGGCCAACATCGCCTCCAAGATGCTGTCCTTCGCCCAGGCGGACGAGATGCTCGTCGGGCAGAGTGTCCAGCAGAGGCTTCCGTGGGACTGGCAGTTGTTGTGGACACAGGTCATCGATGTACCGACAGGCTGGGTGTATCGGATCTCGGGCCTCCGATACTCCTTCTATCGATACACCGGTCGATGGGTAACGCCGGTTGTGCAGCCATGAGCAACCAGCAGTCGCAGCGGCCTGTATCAACCGAACCGACTTCGGTCCCAGCGGGCTCAGGTGAACTCCAGTCCGAAGCCCAGCGGATTCTCCCGCCAATCGTCGCCGGACCAGATCTCGGTGGGGACGCGGATGAGCGCGGTGGCACCGAGCTCCGTCAGGCACCGTCTTCGACGGCGTCTGAATTCGCGCGTCACGTTCACCAGTATCAACGCGAGTACATTGCTCTTGCGGATCAGAAGGCGGGATTCGTGTTTGCGGCAGCTTCGGCGCTGCTAGCGTACGTCTACCACCAGGACGTGCACCTCCGTTGGCTGAAGGCGATCGGCACGTGGTCCGCTCCGGATCTCATCGCCGCTCTCGGGATGGCTGGACTGTTCATCGGTCTTGTGGCGGCCGCGCTGGTTGTGGTACCGCGACTCGCTGCGTCTCACAGAGGCTTGATCTTCTTCCTGTCCGTAGCGAAGTTCGCTGGCTCTGGGGATTACGCTGCCGCGGTCGTTCGCGAAGCCGACGAATCGCTAACCCAAGCGGTCCTTCAGCATGCGTACGACCTGGCGCTGGTCGCACGACGGAAGTATCGGGTTCTCAATGTCGCGATCGTGGCGACCGCCTTGGGAACAGCACTGTCGTTCGCAGTGCTCCTGCGATAGCGGCTTCGGCAGCAACGCTCGGACTGAGCTCCTGGGCGAGACGCGTAGTCCCTCCTTCTGCCGTCGGCCCATCCCCTTGCAGTCGACGTGCTCGCGGCGTGCCGCTGCGCTTTCACCGGCCGCTTCGCTTCGCGCCAGCCTGAATCGCTGGCACGCCCGGTGACGTGCGCCGCGGCGCCTCCAGTCGGCGCAAGCCGTGTCCTCCGGCCGGGCTGCCGGGTTCCTCCGGTTGTGAAGGAACCACGGACAGCCCGTCCACAAGGAGGACACGACCATGAACGCCGACCAACTGAAGAAGCTCACGACCGACGCCCTCGACCGGTTGGGCTCCCTGCTCGACGCTGGCCAGAGCGACCAGCTCACCGCGCTGCTGAAGACGATGGCGCGGTTCCACCGCTATAGCCTTCACAACCTGTGCTTGATCAGCGTCCAGCGACCGGAGGCAACGCGGGTGGCCGGCTTCCAGACCTGGAAGACGCTCGGCCGGTTCGTCCGCAAGGGCGAGAAGGGCATCGTCATCTTCGCCCCGATCGTGGGCCGCCGGTCCGACGCCGAAGCCGACGACTCGAAGCAGGTCGTCGGGTTCCGCGCGGCGTACGTGTTCGACGTCGCCCAAACGGATGGCGAACCGCTGCCCGAGATCGCTGCTGCCTCGGGCGACCCCGGCGCGCACACTGCCGGGCTTCGGGCGGCGATCGCAACCCGCGGGATCGCAATCGACGAAGTCGACGACCTCGACGGTGCGTTTGGCACGTCCGCCGGCGGCCGGATTCAGGTCGTGAAGAAGCTCGACCCAGCGCAGGAGTTCGCTGTCCTGGCCCACGAGTTCGCCCACGAGCTGCTGCACCACGCGGACGACCGACCGGGCTCCCGCGACACGCGCGAACTCGAAGCCGAAGCCGTCGCGTTCATCGTCGGCGAGGCCGTTGGCCTTGACGTCGCCCGGGCCTCGACGGACTACATCCTCCTGTACCGCGGCGACCGGGACGCGCTGATGGCGTCGCTGGACCGCATCCGGTCGACAGCGGAAACTATCCTCGACGCGCTTGAGGCGCCAAGCACAACTCACGACGACGCCGGGTGACCGGCTCCGATCGACCCCACCCGTCTTCAGTGTCGAATCGGACGCGCGCCGCGGCGACGATTCTCGGTGGCCTGGAAGTCAATGACTGAAAGGCCGCGAATCTGAGTCGTGCGCAGGCGAGCCCGATTTCTTCGACCGCCCACTGCGATCGTGGTTTTCGAAACAACCGTGACAGCAACGCTGGCCACTCCGCGCGCAAGCTGGATAGAGGATCTATGCCCGCGGCACGAAGCGCCGGCACGACCGCTGCCGCGCACCCTGCAAGGACCAGCGCCACCGCGACCGTCCCCATCACGAGCGGGTCTGTCGATGACGTTTCGGGGAGGAAGCTCTCGAGCACACGCGTCGCAACCGCGGCGGCGCAGATGCCCGCAGCCGAGCCGACTGCCACGGGTACCACCGTGCTGCGCAGCACCATTGCCACTACGCCACCTGGTAGAGCACCGAAAACTATCCGCAGACCGATTTCCGAAGTGCGTCGCCCGACCGCATAGGCCGTCACGCCGTACACACCCACGAGAGCCAGCACGAGCCCAAGCCCGCCGAGGAGTCCGAGCAACACCACACGTTGTCTCGGCGTCGTGATCGCATCACCGACCAGCGCTTCCGCCGTGCGGACCTGCCCGACGAGTACACGTGGACCAATCGACTGCGCAACCTGGCGCACATCGGCCGACAGATTCGGAGGTGCGCCCGAGAGGCGCACCACGACGGTCATTGCCGTCGAGACGTCGTCGATCGTCGGCTCCAGCGGAAGACGCCCCCGACATCAACCAGCCGAGAACTCGCTTGCCGATACGGATAGGGCTGCATGAATGGGGCACGCCCGATCAGCGTTCACGGAGGCGCTGGCCTCCGTCGTGTTCGCGCGGCCTTCACGCCAGCGGTACCGGCTGTGAACCCCTTTCGACTGCCTGACGTCGCCGCCGACGCCACGTCCACAACCCAAGGCTGGCAACCGCTCCCAATAGCACGGCTACGGACACCTGTTTCACGCCCCCGAGCGGGTCGTAACAATCAACGAGAAGGCTGCGTCCATCCAGGGTGGCGTCGATCCACGACGCCTCGGCAGTGACCCGACTGTGACGCACACGATCGCCGTAGTCGCCAGTGGTTCCGTTGTGATTGGTGTCTCCAGAGCCGGAATCCACACCGGCGACATACAGGCCGCCGTCAATCTCAATCAGATCCGGGCCCCCGCTATCGCCGGCACCCGGGAAGCCTTCGAGGTCCGTGGCGGAACCGGGTGGGTCGAACGTATAGGTGATCCAGAACTTGTCGACGTTGTCGATGCGGTTCGTGGCCGCTCGCTTCTGCCGGTCCCAGGACGACTCCTGAGGGCCTGTGAGACCGGTTCCACTGAACCCGCTGCCGACGAGCGTCGCAACCCGGCCGGCCTCGTCCCTGCCACGGAAGATGCGTACTGGTGCGACACCTTCAACCGCGCGAGTGAGCTTGATCAATGCAAGGTCATGCGCCGGGTGGGCACCGCTGAAACAGGGATGCACATGGATCGACTCGATCTCGTATGCCCGACCGCCGAACTCCAGGTTCGGTAGCGGCTGGCGGGAGGAGATGCTGTTCCCCACATGCCCAGCGGTCAGCACCCATTGCGGCCCGACGAGCGTGCCAGTGCCCTCCGGATTGGGCGGCGGACCTCCTACGCGTGTGACAAACGGGAACCGCTCCCCAAACTGCAGGTACAGCGCATCTTCGCGATCGTGGCGGCGGACGATTCCGTGCAGGCCGTCTGGGGGAGCGGCCAGGCAGAAGCCGACCATGACGCCAACGACTCGAGCGATTCGGTGGTTGAGGCTCACAGCTCCTGTCTCCGTCCAGGTAGGGGGCGTAAGGATCACCGCAGGCTGAAGGGCGGCCACCTGAACTCACGCGCGATCGCCGCCAAGAGTCCCATGGGGACCGTTCGATCAACCTCCGCGTTGAACATAAGCACTGCGCCCTGTCCCGTCCTCGGGAAACCGATCAGGAGGCTCCGGAAACCCGCATTGGACCCGGTGTGCATGAAATACGGGTTGGGCGTGGTGTCCTCACGAACAACAAGGCCGAGACCAAACCCTCGGTCGCCCAACGGCTTGAGCATTTCCCGAACCGTCGACGTGGCTAGGAGTCGCTTCGCCTGCCCTTGCCAGGCCTGGCAAAGGTCCGCGACGAGCTTGGCAAGATCGGCGGGCGTGGACCAGAGTCCGGCAGCCGCCAGCTCGGGATGCTGGTACGTCACTTCGGCAAGTTCGCCGCTTGCTTGAAGCGCGTGGCCCTCCGCCAGATCGCCTGCCATTGGGGCGGGGGGGCGGAGCGCAAAGACGCTTCGGCCCATCCCGGCTGGTGCGAACACTTCGTCGCGCATGAGGCTGGCAAACTCCCGACCCGTGATGTCCTCGAGCAAGCGCTGAATCACTTGATAGCCGCCGCCCGAGTACCGCTGGCGCCCTGGCGCTTCGCCAACGACAATCGGCGGACTGTTCGCGGGCTCTTGACCGAGAAGAATCTGAAGCGGATGAGGCATGATCGCGCCGTTCGGATAGCCTTGAAAACCTGCAACGGTCACGCCCGCGCTGTGGGACAGTAGACGACGCAGCGTGACCTTGCTTTCGGACGTGAAGCCGTTCTCTGGCAGCTTCCATGCGAGCAGCAGCCGGTTGACGTCCTCGTCCAACGGCAACCGTCCGCGCTCCACGAGCCTGAGTGCCGCAACGGCTGTCGCCACCTTGCCCAGCGATGCGGCCTGCAAGAGCGTGTCAGGAGTCATGGCCACCCGCGTCGCGCCGTCGTGCATCCGGAACCCGTACGCGCGGGCGACGGCGATCGTCGAGTTGTGAATCACCGCAACACTCGCGCCGGCGACGTCGGGGCGGGCCATCAGGCTCGTCAGAACTGGTTCGACGCGCTTCCACTCGTCGCCCTCCGATGAGTGCCGGGCGTTCGTGGGGTACGCTCCGACAACTGTCGCCCCAAGGATCAAGCCCACGCCCGTCACATTTCGCAGAGTGCCCATCGAATCGCTCCAGTCTCCTTGGTCTACGGCAAACGCATAGGGCCGGCGTGACACACGGAATCCGCGCTGCGGTCTACCGTTTCGTGTGCAACAAACGCTCGCAGAGAAGCAGTCCGCCGCCCGTTGCTGCTGGGATGATGCCGACGATCCACTTGCCTTGCCCGGGCTCGATGAGACTCATGACGATCGCCAGCGCTCCGCCAAACGTGGCCAGGAGAACGCCTCCGATCACGAGGTACCGTCGTGTCGATCCTTCCCCGCTCTCTGAGGCCATCCAGGCGTCTGGCGGGATCACCGGAGGCAACGTTGACAGGTCAAGGCCGCGTTCGATTGCGGCGATTCGCTCTCGATAGGCCAGCTCCTGCAGCCGCTGCCGACCCCGGGCTCGGAGAATCCCGGCCACGATCCCACCAGCAAGTGAGATCAGCACCAGCGACGCCAGGACAATCGCGACCACCGTTTGCATCAAACCGTTCATGCTGGTCCTTTCGAAGATGTCAGCGCCTCGGCCGGCTACCACTGTCTTAGACCGAAAGGCCAGATCCTCGGTTTCAGCAGGTCCTGGACGCGGTCGCAACCGTCCGTTCTCGTTCGATGCCCGGTGGCGGCGTTCCTGTGGCCGGCCTTCCCAGTTCCGGAGCCCTTCGCTGGTTTCGGCAGAAGTCGGCCGGCTGGAACGGTAAGGTTTTCGCTCCAGCCAGCGACTCATTCGCAGTATGGGGTGCTGCAGGGTCCAGGGTTCGTCTCACCTGCAGCCAGCAGGAGAAGGGCCAATGAAGCCAATGTGCCGTATGTTCGCTGCCGTGCTACTCGCGATACACGCCCTGAGCGCCGCTACTGCGGCCGGGGTCGCAACACAGGACTCGTCGGGACCGTCCCGGTCGCTCCCTGGGGCGGCAGACCTCTTTGCCAGGCATGTGGCGGCTGTGGGTGGCGCCGAGCATTTGCGGTCCACAACCTCGCTGCACACCGTCGCCCGGTTCGAATCCGGGCCAGGCGTCACCGGGCGCCTCGAAACCTGGATCGCTCAACCGGACAGGATGGTGGCTCGACTGACCATTGATGGCATTGGGAGAGTCGACACGGGGCTTCAGGGCAACGTCGGTTGGATGATTCATCCTGCGACGGGTCCCAAGCTCCTCGACGGTATGGCGCTTCACCAGCTTCGTCAACAGGCGGACTTGCATCTGGATCTCGAGCCGATGCGCTACCTCGAGCGAGCGGAGACCGTTGCACGCCGAGTCCATGCGGGCCGCGACAGCTACGAGGTTCGCCTCAAGGCGACGTGGGGCGAGGAATACACGCAGTACTATGACGCCACCGACGGCTGGCTCATTGGTGTGGTTCGGCGCCTTGCCACGCCGATGGGTGACGTGGACACCGTGACCACCTTCGCCGACTATCGCGACATTGGCGGCGTCCGTCGGGCTCTTCGGACCACGCAACAGGTGGGCCCCATGGAGCAGGTGTTCATCCTTGAACACGTCGACACGGGCCAGGTGGATCCGACAATCTTCCAGTTGCCCAGGGCCATCGATGCCTTGATTCGGACACGGCGGTGAGATGGCCCGACGCACGGTGACGCCGCGCCCTTGACCAGATGCCGTCGCCAGTTGATCAAGGATTCGTCGCGTTGATCGCGCAACACCAGGGCATCCTGCACCGGGTGTGTCGCGCGTTTACGGCGCGGGACCAGGACCGCGAGGATCTGCTGCAGGACATCCTGTACCAGTTGTGGAGGGCGTGGCCCACGTTCAGCGGCCGCTCAAAACCTTCGACGTGGATGTATCGGGTTGCCGTTAATACCGCGATCACGCAGCGTCGACGCAAGGAACGAATGCCGGAGCACCTGTCCCTGACCGACCTCCCGGTCGAGCCCGGCGCGGCGGATCCGGTGCTTGGCCGAAGCGATGACCTCGCGGTTCTGGAGCGGGCGCTACGCAGCCTCAGTCCTGCTGACAGGGCGCTGATTCTGCTGTTGCTGGAAGGTCTGAGCTACCAGGAGATGGGCGGCATCCTTGGCATCTCCGAAAACGCGCTCGGAGTCAGACTCACGCGGGCCAAGGCCCGCTTGATCGAGAAAGTGAGCGAGTTGTCATGAAGCCGTTCGACGATCTTCAGCGCGCATGGCAAGCCGACGCCGACCCCGAAACCGGTGAGATGACAGCGGACGAGATCTTCGCGCTCGTCGAGGAGCGTCGCCGTCGAGTGCAGCGCGACGTGTCCCGGAGGCTGACGCGGGAATTGCGTCTGCTGGTCATCCTGGTGGTCATGATGTCGTTCCTGCTGTGGGGCAAGCCTGGCTGGCCCGTCGGGCTTGCCGTGCTCGTCGGCTTCCTCGCCGTGTTCTTCTGTCTATTCCAGTGTGGCCACTGGGCGTTTCGTCATGCGTCCCTGACCGGATCCGTCGTGGACTCTCTCAAGAACATGATTGCCGTGCTCGTGAGGACGATGCGGGTGTACCAGGCACTGTACATTGGCTCGATTCTCGGCGGCGTGAGCGTGGCCCTGTGGATCGTCACCGGCAGTTCCACGGTAACCGCCTTCGCGTGGTGGGGAATTGCGGTCGGCCTTCTCGTGTTCCTAGTGTGGAGCTATCGGGCCGGCAAACGGTACCTGGATCGGGAATTCGGAGGCTATCTGGCCGAGCTGCGACGGACACTTGACGAGCTCGAGCGATGACGACGCCGAACCGCCCCGCCGCGTGCGCGGTTGTTATTGGCGTCCTCGCGGTCACCGGGTCAGCGTGTCGTGTACGGGCGCCGGCCAGAAACTCCGACCTGCCGTCCGGCGCCGTAGCCACCGTGCGGGCGGCGTGGGACATCGTCAACCGTACCTACTTCGACCCGCTGTTCAACGGCGTCGACTGGGCGAGAACAGGATCCGAGTTCGCGAGGCGGGCTGCGGGCGTCACGGATCGCGGCCAGGTGAGGGCCTTGATTCAACAGATGCTCGATCGCTTGGGCGATTCTCATGCCTTGGTCGTTCCCGAGTCCGACAGTCGCTCCCCGAACCCACAGGGGATGGACCGTGATATCGCACAAGTCGCCTTCGAAGTTCGCTGGTTTCGCGACACACTCGTCGTGGCCCGCTCAAAGGCGCCGGATTCTGGAATGCCTCCGATTCCGATCCCTCCGGGCTCTCGGGTTATGGCGATCGACGGAGAGCCGGCCGCGCGCATCATCGCCGAGGCTGATGGGTTACCTCCTCGGCGTCGCGCCCTCCGGGTACTCCAATGGGCGGCCGCGCGGCTACGGGGCCCGCAAGGGTCCAGCGTCGTCATCGACATTCAGACGCCCGATCGAACGCTCGTTCGTGAGCGGATCGTCCGCCAACCGGTGCGACCTGTCGTGGCGATCCCTGAGCTACGCCGGACGCCATGCCGCGCAACGGCGTGCGGCCATCGAGTTGCGTACATCGGGTTCAACCGCTGGGAGCTGGATCGCCTCGCTGTCATTGACCGAGCGATCGATGATATCGCCGACGCGCCCGGTCTCGTCATCGACCTTCGCGGGAATCTTGGCGGCAACGCGTTGGCCGGTCGCGACCGGGTCCTCGAAAAGGCCACGGCATGGCTTCAGGAGGTTGCCAAGATGTCGGGACGCTCGGATAGCGGAGGGCAGGAACAATGACACGCCGATCAGCGATCCGCCTGGCGGCGATCCTCGCGGCGTTAGCGCTACTCGCCGCTGGAGCTGTGACGTTCCGCTGGTATCAGGCTGCGAAACAGGAACCCGACCCTGCGTTCGACGTCAGCGTATCGCGGCCGACCTACGGAGCCGATGGACCTGTGGTCCTGTTTGATGAGGCCCACCATAACTTCCACACCGCTGCAAGGCGCTACAAACCGTTCGCGGATCTGATCGGCGCGGATGGGTATCGCGTGCGCAGGCACGTCGAACGCTTCACCGCCTCGTCCCTTCAAGGCGGCGACGTGCTGGTTGTAGCGAACGCACTCGGCGCGTGGCTGCCGGTGGTGCCGGGCGCCGAGCGACCGGCGTTCACTGCTGCTGAGTGCGACGCAGTTCGTGATTGGGTGCACGCCGGAGGCGCGCTCCTGCTGATCGCGGACCATGAACCAGCCGGCGCGGCGGCCCAGGAGTTGGCGAACCGCTTCGGCATCCACATGAGCACGGGTCGCGCCTTTGACCCGGACCATTACGTTGAAGAGATTGGAAGCCTCTCCTGGATCTTGCTGACGCGCGACAACGGCCTGGTGATCGAGCATGCGATCACGAGGGGGCGCGACCCTTCCGAAACGGTCAATCGAATCATCGCCTTCACGGGGCAATCGCTGGGGGGCGCTGACGGAAGTCAGCCGTTCTTGGGACTCGGCCCGCGGGCATTCGACGAGAGCCCCTCTGGTAACCGGCAGCCGGCTGCGGGCCGTGCTCTCGGTGTCGCACTCAACCACGGCAAGGGCCGCGTCGTGGCCGTCGGGGAGGCCGCGATGTTGACAGCCCAGTTGGTCGGATCCGCCCGGCGACCCCTTGGTATGAACTATCCGGGCACTCCTAAGAAACTGACCCCTCGAGCACCTCGCCGGTGGAAAGATTGACCAGCCCGAATCCGAGGTGCTCGGCGCGTTGCCGGAGGCGACGGACGACGCGGGTGCGGTCCTGTGCGTCGTAGGC
>Ga0187892_10001563_pt1 | contig 51584 bp, 52 predicted proteins | sample MA1701073metaG_FD_139345 | JGI IMG/M metagenome (GOLD analysis project Ga0187892, IMG submission 139345) | Bio-ooze microbial communities from a basaltic lava cave in the Kipuka Kanohina Cave System on the Island of Hawaii, USA - MA170107-3 metaG ...
CCGGAGACCGCGGTGAGCGCAGCCGTCTACCAACTGAGATTCCTCGGTGATGCTCGTGATGACGGCTTGGAGGACCTCTTCGACCTGCTCGACGAGCTGGAGGAGCGACAATGGGCGCGTCATGAGGAGGGCGAGCCGGTGACGCCGACCGCCAGGGACCGCTGGCGGGATGAGGGCGACGAGCTTCTTCTCTGCCACCAGACGTGCAAGTGGCTCATCGAGCAGGGCGTGGAGGAGGTCGGGCCAGCCAGAGCCCTGCTCCTGGCCGACGCCACGCGGCTGGCTGACCGCTACGGCGACCCGGAGGAGCTGCTTCGGCCGGGCGGCCCGCCCCAGGACCCCGTCCCGAAGGTCGGGCGAAACGACCCGTGCCCCTGCGGGTCCGGGCGGAAGTACAAACGCTGCTGCCTGGGGCGGGACCGCGAGCCATCGGACGGAGCGTAAGCCATCGCCACTGGGGGCCGAGTTGGGCTGGGGGGGAATCGACCTTGATCAGGTTGACCGAGACCGGCACTATAGTGTACTGTAGTGACGTAACTACGGTCGCAGGGAGGGGTTGATGCGTATCGGTCTGCGGGAGGCCAACCAGCGATTTTCGAAAGCTATGAAGGCGGTGAGGGCAGGCGAGGAGGTGGTATTGACCGATCGGGGCAAAGCGATCGCGGTGATCAGGCCGCTGCAGGGAGCTAATACCGGCGAGACGGCTATCCGCAGGCTGGAGGCTGCCGGGCTGCTGCGGGCGGCTTCGAAGCGGACGCCATTGCCACGCTGGGTTGCCCGCCCGTTGAGAGGCGTGCCGCTGTCGAGGACGGTCCGTGAAGAGCGGGACGCGCCGTAATGCCAGCTCCGTGGGCGTACTTCGATACGAGCGTGCTGGTCAAGCGATACGTCCGGGAACCGGGCTCAACTCGCGCGCGAGCCCTCCTTCGCCGGCATCGGTTCCTGTCATCGGCCATCGCCCCGGCAGAGGTGATGTCAGCTCTCTGTCGGCGAGGCGCTGCCGGGGACCTGGCGCAGCGGGACTTGATGGCGATCCTGTCCAGGATTCAGAGGGATCGCGCGTATTGGGAGTTGGTGGAGGTGAGCCCGCTGGTGTTGAGTCACACGGAGGATTTAGTTCAGAAAACGGCGTTGAGGACTCTCGACGCGCTCCACGTCGCGTCGGCATTGGTGTTCCAGGCCGCCTCTGGATTTCGCATTCCGTTTCTTACCGGGGATGCCCGACAAGGAGAGACGGCCGAGCGGCTTGCGCTCGACACAGTCTGGGTCGGGTGACGCCATTGTCGATTGTACGCGGGCTCAGTGCTGCGTCGTCTCACGGCCATCCTCCGTTTCGCCTTCTTGCCCTGCCTGCTCTGCGGCCAGTGGAGATCGAGTCGGCAGGAACACCACCGTTGGCTTCGGTGCCGATGAGTTCCCCCACCTGAGCGCCGCTCGCCCCCGCTGAGAGGGAGAGAAGAGGAGAGGCGACCGTGACATCTCGCGGCGAGGAGAGATCATGAAGCGGACGAATCGGGCTCCCCTGTGGCTCCGCAGGCTAGCCTTGGTGAAAGCCGAGTTGAACGGGATTCGCTTTCCCCGCACGGCAGCGGAGGGGCTTCGACAGGTGGCAGCGCTCTCCGCGGTCAGCCTCCACATGCTGGAGGAGGACGTGCGGTCTGCGATGCCCAGGGCTGATAGCAAGCGGTTGAGGAAGGGCTTGTACGAGAGGTTGGCCCGAGCCTCGCGAGTTGAGGCCCAATGGGTCCTCTTCTGGAAACGAGAGCGTGCGCGGTACTTCAGGCCATAACCTCCTAGCGGCCCTACGGTGTTCTGCAGACTGCTTCCAACGTGCGAGGATCCCCTACGCGGTGATCGGAGCCTGGGCTCTGGGTGCATGGGGAAGGGCTCGAGCCACGCTCGATCTCGATTTCCTGGTTATGCTCGACGAGGAGGGCCTACCGCGGCTCGAGGCCCTGATGACACAGAAGGGCATGGTGATGGACGCTGCATGGCAGGAATCGAATCCGATGCTGAGAGGCAGTCAGGTCCGCTTCCAGTTCCAGGGCGTGGCGGTGGACATCCTGCGTCCCAGGGATGCTCATGATCGTCAACTGTTTCGCCGAAGACGAAGGAAGCGACTCGAGGGTCGCTACTACTGGCTGGTCGCGCCGGAAGACTTCATCCTCCAGAAACTGAAGGTGGGTCGGCCGAGGGACTTCGAGGATGTTCTCACTGTCCTGCAGCGGCCTGGCGGGAAGCTCGACCGGGCGTACCTCTTGCGGTGGGGCGCACGGCTCGGGGTGTCGAGCGAACTGCGTTATGTCCTGACCCCTCCCCGCTTGACGTGATCCTAAAGACGTCAGGGAAGCGGTTCATGAGCTTACGGTGTGACGATTGCGGGTGTTTGATGATACGCTTGCATCGTCAAGCTTGCCATTCAGCGAGATGAGGAAATGGGGTTCCAGTTGCCAGGCATGGAGAAACGTAGTAGGTTGGGATCGTCGGACAGTCACGGTCGCGTGACCGAAGAACGCGGGAAGGAGAAGGAAGATGGCAACGGCGGTGTCAGAACTGAGGGTTGATCATCGGGTCAGCAGCTTCGTGAGCCAGCCCCGAAAGATGCTGATCGACGGCACGTGGGTAGACGCGGCATCGGGAAAGACCTTTGCCACCGTGAATCCTGCCTCCGGAGAGGTCCTGGCTCAGGTCGCCGAGGGTGATCAGGAGGATATCGATCGGGCCGTGAAGGCCGCTCGCAGGGCCTTCGAGAGCGGTCCCTGGCGCAGGATGACCCCGTCTGAGCGCGGGCGGCTGATCTGGAAGCTTGCCGATCTGCTGGAAGCGCATCTTGAGGAGTTCGCCCAGATCGAGACGTTGGACAATGGAAAGCCGATCACGGTATCGCGTGTCGCTGACGTCCCGCTGTCGGTTGACCTGTTTCGCTATATGGCCGGCTGGGCGACCAAGATCGAAGGGAACACGATCCCCATTTCAGTCCCCTACGCGCCGGGCGCGCGATATCTTGCCTATACGTTGCGTGAGCCGGTCGGCGTGGTCGGCCAGATCATCCCGTGGAACTTCCCCCTCTTGATGGCGGCCTGGAAGCTCGGGCCGGCGCTTGCGGCAGGCTGTACGGTGGTCTTGAAACCGGCTGAACAGACCCCGCTCACGGCTTTGAGGCTGGGCGAGTTGATACTCGACGCAGGGTTCCCCGAGGGGGTCGTGAATATCGTCCCCGGCTATGGGGAGACTGCGGGGGCAGCCCTTGCGGCGCACCCGGATGTGGAGAAGGTCGCGTTCACGGGGTCAACTGTGGTCGGGAAGCTCGTCCTGGCCGCTGCGGCGGGGAATCTCAAGAAGGTGTCGCTCGAGCTGGGCGGCAAGTCGCCGAACATCGTGTTGGGGGACGCCGACCTCGATGTGGCGATCTCAGGGGCGGCGAGCGCCATCTTCTTCAATCACGGTCAATGCTGTTGTGCGGGCTCCAGACTGTTCGTGGAGCATGGGATGTTCGATAGGGTTGTCGAGGGGGTGGCCAAGGAGGCGAGGAAGATCAAGATCGGTCCCGGGCTTGACCCGACGACCGAGATGGGGCCGCTTGTCTCTGACGAACAACTGAATCGGGTGTGCGGGTACCTCGAATCAGGATTTGCCGAAGGGGCGAAGGCGGTCGTCGGCGGGGGCAGACTGGGCGACAAGGGATACTTTGTCGAGCCGACTGTCCTCGTGGACACCAAGCCCCACATGCAGATCATCCGGGAAGAGATCTTCGGTCCGGTGGTGGCGGCCATTCCGTTCAAAGAGGTGGACGAGGTCGTCTCGGCCGCGAATGACACGATCTATGGCTTGGCCGCGGCAGTCTGGACACGTGATATCAGCAAGGCCCATAGGATAGCGGCAGAGCTTCGTTCGGGAACGGTCTGGATCAACTGCTTCAATATCTTTGATGCGGCGCTGCCCTTCGGGGGGTATAAGCAGTCAGGCTGGGGTCGCGAGATGGGCCACGACGCCCTGGAGCTCTACACGCAGGTGAAGGCGGTTTGCGTCGGACTCTAGCAGCGTGTGGTCCACGCCGCGTCACCGTGACACCCGGTGGAATCGGACCGAATGCACAAATGCCAAGGGCAGGTCGGGAACGACCTGCCCTGTGTATAATGAGCTGCGTGCGTACCTGCTAGTCTACGCAGAAGGTGCGACGGCTTCCGCCCGCCGCGCCCCTCGCCCTGCCAGCCTCGCCTGGTCCCGGACCAGTTCCTTCGGGAGGGCGAAGTTTACCTCCTCTTTGATCGGCTCGATCTCCTCGATGCCGGTCACACCCAGTTCCATGAAGTAGCTGACCACCCCCTGCACCAGGTGTTCCGGCGCCGACGCGCCTGCCGTCACCCCGATGACCCGGACACCCTCCAGCCACTGAGGCTGGATCTCGCTCACGTCGTCGATCAGGTAGGCCTCGACGCCCACGCCGCGGGCGACCTCGATGAGCCGCTGAGAGTTCGAGCTGTTCTGCGAGCCCAGAGCCAGGATCAGGTCCACTCGTGAGGCCAGCTCCTTCAAGGCGGTCTGCCGGTTCGTCGTCGCGTAACAGATGTCCTCGCTCGGCGGTAGCGCGAGCTGAGGGAACTTCTGCTTCAGCGCCTCGACGACGCCCGCCGTCTCGTCCACGCTGAGCGTCGTCTGGGTGATCACGGCGACCTTGTTCGGGTCTGGGACCGCGCGCGCCTCGACCTGCTCCTCCGAGCCGATCAGCGTGATCGCGTTCGGCGCCTCGCCGGTCGTCCCGATCACCTCGTCGTGCCCGTCGTGGCCGACCAGGATGATTGAGCGGCCCTCCTTCGCGAACCTGATCGCCTCGTTGTGGACTTTCGTGACGAGTGGGCAGGTGGCGTCGATGACCTTGAGCCTGCGGGCGCGGGCTTGTGCCCGCACCTCGGGAGAGATCCCGTGGGCGCTGAAGATGACGATCGCGCCGTTCGGGACCTCGTCGAGCTCCTCGACGAAGCGGGCGCCCTTCGCCTTCAGCTCCTCCACGACGTGCCGGTTGTGGACGATCTCCTTTCGGACGTAGACCGGCTCCTCGTAGAGGTCCAGGGCGATCTTCACCACATCGATCGCGCGGTCCACCCCGGCGCAGAACCCTCTGGGCTTCGCCAGGATCAGCTTCTCGACGGTCATGCTCATCCCCTCGTTCGGTGCGGTTGGGATCCTCAAGACGCGACGGTGCGAGAGCCTACCAGAAATCCGGCCCCCTGTCAAACGGCAATCGATCGATCGGCCGCAACCCACCGAACCTGTCAGTGCTCTGAAAGTCCCCCTCACCTTCATCCTCTCCCCCATTGGGGGAGAGGCGGGATGAGGGGGGTAAGGGATGGACTTTCATGCCCATTGGTGAGCCAGTGGCTCATGAGGTATTGCGAGGCCCCCGCGTGTTGGGGCCGAAGCGATGTGACCCGAAGGGTCATTCGGGAGCGATCGTGTGCCGGAAGCGGGTCGTCCCCGCCGCGTCGATGATGCGGACCGTGAGGCCACCCGTATCGATCGTCACCGCGCCGAAATTCTCGACGTTGTCGAGGCCGAACAGCGATCGCGAGTTGAGAGAGGCGTCGAGCGGTTGAACCTCCCAGTGGCGGGCCGCGAGCGGCCCCGCGATCGACTCGTGGAACGAAAAGCCGGCCCACGGCTCATGGCGGATCACCTGCGCATGGTGAACGTCGGCCGTCAGCCACAGGAGATTCTTGACCCCGCGAGCGTTGAATGCCCTGAGAATGGCGTCGCGCTCGACGGAGAAGCCGGTGCCGTCCCGTGTGGCACTCCCGGAGACGCCTGCGCTCGACCAGGAGTCCCTGGCTCCGCGTCCCGTGGCGATCGCCAGCGGCACGCTCGATACCACGACCTTCCAGACCGCGTCCGAGCGCGTCACCCCGTCCACCAGCCACTGACGCTGGGCCGGCCCCAGCATCGTTTTGTCGGGCCCGTCGGGCTTGTGGTTATCGCTCCGGTACTGTCGCGTGTCCAGGATGAAGAGCTCCACCAGCCTGCCCCATCGCACACTCCGGTAGAGGCGGTTCGGCTTCTCCCCCTGGGCGATGAGCGGCCAGGACTCGATGAACGACTGAAGGCCGACCGCCATCAGCGGTTCCGTGGAGCCGGAGAAATCGTTGCGGACCTCGTGATCATCCCAGATAGGGTACACCGACGTGGCTCGGAAGAATGCCTGGACGTGCGGGTCGGCCCGATTGTACAGGTGCTTCTTGCGAAAATCCTCGAGCGTGGCGGCGACGAAGTCGTATCCCGGCACACGGTCGGGCCCGCCGCATCGGTGGTCCGCGTAGATCGTATCGCCGACGAAGAGGAAGAAGTCGGGTTTGAGCGACTCCATTGCGCCAAAGATCCGATACCCGTCCTGGGCGTGCCGGCAGTGCCCTCCGCCGCCCAGGTCGCCGCTCCAGAGGAAGCTGACCGGCCGGCTCCGCATCGGGGTAGGGGCGGTGACGAAGCTCCCCGTCGCCTCTTGTTTTCCGTGAGTGAGCCGGTAGGTATATCGGGTTGCAGGTTCCAGGCCGCGCAGCAGGAGCTTCCCGATGAAGTCGCGCTGTGGAGCGGGCTGAGTTGACGCGGTAACTCTCTCGCCGCCCTTCTCCGGGCGCGCCTCGACCGTCAAAGACCCGGTGTTGGTCCCTTGCCCCCAGACGGCCGCGCTAGTGTCCGTGACCTCGCCCACGGTCACGAGGAGAGGCGAAGCCCCGGCGGCGGATCGCGGCGGGAAGAGAAGGAGCCAAGAGATGACAAACAGCAGGCGGCGGGCCATCGCGAGCCGGCGGAAACGAACCCTGCGCGCCGTCAGGTGACCTTTTCGAGGGCCTGAATGATCTCGCGGCAGAAGGCCGGGAGGTCCTTCGGCTCGCGCGACGTGATCAAGTTGCCGTCCACGACGACCTCTTGATCGACGTATCGCGCGCCCGCGTTGACCAGATCATCCTTGATGGAGTGGTAACAGGTCGCGGTCTTCCCCTTGACGATTCCGGCGGAGCAGAGCATCCACGCGGCATGACAGATCGACGCCACGACCTTCCCCTGCCGAGAGGCGTCCTTGACCAGCTTCACCATAGCGGCTGAGCGCCGCATCAGATCGGGGGCGTAGCCCCCCGGAATGATCACCGCGTCGAAGTCGGCCGCCTTGACCTCTTCGGCCGAGCGATCGGCATTCACCGGGTACCCCATCTTGCTCGTGTAGCTTTTCGAGCCGGTCCCCACGATGGTCACCGCGGCTCCTTCTTCCTTGAAGCGGTAGTACGGCACCCAGAGCTCCATCTCCTGGTACAGATTCTCCGCCAGGATCGCGACCCTTTTCCCTTTGAGTCTCATCGATGTCTCCCTCCGTAGCCCGGTTATCGATCTGTCAGCGCCACATCCCGTTCCCGTCAGCGTAGCCTCCGCGACCCCTGAGTGTCAACCTGAGGGTTCCAGACAACAGGCCGAGCCGGGGCGTATACACCTTGACAGAGGAGCAGTGGGACGGTATAAGAGCACGGTCGTTTTCGCGTGACTCTGAGGGGGGAGATCGATGCCGCTGAAGGCTGTCCTCTTCGACGCCGGCAACACCGTGATCCTCATCAACTACCGGGTTGTGGCCGGGGCGCTGGCCGCTGAGGGGTTCGATGTAAAAGAGGCGCCGGTGCGCGAGGCGGAGTATCGCGCCCGTGTTCGCATCGATCCGATCCTGGCACAACGCAAATCGACGGAGGCGCCGGAGATCTTCAAGACCTATGTGCGATTCGTCTTCGAAGGGGTCGGCGTGGAGTGGGGGGCGGCCGCGGAGCGCGCCTTTGACGCTATCGCCGACTACAACCGGCGTCAGAACCTCTGGAACCGGCCGCATCCCCAGGCCGGCGAGGTGCTTGGCGCGCTTCGCCGCCGTGGCCTGGCGATCGGCATGATCTCCAACTCGGACGGCAGCATCGAGCGGATCGTGACGGAAGGGGGGCTGAGGCCGTACTTCAATTTCGTCCTCGATTCACGGGTGGTCGGCGTGGAGAAGCCGGACCCCGGGATCTTCCTTATGGCCCTGGACCGCGCCGGGGTCGCTCCCGGGGAGGCGCTGTATATCGGCGACCTCTACTCCGTCGATGTCCTCGGCGCGCGCGCCGCCGGCCTCGACGCGATCCTTCTCGATCCCGCCGGCCTGTGGGGGCACGTCGATTGCCCGAGGGCAAGGGATCTCAACGAGGCCGCCGCCATCGTCCTGCGGCGGCTCTGATCCTGACGAACCGCCATCGATTCCTCTCGTCTGCAGTTGAGACGGTGACGGCCCGAACCCCTGAATTTCCTGCCAGAGTCCCAGCGCCGCGACGTACCCCAACCCCATCGTGTAGAGGGTGATAAACGGCGCGATCAGGTAGGTTCCCTTCCGGATCGCCAGCCACAGTCCGTAGCCGCTGTAGAGAAAGAGGCCAAGCTCGACCAGCGCGGTCCAGCGAAGCGGCAACCGGTACTCCTTCCCGACCCACCCGTCGGCCTGCTTCTCGATGCGGTACTTCGGCGTGCGCACGAAGCGCTGATCCCGGCCGAAGAGGCCCTCGAAGACCGCCTTGGTATTGTTGACGGCGATCCCGGTCCCGAGAAGCATCAAGAACGGCATCGCCCGAAACCGCCTCCACCAGTCGGGATAGAGCTCTCGCTGCGAGTAGTAGTAGAGACTGGACGGACCGAACGTGGCGAGGGAGAGGAAGGTGAGCGGCGCCCAGAGATGTCGCCACCCGGGGAGCAGCCAGTCCCACCAGAGCAGGGGAGCCGTTGCCACGATCACCATGAGCATCAGGGGGTGGACGAGATAGTGGGTCATGTGAAGGAACGCCTGATACTTGGCGAATGCAGAGGCCGGCGAACGAACGACCCTCGGAAGGAGCTTCCTGGCGGTCTGGATCGATCCCTTTGCCCACCGGTGTTGTTGAGACTTGAACCCGGCGAGCTGGACGGGGATCTCGGCGGGGCAGAGGAGCTGCGGGAGAAACTTCATCCGCCAGCCGGCCAGTTGCGCCCGATAGCTCAGGTCGAGGTCCTCGGTCAGCGTGTCGCTCTGCCATCCTCCAGCGTCGATGATCGCGGAACTCCGCCAGATCCCGGCCGTGCCGTTGAAGTTCATGAAGAGGTTTGACCAAGCCCTGGCCGGTTGCTCGATGCCGAAGTGGCCGTCGATCCCGATCGCCTGGGCGGCCGTGAGCGGCGAGTAGTCGCGATTGATATGGCCCCATCGCCCTTGTACGGCGCCGAGCCTGTCATCCTGCTGGAAGAACGGGAGCGTATCCATGATGAAGTTCGGAGGCGGGACGAAATCGGCGTCGAAGATGGCCACGAACTCGCCCCTGGCCCGCCGTAACCCCTCCTGCAGCGCCCCGCCCTTGAAGCCTTCCCGGTTCGACCGCCGCACGTGAACGATGTCGAGTCCGGCTGCCCGGTGCTCCGCGACCTTCGCCGCGGCCAGGCCGGCGGTGTCGTCCGTGGAGTCGTCGAGCACCTGAATCTCCAGGAGATGCCGCGGGTAGTCGAGACGCGCCGTGGCGTCGATCAGCCGCTCCACCACATACCGTTCGTTGTAGATCGGGAGTTGAACCGTGACGGGCGGGAGTCGGTCACGGTTGCCGTTCTCCCAGTACCTGCTGATCCGCTCTCGGTCGTCGCGCAGCGCCCCGGCCTTGTGGCGGCTGTACAGGAAGGCGAGCAGCGCGCTGTTGATTCCGTAGAGGAACAGGAGACAGACGCCGAGCAGATACAGGACCCCGGCGAACCAGAGGAGGGGCGTCACGACGTCCGTCCGGCGGCCACGCGGCCGATCAGGCCCGACCCGAGCCGTCGGAGCCGCCTCGCCTGCGTGGACGCAAGGGCGAGCAGATAGAACGGGAGGTATTCCAGCAGGGCGGCCCAGAGCGGCATGCGGAGGGCGTCATCGGTATATTTCAGATACGAGAGGACGATGGCGCCTGAGAGGTAGAGCCACGGTGCGCTCGGCCGGACCGCGAGGAGCGGAAGGACCCACAGCAGGTACCAGGGATGAACGGTCTGGGCAAAGGTGACGAAGGTGCCGGCGAGGAGGAGCACCTCGCCGATCGTCGCCTCGAGGCCCGTGTTCCCCGTCTTCGTCCCGCGCAGGCCGACGACGATCAGCGCGAGGATGAGCGTGCCGACAACGGCCTCCCCGGGTCGGTTGAGGAGGACGCCCAGGCCGTATGCCAGCGCGCCGCCCGGCCCGGAATTGAAGCGTTCACCGGGATCGGAGAGGTACTGGGGCAGGAATCCAAGCACCTTTGCCCCCGATGCCGCAACAGGGGAGACGTAGAGGAGTCCGATGGCGGCGGCGAAGGGAAGGAGCAGGCGAAGTCCGTGCCGTCGCAGCAGCGCCGGCATCAGCAGGGCAGGGTAGAGCTTGATCGCGGTCGCCACGCCGAGTAACGCGCCGCCCTGGTACGGTCGTCGATGCTGCACCAAGAGAAGCGCGAGGAGCAGGAAAGGGAGCACCACCCCATCGAGATGCCCCGATCCCGCGAGCTCGACGACCGCCAGCGGGTGCCAGGCGTAGAGGATGGCCCGGCGTGCAGGCGATCCCTGGGTGCGGAGGAGCAGCATGAGCAGGAGAATCGCCAGGATATCGCCGGCGACGATCGTCGCCTTCAGGAATCTGAGGCTATCAGGCCTGGCCGCGTAGACGACCCGAAACAGCCACTGGGCACCGGGCGGGTAGATCGTGCGTGCCCACGGACGATTGATCCGGGGATAGATCGCGTCGTCTCTCAGATGCGAGAGCTGAGGCGCCTCGGGTGGGTAGAGGTACGGGTTGATGCCGGCCGCCTGGACCCTCCCGTCCCAGATGTACCGGTAGATATCGTCCGAAAGGACAGGTGGCGTCCAGAGCAGGATGGCCCTGAACGCGACCGAGAAGAGGAGCAGGATGATCGCAATCGCGGGACGATCGGCGGTCCGCCGGAACGCCCACCAGAGCGCCGCCAGGTAGAGCGCGAACAGGAGGAGGAAGTGGAGGAGGAAGCGGGGGATGATCCCTTTTCGAAATGGGAAGAGGGGGGCGATCAGTGGGAGCCCGGTGGTCTCCCGGGCAAAAGAGAGATAGACCAACGTCGAGAGCAATCCGATGCCGACGAGGAGTGGTATGGTGGCCCGGTCCCGCTCAGGCGGGACGTCCTCGGCCCGCAGGCAGGCGCCGGCGGGGTGCACTCCCTCTGGCATGGCGGACTACACCAAAAACGCGATGGCCCTCGCGACAAGACCGCGGCGTTGGGCGTCTTCGAGTTTCGGGGCGATGAGCGCATCGAGCCCCAGCACTCGACCGGCCCTGAAGCTGAGAAACAGGATGCTGTAGCCGATCAGCATCAGGTAGGCCGAGGGCCATTCGGCGGGATGGCGGATAAGGCCGGTCGTGATGTTCATCGCCATCAGGAACGCCATCAGGGCCCCGAGTCGGGTCAATCCGCCCAGGACCATGGTGACCCCGATCAAGAGCTCCGTCGCCAGGGTCATATAGCCGAAAAAGATGAAGTTGGGAATGACCACATGTTCGACGAAATACCTGTGCGGCGCCGCGATGGAATACTTCAGCATCTCGTTGGTCCAGTACCAGAGCCCATCTCCCGCGCGCATCCCGAAGTCGGGGGGTTTCTTCCAAAGCGCCTCCTTTATCCAGAGGAAGCCATAGCCGATCCGCAAGAGCGCCACGGTAAGTCCTGCGGCCCGCTCCTCCCATGGTTTCTCTCCTATGAATGGCGCGATCATCTCACCCTCCTCGGTGATCGAGCAGGAAGGCTCGCGTGTGAGGGGCCGCCGCGGTCCCATTCGTCGCCAGTTCGCGTCGAAGCCGGAGGAGGTCCTCGGCTGTGTCCACGTCGAACCAGGCGGGGAGGAGTTCGGCCTTCAGTCGATGCGTCGAGGCGCGACGAAGCGTCTCGGGCAGGACCGATGGGGTGCTCCAGGAGATATCCTCGAACAGACCCCGGCACGGGCGCTTGAGCCCGATCAGGTAGTACCCGCCATCGTCCGCCGGGCCGAGCACCAGGTCGATGACCTCGCGTGAAAGGTGCCGCAGAGCCTCCGCCAGGTAGCCGCTCGGGAGGGTGGGGGTGTCGCTGTCCACGATGATCACCCCCGCGTGCCCCTTGTCGAGGAGGGCCGCGGAGAGCCGGTGGAGTCGGTCTCCGAGGTCGGCTCCGGCCTGGGGAATCAGGGTGAACGGGGGCGGCGCGAGCTCACGTATGAGCGACCGCGCCTCGGCGGGGGTGTAGGCAACGTACCGGTCCACCTCGGGGAGCTGGCCGATCTGGAGCAGCTTGTCGAGGAGGAGGCACCGGTAGAGGTCGGCGGCCGCCTCGGGTGTCAGGGGCGGGATCAGACGGGTCTTCACCTCGCCGGCCTGCGGCGCTTTCGCCATCACGGCGATCGCATGTCGGTGCATCGTGTTCCTTCCATCAGGTCGTTGAAAGGACACCATATCAGTAGCTCATACAAACACACTGAGTAGGCTGTCATCGCTCCGAAAGTCCCCCTCTCCTGAATCCTCTCCCCCTGTGGGGGAGAGGGTGGGGTGAGGGGGTGCATTGGGAGCACTCGAAGGGAGCGCGGCAATCCGACCCGAAGGGTCATTCCGAGTGCTGCGAGGAACCTCGGAGATTGCGCAGCCTGCCCCGAGCACTGCCGAGGCGGCTGCGCCTCGCGACGACACTGCGTGCCGGATTGCTTCGCCTTCTGCTCGCAATGACACCCGATGAACCTACACGCTCCAGAGGCTGCCGCATCCCTTACAGGGATCGGGTGCGTTGTCGGTCTCGAAGGTCGTGCGAAACGTCCGGTATCGGTCCCCATTCCAGATCTCTGCGAGCGGCTCGTGGAACGCGTTCCCGAGGATCGCTCCCTTGTAGTCTTTCGCGGTCCATGGAGCGATGCAGCAGGGCAAGACGTTGCCGTTCGCGGTGACGTAGCTGACCGTCCATGGTCGCTGGCACCCCGCCCACGGTCTCGATCCGGCGGCAGGCGTCAGGCTGGGGAGCGGAGCGGTCGCGCCCGAGGCGTGCAGCGCGATGCCATAGTCCTTGCACAGGCGTTCGGCCTCCTCGACCGCCGCTCTCACGGTCGCCTCGAGGTTGCCGTGCAGGGACTGTTCCCGGACGGCGAGGCCGGTGTCATAGAAGACGAGCCGCTGAAGGTAGACCTCAGAGACCCCCATCTTGTGGGCCAGATGGACGAGATCTGGCAGCTCGTGGATGTTCGCGCGGATCCCTGTGAACCAGAGGGAGATCCTCGGAAGCGGGCAGCCCAGGTCGCGTTGCCTGGCGACCAGGCGGGTCACGTTGTCCACCACCCGGTGAAACTGAGGGACACCGCGGATCTTCCGATAGGTCTCGGGGGTGGCGGCATCCATCGAGACCCGAAACTCGTCCGGAGCGGACTTGAGCAGTCGGTCGATCTTGGAATCGGTCAGGCCGATCGCATCGCTGTTGAAGGCGACGGCGACGCCTCGCCCCTTGAGGTAGTCGATCATGGCGAACAGCTCCTTATTCAGGAGCGGTTCGCCGATCCCATGCAGCACCGTGCGCTTCAGCGTCGGGTGTTGATCGACGATCCGCACGAGCTTTTCGAGCGTAAGATCGGCCGGCGGCTCCAGCGTCATGAAGGTCCGGATGCAGGTCTGGCACTCGGAGTCGCACCGGTTGGTCGTCTCCAGGTAGAGTGTGGAGGGGAGCTCCGGGGCGATGGCCGGTCGCGGTCGCTGCGCGATCTCTGTCACCTCGCGGCCTCCTTCAGGTCCGCGGCGAGGATCGTCGTGCAGGCGCTGCCGGACTTGAGCAACTGTTTCCCGTTCGATCGCTGCCACGAGAGTCTCATCGGATCGTCTCTGACGATGGGGCAGTACGGATCCGGCTGGTCGAGGCCGCCGGCCAGGATCCGCCGGCCGGCGCACCCGCCTCCGCAGGTGGCCACGTATTCGCACGTCGCGCACGCTCGAGGGACCAGCCGGCACTGCCGAAACTCCTCGGTCTCAAAGATCGCCTCCCGCAGGCGCGGCAACTCGCTGAGCGGCAGGCCCTTGCTCGGCCAGTAGACGCAGGGGATGATCCGACGCTCCGGGGTCACACGGATCGTGCGCCGCCCGCAGGCGCATCCATCGGTGCTGTTCAGGCCGGCCAGGGCGCTGATGAGCGGCTCGGTGCAGGCGACGAGCCCGCAGGTGGCGAACATCTGCCGGATGCCGCCCCAGAACTCTTCGTAGCTCATGGTGAAGTGCGAGGACCGGACCGGTTGGTAGATGTTGAACCGGAAGTTGGCTCCCAGCTCCGCCGCGAGCCTGGCGATTTCGGGCAGGCGCCTGTAATTCGTCCGCATCATGACCGCGATGATCGTGACCTCGACCCCAAGCTCTTTCGCGCGGCGAAGGGAGTTCATCGCGAGGTCCCAGGCGCCGAGGCCCCGGAACGCGTCCTGTTCCCGGGGCGTGGGAAAGTCGAACGAGAACTCGACTTCGCGAAGACGCCTGAGCACCGGATCGGGCAGGCACGTGACCGAATAGCCGTTCGACGTCAGCGTCGTATTGATCCCCTCCGCCAGGAGGAGTTCGACGACGGGGAGGAACTCGGGGTGCAAGCCGTTCTCGCCGGTTCCGAGGTTGGCGGAGCCGATCTCCAGGCTTTCGAGGATGGTGCGGACGTCAGTGATCGACAGCCGATCCACCCGATCGACCGACCTGTAGCAGTGAGCGCAACTCAGATTGCATTCATTGGTGAGGCCCAGACCGAGCGCATAGGCCATCGGACGGTCCCTCCGCGAGGAGGCGCGGGAGAGGGGATTGGAGGATACGACCCGGATGAGAGTTCTTTAATACTACTGGGCGGCGAGTGTCAAGGGAAAAGAGGGGGATCATTCTGCGAGGAGCCTGACGATCGTCTGTTCGGTCAGGTCATACGCCCCCTCGCCGACGTGGGAGTATCGGACCACGCCACGCTTGTCGATCAGGTGGAGCGTCGGCCAATACCGGGTCCGATAGCTGTCCCAGATGGCGAAGTCGTTGTCCACGGCGATCGGGTAGAGAAGGCCAAACCGCCTGACCGCATCCCGGACGTTGTCGAGCTTCCGCTCCCAGAAGAACTCCGGCGAATGGACGCCGATGACGACGAGACCCTTGTCCGCAAATTTGTCGTGCCATGCCTTGACCCAAGGCAGCGTCCGCTCACAATTGATTCACCCATAGGTCCAGAACTCGAGCAGCACGACCTTGCCGCGAAGCTCCTGAAGCTTCAGCGGCGATGAGTTGACCCAGGTGGGTGGGGAAACTCGGGGGCCGAGCGGTCTTGCAGCGGGCTGACGAAGGTCTGGCCGAAGCCGGCGAATGCGCCGACAAGCAGGAGGCCGATGAAGCCACTGATCAATGCTCTCAGTACATGATGTCGGGACCTATGAGGACGCATGATCGCCGGTCAGGAGAGGCTGCCCCGCGGTCGCCCTCCTTCATGCATGTCGAGGAGAGAGCCGGACTGATCCGGCTCTCTCCTCCGAAGTATTGCCCCGCGGGACGGTTACTTGCACAGGCCAGGAACGAATCCGGTCGCCAGGAGGGCGTCCGGAACGCTCTTGCAGTAGTCGCTCGCCGTTTTGTCGAGCATCTTGCCCATCGCGCCGGCTCTCTTCGTGAGCTTCTCGAGGTCGGCCTGGATCGCGGCGATTTCCTTCTTGAGGGCCATGAGGTCCTCACCGGTCGCCTTCATCATGGCCTTATCCGCTTGCATCATCTCCGCCGCCTGCGCTGAGGTGCTGAAGAGACCGAAGCCGCCCATGGTGAGGGCAAGCGTGGCGATGAGGCCGACGATCATCACTTGGCGTGCCATTGTATCACCTCCTTTCGTGTGGGTTGTCTGCCGCCTCAGGCGACAGTATCCCGGATGGTGTGTCAGGATCACATACTTCGAAACGCCGCTCCGGGGATCGTCTCTTGTCTATTTGACGTCGCTGCCCGGTGAATGGATGCACCGAGGACGACGAACACAAGGTTCAACGCCCTGCCGACGGTCTCTTGATCCGCTCTCGGAGGGACCGGCGGACCCTCTCCCTCAACGGGGCGGGGATATCCGCGTACCGCAACGACCGGGTCGCCTGGACAGTGGTCTTGTAGGTCCTCAAGAAGGCCACGCAGTCCGGGCAGTCGCGCAGGTGCCGTTGAAGTGAGAGGGCGGTTTCGGGGGTCAGCTCCCCGTCCAAATAGTCTACGAGCAGTGACGTCACGGCCTGGCACGTTATTCTGCTCTGTCTTGGCTCTGCTGGCCGAGCCCGCCTGAATTGGGCCATCAGCCTCCCTGTGGCGAAGATCATTCAGGGTAACCGCATCATTCTTTCCTATCAGTCTGGTTAGACGCTGTCCGGGGTAGAAAGGATGCAACGATTATCCGATGGAGGGGAACTCAGAGAGAGCAGGCTTTCGTGGTGAGTATCAAGAGGGGGAGTAGCCGAGGCGGACGGCCAGCTTGCCCCGGAGGTAAAGCCTGGAACGATGCAGCCGCGACTTGACCGCCGCCACGGTCAGCCCGAGGGCGGCCCCGATCTGTCGGTTTGACAGCCCCTCAAGATCGCTCTGCACCACGATCGCCCGGTCCAGCGGCGGCAGCGTCGCGAGCGCGTCCTTGAGGAATCCCCGTAATTCCGCATTGGTCAGGCGCCCCTCGAGGATCGGCGACCAATCGACCACGGGGCGGACCTGGTGGTGGCCATCTTCCTGAAAGCGGGGCAGATAGTCCTCGATGAAGACCTCCTTGTTCCGCTTGAGTCGGCGGAGCCTGCTGAGGGCCACGTTCATGGTCACGCGGTAGAGCCATGTCGCGAAGGCGGCCTCCCCGCGGTACGATTTCGCCTTGGTGAAGATCGCCAGAAACACGTCCTGGACGACCTCCTCGGCCTCGGCTTCGCTCTTGCACAGCGCGGCCACCTGCCGGTAGACCCGAACGACGTACCGCCGGTAGATGGCATCGAAGGCCTGGTGATCACCCGCCTGCAGGCGCCGGACCAGATCCTGCTCCTCACGGTCCGCCTGGTGGAGCCCTGCCTCTCGAGACAAGACATCCGTGGCGCCTGGCTGCCTTTTTCCAGTCACCCCATGTCTTGTCACGAAACTCGCCGTCCTCATCTCGTTCTCCCGAAGATAGCGCGTCCGCTCCGGTGAGCCCGGGCAGCGGGCCGGATCTGGTTCCAGCCCGCTTCCCGGGCAGCGTGTCTTCGCCCTCTTCCTACTTGCAGAGGCCGGGCGCGAATCCGGTCGCCAGCAGCGCGTCGGGGACGCTCGCGCAATAGTCGCTGGCTGCCTTATCGACCATCTTGGTCATCGTCGCCGTTCGAGCGGTGATCCGCTGAAGCTCAGCCTGAAGCGTGGTGATCTCCATCTTCAGGGCCATGAGGTCGATTGCAGTCGCCTTCATCATCGCCATGTCTGCTTCCATCATCTCGGCTTGCGCGGGGGTGACGAGAAGTCCGGGGCCGCCGATGGTCAGAGAGAGCATCACGATGAGCCCTATGATCAACGTGGAACGAGTCATGGTATCACCTCCTTTCGTAGGTCAGATGGGCGGCTACGGGGGGTCTCGGGACCGATGACGCCCCGCGAGAGGCCGGCAGCGCTGATGGCGCCGAGCAAGGTCTCTCGGGAGATCGGTTTCTCCAACACCCGGAACGCGCCTGCTTGCAACAGTAGGTGGATCGAGGGGGGAGACGCCTGGCTGGTAAGGAGAATGATCGGTGTCTGCGGAGCCACCTCTCGGAGTAGGGAGAGCGTCGTTGCCCCATTCAGGCCCGGGAGGTGCGCATCGACCAGAAGGAGATCGGACGGCTCGGCCACCAGGCTCCGGACGGCTTCCGTCAGGTTATCCAGAAGCCGCACCTCCATCCCCTCCTTGCGCGCGATGGAACTCAACTGTTCGGCGTCGTGATAATCGTCATCCACGATAAGAATTCTCATTTTCTCCCCTCGTGTGATCGCTGATTGCCCTGGAATGCGGAGCAAGAGCAGTGCCAGAGAGGGTCCGCCCTGGAACTCTTTGATTCTACAGGCAGGCCACAGGACGATGGGGCGCGGAGTCGATCACCGTATCGGGCACCTTGCCCGGACCACCCGATAGTGTTCGGGCATCATGCCGGGGATCGTCGATGTCGGTTGAGGCGACTAGTGGCCGTCCAAACTATCGCGCCCTAGGTAGGAAAGAACTGTGCCGGGCCAAGAAACGAGCATAGCAAGGCGCGGACCCCTGGGTCGACCGAGGCGTACGTTTCCGGGTACGTCGCAGGGAGCGCCCAGGGGGCCAGCAACGCCGCTAGGCGAAGTTAATTGAACCGGCGCTAGGAGAGGTATTCTTCGGGGCGTATCTGGTAGGTCACGACCTTCCGGTAGAGGGTCTTTGGATCGATCCCGAGGAGCGCGGCCGCTTTCCCACGGTGACCCTGAACCTGTTGGAGGACGGCGACGATGTGGTGGCGTTCTCGCGCATCAAGCCTGCGGGATGAGGTTTCACTGTGGGCGCTTTGTGACTGCAAGTCTGGCGGCAGATCTTGCACCTCGACCGTGTCCCCCGGGGCCAGCATGACGGCACGTTGAATCACATGCCTCAGTTCCCGAACGTTCCCGGGCCACGAATAGCCCGCGAGAGCGGCCGCCGCACCCTCCGAGATCCGCAGAGGCGTCAGAGACGGTCGCTCGGCAAGAAAGTGCTCCGCAAGGAGCAGGATGTCCTCGGGCCGGTCCCGCAGAGGCGGGAGCGAGATAGAGATCGTATTGATCCTGTAGAATAGGTCGTGCCGGAACTGGCCCTGTCGGATCGCCTCGCCTAGGTCCTTGTTCGTGGCGGCGACTACCCGCACATCGACCTGTCTGGGCCGGGTCCCGCCGACGCGATAGAACGACCCGGTCTCGATCGCCCTCAGCAGCTTCACCTGGCTGTCGAGCGCCATCTCGCCGATCTCGTCGAGAACCACCGTGCCTTTATCGGCCATCTCGAACAGCCCGGGCTTGGTCGCGTGGGCGCCGGTGAATGCGCCTCGCTCGTGGCCGAACAGCTCGCTCTCCAGGATATCCCGTTGAAGGCCTCCGCAGTGGATCGCGACGAATGGTCCGTCCTTGCGCGGAGAGCGCTCGTGGATGGCCCTCGCGACCATCTCCTTGCCGGTGCCGCTCTCTCCCAGGATGAGGACCGAGGAGTCGGTCGGGGCGGCCCGGTTGATCAGCTTCAACACCTCAAGCATCTTGGGGCTCTGGGTGATGAGCCCTGGCTCCTCCTGGGAGCGCTCAAGCCGAGAACGGAGTGAGGCATTCTCGTCCGCGAGTTGGCGCTTATCGAACGCCTTGCGGATCAACAGATCGAGTTTCTCGATCTTGCACGGTTTCGTCACGTAGTCGTAGGCCCCGAGCTTCATCGCCTCGATCGCCGTAGGGATGCTGGCGTAGCCGGTCATCACGATCACCTCCGGCGGCCGGGGTCCTTCTTGCAGCCGGCGCATCACGTCGATACCCCCCAGCCCGGGCATCTTGATATCGAGGAGCAGCACGTCCACGGAATTGCTCTCCAGGAACTGCAGGGCCTCGGCGCCGCCTTCGGCGGAGCGGGCCTCATGACCGCGCCGCGTGAGTTCGCGCACCAGGAGCTTCCGAAAGTTCGCCTCATCGTCCACGACCAGCACTCGAATCGGTGGAGGCGTCATTGGGTGGCTCACGCGCTTTTGCCGAATAGCGGCAGCGTGATCCGAAAGAGGCTGCCGCGCCCCACCTCGGATTCGCACTCGATCTGTCCGCCGTGCTCGGCCACGATGTTCCGGCAGATGGCCAACCCGAGGCCGGTTCCCCGCTGCTCGCCTTTGGTGGTGAAGAACGGCTCGAAGATCCTCTCGCGCAGCTCCGACGGGATGCCGCATCCGCTGTCCTCAAACTCGATGGCGATCTCCCCGCCGGCGCTGCCGGCCCGCTCGATCGTCCGGATGGTGAGTTGCCCCCTGCCGTTGCACGCCTCCAGGGCGTTGACGGCGAGTGTCAGGAAAACCTGGCGCAGGCGGTTCTGATTGGCCTGCAGCGTGGGGAGGTGAGGGGCAAGATCGAACTGCAGCGTGAGGCCGCTGAATCGAGGCTGGTGCGACGTCGGCTCCAACGATTTGCTCAGGAGGAGATTGATGTCGGTTGGCTGGCGGTCGCCGGCCTCGGCACGTACGAACTGGAGGAGACCCCCGGTGATCTCTTTGCAGCGATACGCCTCTTCCTCGATCACGGCGAGATAGTCCGGGAAGTCCTTGAACGCCGGATGGGCTTGCAGCGATGCATCGGACGCCCGATCCAGCAGGCCCTCGGCGCAGCCGGCGATCGTGGCGAGCGGGTTGTTGATCTCGTGTGCCACGCCGGCGGCCAACTGCCCCAGAGAGGCGAGTCTCTCCGCCTGCAGGAGCCGCCGCTGAATGGTCGCCCGCTCCTCCTCAGCCCGCCGCAGATCCGTGATGTCCCTGAGGATGGCCATCGCGCCGATCACGTCCCCGTGCGCGCCGATGAGAGGCGACAGCGTGAGACTGACATCGACGCCGCGCCCATCCTTGTGCTGCCGGGCCGTCTCGTAATACACGGTCTCTCTCCGCTCCATGGCGCGCGCGACCATGGCCCTGGCCTCTTCCCACTTCTCAGCGGGGACGAACGGTGCCACACGCCCCATGATCTCTTCCTTGGCCCACCCCAGGATCTGCTCTGCGCCGCGGCTCCAGGTCCTGATCGTCAGGTCGGGGTTCACGGTGATAATGCCATCATGCGAGCTCTCGATCACCTGCTCGAGGTAGGTCTTGGACTCCATCACTGATGCATGGGCGCCCTGAAGCCTTTCGGCCATCCGGTTGAATCCCTCGGTCAGCTCGCCGATCTCATCGCTCGAGACCTTCTCGATCCGCGCGTCGAGCTGGCCTTCGCCGATCGCTCTGGCCCCCTTCGCCAGCCGCCGGACTGGTTCGGCGATCCGCCTGGAGAGGAGCGTGCCGAGGATGAAGGCGATGGCCAGCGCGGCGGCGATCAACGCGCCGGCCTGCTTGACCTGGCGCATGAAACCGGCCTGCGCGCGAGCGGCTGGGATGCTGACGAGGACCGACCAGGGCGCCTTGGTTGCGCTCGCAAAGGCATTGAGGTGTTCTGTGCCGTCCAGCGAGGGTCCACTGACCACCCCGTGCTCCTTCCCGATGACCTCCCGGAACAATGGGGAATCAGCGACCTGACGCCCCACCCAGTCCGGTTCTGGCGGTACGCGCAGCAGGACCGTGCCACGCCTGTCGAGGAGGATCATGGTGGCGTCGTTGGGCAGCATGAGCCGGCCGAATGCTTTGAGGAGCCCCTGCAGGTCGATCGGCGCCGCGATCGCGCCGACGAATCGATCGCTGCGGTCGAACACGGGAGCTGCGAGGACGACGTGTTTGAGGCCGGTCAATCGCCCGGTGATCATTTCGCTCGTCACCGGACGCCGGGTGTGAGAGATCTCCCGGAACCACTCGCGGTCTGCGTAGGAGACCTGCTGTCCCCGTGGCGGATCGACGGCCGAGGCAAGCAGCCCTCCGTGCTCATCGACGGCGATGACATTGAAGAAGTGTGGCGATTTGGAGCCGACGTTTTTCAATAGGGCGGTGAGCAGCCATCGAATCTTGCCCTTGGCCGCGGGCGTCTCGGCCAGGGTCATCAGGACCTGGTCGGCGGTGCTGACGAACTCGTCCGCGATCGTCGCGCCCGAGGTGGCGAAGCGGAGGGTCTCGAGCTCGATCTTGCCTCGCTCCGCCTGCAACTCGCGGTACGACCAGAACAGGCTGAGGGCAAGGAACGGAACGAGGGTCGCCATCATCGAGGCGATCAGTTTTCCACGAATGCCCCACCGGATCCTCACGCGTCCGACTCCTCCGCGACCGACGGCCTGGGCGGCACACGTACGGTGTCAGATGATGTCACAAGGCCCGTGCCAAGGCAAGCGGGAAGGCCGTCGGCGCGCCTCGTCCGGCCCTCCGGCGCGTCTTATCGGCAGGTTAAAGGTCTTGACGAGTCCGCGGGATGGTGGTATAAAACTTTGAAGGATACATGATATGAGCGTCGTGAGCCTGATCGCGCAGGCAGGAATCGTCGCGAAGGGCGTTCTCCTGATCCTCCTCGTCTTTTCTGTGGTCAGTTGGGCGCTGATCTTCAGCAAGTTTCGGATGCTTCGGAGGGGCCAGCGGGATTCGGAGCGGTTCCTTCAGCTCTTTCGATCGTCGAAAAACCTGTACACGACCTTCGAAGAATCGAAGCGGTTCGCCAGGAGTCCGGTGGCGACAGTGTTTCAAGAGGGGTACCGCGAGCTCAGCCACCTGGTGAAGGGAAACCCCGGCCATACCAATCCGGGGCCGAGTCCGGGCGAGTCGGCTAGAGCCCCTGAGATGGCGCTGCACAAGGAGCCGCTCGAGTTGGTGAGCCGAGGCCTGCGCCACGCGAGCATGAAGGAGATCGCTCAACAGGAGCGAAATCTGATCTTCCTGGCGACGACCGGAAACGTCACGCCGTTCATCGGCCTCTTCGGGACCGTGTGGGGGATCATGGATGCCTTCGCGAGCATCGGACAGGCCGGCTCGGCGAACCTCGGCGCCGTCGCGCCCGGGGTGTCGGAGGCGTTGATCGCTACGGCTGCGGGGCTCGGCGCCGCCATCCCTGCGGTGATCGCCTACAACTATTTCGTGAACCGTGTGAGAAGGCTCGGCACGGATCTGGAGCTGTTCAGCCTCGAGTTTCTCAGCCTGGCCGAGCGGATCCTGGTCAGGAGTCGCTGATGGCGGTGACGCCGTTCAGCCTGCGATCGGATGACCGACCCGGCGGGACCGCGCTGTCCGAGATCAACGTCACGCCGTTCGTTGATGTGGTCTTGGTGCTGCTGATCATCTTCCTCGTGACGGCGCCGATGATGCTGAGGGGCATCGACGTCAAGGTGCCGAAGACCGAGACGAAGAACGTCGGACCGGAGGAGCGGCTGATGCTCACGGTGACCAAGGAACGGGCGATCTATCTGGATGACCAGTTGATCACGCTGCCGAGGCTGGAACGGGTTCTCGGCGGCCTTCGACAGCGCAACCCGCAGGCGGCGGTCTTTCTTCGCGCGGATGAAGGGGTGCCGTACGGCGTGGTCGTGAAGGTCATGGATGCGGTGAAGAAGGCGGGCATCGAGCGGCTCGGGATGGTGACCGAGCCGGTTCATCCTCGGGATGAGGGAGGCTGACGGGATCGTGGGAGTCTTGGCGCAGCGTCTCACCGAACCGGAGGTCTCGTACCCCGTCGCGCTTTCCCTCCTGCTCCACGGATTCCTCGCCATCGTCGTGGTCTTCACCCCGCAGTGGCTTCGCGCGAAACCCTTCAAGATCCCGGTGAGCTACGAGGTGACGCTGATCGCCCCGTCAGGAGGGGCCGGCGAACCCAGGGCGAAGCCCGCCGCCCAGTCGGGACAGAAGGCGGCGACGGCCGCAGCGAAGACGTCGGCCCCGCGCCCCGGTTCGGACCAGCCGAGGGATCTCCTGACCTTGCCCTCGCCTCCCAAGACCATCATTCCACAGGCAGCCATCAGGCCGCCTCCCTCTGTGACCCGGACCGAGGCCGTGGCGCCGCCCTCGAAGCGCTCCGGCCCGGACCGACCGCCCCCTGAGATTGCCGCCGCGCCATCTCCAGGGGTGTCGATGGTGGCGCCGATTCCTCCGTCTCCTGTCGCGCCGCCGGTTGCGCCGATCGTCGCGCCGACCGTGGCACCGCCACCGCCGCTGGCGCTCGCTAAACCTGCGCGGGTCCGTCCATCCAGCTCGGTTTCGGCCCCCTCGCCGCTTGCTCCGCGCGCGGTGGTCGCGCCGAAGGTCGCTGCCCCGCCGCCGATCGCGCAGCCCGTGATCACGGCGCCCGTCGTGACCCTGCCCAAGGTGGCGCCTCGCGCAGGCCAGGTCGCTCACACGGACCTCCAGGCGGCGAAGGCGATCGCGGCGCCCTCCGAGGCCCAGTCCGGCGTGAGCGCGGGTCAGGGGCTCGCGATGGGGAACCAATCGGGAGTATTCGTCGGGAACACCGATCCGGCCCTGGCCTATTATTTCGTACTGATCCAGGACAAGATCACAAGCAACTGGACGCCCCCGAAAGTGCAGGCGGGCCTGACGGGCAGCGTCAACCTCTCCCTCAAGGTTCTTCGCTCCGGACAGGTCCGCGACCTGGGTATCGACACGTCATCGGGAGACCGTGCGATCGACGATTCGGCCCTACGCGCCGTGCGCGTGTCAAGCCCGATGCCGCCGCTCCCCCCCCTGTTCAAGGCTGAAACACTGTCCTTGCAACTTCGTTTCACACTCGTGGGAGAGAAGAGTTGAGACGCGCGTTTCGCTGGGTGAGTGGCGGCCTCGCCATCCTGACCGTGTCGGTATGCGTTCTCGCCCTTCCGCCGCCGGCCCGGAGTGCCGAAGAGCGGTACACGATCGACATCTACCGGAAAGAGGCCCAGAAGATCGCGATCGCCATCGTGGGATTCCCCGCCCTCAAGGTCGGTCCCAAGGGCGTGGAGATCGGATCCCAAGCCAGCGGCATCCTCACCAGCGATCTCAAGAACGCGGGATTCTTCGATGTGATCGAACCGGCATTCCTTCCGTTTGAGGCGGCGCAGGTCGGCCTGGGACAGGAGAAGGGGATCCTTCCGGCATTGAACTCTCTGAAGGTCCAGGCGCTGGTCGTCGGGAAGCTCTCGTCGCGCGGGGAAGAGCTGCTGCTGGAAGGCCAGCTCTTCGAGGTGGCGAAGGGCGAGATGCTTTCCGGCAAGCGGTACGTGGGCAACCTGAACTCGTTGCGGACGATGGTGCACCGCCTGGCGGATGAGATCGTCTATCGCCTGACGGGAGAGAAAGGGATCGCGACCTCGCGGATCGCCTACGTCTCCTCCGTTGACGGCGCCAAGGAGATCTACGTCATGGACTACGACGGGCACAGCCCCGTCCTCATCACGGGCAATCGTTCCATCAATCTCTCCCCGCGGTGGTCTCCGGACGGCAGGGAGATCGCCTACACCTCATACCGGGATCACAACCCCGACCTCTTCGTGGTTCAGCTGGAGTCGGGACGTCGCCGGAAGCTGTCATCCAGTCCTGGGCTCAACATCGCCCCCGGCTGGGCCCCGGACGGACAGTCGCTCGCCTTCTCCATGAGCAGCGGACAGGGCACCAACCTCTTCCTCAGCCGTGCGGACGGCACCGGACTGCGCCCGCTCACGCTCGGGTCGAACATCAATGTCTCGCCGTCCTTCTCTCCCAACGGCCGTCAGATCGCGTTCAACTCGGACCGCGGCGGCAGCCCGCAGATCTATGTGATGGACGTGGAGGGCACCAATGTCCGCCGGCTGAGCTTCGGTGTAGGGGACTATAGCGTGTCGCCGAGATGGTCCCCGCGAGGGGACAAGATCGCCTTCGTCGGGCGACTGCACGGCAGTTTCGACATCTTCCTGATCAATCCGGACGGGACCGGGGCCGTGCAATTGACTTCACACAGCGGCAACAATGAAGAACCTTCGTGGTCTCGTGATGGTCGGCATATCGTGTTCACATCGACGCGAAACGGTCGCCGCGATCTGTACATCATGAGCGCCGATGGAACCAATCAACGGCGGCTGACTAACAATGGGAGGGAGAATTACCTGGCCGACTGGTCGCCGTAGGTGACGGTCGGCAGGGTATCCCCTGCGAAAACGCGAGGGCCCACGAGAGCGCGAATTCGGGTTTAGCGCCGGCCGACATGCCTGGCGCAAGGAGGGCCTCGAGATGGTGTGGCAGCGACGCACGTGGTTCAGTTCCATCATCACACTGTTGTTCCTTTCGGTGTTCGTGGCCGGCTGTCCGAAGCGACCGGAGATCGCGGAGACCGCTCCAAAGGCGATCGGACCCCAGGGCGCGATCGCGATGCCGGCGCCCCCTCCATCGCCGCCGCCGGTAAGCAGCGCGCCCCCGACCGTTCCGGCTCCCCCTGAGCTATCGCCCCCTGAGGTGACCGCGCAGGCTCAGGAGCCTGAGGTTGCGCCGGAGGCGAAGGTCGAGGCGGTCGAGGCGTCGCCTGTCGAGGGGACCGGCGCGGTTCCGCAGTCGGAATCGGAGGTGAGCGCAGAGCCTTCGAGCGACGAAACAGAGGCCGGCAGGCAGCCATCGATCAAAGAAGGGGACGTCGACCCTAGGGCCTCGGCAGAGGCCAAAGAGGCTGGGGCCCCGGGAGCGACCAAAGAGGGTGAGGCGGTGCCGGAACCCTCGGCGCCAATCCGGGAGACGGACGTGCCATCAATCGGTGAGTCCCAGGTGAAGGGGGCCGACGTGACCGTCCCCTCCCCCGCAGAGTCCTCTGCGGATGCATCCTCGAAGGATGCTGCCGAGCCGGTCGCGGCGCCCCCTATCGCGACGCCTTCGGTGCCTACCCCGGAGCCAGCGGCGGTCGCGGCCGCGCCCAAAGCGCCGGAGCTGACGCTCAAGGACATCTTCTTCGACTTCGATCAGGCGCTCCTCCGAGAGGACTCCCGAAAGACGTTGGCCGATAACGCGCAGTGGCTGAGGGCGAACCCCTCGGCGAAGGTCACGATCGAGGGGCATTGCGATGAGCGAGGGTCAAGCGAATACAACCTCGCGCTGGGAGAGCGGCGAGCGAGGGCGACCCGGGAGTACCTGGTGGCGGCCGGGGTCGCGGAGAGCCGGATCAGCACGATCAGCTATGGTAAGGAGCGACCGTTCGTCCTCGGGCACGACGAATCGGCCTGGAAGTGGAACCGGCGGGCCCACTTCCTCGCGACGACGAAATGATACGAGGGCGCACATCCCGTCCTGACCGAGTTGCGTGACGGATCGGGGGCCAGCATGGCGGCGGAACACGAAACGATGAGGGCCGTTCGGTTGCTCGCGGCGGCACCGGCGCTCCTTGCGCTGTGGGCGATGGGGTGCGAAGGCGAGGGGCCCGTGCGCTTGGTGCAGCGCGATGTCGATTCGGTGAAGAGCGAGGTCGCCGCCGTCTCCAGGACGAGCGAAGGGCAGAGAGTCTTCTTCGAGGACCGGCTCAGTAAGGTCGAGGCTGACCTGAAAGGTCGGGTGGAGCGGAGTGAGAACGCCCGGATCGCGCTCCTGGGTCGGGTGGAGCGGGAGCAACGGGCGCGAGCGGCGGTGGAGGAGAAGCTGGCGAAGACCGAGGCAGACCTCAAGGGTCGGCTGGACAAGAACGAGGGCGCGAGGGTCGCCCTTCAAGACAGGGTGGAGCGGACTGAGCGGGCCCGAGCCGCCCTGGAAGAGAGGTTCGCGAAGGCCGACGCCGAGCTAAAGGGCCACTTGGCGAAGATGGAGGCCGACCTGAAGAGCCAATGGGCGAGGGTGGACGCCGATCTGAAGAGCAGGCAGGAGAAGGCAGCTCAGGAGCGAAAGGAGGACATCCAGGCGTTCTTGCAGTCGCAGGCCAGCCTAGGCACGAAGCTGGATGAGCTGACCACGGAAGCGCGTCTGGCGCAGGGCCGCACCGAGGAGATCGGACATGGAATTTCCGAACTGAACAGGCGGGTCGATGAGTTCGGCGCTCGGATCGACCAGTCCGGACGTCGGCTGGACGGGTTTGAAAAGCAGGTCACTCAGGCCGCCGCGGCGGCCCAGGAGGCCAAGAGCGCAGCTCAGGAGGCGAAGACGGTCAGCGAGGCCTCCGCGACAGCCGTGAAGGATGCGGCAGCCGTGGCCCAGCAGGCGACCGCCGCCTCGGAGAAGACGGCCCAGGAAGTAACGGGTGGCTTGCAACAGATCACCCAGCAGGCGACGGCCGCTTCTCAGCGGACCGCCGAGCAGGTCTCAGGCGCGCTGCAACAGACGGCTGATCAGGCCAACACGGCAATCCAGCAAGTCCATGCCGCGGCCGAGCAGGCGCTCGCCGAGGCCCGCAAGGCGGCCATCGGGGCGCAACAGTCATCAGCCGCCGCTCAGCAGGCGATGGAGGTGGCCCAGCAGGCCGTGACCGTGACCCAGCGCACTGCACAGCAGGTGAGCAGCGCCTTGCAGCAGACGGCCCAGCAAACGAACGCGGCGGTTCAGCAGGTGGACGCTACCGCGCGGCTCGCCCTGGCGGAGGCCAGGAAGGCGCTGGGCGCGGCCCAGGCTGGCCAGCCCACGACAAGACCGGTCGCCCCGGCACCTCAGCAGGGATCGCCGCCGCCGGCATCGACCTCTCAGCCCGTCTCGGCGCCGGCGCCCCCGCCGCCAACCGCTCAGGTCGTGCCTCCAAAGCTCCCTGTGCCGGCAGCGCCCCAACCGCCCCGGGTTGCGACGCCGCCAATCCCGCAGGCAACTCCACCTCCGGCCCCCCTGACGCCGGCCCCGCAGGTTGTGCCTCCGAAGGTAGTGGCGCAGGCGCCGATGACTGCCGCCCCGGCTCAAGGGCAACAGACCGGCTCACCGCCCGCTCGAGCGCCGCAATCGCCGGTCCCTCAGACGACCCCTTCGACCGTGGCCGTGGCCCCCGCGCCTCGAGCAGCGCTCACCGCGCCCTCTCCGGGTGAGCTGTACAAGAACGCGCTCAATGACTATACCAGGGGCAACTACGATCTTGCGGTCACCGGTTTCCGCAACTATATCACGCTCTATCCCGGCACGAGTCTGCGGCCGAATGCCCAATACTGGCTTGGCGAGTCGTTCTACAGCCAGAAGAGCTACGAACAGGCGATCAAGGAGTTCGACCTGTTCCTCAAGGAGCATCCCGAGAACTCCAAGGTCGCGAGCGCCCTGCTCAAGAAGGGATACGCGTACCTCGAGTTGGGGGACAAGTCGCAGGCCCGGACGGTCCTGAATGGCCTGGTCAAGCGATTCCCGCAGACCCAGGAGGCGAAGCTCGCGAAGGAACGGTTGAGTCGGGTCAGGTGACGAGAGACGTCGGCCTGCGGGCCATCATCTTCTTCAAAGGCTTCTACGGGGTCCTCTTCTTCCTGGTCGGACTCGGGGTCTTCGCCCTCGTCAATAGAGATGTGTCGGAGCTGGCAGAGCGGGCAGCGGAATCGCTCGGCGTCGATCCGGAGAACCGTTATCTTCTCTTGCTGCTCGAGTGGCTGGTGGGAGTGTCGCCAAGGCTGATCGCAACGGTGGGATTCGGCGCGATCCTGTATTCAGCCCTGTTGTTCACGATGGCCTGGGGACTTCATCTGAGGCAGGTATGGGCCGAGTGGCTGACCATCGTGGCAACGGGGTTGCTTGTCCCGGTTGAAATCTATGAGGTCGCTCAATCGCCGCGGCTCATCTATGTTCTTGTGCTGGCGATCAACGTCTTCATCATCTGGTATCTGATCCGCCGCCGCGCCGCGCCGGGTCGCGCGCCGCAAGGCATCGAGGCGACCCTCTCGCGCGACGCCCCCGCCCCGCCATCCCGCCGATCCTGACGGCGTTCCGCTCCTCAGCCTGTCGCGACCCGCTCTGCCACCAGATCGCCCATCCTTGCGGTTCCGACCTCGGACGTCCCGGGCTGCATGATGTCATGGGTCCGGAACCCACGGTCCAACACGTCAGCGACCGCCTGCTCGATGGCCGTTGCCGCCGTCTCCTGGCGCAGTGAGTGCCTGAGGAGCATGGTGGCCGACAGGATCGCGGCAAGCGGGTTGGCTGTGTCCTGCCCGGCGATGTCGGGCGCCGATCCATGGATCGGTTCGTAGAGGGCGGCGTCCTCTCCGAGGCTTGCCGACGGGAGCATCCCGATGGAGCCGGCCAGCATGGCGGCCTCGTCGCTGAGGATGTCGCCGAACATATTCTCCGTGAGCACCACGTCGAAGCGTCGAGGCTCCCGAATGAGCTGCATCGAGCAGGTATCTACGAACATGTGCTCCAGCTCCACGCCGGGAAACTCCCTGGCGACATCGCTCACTACGCGCCGCCAGAGCTCGGAGCTGGCGAGGACATTGGCCTTATCGACGGAGGTGACCTTCTTTCGCCGGCGCGAGGCGATCTGGAACGCCATCCTCGCGATCCGCTCGATCTCCACCGTCGTGTAGATCAGGGTGTCCACGGCCCGCTCGCCAGCGCCTCCCGGGGCCGGCCCGATCCCTTTCGGCTCACCGAAGTAGAGGCCTCCCGTCAGCTCGCGAACCACCAGGAGATCGACCCCCTCGACGACCTCGCGCTTGAGCGGCGACGCGTCGGTCAGCGGTGGGAAGAGCTTGACCGGTCGGAGATTAGCGTACAGCTGGAGCTCCTTTCGGAGCGCGAGCAGGCCCTTCTCAGGGCGTCGATCGACCGGCAGGTTGTCCCACCTCGGCCCGCCGACCGCACCGAACAGTATTGCGTCGCATGTCTCGCAGAGTTTTCGCGTATCCGGGGGGAGCGGGGTGCCGTGCCGGTCGATCGCAGCCCCACCGACGATCCCCTCTTCAAACTCCAGCGGGATGCCGAAGCGGGCTGCGGCGCGCTTGAGGACCTTCATCGCTTCCCGGATCACCTCCGGGCCGACCCCATCTCCCGGCAACACCGCAATGCGAGTCACCCCACCTCCATCGCTCGTTCGAGTGTCATTGGTTAGAAAGCCCCCCTCACCTTGATCCTCTCCCCCACTCGGGGGGAGAGGGATGGGTGAGGGAGTGCACTGTGGCGCACTTTCATGCTATTGGCGAGCCATCGGCTCATGAGGCATTGCGAGGCGCAGCCGAAGCAATCTCGCTGGATGAGTATCATGGGGATACTGACACGTCAAGGGCGAAGACCCTCCCGCTCGTTTGCATTGACCTTGACGAGCGTCAGGAGACTAAGGCGAGAACTGGAACGGCTGGTGGCTGGGCCCCAAGAGTCGCGGCGTCAGGGAGCGCAATATGATATAATGTATCCAGTGATAGAACTAGTCGGTTGTGGTGGACATCTGCAGGAGGGGGATCGATGAGCTTTCAAGAGCTGCTTGGCTTGGCGTTCCCGCCGATCGCGGTTGCCTTCCGTGCTGCACCCCCGGCCGGACTCCCTCGAGTGGATGCTGCAGGCCCTTCAGGATGTAGCTATTGGACACGTGCGGCTGAGGGGGAGAGCTTCTACACCGAAGCGGCGGATCACTACAACTGCCCCATCGGGGCGCACACCCACGGCGTCGATCTCCCGGCTGAGAAGGCCGCCGAGTTGCAAGCCCTGGTGACGACGATGGTGGAATTGAAGTACCTGGAGACTGCGGAAGTCCCCGACATCCCGCGTCGGACCTCGCCGTTCGGCGTGGCGATGTACGGGCCCTTTCCTCAGGCGCCGTTCGTACCTGACGTGGTGCTGGTGCGGGGACGGGCGAAGCAGGTGATGCTTCTCACTGAGGCCGCGCGTATGGCAGGGATCGGCTCTGAGATGGCAGTCCGGCTGCGCCCGACCTGCGCGATACTTCCCGAGACGATGCGGACAGGACAAGCCGGCATGAGCCTCGGCTGCATCGGCAACCGCGTCTATACCCAGCTCGGCGATGATGAGCTCTATGTCGCCATCCCCGGGCAGAAAGTCTCGGAGGTCATGGGCAAGCTTGCCACTATTGTCGCCGCCAACCAAGAGCTGGAGAAGTTCCACCAGGGTCGCCGCGCGGCCGGCCCGAAGTAGGGCCGCGTCTCGTTAGCGGTCCGGGTGAGTCTGCTCCGGGCGAACGCTTCAGGTTGACAACCGGCAGGATGAGGGGCTAGGATGAGGAACGCGAGCGGGCGGGGTCTTGGCAGGGTGGAGAGAGGCAGGGAGGCAGAGCGATGTTTACACTGAGCGATTCGGCCACGAAGAAAATCCTTACGCTTATGGAAGCCGAAGGGAATAAAGGGATGGGGTTGCGCGTGGCGATCAAGGGGCGCGGGCCCGGTGGTTTCCAGTACGATCTAGCGTTCGTCGGTGAGGATGAGAAGCGGCCCGACGACATCGTGATCGATGCCGGCGGCCTGAAGGTGTATCTCGATCCCGGCAGCGCGCCGAATCTCCAGGGCGCGACGATGGACTATGTCGATGGCGTCCATGAGAGTGGATTCAAGATCGAGAATCCGAACCTGTGGGCCGACCCCAAAGCGATGGCCGTTCAGAAGGTCCTCGACACCCAGATCAACCCCGCGGTCGCCAGCCACGGAGGTCACGTCACGCTCCTGGAGGTGAAGGATGACACCGCCTACATCGCCCTGGGCGGGGGCTGTCAGGGGTGCGGGATGGCTGATGTGACATTACGGCATGGGATCGAGGCGATGATCAAGGAAGAGGTCCCCGAGATCCGCCAGATCGTTGACACCACCGACCACGCGGGCGGTACCAATCCATATTACCAGCCCTCAAAGGGCGGACACTCCCCCTTCGCCTAACGCGTAATACAAAGCACTCCATCCCGTCACAGGGTCATTGCGAGGCGCAGCCCCCTCGGCATGGCTCGGGGCAGGCTCCGCAATCTCACGTCATGAGGGATTGCTTTAGTCCCCGTCGCTTCGCTCAGCGCTTCGGCTCACACGCTCCTTCGCAATGACACTCCCACGCGGCGCTAGCGGTTCGAGATGCCGTAGTCAGGCAGCCGAATGAATGTCACGCCTGGCACGTTCGCAACGGTTTCGAGCTGAGCCGGTGGGACGCGGGCCTGAACCAGGCGCTGCGCCGGGTCCGTGATCTCGACGGTGACCCCCAACCCTCGAAGGTCAGCGAGCGTGGCCTCCGAGACCTCGACCACCTGGATGTAGACTTGCAGCCCTTCCTCCGTGAGGCTCATCGACCCGTCCGGAGCCCGTGATTGACTCGAATCGGTCTGCAAGCGGCCCGAGCGCAAGGCATCCAGGATGGCCGAACTGATCTTCGGATGCTTTGCGGGGCCCTGGGCAAGACAGGCCCCGGCAGACGCCAGGATCACGAGTTGCAGGCAGAGGGCCCGGAACGTGTTCATGCCTCGATCTCCATAGTTTGACTGGTGTACACGCGGCGACGCCGGTCTGTTCGATGTATCATGCTCCCCGGCACGTGTCAAGTGTGCCGGTCGGCGGGTAGTGGGTCAGTTTGAGACTTGCGAGCCAATGCGCGGCAGAAACCGAGATTCTTCCCCTTCGCGGAGCCAGCCCTTGAGGCCCGCTCAGGGCCGAAGGGCTCAGAATGACACGAGCGCGACTTGTCATCCTGAATCCTTCGACTGTCACTCTGAGCAAAGCGAAGAGTCTCAGGACAAGCTCCGTGAAGGATCTCTGGCAGACTGACCCACTACCGGCCGCCCCTCGCGCGTGTGAGATGCTGCCGCTATGAAGATCGTCTCTGCGGAGTTCGTCACGAGCGTGGCGTCGCTCGCCCAACTGCCGAGCCGGCGACGCCCCGAGATCGCCGTCGCCGGCCGTTCCAACGTCGGCAAGTCCTCGTTGATCAACAGTCTTCTCGGCCGCCGGAGCCTCGCCCGCGTGAGTTCGGTGCCGGGGCGGACGCAGCTCCTCAATTTCTTCCTCGTGAATGGCGAGTTCTACCTGGTTGACCTCCCGGGCTATGGCTATGCGCGCGTCCCGGATTCGATCCGACGGACGTGGGGGCCGCTGATCGAAGGGTACCTCGCGGCGGGTCGCGATCTTAGGATGGTGCTCCTCCTGATCGACGCGCGACAGGGGGTGACCGACAAGGATCTCCAAATGAAGCGGTACCTGCACGATCTCTCCCTCGACTGCCTTCCGATTCTGACCAAGATCGACAAACTCCCTCGGACCGCCCGTCCCGCACGAGTGCGGGATGTTGCGGGCTCGTTCCGATTGCCCGATCCCGGCGGCGTCGTCCCTTTTTCCGCCAAGTCCCACGAGGGGCGGGAAGGGTTGCTGGCGGCCATCGGGGCGCAGTTGGAAGGTGCCCGCGCCCGACCTGTTCCCCGTTGACTCACGCCCCGTGACCTGATACGCTCAGGACGCAAGCAATGGAAGCGAGCCATGATCGATGGTCGTTGCCTGCCGTGGTGGCGATCGAGGGGTGAGATGGGGGAGATCGGTCTGAGCCGTATTCGCCTGGCGCTCGGTGGGGTGCTCGGACTTGTCCTCTTCGCTGAAGGCTGCGCGGCCGTCCACACGGCTCAGCGTCAGCCTGCGGCGGGCCGCACGGCGACGGCCGCCCCCCTCGCCCACGTGTCTCCCGCGGTCACGGTGGAGCGCAAGGCTGGATCCTATTACAGTTTCATGCGGAGCCTGCTGGCGGAGCAGCGGGGTGACGTTCGGGGGGCGATTCAGTGGCAGAAGGACGCCCTCAGCGTCGATCCGGGCTCGGTCGCCATGCACAACCATCTGGCGACGCTGTACCTCAGACGCGGGGACTACCGAAACGCGATCAAGACGGGCGAGGCCGCGCTCGCGCTCGAGCCGAAGGACCTCCAAGTCCACCTGATCCTGGCCTCCGCATATCAGAACCTTCGCAATGCCCCGAGGGCGATCCACCATTTCGATCAGGCGATCGAACTGAGCCCGTCGCGCGTCGAGACCTATCTGCAGCTTGCCGCCTTACATCTGGAGTCGAAGCACGTGGACGAGGCCATCGCGGTTTACCGGCGCGCGTTGGAGGTCGATCCCGCCTCGCTCGTTGTCCGCTACAACCTCGGCCGGGTGTATCTCGGCGAGGGCCGGTCAGAGCAGGCCAGTCAGCTCTTTCGGGAGATCATTGACCGGGACGCCGACTTCGAGCCGGCGGTGCTCGCGCTCGGTCTGACCCTCGAGACGCAGGGCAAGTTGGGTGAAGCCAAGGAACTGTACCGGCAGGCCCTTGAAGGCGATCCTAGAAACCGCGAGCTTCGAGAGCGCCTGGCCCAGCTTCACCTGAAACGGAAGGACCTGGATGCCGCCCTTGAGGAATATCGGCGCCTGCTCGTCCAGGAGCCGAACAACGCATCGATCAGTGTGCGTGTCGGGCTCATCTACTTCGACAAGAAGGCGTATGCGGACGCAGTCGGCGCCTTTCAGGATGCGCTCCGTCAGGAGCCGGCGAACCACGAGACCCGCTACTACCTGGGCCTCGCCCTGGAGGAGCAGAAGCGCTACGACGACGCCCTGGAGGAGCTGGCCAAGGTGCCAAAGGGCCATGGTCGGTTCGCGGACGCGCTCTTTCACCGCGGGTTCATCCTCAGCCAGAAGGAGCGATTCGTCGAGGCGATCGAGCTCCTCTCCTCCGCGGCGGCCCTGAACCCGAAGGAGGCCAACATCCCGTATCTCGCAGGCCTGATCTACTTCCAGCAAAAGAACTATCCCCAGGCGATCGAGCAGCTGGAACAGGCGGAGAGGCTGGAGCCGAATAACGTCGCCTTCCTCTATCAACTGGCCTCCGCCTTCGAGCGAAATCGCCGGATCGATAAGGCCGAGACGGTGTTCCGGAAGCTCCTGGTGATCGATCCGAAGCACGCCGATGCCTATAACTATCTCGGGTATATGTTTGCGGAGGAAGGCATCAACCTCGATGAGTCGGTGGCGCTCGTCAGGAAGGCGCTGGAGCTGGAGCCGGAAAACGGGGCGTTCGTGGACAGCCTCGGCTGGGCCTACTATAAGAAGGGGATGGTGGACGAGGCATTGGTTGAGCTGACACGCGCGGTGGAGCTGTCGAAGAAAGGGGATCCAACGATCTTCGACCACCTCGGTGACGTCTACTTCAAGAAGGGAATGGTGCGCGAGGCGATCAGTGAGTGGGAGCGGTCGCTCGCCCTCGACGGCGCCAACGAAGGGGTTCGCCAGAAGCTGAGGAATGCGCGCGACCAGCTCTCACGGGAGGGGGCCCAGCTTACTGGGGACGGGAGATGACCGGCCGGATTCGTCTCTGCCTGCTCGCGGTAGCGGCGGGGACGGTGCTCGGCGGATGCGGATATCTCCTCGATCTGGTGCCTGAAGAGAAGGGACTCCCGCTCGTTGCGCGTCCGGCCGCGGAGGAAATGCTCCGGACGCTGAAGGAGCGGGAGGACAAGGTCACCGGCCTCAAGGCGCTGCTTGACCTCACCGTCTGGTACGGGGGCCGGCGCCAGTATCTTCACCAGGTGGCGGTGGCCGAGCGCCCCGCTTCGATCAGGCTGGAGACGATCGGCTGGGGCGGCCTGACCACGCTGGTCGTGGCCAGCGATGGACAACGATTGGCTGCCCACGCGCCGCTCGAGAACATCTTCCTCGAGGGGACGGCGACACCCGAAAATATCGCCGCTGTCGCCGGGATCCGCGTGGCGCCGTCGCACCTGGTGCGGCTGTTGCTGGGACTGCCCCCGCTTCCCATTCAGATCGACAAGAGCGCCATCTACCGGCGTGACGATGAGCACGCCTTCTTGTTGCGAGAGCGGGAGTCGGCGTTCACCCAGCGGATCTGGTTATCCGACGGCGACCTGACGCTTCTGCGAGGCGAGCTGTACGACTGGAGATCGCTCCGCCTCAGGTTTCGCTACTCCCCGGAGGGATACGGGCTCTTCTCGCTGCTCCTGGAGGAGCCGCACGGTCGGGTCGTCGTCGAGGTGTCCTATCGTTCATACGAGATGAACCCGGAGCTGCAGGGCGAGCTGTTCCAGCTCCCGCGTCCGGTCGGCAAGTCGAGGGTGGTCAACCTGGACGCAGGGCCGGTTCCGTCACTCAGGCTCCCGTGAGGTATGGACGAGTTAGCCGTCCCCTCTCCCTCCAAGATCAATCTCTATCTCGAGGTCCTCGGGCGGCGCGACGATGGCTATCATGAGATCCGCTCGATCGCGGTCTTGACCGAGCTATGCGACACGGTCGTCTTAGCGCGACGGGCCAGCGGCATCACCGTCGCCGCGGCGAACCCGGAGGTCCCGACGGGGCCCGCGAATCTGTGTCACCGCGCAGCCGAGCTGGTCCTACGACGGTGTGGCGTCCGCGCCGGGGTGGCCATCCGGATCGAGAAAGCGATCCCCATCGCCGGAGGGATGGGCGGCGGCTCCAGCAATGCCGCGGCCACCCTGTGGGGGCTCAATCTCTTGAACGGCTTGGGCCTTCCGCGGGACGCCCTCATGCGTCTCGGCGCGGAGGTGGGCTCGGATGTCCCGCTCTTTTTTTCCAGGGGGGCTGCGTTCGTCAGCGGACGGGGCGAACAGGTGGAGGAGTTGCCGGCGCTGCGGCCTCGATGGCTGGTCATCGCGAACCCCGGCATGCAGATCTCTACCGCGTCGGTCTACCAGCGCTTGAGATTGCCGTTGACATCGGAGGAGACCGGCAGTAGAATGCGGGCTTTGTTTCAGTCCGGCGAGGAGGAGGCCGCGCTGTCTTGCTGCTTCAATCGTCTCGAGGACGTGGTTCTCACGGCGTTTCCGCCGGTCGCCGCCCTCAAGCAGCGGCTGTCGTCGGGCGGGGCAAGCCCGGTGCTGGTCAGCGGGAGCGGCCCGACCGTCTTCGGGGTGACGGAGGGCCCGGAGATGGCCCGCCGGCTGGCGGCTGACCTGGCGAAGGCCGGGATCAAGGCTCTCGCGTGTCGCACCGTCAAGAGCAATCCTATGCTGATGTCGCTTCAGTAGTTCATGGGGAGGACCCATGGATCATGTTGTGACCGTGAGGCGGCCGCTGATTCCAGGCCTTGGGGGGTCGGATAAGGGTAATCCGGCAGACTTTGGATCTGCACATCGAGGTTCGAGTCCTCGCCCCCCAGCCAGACGGCTGTCCCAGGGCGAGACCGGCTGTGTCGCGGCGCAGGGCGATCCGCCCGCCGTGGAGAGGGGCGCATGACTGACCGGTTGATTCTGTTCTCCGGCAACGCCAATCGTCCCCTGTCGCAGGAGATCGCGGACTACCTCGGTGTCCCCTTGGGGGAGGCGGAGGTGTCGCGCTTCGCCGATGGGGAGATCCTGGTTCAGATCTTCGAGAATGTCAGGGGTGCCGATGTCTTCGTGATCCAGCCCACCTGTCGTCCGGTCAACGAGAACCTCATGGAGCTTCTCGTGATCATCGATGCCCTCAAGCGGGCCTCGGCCTGGCGGATCACCGCCGTGATGCCCTACTACGGCTATGGTCGGCAGGACCGAAAGGTCCAGCCTCGCGTCCCGATCACGGCGAAGCTTGTGGCCGACCTCCTGACCGCTGCCGGCGTGCACCGGGTGCTGACGATGGACCTTCATGCCGGGCAGATCCAGGGCTTCTTCACCACCCCCGTCGATCACCTCTTTGCCGCGCCCGTCCTCCTCCAGTATTTCAGGGAGCGTATGCTGGGCGACGCGGTGGTGGTCTCACCGGACGCGGGCGGCGTCGAGCGGGCCCGGGCCTTCGCCAAGCGCCTTGACACGGCCCTCGCCTTCATCGACAAGCGGCGGGCAGGGCCGAACGAGGTCAAGGTCGTGCACATCGTCGGAGAGGTCGAGGGGCGGGACGTGATCATCGTGGACGATATGATCGACACCGGCGGAACCGTGGCGCAAGCGGTCCCCTCCCTCCTGGCGAAGGGCGCGAAACGCATCTTTGTCAGCTGCACGCACGCGGTGCTGTCGGGCGCCGCGGTGGAGCGGATCGAGACGTCGGCTCTCGAGGAAGTGGTCGTGACCAATACCATTCCGCTTCCGGATCATCGATCTTCCAAGAAACTCACGGTCCTCTCCGTGGCGCCCCTCCTCGGAGAGGCGATCAACCGCATCCATAAAGAGGAATCGGTAAGCCGACTCTTCGTCTGACGGGAAGCGCCGTGAATGGGCGAGGACGAGGGTCGCCGCGGCGTCGTGTGAGGGAGGCGAGATGGCAGATGTGTCGTTGAAAGGTCAGATCCGGATCGCGCGCGGCAAGGAGGCCGCGAAGAAGCTCCGGGGGAAGCGGCTGATCCCCGGCGTCGTCTACGGCGGAACCGCCGGGCCGGTCCATGTGACGATCGATCCCCTGGAGCTGGCGAAGGCGCTCGGCACGCACGCGAGAGAAAATGCCCTGATCACGCTGTCCCTGGCCGGTGACGGTGAGCGGACGACGACCGTGATCCTCAAGGAGTTGCAGCGCGACCCTGTGCGGGGAGAGCCGCTTCATGTCGATTTTCTGGAGATCTCGATGAAGCGGAGGATCAAGGTACAGATCCCGCTCCGGTTCGTTGGGGAGCCGATCGGGGTCAAGGATAAGGGAGGCTTTCTGGAGCAGCACCTGCGCGAGGTGACGGTCGAGTGCCTCCCCGGGGCCATCCCCGATCAGATCCAGATCGAGGTCAGCTCCCTGGACGTCGGGGATGCGATCCACGTCCGTGATCTCACGCCTCCCGAAGGGCTCAAGGTCCTGGAGGACGGCGCGCGCGCGGTGGTCTCCGTCCTGGCCGTGACCGTAGCGGTCGAGGAGGCGGCGCCCGCGGAGGCGAAGCCGGCGGAGCCGGAGGTGGTCGGCAAGAAGGAGGCGAAGCCGGCGGAGCCGGAGGTGGTCGGCAAGAAGGAGGCGAAGCCGGCGGAGCCGGAGGTGGTCGGCAGGAAGGCCCCCGGCAAGGCGGAAGGGTAAGACGAGTCGTTGTGGATGGTCGTGGGCCTGGGCAATCCGGGTGCGGAGTATGCGGGCAGCCGTCACAACGTCGGCTTTCTGGTGGTCGAGGAGTTAGCCGACCGGGTCGGCGCGGCGATGACGCGTCGCCGCCACTCTTCTCTCTTCGCGCGGGGGATCATGCACGGCGAAGAGATCGTCCTGCTCAAGCCGCTCACGTTCATGAACGAGAGCGGGCACGCCGTGTCTGGGTGGCAGCAGGCGCTGGGGCTCGAGCCATCGAGGATCATCGTGATTCACGATGACCTCGACCTGCCCACCTCCAGGCTGCGGATCAAGGCCGGCGGCGGTCACGGCGGCCACAAGGGTGTCCGGTCGATCGCGGAGGCCCTCGGCGGCGCCGATTTCCTTCGGGTGAAGGTCGGGATCGGGCGCCCCCATCCGGGCCACGACCCTGTCGTGCACGTCCTCGGGTCCTTCGGGGACGCTGAGCGGCAGGCGGTGGAGGCGGGGGCGGAGCAGGCCGCCGATGCGGTCGAGACCCTTGTGCGCGACGGCCTTCGCGCGGCGATGAATCGATACAACGTGCGGGCGGCGCGGCGTCCAGTTCGAAAGGCCGGAACGGAGGGAGAACGTGAAGGGCGCGAACTCGTATGAGGTGATCTTCATTCTGGACCCGCTCCTCGCCGACGATGCCGTCGAGGCGGGGGTCGAGGCGGTTCGTGACCTCGCGACCAACAAGGGTGGGGTGGTCGCTGAGGTCCAGAAATGGGGAAAGCGGCGTTTGGCGTATGAGGTGAAGAAGAAGAGGGACGGCCACTATGTCTTCATGAAGGTGGCGGCCCCCCCCGGAGTGGTCGGGGAATTGGAGCGGCATTTCCGGATCAGCGAGTCAGTTCTGAAGGGCATGGTGTTCAAGGCCGAGGCCCCGCGGAAGACCCGCTTCTCAACGAAGCCGCAGCGAGGTCGCGAGGGGGTGACGATGGGCGCCCGGGAGGCTGAGGATGGCTAGCTTTAATAAAGTGATACTCTTGGGGAACCTGACTCGCGACCCGGAGCTGCGACATACCCCCGCCGGCATGGCCGTCTGTAACTTTGACCTCGCGGTCAACCGCTCATATACCACGAGGACCGGCGAGCGGAAGGAGGAGACCTGTTTCATTACGGTGGTCGTCTGGGATAAGCAGGCGCAGACCTGCGCGGAGTATCTCGCCAAGGGGCGGCAGGTCCTCGTCGAGGGCCGGCTGCAACATCGGTCGTGGGAGACCCAGGACGGCCAGAAGCGGACCAAGCACGAGGTGGTCGCCGAGCGCGTGCAGTTCGTTGGGGCCCGGAAGGAGGCGCCGGCCGCTGAGGAGGAAACGCCTCGACTCGCCGAAGAAGAAGAGGTACCGTTCTGAGGCGCCGTACAGGGTGGGGGGATCGTGGCGATGCTGAAAAGGCGACGTAGTTTTCGACGCCAGAAGGTCTGCAAGTACTGCGTCGATAAGATCGAGGTTGTGGATTTCAAGGATGTCAAGCGGCTCCGGGGATTCGTCACGGATCGCGGCAAGATCATCCCGCGGCGGATCTCCGGCAACTGCGCCGGTCATCAGCGCCAGTTGACCAGGGCGATCAAACGGGCTCGCAGTATCGCCATGCTGCCCTTTGCCGCCGACCTGTCGTAGGTGATGGCGATTCCGGGGTCGCCTCCCGGGGCCGCGCAGAAAGGGAGTTCCATGACGGAGGGACCGGCGAAGGCAGGGGTGCACGCTGCGGCGCTCTGCCTCATCTCGCTGCTGCTGGCGCTGGCGGGGGCCACAATCCCGATCGCGGGGGTCCTCTTCGCCCTCCTCATTCCTCTCCCGCTGATCATCCTGTTCTCGATGCACGGCCGGGCCGTTGTCCTCTTGAGCATGGTCGCCTTGTGGGCAGCGCTTGCCGCCCTGCTTGGGCGAGGGGTCGCCTGGATCGTGTTGGTGGAATTCGGCCTGCCGGCGGCGGCGCTCGCGGAGGCGAGGCGGCGCGACTGGACCACGGAGCGGTCGGTCGCCGCGGGAGGTCTGGCGATGATCGCGGGCAGCCTGCTCGCCCTGCTGTCGCTGTCGTGGAGCGTCGGCAGTCCGATCGAGTATCTCGTGGACCGCGTCGATCGCGCGATCCAGGACACGACGGCGCTGTATACCAGGATGGGCCTTTCCGCGGACGAGGTCGGCGCCTTAACGATCTCGGGGGCGAAGGCGCGGCGACTCTTCGTCGTCACCTCACCCGGTCTGTTGGTCGCGGCGGCGCTGCTGACCACCTTCGCCAATTACTTCATGGCGCGTGCCGCGGTGGCTCGAGCCTCGGGCAGCAGTGGGTCCAGCCAGGGGTTCGCGTGGACCCTTCCCGATTGGCTGGTCTGGCTGTTCATCGCCTCTGCCGTTCTGTTCCTCACCGGTGTGCCGGTCATCACGGAGATTGGTCTGAACGGGTTGATCGTCATGGTGACCCTGTATTTCCTCCAGGGCCTCGCCATCGCGGCCTTTTGGAGCCGGCGGCTCAGGCTTCCACCGCTCGTGGGGATCTTGGGGGCGGTGCTCTTGCTGATTCAGCCGTTCCTGGTCTTCCTCCTGGCAGGTGTGGGGTTGTTCGATACCTGGTTTGTCTTCCGGCGCCAGACGCTTCCCGGGCCGCCAGGGGCATAGGACGAGTGGGCTGAACCGAATCAGCCGAGGAGGTCGGACATCTTGAAGATCATCCTGCTGCAAGAGGTGGAGACGCTCGGGAGGGCGGGTGACCAGGTGGAGGTGGCTGATGGCTACGCGCGCAACTACCTCATCCCCGCCCGAAAGGCCGTGGCCGCGTCGGCCGCGCATGTCAAGTCCTTGAACGATCTGGTTCGACAGAGCAGGGGGCGGCAGGACAGGCTGCGACAGGCGGCGGAGGCGCTGGCGGGCCGCATCGCGGCGGCGAGGTGCGTCATCAGACGGCAGGCGGGAGAACAGGAGAAGCTCTTCGGGTCCGTCACCAACCTGGACGTCGGCGCGGCCCTGACCGACCTTGGGATCGAGGTCGATCGAAAGCGGATCCTCCTGCACGAACCGATCAAGGCGCTCGGCAGCTACACCGTTCCCATCCGCTTGCACCCGCAGGTCGTCGCCGAGCTCAAGCTCAACGTGGAGCGCCAGGAGGAGTGAGACGGTGATGGACCGAATCAGGGCGGTAGCCGTCGATCGGCCTCAGGCCACCGGGGAGCGGGTCCCTCCGCATAACCTCGAGGCGGAGATGTCGGTTCTCGGCGCGATCCTCCAGAGCAACGAGGCGTTCCTCAAATGTCTGGAGCTGCTGCGACCGGAGCATTTCTACCGGGACGCGCACCGCAGGATCTTCTCCGCTGCCCACGGCCTATTCTGGCGTAGCGAGCCGGTCGATCTCATCACCTTGACCAATGAGCTCCGGCGGCGCGGCGAATTGGAGGACGTGGGCAGCTCCGCGTTCTTGACGTCGCTCGTGGAGTCGGTCGCGACGGCGGCGAACGTGTCGTACCACGCTCGGATCGTCCGGGACAAGGCGTTGCTTCGCCAGTTGATCGAGGTGGCGACCGGGGTCGTCGGGCTTGGCTACGCCGACCATGAGGAGGCGGAGCAGGTCCTCGAGCAGGCCGAGCAGCGGATCTTCGAGATCTCCCAGGATCGCATTCGGCGTTCCTTCGTGGCGTTGAAGTCGATCCTGAAGGACACCTTCGAGCAGGTGGAGCGCCTCTTTGAGCGAAAGACGCAGGTCACCGGCGTCCCGACCGGGTTCTCGCAACTCGATCAGATGACAGCCGGTCTTCAACCGTCCGAGCTGGCGATCATCGCGGGACGCCCCTCGATGGGGAAGACCAGTTTCGCGCTGAACATCGCGCGGAACGCCGCCATGGAGGAGGGGATCCCGGTCGGCATCTTCAGCCTGGAGATGTCGAAGGAGCAGGTGGTCCAGCGGATGCTGTCCTCCGAGGCCGAGGTCGATTCCAACAGGATCAGGACCGGCTTTCTTCGCGAGAGCGACTGGCCGAAGTTGACGAACGCCGCCGGCCGCCTGTCGGAGGCGCCGATCTTCATCGATGATTCCGCTGCCATCTCCGTCATCGAGCTGCGGGCGAAGGCGAGACGGTTGAAGGCCGAGCACAACATCGGGCTCGTTGTGATCGACTATCTCCAGCTTATCTCGGGTCGGCTCCGTGTGGAGAACCGTCAGCAGGAGGTATCGGAGATCTGCCGAGCTCTGAAGGCGATGGCCAAAGAACTGAGGGTCCCTGTGGTGGCGCTCTCGCAGCTCGCGCGGCGGGCCGAGGAGCGGGGGGAGAAAGGTCGTCCGCAACTTTCGGACCTTCGGGAGTCCGGGGCCATCGAACAGGACTCCGATGTGGTCATCTTCCTCTATCGGCCGGGCTATTATCAGGCTCGGCGACCCGACATGGAGGGAGGCATCGATTCGGAGCGGGACACCAGGACCGAGGTTAACGTCGCCAAGCAGCGAAACGGCCCGACCGGGACGGTGGAGCTCGCCTTCCTCAGGGAGTACGTGAAGTTTGGCCCCCTCGATGTCGTGCACCGGGAGCCGTACGACGAGGCCTGACCCCATTCCTCTCCCCTGCCTCAGGATCCTCTCCTAGCGGCGCACCCCCCTCGACGCTCCGGCGCGACGGGCGGTTCGCCACGCTGATGGGCAAGACGCAAAGCCGCTACCTCTGCCAGCAGTGCGGCTATCAGACCCCGCGCTGGATGGGTCGCTGCCCCGATTGCGGCCAATGGGGGAGCCTGCTCGAGGAACGCGTCACGACGGAGCAGCGGGGCGTGGCCCGCTCGGGGTCCTCGGCGGCGCCCTCGGGAGCCCCCACGCCGATCACCGCCGTGGACATTCGGAACGTCTCGCGGCTCAGCACCGGACTGGGCGAGTTGGATCGGGTGCTGGGCGGGGGGATCGTTCCAGGCTCGTTCGTGCTGATCAGCGGCGCTCCGGGGATCGGGAAATCGACGCTCCTGCTCCAGGCGGCGCTCCGGATCGCCCGCGCCGAGCCGGTCCTCTACGTTTCGTCGGAGGAGTCGCCGGAGCAGATACGTTTCAGGGCCGCGCGACTCGGACCGCTCTCCGAGCGCCTGTTGCTCCTCGCTGAGACGTCGCTCCAGGTCGTCCTCGATCAGGCCGAGCGACTTCGCCCGAAAGTCCTGGTCATCGACTCCATCCAGACCCTCGCCTCGGACGAGCTGGACTCGCCCCCCGGCGCGATCAGCCAGGTGCGGGAGGCGGCAGTGCGCCTCATGGGGTTGGCCAAGACCAAAGAGATCAGTACCGTCGTGATCGGCCACATCACCAAGGACGGGTCGATCGCCGGCCCGAAGGCGCTGGAGCACCTAGTGGACGCCGTCATCGCCATGGAGGGGGAGGAACATCTTGTCCATCGGCTCCTCAGGACCACGAAGAATCGCTTCGGGCCGAGTCCCGAGGTGGGGGTATTCGAGATGACCGAGCGGGGTCTCTGCGAGGTCGCCGATGGGTCGGAACTCTTCTTGTCGCAACGGCCCTCGGGGGCAGCAGGCTCCGTCGTCATCCCGACCCTCGAGGGGACCCGGCCGCTGCTCGTGGAGCTCCAGGCCCTTGTGGCGGCCCCCGGTACGCCCGTGCCCCGACGCGTCCTGAACGGTATCGAGGCCGGCCGGGGGGCCCTTCTGCTGGCCGTGCTGGAGAAGCGGCTTGGGCTGCGCCTCGCGGTATGCGATGTCTACGTCAACATCGTCGGCGGGGTAAGGGTGTCGGAGACCGCCGCCGATCTGGGGCTGGCCGCGGCGGTTATCTCCAGCGCCAAGAATCTTCCTCTGGACCCAGGCCTGGTGCTGTTCGGCGAAATCGGCCTTGCGGGCGAGGTGCGTGCGGTGCCGATGGCGGAGCGCCGGCTTCAGGAGGCTGCCCGGATGGGGTTTTCGCGCTGTCTGCTCCCCCGGCACAACCTCGATCGGGCACAAACCGTTCCGTCCTCTCTGCGAGTGACCGGACTCTCCACCCTCGACGATCTGGCTCGGGAACTCGAATCCGCCCGAGCGGCTGAGCGCTTTGACTCCCGACGGGATGTCTGCTAAGATGTCTGCTACGATATGATGACGGCTGTGGGAATGTACCGTATCGGCGCGAAGGTGGTGTACCCGACCCATGGGGTTGGACTCGTCGAGGCCATCGAGAAGAAGGAGGTCTCGGGCGGACGCGAGTCCTTTTATATCCTCCGCATCATCGGGAGCGGGATGACCATCATGGTCCCCACCAAGAACGCCAAGCGGGTCGGCCTGCGCGGGATCATCGAACGGTCGGAGATCCCGAAGGTGATGTCGATCCTGAAGCAGAACGACCTGGACATCAGCCCGAACTGGAACCGCCGGTTCAAAGACAACCTGGAGCGGATCAAGACCGGCTCGCTCTACGAACTCGCCTTGGTCCTGCGGAAGCTGGTGCTGTTGCAAAAGGAGCGGACGCTCTCGTTCGGCGAGAAGAAGATGCTCGAAAATGTCCGGGCGTTGGTCGTAAGCGAGATCTCCCACGCCTCCGGCATCGACCATCAGGAAACGCGAGTATTGGTTGAGAAGACCGTGAACCACAAATAATCCACGATGGCCGGGGCGCGTGGTCATCGTGTCTCCCGGGAAAGGGGGCGATGCGTGTGAGCAGTGCTCGCTTTGGGATTCCAGCGGTTATCGTGGGGGCAGCCATCGGCCTGTATGTGGCCTCGCAGGCCGGCGCCGCCCCTGGCGGATGGGTGGCAGGCCTATCCGGTCTGCTGCTCGGAGCCCTGTGCGGCGTCATGGTGGTTCTCCTTCAACGAAGGTTTCGTCAGGTCTCCTTGAAGGTGATCATTGGCGGGGTCATCGGGTCCGTCGCGGGACTCGGTCTGGCCGGGATCTTCCTCCTCGCGATCGGCAATCTTCTGATCTTCCTTCCCGCCCACATCGCGATGGCGCTTCGTATCATGGCCGCCCTCGGGGCGGCGTATCTTGGGGCGGCCATCGCGATCGAGAAGGGGCGGGAGTTCAGCATGGCCAACCTTGTTCGGCTCCTCAGAGAGGAGCCGAGGACAAAGAGCTATAAGATCCTTGATACCTCCGTGATTATCGACGGTCGCATTGCAGACATCTGCGAGACCGGGTTCGTGGAGGGCACCCTCCTCATCCCCCAGTTCGTGCTACGGGAACTCCAGCATATTGCAGACTCCTCCGATCCCTTGAAGAGGAACCGGGGGCGTCGAGGTCTCGACATCCTTCAAAAGATCCAAAAGAAGATCGACGTTCATGTCGAGATCAGCGACATGGAGTTCCCCGAGATCCGCGATGTCGATGCGAAGCTGGTGGCGATGGCGAAGGCCTATAACGCCAAGGTGGTCACCAACGACTTCAACCTGAACAAGGTGGCGGGACTGCACGGCGTGGGGGTGCTGAACATCAATGAACTGACCAATGCCCTGAAACCTGTCGTCCTCCCTGGTGAGGATATGCGCGTGTACGTCCTGAAGGAAGGGAAGGAGTATAACCAGGGGGTCGCCTATCTCGACGACGGGACGATGGTCGTGGTGGACAACGGGCGCCGCTACATCGGCCAGACCGTAGAGGTCTGCGTGACCACGGTCTTGCAGACGACCGCCGGACGGATGATCTTCTCGCGCCTGAAGGAAGAGGCCGAGGCCGCGTGAAGAGCAGGGTCTAAGGTACAGGGTTGAGGGTCTAGACGAGAAGGCTCGGAAGGGTTCGACCCCAGACCCTGACCGCCAGACCCTATACCCTATGCGTGTCATCGCGATCGTTCCGGCGGCGGGAGAAGGGAGCCGCTTCGGGGGGCCGGTCAAGAAGCAGTTCACGTCGCTGAACGGCCTTCCGATAGTCAGCCATACGCTGAGGGCGCTGGCGGCATCGGACGCGATCGCGAGGATGATCGTCGTGGTTCCGCCGGGCGAGGAGTCAGCCGGGCGGGATGCGCTCCGGGCGGCGAGTGTCGATATCGACACGGAGGTGGTGATCGGGGGGCAGGAACGACAGGATTCCGTTTATAATGGGTTGCAGCGGGCGAAGCCGGATACGGATCTGGTGTTGATCCATGACGGTGTTCGCCCGTTTGTTTCACGGGACCTCATCCTCGCGTGCATCGAGGCAGCCAGGGAGTCCGGCGCCGCGGTGGCGGCCGTGCCGGTTACCGACACGATCAAGCGTGTGGCTGCGGATGGCTTCATCGTCGAGACGCCGGAACGGGGCGAGCTCTGGGCCGCCCAGACCCCGCAGGTCTTCCGGCACTCGCTCCTGATGCGCGCCCACCGAGCGGCGCGGGACCAGCGGGTCATCGCGACCGACGATGCCGTGCTGGTGGAGCGGATCGGGGCGAAGGTCAGGGTGGTCAGGGGGAGCGTAGAGAACCTCAAGATCACGAACGAAGACGACCTGATCCTCGCGGAGTGGGTTGTGCGGCGGCGGATGCCGCGATGACGGTCGGGATCGGGTTTGACATGCATCCGTTGGTGGCGGGGCGGCGTCTGGTCCTCGGCGGGGTGGAGATCCCCTTCGCGAAAGGGCTGGAGGGGCACTCGGACGCGGACGTCCTGGCCCATGCGATCATCGATGCCGTGCTGGGGGCGGCATCCGCGGGCGACATCGGCTCGTGCTTCGGGACGGACGACCCGAAGTACCGGGACGTGTCGAGCCTCCTGCTCCTGAAGGAGGCCGTGCGGAAGGTGGGGGCCCTCGGTTACCAGGTAGGCCACATTGATGCCACGATCATCGCCGAGGCCCCAAGGCTTGCACCCTATATCGAACAGATGCGCATCAATCTGGCCCGGGTCGTTGGGGGGGTGATGGAGGGTGTGAGCGTCAAGGCGACCACGGCCAATCGGATGGGCTTCCTCGGATCGGGTGGCGGCATCGCCTGTCTCGCCACTGCGCTCCTCAGGCGGCACGGCGGGACGGGATAGCCGGCCGGGCCTTGCGGGGGATCCCGACGTGCCGCTGAAGATCTACAACACCATGAGTCAGGGGGAGGAGCCCTTCGATCCCGTTGTGCCCGGAGAGGCCAGAATCTACGCGTGCGGGCCCACGGTGTACGATCGCGCGCACATCGGCCACGCGCGCGCGGCGCTGACGTTCGACGTCGTGTGGCGCTACCTCGAGTATCGGGGCTACAAGGTCGTCTATGTCCGGAATTTCACCGATGTGGACGACAAGATCATCCAGCGGGCGGCGGAGCTGGGGCGTCCGTGGGATGCCTTGGCCGAGGAGCAGATCGAGTGGTATCGGCGGGATATGCAGGCGCTGGGTCTCCGAACCCCGACGCACGAGCCACGGGCCACCGAGCACATCCGGGAGATGATCGCCATCATCGACAGCCTGACGAAAAAGGGATTCGCCTATCCCGTGGACGGCGACGTCTATTTTGAGGTCAGGAGATGCGCCGACTACGGGAAGCTCTCGCATCGAGACCTCGAGGAATTGCGCGCGGGGGCGAGGGTCGAGGTGGATCCTCGGAAGCGCGACCCGCTCGACTTCGCCCTGTGGAAGGCGTCGAAGCCGGGGGAGCCGGCCTGGGACAGTCCGTGGGGCAGCGGCCGGCCCGGCTGGCACATCGAGTGCTCGGCCATGTCGATGAAGTACCTTGGCGAGACCTTCGACATCCACGGGGGAGGCGCCGACCTGATCTTTCCCCATCATGAGAATGAGATCGCGCAGTCGGAGAGCGCGACCGGCAAGCCCTTTGCGCGATACTGGCTTCACAATGGGTTCGTCAACGTCCACGCGGAGAAGATGTCGAAGTCGTTGGGGAACGTCCTGGCGATCGGAGATCTGTTGAGTCATGTCACGCCAGGCGCCCTCAAGATGTTTCTGCTCGGGACCCATTACAGGGCGCCGTTGGATTTCTCACAGGACGCGATCATCAGCGCTGGCCGGGCCGAGGATCGGCTCCTGAACGCGATGTCCGAGATCCGGCATTGGCAGGGGGCGGTGCCTCCGATCCATCGCGCCGCTGCCTCCGATTGTCCTCTCCATCACCAGATTCGCCACGCCGAGCAACAGTTCATCGGGGCCATGGACGATGATTTCAACACGCCACGGGCGCTGGCGGCCCTGTTCGGCCTGGTTCGAGAGGTCAACCTGGCGCTGAGGCAGGCCGAGCAGGCACGCGAACGCCCGCCCGCCGGTGCGCTATCGCTGGCGGGAGAGACCCTGAAAAGGTTGGGCTGGGTCTTGGGTGGCCTGCTCGAGGACTCGCCGGAGCGTTTCTCCTACGCCCGGACAGTGCCGGACGCTCGGGTCCTCGCGTGGGAGGAGTGCGCCGAGGCTCAGAAGGTCGTGCTCGAGGCCATCGAGGGCGGGCGATCCCTGCCGAAGGACGCGGTCGATCTCATCGTGGCGTATCGACGTCAGTGCCGTGATGAAAAGGATTGGGCGACCGCCGATACGCTCCGGGACTGGTTGGCCGATCATGGGGTCATCGTAGATGATACGCCGGCCGGGACTCGCTGGCGCTTTGAGAGCTCCGGCCGCTGATGCGATGAAGGAGAGCGGCGACCTCCTGCTCGGGCCCCATGCGGTCTTGGAGGCCCTGCGAGGGGGCGGGCGTCGTATCGGCCGGATCCTGGTCGCGCGGGAACGGCCCGATGTCAGGATCGCAGAGATCATCAGGCTTGCCACGGCGAGGGGGGTCGGCGTTCGGCAGGAGGGACGGCAGCGGCTTGACGTCCTGGCCAAGGGGATTCCGCACCAAGGGGTCGTGGCCCTGGTGAGCCAGAGCACCTATGAGGACCCCTTTGAATTGGTGGGACGGATCAAAGCGAGGACGTCATCCCCGCTGCTGATCGTCCTGGATGGGATCCAAGATCCTCAGAATCTCGGGGCGATCGTTCGGACGGGGGAGGCCGCTGGGGCGGATGCTCTCTTCGTTGCTCGACATCGGGCGGTCGGGATCACGCCTGCGGCGGCGCGGGCCTCGGCGGGGGCTCTCGAATACCTGCCGGTCGCCCGCATCCCGGGGCTCCCCGCCTTCTTGGAGTGGCTGAAAGGACAGGCCGTGTGGGTCCTGGGGGCAGATCCCAACACCGGACGATCCCTCTACGACATCGACCTGCGCATCCCATTGGCGCTGGTGATCGGCGCTGAGCATCGGGGGCTGAGGCCGCTGGTGCGGGAGCGGTGTGATCTTCTTGCGAAAGTGCCCATGCGCGGCCGACTGGCCTCCCTGAATGCCGCCGCAGCCGCCGCGATCTTTCTGTTTGAGATCGGGCGGCAGCGCGATACGCAGGATCATTCAAGCCATACGCGTTGAAAACGTGCAAATGTCCACATCTGAACTCGCAGGCGTGAAATTTTTCTTGATAACTTGCAAATTCCAAGGTATTCTCTCCTTGACGTCGCATTGCAAAATGCATTAGCCTGTGCTTTTGTCTGCTGGCGTAGCTCAGTTGGTAGAGCAGCTGATTTGTAATCAGCGGGTCAGGGGTTCAAATCCCTTCGCCAGCTCCAGGGGCTGGTTGGTCCGTTCGTATTTGGATATAGAACAATATAGAACAATAGAGGGGAGATACCCAAGCGGCCAAAGGGGGCAGACTGTAAATCTGCTGGCGCTCGCCTTCGGGGGTTCGAATCCTCCTCTCCCCACCAGCGGAGCAGACGTTCAACGGCGGCGAGAGTGGCCAGTGAGTCGCGTCGCCTATGACCTCGCGCTCCCTACGCCTTGGGGAAGATTTCTTCAGGCCTAGGCGGGAATAGCTCAGTTGGCTAGAGCGTCAGCCTTCCAAGCTGAGGGTCGCGGGTTCGAATCCCGTTTCCCGCTCCATACCCAGTGTCGCGTTCGCCGGTACCCATCCTGCTCATTCAGTGCCAACTCGATCGCGCGTCCGGACGCGCCCAGCGACAATCCCAGGTGAGCGATTCGCGTCAGTCGTTTGCGGTACTCGTGTGGTTCGAGACATCGGTCAGCCTGCCCACGTAGCTCAGTCGGCAGAGCGCATCCTTGGTAAGGATGAGGTCACCAGTTCAATCCTGGTCGTGGGCTCCATCACTTCCATTTCTCACCCACACCACAGACAGGAATGACTCCGCCCTAGGCGGACGAGCGCTGGAAGGGGAATCAGTCCCCTCCAGGTAGGGAGCTGCCCCATGGCCAAGGCGAAGTTCGAGCGGACGAAAGAGCACATGAACGTCGGGACGATCGGCCACATCGACCACGGCAAGACCACGCTCACCGCGGCGATCACGAAGGTCCTCCACG
>Ga0187892_10001564_pt1 | contig 51566 bp, 50 predicted proteins | sample MA1701073metaG_FD_139345 | JGI IMG/M metagenome (GOLD analysis project Ga0187892, IMG submission 139345) | Bio-ooze microbial communities from a basaltic lava cave in the Kipuka Kanohina Cave System on the Island of Hawaii, USA - MA170107-3 metaG ...
ATGGCGACCGCCGGCGCCGAGCCGGTGATCATGCTGACCGCTCCGACGCCTGCGGCAAAGAAGGCGCTGGCGCAGTTGAAGATGAATCCGGCGGACATTGACTTGTGGGAGATCAACGAGGCCTTCGCCGTCGTGCCGATGCAGACGATGCGTAACCTCGACGTTGATCCGGAGAGAGTGAACGTCAACGGCGGCGCGATTGCGCTGGGCCATCCGCTGGGCGCGACGGGAGCGATGATTTTGGGGACGGCACTGGATGAGCTTGAACGGCGCGGCCAGGGCACGGCGCTGATCACGCTCTGCATCGGCGGCGGTCAAGCCGTGGCCACCATCATCGAGCGCGTGTGAGGCGATGGTCGCAGACGAATCAACCATCGGATCGCGCGACGCCATCGGCTTCGTGCTGCGGCTTGGACGCGCGCTGCACGCTTACGGCATCCCTGCTCACCGGCTCGAAGAAGTGATGGAGAAGGCGTCGGAAAGGCTCGGATTGCAAGGGCAGTTCTTTTCGACGCCGACCTCGATCTTCGCCTCCTTTGGTCCGCAGGAAGAACAGCAAACTTTTCTGATGCGCGTTACGCCGGGCGAGGTAGACCTGGGCAAGGTAGCCGAACTGGATGATGTGACGACTGGCGTGTTGCGCGGCGCGCTCGGCCCTGCCGAGGGGTCGCAACTGATAGATCGTATTCTGGCCGCGCCGCGCCGTTACGGCAAAGTGATGACGATCATCGCCTTCGGTCTGGCTTCAGCCGCTGCTTCCCGTTTCCTTGGCGGAGGTTTGAAAGAGATCGCCGCCTCCGCCACGATTGGTTTGATCACGGGGTTGCTGTCGCTGCTCGCAGGAAAGTATCAATCGCTGGGCCGAGTTTTCGAGTTCGTGGCCGCCTTCATCGCCTCAGCGTTGGCCGAATCGCTGACGTTCGTCATTGGCGGTTACGCCGTTTCCAACGCGACGCTGGCTGGATTGATCGTGTTGATGCCGGGACTGACGTTGACGATTGCGCTGGTCGAGCTTTCGACGAAGAACCTGTCGTCGGGCACATCGCGGCTGAGCGGCGCGTTCGTCATCTTTCTCGGCGTCGGTTTCGGCGTGGCGGTCGGCGGGAGCGTCACCGATTTGTTGATCGGCCAGCCGCTGGTCGCCCGCGCCGTTCAGGCGCCGGAATGGACAGTGATCATCGCGTTGATAGCGATGCCGCTGGCTTTGACCGTCTTGTTGCGCGCCCATTTGCGCGACGCCGTGTGGATCGTGATCGCTGGCGCGCTGGCCGTGGGCGGCAGCCGGGTGGGCGTGAAATTCTTCGGCCCGGAGATCGGCGTATTCCTCGGCGCACTGACCGTCGGCGTGGCCAGCAATTGGTACGCGCGATTGCTCGACCGGCCCGCGACGATCACGGAAGTTCCGGGCATTCTGATGCTGGTGCCAGGCAGCGTGGGCTTTCGCGGATTGGCGGCGCTGATGGACGAAAAGATCGTTTCGGGAGTTGATACGACGTTTAAGATGATTTTGACGGCAGTGGCGCTGGTGGCTGGGATGTTGATGGCCAACATCATCGCGCCGCCGCGACGAGAGATTTAAACATCAAGGAGAAAATCGAATGACACAACGAATCAATCATCAATGGCGGCTGGCTGCGCGCCCCGTCGGAAATCTCAAAGAGTCCGATTTTCAATGGGCTGAAGAACCCGTGCCGGAATTGCAGGATGGCCAGGTTCTGGTCCGTAACCTTTACCTCTCGCTCGACCCGGCGAATCGCGGCTGGGTCAGGGAAGAAGGTTCGTATATGGCCCCGATTCCGCTCGGCTCGGTGATGCTCGGCGGCACGGTCGGCGTGGTCGAAGAATCGCGCAACCCGAATTTCCAGGTCGGCGACAACGTGCAGGGCCTGCTGGGCTGGCAGGAATACGCCATCAGCGACGGCGCAGGGTTGAACAAATTGCCGAACAACCCTGCCGTCCCGTTGACGGCTTACCTGGGACTTTTCGGTCACATCGGGTTGACCGCCTACTTCGGCCTGCTCGACATCACGCATCCGAAAGAGGGCGAGACGCTGGTCGTCTCGGCTGCGGCAGGCGCAGTCGGTTCAATCGTCGGCCAGATCGGTAAGATCAAAGGCTGCCGCGTCGTCGGCATCGCCGGCAGCGACGAGAAATGCAAATGGATTGTTGACGAACTCGGCTTCGACGCCGCAATCAACTACAAGAAAGAGAACATCCGCGAAGCTTTGAAGAGAATCTGTCCGAACGGCATAGACATCTACTTTGAAAACGTCGGCGGCGAAATCCTGGACGCCGTGCTGGCGATGATCAACCTGGGCGCGCGCATCAGCGTCTGCGGAATGATCTCGCAATACAACGCCACAGCGCCCACGCCCGGCCCCTACAACCTGATCAACATCCTGGCCCGCCGCGCAAAGATGGAAGGTTTCATCGTGACCGATTACATGCCTCGCGCTCACGAAGCCGTTCCGGAACTGGTCAAGTGGTACGCGGAAGGCAAACTCAAATACCGCGTGGATGTCGTTGAAGGATTGAAAGAGGCGCCGCGCGCGTTGAACAAACTCTTCGACGGATCGAATCAGGGCAAGCTGATCATCAAGGTGTGATATGAGCAAAAAGAAACGTGGCCTGAAAACGGGCGATTCCGTCTGGCCTGGTCCGGACGATGAGGACAAGCGCATTCAAGCGGTGCTCGACCGGATTGATCCGGACGATGAGATGGAAGCTCTGGACGTTTGGGAAGAGCACCTGGAGGAGAATATGAGCTTCCCCTTCGAAGCCGAAATCTCCGAATGGCAAGACCGTGGGCCGTTGCGAACGGGCGAGCGCGTGAAGGTGAAGAGCATCGTCGAGGCGGATGACCACTACGGGATTCTCGTTGAAGTCAGACGTGGGAGAGAGAAGTTTATATTCCCACTGTGCGATCTGGAAGTGATGGATAAGCAATCGCCGAACTACCAATTCGTCATGGATTACGCGGTCTGGTTCGCCAACCGCTAAGCAGGCGCGTTTACAGAAAAGGAGTTATCACGACATGAAGATCAGAATGAAGCCGCCCAGCGCCGAGCAACTCATCAAAGAGATCGAAGCGCATCTCCCTTTGCCCGTCCACGTCACGCCCGAAGTGAGCCGCTCCTTGCGAGAGCAGGGCAAGGACGTGCGCGCGGAGGAAGAGTTGCAAGTCAGCTCGGTGTACGACTCCGGCGAGATGGGCGGGATTGTCTGTGCGATTGAGATAAAAGATGAAAAGGAAGTACTGGCAATTTCTTTGACACACCTGCGCATCGGCGCGGGTCATCCGTTGAAAGCGAAGATCGAAGCCTACCAGAAAGCCCGCGTCCGCAAACTGATGCGGCAGAGATAGCGAGCGTTCGCAAAAGGGAAAGCATGGCAAAGAAGAAGAAACGAATACCGGAGAAACTGCAAATCTGGATTGACGCGCGCAAGAAATACCGGCTCTCGCACGCCCAGGTCCAGATGGCGCGCGAATTGGGGCTGAACCCAAAGAAATTCGGCGGCTATGGAAACTATAAGCAGGAACCGTGGAAGACGCCGCTGCCGCAGTTCATCGAGCATCTCTACTTCAAACGATTCGGCAAGACGGCGCCCGACCGCGTGCTCTCCATCGAAGAACATTTGGCCGCAGAGCAGAGAAAGACGCAGGAGAAGAGCGCGCGCAAACGAGCCGAAGCAGCCGCCGCTAGCGATCAGTCCCTGGAAGAACAGCGCCCATCGAATGATACTCGACCCATCGAGTGACGGCGTTCAGAGTTCCGACTTTAGTCGGATAGGCTTGGTGAATCTATCCGACTAAAGTCGGAACTCTAAACACCGTCGTTCAAAGTGAACTGTAAAATCGAATGAAACCCAAACCTTCAGGGGACGGCGTTCCGCAGTTCCGACTTTAGTCGGATAGGCTTGATGAGCGAATCCATCCGACTAAAGTCGGAACTCTGAACACCGTCTTCCGATTAAGCTTGAAAGCAGCCATCAGCATCAAGGAGGAAAATCCGATGATGTACTACTATCGCAAAATGACGCCGGAGCAGCAGCAAGCGATCGTTGAATACCGGAAGCAGTCACATCGCCCCTGGCATTCGCCGCCGCATTGGGATTTTGAAGGCGAAAGGCAGTTCTTCATCTCCAGCACCTGTTACGAGCACGCGAGCGTCATCGGCGCCAGCCACGAGCGGATGACCGAATGCGAAAACGATCTGCTGGAAGTCTGCGGGAATTACGCGAGCGTCATTTACGCCTGGTGCATTCTGCCCAACCATTACCACATTCTGGTCAAAACCGACCGCCTCAAAGAACTGCGCAAAGAGATCGGCCAATCCCACGGGCGTTCGTCATTCAAATGGAACGGCGAAGACCAGCGCCGCGGACGGAAGGTCTGGCACAACTGCTTCGACCGCGAGATCAAATCCCATCGCCATTTCTGGGCGACGGTGAATTACATCCACAACAATCCGGTGCATCACGGCTACGTTGACAAATGGCAGGACTGGCCCTGGTCGAGCGCCACAGAGTTCCTCGAACGAGTAGGACGCGAAACGGCGGCGAACATCTGGCGCGAATACCCGATCCTGGATTACGGGAAGAAATGGGACGTAGACCCGCAAAGCGAACCCGAAGAATCCGCTCCGAAAGATGCCGAGACCGAGGAGAAAAAAACCAGTTGAAACCGGCGCGAAATATCAACTATTGATCACGCATCCGCTACAATCCGGCTGAAACTGAAACCTCGGAATGACGGCGTTTAGAGTTCCGACTTTAGTCGGATAGGCTTGGTAAGCGAGCTTATGCCTTCGGCAGACGGCGTTCAGAGTACCGACTTTAGTCGGATGGGCTTGGTGAACGAATCATTCCGACTAAAGTCGGAACTCTGAACACCGTCTCCTGAATGATCGAGTGGCATCGTAAGCGGCCTGTTCAGCAAGGATGACTTGCGCCGAATTGGCGAGCCGGCGCCAAAGGCCGGACCGCAGTGGGATTTGATGTGAGGGGGAATTCCAATGATTACGGCCAACACAATTTCGACGCTGTTTGGGAAGATGGCGAGATTCTCCCCGTTGAAGCGGGGACGGCGGCTTAACCATCGCTTCCTCTGCCCCAACTGCCTTCACTTTGGCGGCTTCGATTTCGCCTGCGGCGAATGCTGGGCGGAAATTCCTGGTTACTCCGACGGAAAGACTCAAGCCTGCCCGCGTTGCCAGCGGTCATTGCTTTCTGCCGACGGGGATGGCGTGAGAGCGTATTGCAAACAATGCAAAGGGAATTGCGACCGCGCCATTTACCATCAGCGGCAGGTTCGCGTGCTGGCGACATTACGACCTGCCGATTCCCAATCGCTGTACCGAGCCATCAGCGGGCAGGAATATCAGCCACAAGGCGGCAGGGGCTATGTCTACGACGATGGCGCGCGGCTGGTCTATGTTTTGAACCTGAGCAGTTTCACTGACGATGCTCATTACTTATCGCAAACGCATGCCTTGTGGGAAATTGAATCTATCTGGCTGGACGTGTCGGCGAGCGATCCAAAGGAACTCGCGTTGGAGTGGGGAGAAGCTGCTGACCGCTTTATCACACAAGCGGAACTAACAGAGGCGCAGCGACGGGCAATAACTGTTTGTGTCCAGCAAACCGAGGCTGACGCTGTGGTGAAGGCCGTCCTGAAGACGCGATTCGGGAAAGTCAGGCGCAGAGTCGCGGCCCCAACCTTTCACTGCGAGAGGGAACAGACAAAGGCGGAGGCGCTCGAAGAAATCGGACATGGCTCTACCGTACCTGCGCTGATTGTTGCGCTCAAGGCAAGCAATAGGAACGCGCGCGAAAAAGCGGCAGAGGCTCTGATCAAAATCGGCAAAGCTGCTATGCCCGCGCTGATTGCGGCGCTCAAGAGTAGCGATTGGAGCCGGCTGTCGAAGATGGCGGAAGCGTTGAATGCCGAAGTTAACAAGTTCAAGTTGGGGTTGTTGAATGCCGAAGTTAACAAGTTGGAGTTGTACTTAGCGCCGGATGTGTTGGAGAACATAACGCCTGACTGGGCTGCGCCGATTGCCAGTATCGGGGGAGCTGTTGATGAATGGCTGGTGAAAGACGCATTGGTCAGGATCGGCAAGCCTGCGGCGCCCGCACTGATTGCTGCACTCAAGGATCGAGATTCGGAGGTGCGCCAGAAGGCGGCAGAAGTATTGGGGAAGATTGACGACGACTCGGCTGTGCCCGCGCTGAAGGCGGCTGATCGCGAGCATCACAAATATCTTGATTGCGATTTTTGCGAGGCGCTTGGGCGCTTGGGCGCCAAATAACATAAGCCTATGCGCTTTTTCACACCCAGAGAGCGAACTGTCGCCACTATCGGCTACCCCGGTCACGGCAAGAGCATCTTTCTGGCAGGCCTGTTCTGGGACAGCTTCTTTGCCTTGTCCAGAACCTTTCAGGATGGAGCGCAGCCTTATTCTGTCCGTGCGCTGAACGAAGAGGCCAGCAAGCTTTTTTACGGCAATGCGAAGATGTTGCACGGGCGGGCGCTCCCACCTGCCAACCCGCGCAGCAAGCCTGAGCCTGCGGTTCTGGAATTCAAGGGAATACCTCGCGCCAACAGTCAACGGCGGCGGAGCATCCGGCTGGTCTTTTATGATGTCGCGGGCGAGGTCTTCAATGATGACAGAGTGACCCGCGAATATGCGCCTTACGTGACCAACGCCCACGACCTGATCTTTCTTTTCGACCCGACGCATCCGGACTTCAGCGCATTGTCGGCGGCGGAGTTGGTTGATCTGGTTTACCGCGTCGCGCAGGACGGCAGGAAGAAAAACATCATCATCGCGCTCACCAAAATGGACGAACTGCGCTACCAGGACGAATGGTGGGCCAAGATGATCAACGAACTCTGGCCTGACGAGACGCCGTCGCATTCGGAGTTGCCTCGCTATATCGAGCAGATGGATACCCTTTCCACGATGTTGCGAAGCTGGTGGACTGACCCGGCGCGACAGGCTCATAACCTCGTCAATGCTCTTCCCGCAAACACACGCTTCTGCGCCGTGTCTTCGCTGGGACACCCGCCGGTTCAGGTTGATGGAGGCTTGCGTCTGTCCAGAGAACCCGAACCGTTCCGCGTCCGTGATCCGCTGTTTTGGATCTTCCGCGCGGCAGGAGTGATGTAACAATGTAGTTTGAAGGAGCAGGTCTGATTTGCTGGTAGCGGGAGCGAATTCTATGGACATGATCAATGCCGCGCGCCTGGGGCGGCAGACACCTTAGGGGCAACTCGCTCCGCGCTTGCGCGCGCTTCATTCTCAATCCGTAGTCTGCCATACTCTCCCGGTATGGCGGCAAAAGACATCTTTCACCAACAGGTTGTCAAAGCGCTTGAAAAAGATGGCTGGACGATTACCGATGATCCGTTGAGCGTCAAATGGATGGGACGCACTCTACAAGTAGACCTTGGGGCGGAACGCATTATCGCGGCGGTCAAAGGCGCGGTGCAAATCGCGGTGGAGATCAAAAGCTTTATCAGCCCTTCGCCCATCGAAGACCTCAAAGAGGCCATCGGCCAATTCTTTTTGTATCTTGTCGCTTTGGAGGCAGTTAATTCTCCGCGGCTGCTTTATCTGGCGATTCGCGATGATGTCTATGCCGACTTGTTTGCGCTGCCGGAAGGACAGAGATTGTGCGAGAAAGCAGCGCTCAAAATCATTGTCTTTAACGCTGATCGAGAGGAGATCGTCAAATGGATCAACTAGATCATTACCGCAACCTGATCGAAAAGTTACTGAGTGAAATTGTCGAGGTTACGGAACGCTCTTCCCGCGAGACGCCGGCCTTGCGCGATAAGACGGTTTTTGATCGGCGCAGTGACACCTACCTGATCGTGCGCGAAGGTTGGGTTGGATCGCGCCGGATCAATAGCAACGTTGTTCATCTGGAAATCCTGAACGGTAAAATCTGGATTCAAGCCGATAATACAGATCGGGTCATTGCCAGGGAGTTGGAGCAAGCAGGGATTCCCAAAACAGAAATCGTGCTGGGCTTCCAACCACCTTCGATCCGGCCTTATACTGACTATGCTGTTGCCTGAGGTTGTGCAAGCAGGGGCGCTAAATCATCTGCGTTTGCCCGCAAAACAATCCGTCCTTGACAGGTTTCAGCAGGCAATACATTGCGCATAGATACTCCCCTCGCTCCTCCCAAGATTTGTAGGGCAGGTTGGTAACCTGCCCTACAAATCTTGATTGTTTCAGGGCGTCGTCAAAGACAACATGAAAGACTCCTTTGGGAGCAGGGTGCGGGGCCGTCAGCAATGGCGGCCTCAGCTTATTTTAGGCAGATGCCATGCCGATCATCAACGCGCTTCAACATATTTTCAGCAGCGTCGAACGCGGTTACGACCCACGGCGAAAGCGCGGCTTTCAGACCGTCGCGGTGGCCGAGGAGTTGGCCGGGACGGAGGATTTGCGGGCGTTGGAAGACGCCGCGTTTTACGCCGTCAGCCGCGAGCGGCGGCGGGTGAGAGACTTTTCCGTCAAGCAGGCGTTCTTCCGCCTGCCGTCGGGCAGATTCGCCATCGGGCGCACGGTTGATTGGGGGACGGATTCGTTAGGGCGCGAGGGGAATTACCTCGCCCATCACCTCGTCCTCAGCCGTGATGACTTGCTGGCGGCGGGAGCCAATCCGTTTGCCATTCTCGACGCGGCGCGACTGGCCGAAGGCGGCACGGATTTGACGCCGCGCGCGTTGCCGCCGCTGCCCGTTGAGGTTGCGCCCGCCGAAGCGGACTTCCACGGTTTTGATGGGATCAGCGCGGAGCTTCTGGCGAGCCTGGCGGCGGCGGTGGATGGCGGGGAGAGGACGGGGCTGCTCATTGGTGACGAGATGCGGACGGAGCGCGTGTTGCGCGGGTTGTTTGCGGCGCTGGCGACGGAGGAGCGGCTGCCGTTGACATTCTCGACTCACTTTTACGAATCGCATCACCTGCGTTCTTTGTTCGCGCTGGCCACGGTCAGGTCGCGGGCGGAAATGCCGTCGCAGCGGGAGAGTTACGCGGTCTTCGATCTCGACGACGGCGAGTTCTCGCGCATCTCGCCCGCGAGCGCCTACGCGGACTGGCTCGCCGGTTGTCTGCGGTCGAGGCGATGGGGAGAGGTTGGCGTTCTCAATGGCGCGCTGGACGGATTGAGGGGCGGAAATGAGATTCGCAAAGATTCCTTGCCCACGAATGCGAAGGCGTGCGCGGCGTTGTGGGAGCGGGCGGGGACGGCATTGGCGCGGGCGTTGGTGGGAGAGGCGCGGCTGGCGCTGGAGTTTCTACGCCAATTGCCGTCGCCACAATCGCTGGCGGATGCGCTGCTCGATGCGGCTGCGCCGTCGGAGTTGTGCGGGACGAATGCTTCTGCCGAAGATGTGAATGATTGCCTGTCGGTGCTTCGATCTGCCGCGACGGGAAAGGTTTGGCGGGCTTGGGTGAAGCGATGGAGCGATGACCCGGCGCTGGCTTCGCTCGCGCAGGAGCCCCAGTCGTGGTGGCAGCGATGGAAGCGATAAACCAGTCACTCTTCTTCGTCGCTCTCGCTTCGAGTTGAAGATCGTTCGATCAGTGTGCCCAGGGGAGTGGTCAGACGGGTAGACCGAAAGCCGTGCGAATCACGCGCCGCACTTCCCGGCAGTCTTTGATCGCTGCTTTGGCGTCGGCTTTGGTCGCGGTCAGTCCGGGGTAGCGATAGCCAACGGCGTAAGGATTGAGCACGGAGACGAGCGGGTGTAAGGCGACCCACTGGGGTTCGACCGTCACCGCCAGCCCCAATAATTTGATCAGGTCATGCGTCCTGGGAAAGTTGATTCCGGCTTCTTCCAGTCTGGCCTTGAGATATTTCTCGACGCTCTGTTGGCAGTGAAAGCAGACGCTGTCGTAGTTCGGGTCTTTGCGGACTCGGTTCAATTGTCGCGCGGCATTCCAATCGCCTTCGGCCTTCTCCACCCATTCAGCGGTCTGTGGGTTCATACATCACCTTTCCGCGTTCCAGAATCTCCCGCATAAATTGGTCGCCGATCTTCAGCCGTCGCTCAACCTCTTCCGCGCTTCGGACAATCAGATCAACCGGCATCCAGACCTGAAGCCGTTTCAGAATTTCACCTGCCTGGCGGAACGGGCTGCCTTCATAAGGCATCACGACCAACAGATCAATGTCTGATTCCGCCGTCGGTTTGCCATAAGCCTGTGAGCCGAACAGGATGATCTTCTCCGGGTTGAATTCACGGGCGATCTGCTGGCACAGGTTTTTGATGTGGGCGTTTCGCTTCCTGCGGCTGGCGGCGTCCCGATACCAGGCTAGGTCAGGCAGGCCTGTAGGCAGGGGTGATCTCCTTCCATTTTTGTTTTTTCTGTTGGCGGTTTTGACAGTCATAACTTCTTTAGTCTTCAAGGAAAGTACCGCAGACTGTCCAGTCTGCGGGGGCTTTCTCTACCCGGAACTTGTCGATGGGTGAGCGCCTCCAACTACAGATTCTGGGGTTGCTTGAGTTGTTCAGTGATCAAGCCTCCGCAGACTGGACAGTCTGCGGTACGTTTCGCGGCGAATTTCGGTCACTCTCCGGCAACGCTTTTTCAAGAGACGGCGGCAAGCTCGCTGAATGTGCGGATCACCGGATGCGCGCTGGCCAGTGGCGCTGGTTCAGCGCGCACGCAGAGCGCCGTCTGCATACCAGCTATCCGCGCGGCGTCAAGCTCGGCCACGACATCCGACAAAAACAGAATCTCTGACGGCGGCGTCTGCAACGCCGAGGCGATTCGTCTATAACTTTCCGCTTCACGCTTCGCCCCGGTCGTGGTGTCGAAATACGCCTGAATGAATCCGGTCAGGTCGCCCGCCGTCGAATGCGCGAAGAGCAACTGCTGGGCGAGCACGCTGCCGGAAGAGAAGATGGCGATGATCCGTCGCTGCTCTTTCCAGCGCGCGAAAGCTCGCGGAACGTCTTCGTAGACTTCTCCACGCAACTCGCCGCTGCGATAGCCCGCTTCCCAGATTTTGCCTTGCAGCGATTTCAAGCCGGTGGATTTGCGGTCACGATCCATCAACCAATGGACATATGCCACGGCTGACGCCAACTGCGCTTCGAGCGAATCGTCGCGCCAGGCGGGCGGCTGACCACTGGCTTCTGCGGCGTGTTCTTCGCGTAAGCGAGCGATGTCGGCTTTGACCGCTTCGTTCGCCGAACGCGCGTCGAGGAACTCTTTGACGTGGCGGCGCGCGAAAGGAAAGAGCGTCTGATAGACGAAATCCACCGGCGTGGTCACGCCTTCGATGTCGAGCAGGATAGCTCGCGCTTGCGCATCACTCTTCGGCATAAACTAGAGAGCAGCTTGATGAGGAATGTAATTCGGGCCGAGGCAGACCGGCTGATAGTTTCGATCCACGCCGCTGTCGGTGTAATTCGGCGCCCAACCCGCCGGGTCCTGGAACAGACGGATTGCGCGGATTTCGCGGTCGGCGCAGAGATCGAACCAGTGCCACGTCCCCTTTGGCACGCGGATTAGATCGCCGGCTTCGACTTCAATCGCCAGCACTGCGCCTTCGCGCGGATGGATGTGAAACAATCCGCGTCCGTGGATGATGAAGCGCACTTCGTCGTCGCTGTGCCAATGCTCGCGGCTGAATTTCGCCAGCATCTCGTCGAGGTTTGGCGTCTGCCGGTTGACGTTGATCACGTCGGCGGTCACGTAACCGCCGCTTGCTTTCAACCGCTCGATCTCGCCGGCGTAAGCCTCCAGGATTTCTTCGGCTGACGCGTCCGCCGCGACGGGATGCGACGGCTCCCATCGTTCGTAATCAATCCCGATGCCTGCCAGATATTGCGTGACCTCTGACGAATCAGTCAGCGTGCGGTTATCGTCGGGAATTCTTACCGTTGCCATGCTAGCCTCCCTATCGTTTTAGGCGTTTTGCCGTGTTCGCCCGATCACTTCGAGCAGGAACTCCAGAATCTCCACGTGGCGTTTGGCTTCGGCCAAACTATCTCCCCAGGTGTACAGCCCGTGCCCGCGTAGCAGAAACCCGTGCACGTCCGCGTGTTTTGCCAACGTTTCTTCCACTGTCCTTGCCAGCGCGGGCATGTCTTGCGAATTTTCGATGATCGGCAGCCACTCGCGATGCTCGTGCGTTTTCACACCGGCCAGACCTTTGAGCATTTCGTAACCAGAGATGCTCAGGCCACCTGCGCTGGCGTGGGCTTCGGAAAGGATCGTGCTCCAAACCGAATGCGTGTGCAAGACGGATTGCGCTCCGCGCGCGCTGACCACAGCAGTGTGCAAAAGCGTTTCATCCGAAGGGCGGCCCGATCCGGCGACGACGCGAGTGTCGGCGTCAATCTGCAGGATTTGCTCGGCGGTGAGCGCGCCTTTGTCAACGCCCGACGCCGTGATCGCCAAGCGCAGTGGTTCGCCTTGGATCACGGCGCTGAAATTTCCGCTCGTCCCCAACACCCAGCCTCGGCCGTAAAAATACCTGCCGAGTTCAGCCAGCGTGGCAGCGACCGCGAAACTTGATGTCGTCTCTTCCTGTTTCTTGATCGGCTCGTTCATTGCCGCCGAATTCTAGGTTGGAGCAAAGTCACGGTCAACCGCGGCGCAAGTAGACAACAGAAGATCAAAACAGAAAGATGGGGGACAGAAAGATATGAACTCATCCTCGCGGTTCATATCTTTCTGTCCCCCATCTTTCTGTTGCGAGGTTCCGAGCTTGGCAAACAGCGGCCATATCTGTTATTGCTTCCCGCAACATCAATTCGTTTAACCGAAAAATCGAACTTGCAGGAGGCATTGCGATGTTGAGGACAGTCAGCTTCATCGTCTTCGCGTCAATTCTTATGGCCAGCGTTGACTCCGAACCTTTCCGCCAGACGCTAACCAGCGCGTCGCGCAACATCCATCTCGACACCTGGCAGACCACGCATCGTGACTTCGAATTCAAATCCGGCGCTCCGTGGTCGGTGCAGAAATACACGCTGCGCGGAGGCAAGCAGGAAGGCGTTGATGTGATCGTCGTCAATAACGGCCGCTTGAGCTTCGTCGTCGTGCCAACGCGCGGGATGAGCGTGGCGAAGGTCGAGATGGGCGACATTCGGCTCGGTTGGGATTCGCCAGTAAAAGAAATCGTCCATCCGCAGTTCATCAACCTGCAAAGTCGCGGAGGACTCGGTTGGCTCGAAGGCTTCAACGAATGGATGGCTCGATGCGGGCTGGAATGGGCGGGGCATCCGGGCAAAGACAAATTCATCAACAACACCGGCGATGAAGCGGAGATGGACCTGACGCTGCACGGCAAGATCGGAAACATCCCGGCTTCGGAGGTCGAGGTCGTGATTGACCGCGCGGCGCCGCATCGCATTCGCATTCGCGGGCGTGTGGACGAGCGGATGTTTTATGGACCGAAGCTGGAGCTTTGGACTGAGATTTCGACCGAGCCTGGGTCGAACAGCTTTCGCATCGAGGACGAGATCAAAAATTATAGCGCCTACGAGCAGGAGTTCCAGGTCATCTATCACGCGAATTACGGACCGCCGCTGCTCGAAGCTGGTTCGCGTTTTGTCGTCGCGGCTAAAGAGGTCAGGCCGTTCAACGCGCACGCGGCGAAAAGTTTGAATCAGTTCAACGAATACGTTGCGCCGACCAAAGGCTTCGTCGAACAGGTTTACGGCGTCATTCCTTTCGCCGACGCGCGGAACCGCACGAAGGTGATGTTGAACAACGCGGCGAAAGACAAAGCGGTGACGATGGCTTACTCGATTGATCAATTGCCGTATTTCACGCTTTGGAAAAACACGACGGCGGTCGAAGAAGGTTACGTGACAGGACTCGAACCCGGCACTGGATTCCCCGCCAACCGCAGCATCGAGCGCAAAGCCGGTCGAGTGCCGAAGCTTAAACCGAGCGAGACGCGCAAGTTCACCATTGATTTTGCGATTCTCGCTGGCCGGGATCAGGTTGATCGAGCCGTGGCTGAGATCGCCGGGTTTCAGAACGGTCGCCAGACGCAATTCAACCAGCAACCGATCAGGCCTGAGTAAAACTTGCGAGATGGGTTTATACACGAGCTACATCTTTCCGCGACTGCTCGACTGGACGTTGGGCGCGCCTGAGTTCGGCAAATATCGCCAGCGCGCGCTGGAACCGGCTTGCGGCGAAACGCTCGAAATCGGCTTCGGCACGGGACTGAATCTGCCTTACTACCCAGTAGCGGTGACGAAGCTGACGGTGATTGATTCGGAAAATATGCTGCCAGAGCGAGTCGAGCGTCGCATCGCGGCTTGCCCGATTCCGGTAACGAAGATGCGGCTCGACGCGCAGGGGCGCTTGCCATTTGACGATCACACGTTCGACACGGTCGTGACGACGCTGACGCTTTGTTCGATCACGGACACGGCGGCGGCGCTCGCTGAAGTTCGGCGTGTGTTGAAGCGCGATGGGCAGTTCGTCTTCTTCGAGCACGGGCGCAGCAACGATCCGAAGGTCGCGCGACGCCAGGATCGGTTCAATCCGATTCAGAAAATCATCGGCGTTGGGTGTAACATGAATCGCCGGATTGACAAGCTCATCGAAGACGCAGGTTTTCGGATCGCGCAGTTCGACCGGTTTCTGCTGCCGAAGACGCCGCGATTGCTGGCCGAGATGTATCGTGGCGTGGCCGCGCCGCAGACTTGAGCTGGCAAGCTGCTCGAAGGAAGACGCTATGCATAAACTGATTCTCGCAATTGTCGCAGCCTTGCTGGTCGGCGGTCTGGTTCTCTTCGCCATCAACCGCACTTCCCACGCCCCGGAAAAAGGCGTGGGCGATAAACCGGTTGGCGAGCAAAGCCGGCCTTCGCCGCAAATTGACGAGGCGAAGGTCGTTGACCTGACCTACAGCTTCGACGACAAGACGATTTACTGGCCGACCGCGAAACCGTTTCAATGGGAGAAGGAATCGTGGGGGAAATCTGCGGGCGGTTACTGGTACACCGCGGCCCGCTACGCCGCCAGCGAACACGGCGGCACGCACCTTGATGCGCCTGTTCACTTCGGCGAAGCGAAATCTGCAGCGGATGAGATTCCGATCTCGCGTTTGATCGGCCCGGCGGTAGTAATTGATGTCTCCGGCGCCGCCGCAAAAGACGCGGATTATCGTGTGACAGCGGACGACATCGCTTCGTGGGAAAAACAGAACGGCCAGATACCGGACAATTCGATTGTGCTCGTCCACTCCGGCTGGGGAAAGTTCTGGCCGGACAGGAAAAAGTATCTGGGCACGGACGCTCCGGGCGACACGGCCAATCTGCACTTCCCCGGCGTTTCGCGTGAAGCGGCGGAGTTTTTAGCGAAGCAGCGAAAGGTTGACGGCATCGGCATTGACACGGCGAGCATTGACCACGGCCCGTCGAAAGATTTCATCGCGCACCAGGTTTTGAACGGCGCGAACATCTACGCGCTGGAAAACGTGGCGAACCTCGACCGGTTGCCCGCGAAAGGCGCGACGGTGATCGCGTTGCCGATGAAGATCAAAGGCGGAACGGGCGGGCCGGCGCGGATCATTGCGGTTTTGCCGTGAGCCGGGAGATTTGAGATTTGAGATTCGAGATCGAGAAACGAGATGACAGACGAATTTGAAATTGAGGCGGTCGAAGAAGCCAACGAGCATTTCTACTGCGCGCTGGAGAACGCTGATCTGGACGAGATGGACGAGGTCTGGCTGCACGAAGACTGGGTCAAATGCGTGCATCCGGGCTGGGACCTGATCGTCGGCTGGGAAGAAGTCCGCGAAAGCTGGGAGAGGATTTTCGCGGGCGGCGCCGGGATGCGTGTGATGGCCAGCGAAGTCGAGATCAAGATCGTGGGCGATTTCGCGATCGTCAGTTGTTACGAAGACCTGGCGATCTTTATGGACAGCGTGTCGGCGCCGGTGTCGGCGCGCACGACGGCGACCAATCTCTTCCAGCGAGTCAACGGCGAATGGCGGATGATCCACCACCATGCTTCGCAGGTTCCCGACGCGCCGGAGATCACCGAGAGCGACCTGATCCAGTAGGAGAAGTTTCAGATGGATGTGAAAGACGTCTTTGCGGCGGCGCGGTTTTCGCCGGACAAGATGCAGAAGATCAACCTCTTCGAGACGAAGAATTTCTTCTGCGACGTTTACTGCCTGGAGCCTGGGCAGGAACAGAAAGCCCACGCGCACGCAGGCGAAGACAAGATTTATTACGTGCTCAGCGGGCGTGGATCATTCGTGGTTGGAGACGAGACGCAGGAACACGGCGAGCGCCAGGTCGTGTTTGCTCCCGCTGGCGCGCCGCACGGAGTGAAGAACACGAGCGATGGGAGATTGACGTTGCTTGTGTTTATGACGCCGAATCCGAATTTCAAATGAACCTCAGCGAGTGAGTTTCGCCGCCGAATCCCGATCAAGGAACAGATGAGCGTCGTTGTGAGTCCGCAGGATTGAAGCCGGACAGGCTGTGGTTACTTCGCCTTCGATTGCCTCGCGCACGGCTTGCTGCTTTCTCACTCCCGGCACAACCACAAACAGTCGCGGGCAGGCCATAATCGCCGGAATCGTCAGCGTCAGCGCGCGGTGTGGCACGTCTTCAAGTTTCGCGAAGGCGCCGTCGTTGACCTGCTGCTGGCGGCAGGCTTCGTCAAGTTCCACGATCTTCACCCTCGCCGGATCGTTGAAATCGCAGACCGGCGGGTCGTTGAACGCCAGGTGGCCGTTCTCGCCGATGCCGAGCGCGGCGAAATCGGGCGGTCTGGATTTGAGCAGAGCGGCGTAATTCACGCAGACGGCTTCGGGATTCGCCGCTTCTCCGCGCAGTCCGTAAAACTCGGCCATTGGAACTCTCTTCACCAGCCGATCAATCAAAAACTTCCTGAACGATTGCGGCGTGTCTTCGCCCACTCCGAGATATTCGTCGAGGTGAAATCCGACGACGCGCGTCCATTCGATCCCCGGCTCTTCGACCAGCGCGTCCAGAAATTCGTTCTGCGACGGCGCGGAAGCGAAGACGCCGATGGCGCGGCCTTGTTCGGCGATCAACCGGCGCATCTCCGCCGCCAGCGCGCTGGCTGCGGCTTTGCCCATTTGCGGTCGTGATTCGAAGATGTGGATGTTGAGACGGTCTCGACGGAAGCTGGCGATCAACCCTTCTGATGCGATTGGATTGGATGAACTCATTGTGTTTGGAAGTGATGAATGCCCCGAATGCGGGCTGGAATTTAAAACCAGAACCGGCGCCGGACGGTCACGCCTTCGCCGCTCTCTTCCTCTTCGGCCTCCTCGGCGACGCTGAAGACGCGGCGCGACGGCAATTCGACGGCGGAGAGCACACCGGTCAAATAAGCGCCCGTGTCAACGCCGATCAGACTGTCGCGGAACCAGACCTTCTCCTTCTCGCCGAAGACCATGCCGGTGATCGTATGGCCGAAAACAACCGTCTTGCCGTCGTATTCGGCGAAGAAGCGGCGATTGCGCGACCAGTAAAGTTCGGGGCTTTCCGACATTTCGCCCGGATGCGCGAAGTTTCCGTCATCGTCCTGGGGCAGCGAGGCGTGGACGTAGATCGCGTGGTCGTCCTCGTACCAGGTGGGCAGCGAGGCCAGGAAATCCCAGTGCTCTTCGGGCACGTCGAATTCGCCTTCGTCGTTCATGTAACTTTGCAGGGTTTCGATGCCACCGTTGTAATACCAGAGTTCGGCCTGCTCACCTTCGGGGTGGGAGAGCGCGGCCAGCATCATCGCCTCATGATTTCCCCTGAGGATAATTACGTTGTTGGGCGCTTCCCGCTTGAGCGCGATGGCGCGCGTGACGACGCCGCGCGAATCCTCGCCGCGATCTACCAGATCGCCGATCAGGACAAGGCGGTCATCGCCCGCCCGATACTCCATCTTATCGAGCAGCCGATTTAACAGGTCGAGTTTGCCGTGGATGTCGCCAATAACCAGAGTGCGCATAAAAATCTTCACGCCGCCAATGCCGGCCTAAGGTCGCAGCATTATTGCTCAGAAAGCTTTCAAAAGAAAAATCGAAAAGTTATGATGAATCACTATGTCATCAGTCCTGACGGTAGCCAATCTCCTGACAATTTTGCGGCTCATCATGATTCCCGTCTTCGTCACCGCGCTTTACTACGAGCGGTTCATCTGGGCGCTCGTGATCTTTTTCGCCGCCGCTGTGACCGATCTGCTTGACGGGTTGGTCGCGCGCAGCTTCAACCAGAAGACTCAACTCGGCGCCATACTCGACCCGATGGCCGACAAGCTTCTGCTCGTTACGGCTTTCATCATTCTTTCGCTGCCGCGCTTTACTTTGACTGATCCGCTCCCGTTCTGGCTGACGGCGACCGTCATCAGCCGTGACGTTTTCATTGTGCTGGCCGCGCTGGTCATCAATATGACCACGGGCTTCAGCCGGTTCAGACCTTCGATTCCAGGCAAGTTGAATACGTTCGTTCAGATCGTGATGGTCGTCTTTTTCCTGGCGGCGAACGCTTTTCATCTGTTGGAGCGATACCTGCCGGCGGCGTATTACATTACGCTCGGAATGGCTGTTTTCTCCGGGCTGCACTATATTTCGCACGTCAACCGATTGATGAGCGAAAATCAGGCAGAGGATCGCCGGTGAAAGAACAACTCCCGCAACAAAATCACACTTCGGACCGCAGCCCAGTTGAATGGATGCGGTGGATACCGCTCGTTGTGCTTGCGTTGATCTTCTGCGTCGCCGTGTTCATCGGGGGCCGCGTCATTTTGGTTCCGATGCTCAGTTCGCTGGCTCTGGCTTATTTGCTGGCTCCGATCGTGAACTGGTTCGAGCGGCGCGGATGGTCGAGACCATCATCAGTCCTGTTGGCCATCACCAGCGGCGCCGTAGCGCTGGTTCTGATTTTGATCTTCATCCTGCCGGGCTTCTGGAAACAGGTGACCAAGACATACGATCAGGCGCGGGCGATTGCGAGCGACCGTTCGCGCGTCCAGCCGCTGCTCCAAAAGCTCGAACAGCTCAGCCCGCCGGCCTTCGAGTTTCTGCAATCGCAGGTTGAACGCTTCAAAGACCCGGCTGAAAAGGCGCGCATCCGCGGCCTGATCGGCGGATGGTTGCAGCGCGGGTTGTTCAGACTGGTTGACTTCACCACCTCGATCCTCGATCTGCTGCTGATTCCATTTTTCGTCTACTACCTGCTGGCCGATTACGGCGCGATGCGCGCGCGGATTGACCGCCTGATCCCGCCGCGTTACCGAATGATCACGGCGGGTCTGCTCATCCGGATCAACGATGTCATCTCGTCCTACGTGCGCAGCCAGTTGATGATCGCGCTGGTGATGGGAATGCTGTATTCGCTCGGATTCCTGGCCTTGCGCGTTCCGCTGGCAATCACCATCGGCATGCTATCGGGGCTGCTCAACTTTGTTCCCTATCTCGGCACGTTGACCGGGCTGGCGCTTTCGCTCTCGTTTACGGCTCTGGACGGAGCGGGATTGGCTCGCATCCTCGGCGTCATCGTCGTCTTCATCGTCGTTCAGAGCGTCGAAGGATATTACCTCACGCCCAAACTGCTCGGCAGTAGCCTGAACCTTCACCCATTGTGGGTTTTGGCCGGGTTGATGATCGGCGGCAGTCTCTTCGGCCTGCTCGGCATCATTCTGGCCGTGCCGGTCATCGCGGTCGCCAAAGTTGTGCTTAATTTCCTGGAAGACCTCTACCAGCAATCTGACTTTTACCGCAGATCGGGACTTGCCCTGGTCACCGACCAGGGCGAGGTCATCGGCGCGCCGGAGGCAAATCAACCAGCCAGCCCGATCCTTGAAGAACCCCATCCGCGCCGCACAATCATTACCACCGGCGAACTCAGGTCCAGAATTAAGGACAATAAACCCTCTTCTGAGAACGAATAACGAGTTTTTTGCCGTCTTCAGTCAATAAACTTGACAGTGATACACTCAACTCCTATACTGCGCGCGGCTTTAAGGCTTGGCTATCATCTCTATCAGTTTTGCTGGCATTGAGGCTAATAACTCTTTGTTGAGGGAGGAAGAATGAGCAAAGTTATAGGAATTGACCTTGGTACAACCAATTCGGTCGTGGCGATTATGGAAGGCAGCGAACCCGTTGTCATTACCAATTCAGAGGGCGGACGAACCACGCCTTCGGTCGTGGGATTCACCAAAGACGGCAATCGCCTGGTCGGTCAAGTGGCGAAGCGCCAGGCCGTCACCAATCCCGAAAATACCATTTACTCGATCAAACGCTTCGTGGGCCGCCGGTTCAACGAAGTCAGCGACGAGATCAAACAGGTGCCATACAAAGTCACGCAAGCGTCGAACGGTGACGTGCGCGTGCTCGCCGGCGACAAGGAATATTCCCCGCCCGAAGTTTCAGCGATGATCCTGCAGAAGCTGAAACAGGCGGCGGAGGATTACCTGGGGCAGAAAGTCACGCAGGCCGTGATCACCGTTCCAGCCTATTTCAACGACGCGCAGCGGCAGGCGACCAAAGACGCGGGGAAAATCGCGGGGCTGGAAGTGTTGCGTATCGTCAACGAGCCGACGGCGGCGGCGCTGGCTTACGGATTGGACAAGAAGAAGGACGAGACGATTGCGGTCTTCGACTTCGGTGGCGGGACGTTCGACATCTCGATCCTCGAAGTCGGCGAGGGCGTAGTCGAGGTGAAATCAACCAACGGCGACACGCATCTGGGCGGTGACGACGTTGACGAGCGATTGATCCAATGGATCATCGACGAATTCAGGAAAGATCAGGGCATTGATCTGTCGAAAGACAAGATGGCGTTGCAGCGGCTGAAAGAGGCCGCCGAGAAGGCCAAGATCGAGCTCTCTTCGACGATGGAGACGGAGATCAACCTGCCGTTCATCACTGCGGATCAGTCGGGGCCGAAGCATCTGGTGATGAAACTCACCAGAGCGAAGTTCGAGTCGCTGGTTGACGACATTTTGCAGCGCACGCTGAAGCCCTGCGAACAGGCATTGAAGGACGCCGGTTTGAGCGCCAGCCAGATTGACGAAGTGGTGCTGGTCGGCGGTTCGACGCGCATCCCGAAAATCCAGGAGATGGTCAAAACGTTCTTCGGGAGAGAGCCGCACAAGGGCGTCAATCCAGACGAAGTTGTGGCGATTGGCGCGGGAGTTCAGGCGGGCGTGCTTTCGGGCGAGGTGAAAGACCTGTTGCTGCTCGACGTGACCCCGCTGAGCTTGGGGATCGAGACGCTGGGCGGGGTTTTCACCAAGCTGATCGAGCGCAACACGACGATCCCGACGCGCAAATCGGAGATCTTCTCAACGGCGACCGACAACCAGACTTCGGTCGAAGTCCACGTCCTGCAGGGCGAGCGGCCGATGGCGGGCGACAACCGCACGCTGGGCAAATTCCACCTGATCGGCATTCCGCCTGCGCCGCGCGGCATGCCGCAGATCGAGGTCACGTTCGACATTGACGCGAACGGCATCGTCAACGTTCAGGCGCGCGACCTCGGCACGGGCCGCGAGCAGAAGATCACGATCACGGCGTCTTCGGGTCTGGCGAAGGAAGAGATTGACCGGATGATGCGCGACGCCGAATCGCACTCGGAAGACGACAAGCGCAAACGCGAGCTGATCGAGACCAAGAACCGGCTGGATTCGCTGATCTATCAGACCGAAAAGACCATCACGGACAACCGCGAGAAGATTCCGGTCGGATTGATTTCCGAGGTCGAGACCGTGGTCGCGGAGGCAAAGAAGATCGTTGACGCGAACGACACGGATCAGTTCCAGGCGCAGCTTGAAAACCTGACCCGGGTCTCGCACCGGATCGCCGAGGCTTTATATCAGCAGCAGGCGAGCGGCGGCGGCGGGGGCGCATCCGATGCTGCCGGCGCGGGGGCGCAGGGACAGTCCGGCGGTCAATCGGGAAAATCGAACGACGATGTGATTGACGCCGAATACATTGACGTTGACGAGAACAAATAACATGAAACACCATCGCCTCTTGAACGATCTGGCGGCAATCGAACAGCAACTGTCGCAAATGCTCAAAGGATCGAGCGTGTTCAGCGTCGAGCAGGGGCACGCCACCTGGTCGCCTCCGGTGGACATTTACGAAACGCCAACAAGTTTCGTATTGACCGCCGAGGCGCCGGGAGTATCGCTGGCCGAACTCGACGTCAGGGTCGTGGATGACACCTTGATCCTGCGCGGCGAGCGGCCTTGGGAGCGTGACGTTCAGGGCGAGAATTTCCACCGGCTGGAAAGCTCTTACGGCAAGTTTGAGCGCAGCTTCACCTTGTCCGAACGGATTGACGCCGGTCAGATCACAGCCGAATTGCAGAGTGGCGTGTTGAAAGTCGTCCTGCCCAAACGCGCCGGACCAGGCGGCAGACAGATTGAGATCACGACAGAGTAATGGCTCAACGAGAAGATTATTACAAAACGCTGGGGGTCAAACGCACCGCGACCGCGGAAGAGATTCGCAAAGTCTACCGCCGTCTGGCGCGCAAATACCATCCGGACCTGAATCCGGGCGACAAAGCGGCTGAAGAGAAATTCAAGCAGCTCTCCGAAGCCTACGACGTGTTGTCCGATCAAAAGAAGCGCGAGGTCTACGACAAGTTCGGGACATACAGCGACAGCATTCGCGACGCGGGACGAGGGCCGGCTGGGCCTGGGGTTGATTTCGACTGGAGCGTTTTCAGTGGGGCCACGGGCGCTGGCGCAGGGAGCGGCGGAGGCGCGAGTTTCAAAGACATCTTCAGCGAGTTGTTCGGCGGAACGGGCCGTACAACGACGCAGACCAAACCCCAGCCCCAACGCGGCGCCGACATCGAAATCCCGCTCGCGCTCAGCTTCGAAGAGGCGATCAACGGCTTGACGACCAACATCAACGTGCGGCGCAGCGAGCTTTGTCCGCGCTGCAACGGAATGGGCGAAGCGAACACGGGGCAACTCCTCTGCGTGAGTTGCAACGGCAGCGGCAAGATTTCCACCGGCGGTGGATTTCTGCGGTTCGATCAAGCTTGCGGCGATTGCGAGGGGACCGGAAAACGGCGTCCGCCGTGCCAAGGCTGCAACAACAAGGGGGTGCTGCCGAAATACGAAACCGTGAAGGTGCGCATCCCGGCGGGCGTTGACACAGGCTCGCGCGTGCGCGTCAACGGCAAAGGCGAGGCGGGAATGAAAGGCGCGCAACCCGGCGATCTCTACATCATCACCAACGTTTCGCCGAACCCGATCTTCACGCGCAAAGGCGACAACATCCATTGCACGGTTCCCATCACGGTGCCCGAAGCGGCGCTGGGCGCCAAGATCGAAGTGCCCACCGTCAGCGGCAAGGCTCAGCTTCGCATCCCGCCCGGCACTCAATCCGGGCAGGTCTTCAGGTTACGAGAAAAGGGCGCGCCAAGTTTGCGCGGCAATACGCGTGGCGACCAGTATGTCGAAGTCAAAGTGGTTTTGCCACGGATCATTGACGAAGACTCGAAGAATCTGTTGCGCGAGTTCGCCAAGCGAAATCCCGCAAATCCACGAGTGGAGATGGGGCTTGAGTAAGGCGTTGAGCGACAGAGAATTTTCGTGGGAGAGCTTATGATGCCGAAGGGTATTGGGCACAAGCGTAAAACCAAAGGTTACACTATCAGCGCAGTGGCCGATCATTACGGCGTTCACCAGCAAACGCTCCGGCTTTACGAGCGCGAGGGATTGCTCAAACCGTCGCGGTCGGAAGGCAATGTGCGGCTTTACACAGACGAAGACATGGAACGTCTGGAAGTGATCTTGAATTTGACGCGCGATCTGGGCGTCAACTTGGCCGGAGTAGAGATCATTTTGAATATGCGCGAGAAGATGGATCAGATGCAGCAGGAGTTCAATCGCTTCTTCGAGATGCTGCGCGATTACATGGCGCAAAATACTCTGGCGAACCAGGACCCGCAGGCGTATCAGGCGCTGGTTCCGACCCGCCGACCCGTCGTGGTTCGTTCCTCAACCAAACGAAACGCCAAAAGCCGGAACTCCGAGGAACTGTAAGCCCGATCTACCGGCGTTCCCCCTCCTTCGCCCATCTCCGGTTCACAGCACGTCGGCAAAAGCCTTCTTCGTCCGCTCAAACCACCAGTAACCGAAGACAAAACAGACCAGCGCGAACACCAGCGTTACGCTCAAACCGCGCCAGTCCGGAGCCTGCCCTTCCAGCAGAATTCGACGATAGCTGCGAATCAGCGGCGCCATCGGATTGAGATTGACCAACCAACGATATTTTTCGGGAATGATGTTTTCAGGGTAGAAGATCGGCGTCAGATAAAGCCACGTCATCAAAAAAAGCTGCGTGAATTGCGGCGTGTCGCGGATGAAAACGCCAAGACTGGCCACCAACCAGCCCAGCCCCACAGTGATCAGGAATTGCGGCGCGAGCAGTAACGGCAGTAACAAACCTGTCGGATGCAAGGCTTTCAGGAAGAACAGCGCCGCCACGATCAGCACCATCGTTCCGATCATTTGCTGGACGATGGCCGCGAGCGCCACGTTGACTGGCAACGCTTCGATGGGAAAGACCACTCGTTTGACCAGGTTGACATTTTCGACAAGCGCGGTCGTTGCCCGCTGCACTCCATCGCTGAAAGCGATCCAGGGCAACAACCCGCAAAACAGATAGACCGCGAACCCGAAAGGGCCGCTTTCAGTCCCGAACCGCGCGTTGAATATCCCCGAAAAGATCAACGTGAAGATCACGATCTGGACCGCCGGAGTCACGAAAGCCCAAGCCCATCCCATCACCGAGCCTTTGTACCGGTTCGTCAAATCGCGCCTGACCATCGAACGGATCAAGCCATAATGCTCACGGACGAGCGCCAGGGCAGGTCGCCATAAAGGAATTTTCGCGGCGGACTGGTAATTCATTCGATTGCGGATTGCGGACTGCGGATTGCGGATTCCCGGATCAGAGATGTTTGTTCAACTCTTCAATCCGCAATCCGCAATCCGCAATCCGCAATCAAGGGCTTGTTTTGGCGGCTCTTCTGACCTTGGGAGCAGGTTCGTCAATAAACATCGGATAGGTAACGGGCTCGGTCGAAATCGGTTGGCTGACCGGAACCTCGACGCCGGTGAGTCGCGCCAGCAACTCCTCGTACTGGTCGGTGATCTGTTCCCAGTTGTAATACTCGATCACGCGCGTCATGGCGCGGCGGCGATACTCGCCGATCATCGAAGGATCGTTGATCACTCGTTGGAGCTGGCGGGTGAGATCGCTGACCGAATCGTAGATGATGCCGGCGTCGCCGATGACTTCCAGGTTTTCAGGCGTCTTGAGCGTGAGCGCGCAATTACCCGCTCCCATCGCCTCGATCAACGCCGGATGCGTGCCGCCGACTTCCGTGGCGTGAACATAACAATAAGCGTTCTGTTGCAGCGCCCGATAATCTTCACCGAAGACGAAGCCCAAAAACCTGACTCGGCGGTCGGTCGTGCTCTTCAACTGCGCGATGTACTCCTCGGCATAAGGAGCGCCGCCGACAATCACCAGCGGCAGATCGGTCTTCACCCGTTTGTAAGCTTCGATCACCAGATGGGCGTTGTTTTCCGGTTCGAGGCGGCTGACGTAGAGCACGTACTGGTTCGGCTTCAACCCGAACGGCGCCAGCTTTTCCGGCGCAGCGCGGCGTGCGACCTCGGCGCCGTATGCGATCATCTCCGATTCTTTTTTGTATCGCGTGGCGTAGTAATCCTGAATGACCTGGGCGTCGGTCACGATGGCCGTCGGCAGAAAAGTCGAAAGCCACTCAGAGATCAGGTAATAAGTCCGCCCGATCCAGTTCCACTTCTTGCGTTTCCGCTCAAGGCCGTCAACGTTGACCAGGGTCGGAGTCCCGAACAGTCGCGGGACGAAAGCGAAGATGCTGTTCGCCGCGTTGCAGATCAGGATGATGTCGTATTTTTTTGGCGCTGCGTGCAGGACTGATAGGAAGGTGTGAACAACGGTGTCGAAATATTTATGGCGAATTGTGGGAAGGATTACCAGTTTTACGCCGTTGTATGTTCGTGACTGGTTGGTTGAGTAGTGTTTGCGCCCGTAAACCGTCACCTCGTGTCCTCGTGCTGCTAACCTTGTTCCGAGTTGTTCTGCAAATGTTTCAAAACCACCATAATTTGCTGGGATGCCTCTCGTCCCCAAAATGGCTATTTTCATAGATTGTTTTTTGTTTTCTCTTTCGTTCCTTTTCCTCATCGGGGGGCTAATCGCTACACCGTTCCCGCTGCCTGGCTGGCCGCGTGATCAAAAAAAGCGAAACTGCAATGCTCCGCGCGGCGTCGCAAGTATACTCGCGCGTTGTGGAATTGGCTATCCCTGAGCCTACTTTCCAGCCCCGGCTTCCCGTGACAATCCTGACCTTTGCGGCTAAGATACCGCCGGTTTTTCAAACCCTCGGCAAAGCAAACAAAGAATAGCAATAGACCATAGGAGAAACTCGATTATGATCAAAGCTTTTCAGCGTGCGCTTTGCTTTTGTCTGCTGGCCGGTTTGCTGGCGCATCCGGGAATGATCGCCCAGGCGCAGATCAATCCTGATGCGTTGATGCGCATCGCAGCCGGCGAGTATGCAAAAGCTTCTCGTATGCCCCGAATTGACCCAGACAATTTCACATCACTGGTTCTGCCGGTGTTCCGTTACGATTTCCTGCCGCCGCCTGTCATTTTCACCAACGATCCGGCGGACTTGCTGCAAAACGCGATCATGAAACGCATCGGCATCCGTTACCGCTTTCATGGCTCGGACGACCGCGGCTACGACTGCTCAGGATTCGTCTGGCGAGTCTTCAATGACGCCGGAGCCGATTTCGAGCGAGTCGCGGCGCGCACGCTTTGGCGACAATTGCCCGAAGCCAAAGGCGAAGAGACCCGCCAGTTCGGCGCCCTGGTCTTTTTCAACTCCCTGAAGCATATCGGCATCGTGCGTGACTCCGAATCTTTCTACCACTCGTCCCGTTCCCAGGGGATCACGATCTCTTACTTCGCCGGGTACTGGGGAAAACGGATCACGGGTTTTCGCCGTTCGCCTGTGCCGATCTTTCCGATCCCTCCCGATTTAATCAACGTCGCTGAATAATCCCGCTTCAGCTTCTGACCGGATGAGGCTCGTCGCCGCCTCATCCGGTCAATCACCCCGCCTCTTTTCATCGCTTCGCTCCAAGAGAACCAGCGCCTTCCTAATTGATCTTTTCAAGTGACACTCAGGGATTTTGCGGCTAATATACCCGCGCTTTTTAACCCCCTTTTCGCCCCTTCCAAACCGAACCCCTTTCGTTGCCAACCTCACAACTTTCCAGCCGACCCCTTTCGACTAAAGATCATTCACAAGGAGATCGGATATATGCGTCAAGCATATCGGCTAGAAGTCTGTTTGTTAGTGTTCACTCTGTTGTCGGCAACCAATCTGAGAAACGTTGAAGCGAGAGAAGCCAACAAGCCTCTCGCGCTTGCTTCGGATCACACCTCCGATTTCAACTATCCTGACTTTTCCTTTGGGTTGAGTTTCAGATCGAAACCAACCCGATTCTCGCCCAGCGCGTTAGTCCTCTACAGCCCGGTCTACAGCGACGAGACCGAATCGTTGCTTTACGAAGCGGTCAGAAGCAGGGTCGGTCTGCCGTACCGATCGAGAGGAACCGATGATCGCGGTTACGATTGTTCCGGTCTCGTCTGGCGCGTCTTCCGGGACGCAGGCATTGACTTCGAACGAAGCCCGGCGCGCAAACTCTGGCAGACTTTGCCCAAAGCGACCGAAAAAGAGTACAGACAGTTCGGCACGCTGGTCTTCTTCAGAGGTTTGAACCACGTTGGCATCGTGCGCGACACTCATTCGTTCTACCACGCATCCAGTTCAAAGGGGGTTGTGCGTTCGTACTTCGACGAATACTGGGGAAGTCGAGTGATCGGTTACCGGCGCGTCTTCGCGCCGGTCAAAAAGCAGGCGTTGGTGAGAAGAAGATGAGATGAGAACGCGGGGAGTGATGAAGCTGTAGCGATTCATCACTCCCGCGTTCGTTGTCACTTTGATTTCGTATGAAAGCCCGGCGAATGCGCTTTCTTCTCCTGTGAATCCCAGATGACGATGATCTTTTCGATGTTGACGTAAGCGGTCAAACCGTCTTTTTCCAGATGAAGGACATTCCCTTCAACTTTGGCCACTTTGCCGGCGATCGTAATGCCCTGGCAGCAGACTTCGATCTCGCTACCCAGGCGGCTCTCAAGAAAATTCCTCACGGCGTTTACTCCTTCGTAAATTGGGTTTAGTGCGCCGCCGATTCTAACTCATCATTTCGCCGGAGCGAAGCTTGATCGAGGTTCGGAACCTGGGGCAAGATACGGCGGCTTTCAATCATCCAGCGGCAAAATTTCGTATGTGGCAAAGACGTTCGACACAATGGCTGTTCATCTTCGGCGCCTGGACGCTGCCCGGACTCTATTTCGCCATTCAGGTCTATCTCCAACACGCTTACGAAAATCAACCAATCACGCTCGCCCAGGCTTTTCTGCGTGGCGGCGTCTTCTGGTTGTTGTGGGTGGTTTCGTCGCCGCTGATCCTGTGGCTGGCCCGCACGTTCCCGATCCCGCGCAAAGAATGGCTCGATGGACTGTTATTCCACCTGCCCGCCGGCTTCATCTTCTCGTTCGCTCATCTGTTGCTTTACGTGGTCATCTCGTCGTGGCTGACGAGCGGTTCGTGGCCACATTCGGTCTCGGAATTGTTGGCTGAATTCCAGCCCGTCTTCCTGTCGAGCTTCGCCTGGTGGAGTTTGATTTACTGGACGATCCTGATTGCCGGCTACGCTTTCGATTACTATCAGCGTTACCGGGAAGGCCAACTCAAAGCGGCCCAACTCGAAACCCAGCTTGCGCAATCGCAGTTGCAGGCGTTGAAGATGCAACTTCACCCTCACTTCCTCTTCAACACACTGCATTCGGTTTCGGCGTTGATGCGCGAAGACGTGGAGACCGCCGACCAGATGATCGCCCGCCTGGGAGAATTCCTGCGAATGACGCTGAGCAATTCCGGCGAGCAGGAGACGACCCTGCAACAGGAGTTGAAGTTTCTTGAATGTTATCTGGACATCGAGAAAGTCCGATTTCAAGATCGCCTGACGACGCGGATCGAAATTGATCCAACGGCGATGGAAGCGAGCGTCCCGAATCTTTTCCTGCAACCGATAGTCGAAAATGCGATTCACCACGGCATCACGCGGCAAACAGGCGCCGGAGTCATTGCGATCAAAGCGCGACGCGACAACGGCCGTTTGCGGATCGAAGTGTCGGACAACGGCCCGGGATTGCAATCGAACAGCGTAAGCAAAAACGGCCTCGGGTTGGCCAACACTCGCGCCCGTTTGCAGCAGCTTTACGGCGATGAACATCGTTTCGAGATGATCAATGCGACGGAGGGTGGACTGGTTGTGACCCTGGAGATTCCGTTTCAAAAAGCAAACTGATGGCTGATCCCAAACCAATCCGGGTCCTGATAGTTGACGACGAGCCGCTCGCGCGCAAACGCCTGCGCGAACTGCTCAAAGACGACCCGGATGTCGTCATCTCCGGCGAATGCGCGAACGGCGCAGAAACCGTCGCCGCCGTTCGGGAACTCGCGCCCGACTTGATCTTCCTCGACGTGCAGATGCCGGGAGTTGACGGTCTGGCTGTTTCTGAAACGCTGAACGACAAGCAAAGCCCGCTGGTCATCTTCGTCACGGCCTACGACCAATACGCCGTACGAGCTTTCGACGTGCAGGCGGTTGATTACCTGCTCAAGCCTTTCGACCGCGCGCGGTTCACGCAGGCATTGCAACGCGCGAAAGAACGGCTTCGGGAACAACGTCGCGATGAAGTCAACCAGCGCATCCTCGACCTGCTTTCGGAGATCAAAGACAAGCCGCAGTACCTCGACCGTCTGGTCATCAAAACCAACGACCGGGTCTTCGTGCTCAAGACCGACGAGATTGACTGGATCGAGGCCGAGGGCAATTACGTCCGCGTCCATTTCGGCAAACAATCGTCGCTGATCCGCGAAACGCTGACCAATCTGTCAGCGCAACTCGACCCGCGCAAATTTCCGCGCATTCACCGCTCCCGCCTGGTCAACCTCGACCGCATTCAGGAATTGCAGCCCTGGACGCGCCACGACTGGCGGATCATTCTTCGTAACGGCGCGCAGCTCAGACTCAGCCGCAATTACCGCGAACAACTCGCTCAACTGCTCGGAAAATTGTGACTGATGTTACGCAAAAGCGAACCAGCCAACATTTGTTCGGCCTGTGGAAGGTGGGTTACGCACGGGTAGCCCAGGCGGCCAGTTGCGTAGAAGCCAGTTTTCGCGGCTGGCCCTGGAGCCGGGTCTCTGCAATAAACCGCACAACGTCCTGCTGCGGGGCGGCCATCGGTAACATTACACTATTACCCTCCAGGCTGATGGCGAGTTGCACTTGTGAACAATCCGGTGGCGCCTGCAATTCGATGGTCAATTCCCCCACTTCTGATAACTGCGCGCGCTGGATTGGCAACTCCACCCGCCTGATTTCGTTGTGAAGGACATCCGGCTCTCCATCCGCGCGCAGAACGACGGCGGGCAGCGTCTCGATCTCTCCGGGGCGGCGCGTCACCACCGGCGCAGGCCCCTGCCGCAGTGACGTGACAAGATTACTGTAATGGGGTGAGCGGGGATTTTCGACCAGGATCATATTGTCGAGCGCTTCCTCGTTACGCCGGCAAGGCCGGCAATGGCTCAGATGTTGACGCGCACGCAGCTTGGTGAAGTGCTCCTCGTTCAACCGTTCCAGGACAAATAGCTCCGCCAAATCCACGTGCGCATCGGATTGAATAAGGTTCCAACGGGTCGCGCAATCGGCGCAGTCCAGGATGTGCCGGGCGAGCAGATCGCGGCGCTCCGCGGCGGATGGCTGCCCCATCCCCAGCAACTGCCGCGCGGTCAGGCACTCGCCGGGCGCGCCTCTCCGCGCAGCGTATTGCTCCAACAGATTCCAGATAGATTCTGCCATGATCAATCCCCCGGGTTGCTCCGTGTGACTTTTACTTGGCGCCGCGCAACAACCCTTGTTGCCCCTTCCGGATCACCACTTTCTGATAAAGCTCGTTGACGTGCTCCTGCTCGAACACCAACAAGCGATGAAAGATGGTGCGAGTATCGTTGCCGGAGGCTAATAGATTGTTGATTTCCGCTTCAACCTCGGTCGCTTCCTGCAAGCTGGCCGGGTCGTCCGTGGCGTTACGCCGGATGTCTTTGAGCCGTCCGCGCAGTTGCTCTTCCATAAAAGCGATCATCTCCTGGTTGATCTCCGGCGGGTAGCGCACGTTCAGATCGTATCTCACGCCGCGCAGTTGGGTCGCCAACGCCGCCAGTTCTTCCGCATGTTGCTCATCGTTGATTTCGGCTTCGATCTCGTCCAATCGCGCCAGCAGATCGTCCACGCCTTCGTGCTTGCCCAGCATCTCCTTGGTCTCTTGAACGCGCTGGCGCAGTCCTTCAGCGGTGGTCGAGAAGGCCTGCAATTGGAATTGCAGCAACTCCAACTGCCGGACCCGATCTTCGATCCGGCTGAGATCGAGCACGAAGATGTTGGCGAATTCGGTGTCAATGTCCAGTTTCAAGGCCGCCCATTCGTGCCGCAACTGATCCGCCAACTGGCCCTGTTGCGGCACATTGGCCAGGAAAGACTCCGTCTCCCGGAGCAGGCTGCGGAAATCGTCGTAGAGCTTCCCCTGCTCGCGGGTTTGAGGGATTGCTTCCAGCTTCAATTGATGTTTTTCTGGTGGCCGCTCGCCAATCTGGACCTCCACCTCCAGCTTGCCCTGCCGGTAGAGCGTCCGGAAAATCACGGGATCGCCCGGCTCGGCGTTGGCTGAAAATTCGATCTCCCCGATGGGATAGTGGCTCTCGTAGAGCGGCGCGCGCGCTTTCGCGCTTCGATCGTTGATAAAGAGAGGCTCCGTCTGAACGACACCGGCGCGCGCGCTGGCTTTGAGCAGCACTCTCGTTCCATCCACCAACCGCACCGAGATGGGATGCGCCAGACCGGGATCAATGATGTTCAGCCCGCCGCGCAGGATCGTCAGGGTTTGGCGGCCGCACACTTTTCGCCGGTCGTCGAACAGCGTCAATTCAAGCTGGTTCTCGCCCTCGGCCAGCGGAAACGCGGGCAGGCGGAACCGGCCGTCGGATTGCACCTCGGCGGGGAAGGTTTGCGCGCCAACCTTGAGTTCAATGGTCCAGCCGCTTTTGCCGTGGTTAGCCACTACGCCAGCCAACGCCGGATGGAGACTGACTTCTTTTCCCACCTGTTCCTGGGGGCCGGAAAGCCAGCGAATGATCTGATCGGGCGCGGACGGGGGCCGGATTCCGCGCGTGGCCGCGTAAATGGCCGCGCCGATGGCGACGCATTCGTAAGGTCTGAAGCGCCGGATCTCCGGCGCTTGGCCGCAGAGTTGTTCGTAATGTTCCTGCACGCGCCGGCGGATGCAGGGGACGAGCGTTGATCCGCCCACCAGAATAATCCGATCCAGTTTCTCCGCCGCCAACCGCAGCAGTCCCTCCTTATCCTTGATTTGCTTGGCCCCCGGCAGGCGGCGCGCGTGATGGAGCAGCGCCTGGTCGCAATACTCCAGCGTCTTGTCAACCAGATGCTTGATCTCCTTCTCGAACTCAGCGCGGGTCAGCCAGAAGTTGAGTGTCGCCTGGCGATCAGGGTCGCGGCTGACCAACTCTTTCGACCATTGGGTCTCGGTTTCGTCCGAGAGCGTCTGTTTGATTCGCTCGGCCGAGGTCATCAACTCCCAGAGCCATTGCGAGGAAGGCAATTGCTGGCCCAGCGCCCCGGTTTCAAATCCCTGTCCCTTCAATTGCCTGGCGGCCATCCCCACCAGCGCCTTATCGAAATCAACGCCGCCCAGAAACTTGTCGCCCTCGTAGGCTCGCCCGAACGCGCCGACTTCGATCTGCTGGCCGCGCCGCACACAGACCGTCGCGTCCATCGTTCCGCCGCCCAGGTCGTAAACCAGGATCGTCTCTTCCGGCGGGATTTCGGAGCTGCGCGCCGATTCATCGTGATAGTAGGCGATGGCCGCGGCAATCGGCTCCGGCAGCAGGTCGAGCAATTCCAGGCCGGCTTCCTGCGCCGCTTGCCGGGTCTCTTCGCGGTGAGTTTGCTGGAAGTGCGCGGGCACGGTGATGACGGCCGCTACTTCGCATTTGAGCGCCGCTTCGGCCCGCGCTTTCAATTCTTTGAGCAACTCCGCGCTGATGCCCGCCGCCTTGACCGTTTTGTCTTTGAACTGAAAATCCCGCGCCGAACCCAAATCCCTTTTGGCAAAGCCGTGCCGGTAGAGCGGGTCTTTGCAGTTTTTGGCGCGCCAGCCGGCCATGATGTCGCCGGCTTGATTTTGCGCGACGATGGATGGAATGGTGGATTGTCCCTGTTCGTCCCGGTAGACCACCACTTCATTGCCATCGACCCAGGCAATGCAACAGTTGGTCGTTCCCAGATCAATGCCGATCAGTCTCTTCATAATCGCTCCTCGTCGTCGTCATCGAGTTCCGGCCAGCGCAACATCAGGTCAAAAGCCAGCCGCAACACGGGGTCTTGTAATTGCTGCGCGGCCCGCGCGCCGTCGCCGGGTTCCAGCCGCAGGCCGGCAACCGTCGCCGGTCCGTCGGCCAGTTCGTTTTCCAGGGCGCCGGCAAACGCCTCGATGACAGCCTGCCCGGTCTCCGGCGACACGCCCAGAATGATGAACGGATTGCGCCGATACGGGTTGCCGCCGGAACCGAATGGGTTGTCGTTGTTCATTTGCGTCTCCTCAATTGCCGCACGCGGCGCGCCCAGCGCCGCAACTTCTCGTCCGCGGGGCGCAACCGGCGCGCGCGCCGCGAGAGCCGGATGGCCGTCTCAAGCTCGCCGATGCCGATGTAGTAATGGCACAACTGCTGGTAACTGAAGACCATCCGCTCCAGATCGCCCTCGGTTTTGCTGCGTTCCGACCGCAGGTGGAGGCGCAATCGCCGCACCGTTTTTCGCAGGCCGACCTCCAATCGCTGGCGTTTGCTGGTGGTCAGGCGATTGAGCGCGTTGGCCGGATCAGTTGGTTTGTGCGACGCCGACAAACGGTCCAGCGCGGTTTGAAGTTCACCGGTGTAACCGCTGACGGCCACCTGGCGCGCGGTCTTGTTTTCCTTGTCAACCGTCAACATGCGTTCGGCGCGTTGCAACGCTCCGATCCGCTCGCTGAGGCTTTCGTTGACCGCGTCCTGCGAGACCTGATAACGCAAACAGGCCTGGTCCCGCAACAACTCCAGCTTGACGGCGTCTTTCAGCGAGGGCAATTCCGCCGCCTTGGCGAGCGCGCGCCAATGCATCCGCGCCAGCTCGAACTCGTGCTTTCTCAACGCTTCGTAGAAGCCCTCGAAATGCAACTCCCGCAGCCAGCCGGGCAAGGCCTGCAGGAACTGTTCGGCCACCGCCTCGGCGTCGGCTCCGTGGCCGGGAATCAATCCGGCGCGTTCCACCGCCAGGGCGCGCACGCGCGGATCGCCGAGAAACCGGTCGAACTCCACCAGCGAGGCGATGAACAGATCGGCCGCCGCGCGGAAATCTCCCGCCAGCATCTGATCGAAAGCGCGTTGCTGTGTGGCAAACGGATTCATCCTCTTTCGCTCCTGCTCTTCATCGCTTGTCGAGGTTCAACACCAGCCAGCGTTGCCCGTCCTCCTCGAGCACGTCGTAGGCGTCGTTGCCGGTGTCCCATTTGCCCGCTTCGGGCGTCCTGCCAACTTCTCCGTCGTCGCGCACGGGGAAGCGGACCGTGTCTTCGTAGAGCGCCAGCGCTTCGCCACGTTTGATCCCGTCGCTTGCCACCAGCAGCGTCTCGCATTCACAGAACAGCTTCCGGCGCGCGAGCTGTTTCCGGCGATGGCATCCCGGACAATCGAACACGGCCTCTTTCCGGTGATCAGCCGCCAGCTTTTTCAGCCTCGCCCAATCCCATTCCACTTCGCTGCCTTGCAGCGCGCGAACGACCAGATGGAGATGCGCCGGATCGTCCGCCGAGAGGTTTTGGCGTTCGACCCGCGACTCCGGCCACGATCGCCCGCTGGCGGCGTAGAGCAGTTGCGGTTGCGGCTCATTGCCGCCGACAAACGCCACGCGCACTCGATCTCGCCCGGCCGCGACGAGGAGAGGGTCAGACTTCGATAACTCGCCGGTGATCTCACCCTGGCCGGAGAACTCGACCAGCTTCTCCCCTCGCCAGCCGTGCTTCAACTCGACTGCGAGCGGCGAACTGACCAGAAAACTTTTCAGCGCCGGCCCGGTGGCCGTCAGGCTGGTTGTGTGCGCTTCGATCACGCCCAATTGCCGGCTGCCGGTCTCGCCCAGACGAACGAACCCCAGGCGTGGCAGTCTTCGCGTCGCCAACACTTCGGCGTCGAAGATTTCGCCGTCGGACGCCAGCAGCAGGAAGCTCTCGGCCGCCGCCAAATTCGATCCGGCCGCCTCGGCCAGCATCGCGTCCAGCGTCCTCTCCATCCACGTCCCGCCGCGCACGCCGGTCAGGCTGCCGGCCAAATTTTGCGCCAGCCGCTGCCGGTCGTGGTGATGGGCGATGACGGTTTCCAATGCCTTTTCGCGGCGCCCCAGCAGCCAGAGCGCGCAGCTATCGCCCAATTCCAGCGTCGAAGCCAACGCGCTGAAGAGATCCGCCAGCCCGGCGCCGGCTTGAGCGCAAGAATCGGACGTGTCCACGGCCAGCAAAACGCGCCGCGGCAGCCGCTGCCGCAGTTCCCATTCCAACAGCCAAACCGGCGCGCCGTTGCGCAAACCGGTGTTCCATAATTTGCCGGTAGCCGCCGCCATTTTCCCGATTATTCCTCCAGGACGATCCCTTGCGCGCGAACCTCTTCGATCAAACGGTTCATGTCCAATCCGTTCATTCCTCCGGTGCCCACCAGCCGCAGTCGGCCGTTGGCGAGCGCGACCTGCACGTGCGCTTTGGGCACATCAGCCAATCGCCGCGGCGACACGCGGTCGCTGAGGAAAAATATCTGCTGGTTGTCGGAGCCCGTCAGCGCAAAATCGGTCTGGCGCTCGCGCACGTACGGGCCGTCCACCAGCACGTCAATCTGCCGCAGCAGAGCCAGCCAGTCGGCCCGTTGCGGGTCGAGCAGTTCCGCCAGCCGGTAGCCGGTGTAAGTCAGCGCCGGCGTCTGCGGGTTGACCTCGCGCGCCAAACGGCAGACTTCCGCCAGCCCAGCGGCTTGCGAAAACGGCTCGCCGCCGGAAAAAACCAGGCCGCCGCCCATGCGCCGCCAGCGCGCCACGATTTCCGCCGGCGTCATCACGCGCGCCGGGCCGTCTTCGTCCAGCGCCGCCTGGTTGAAACAGCCGGGGCAACGGCGCGGGCAGCCTTGCGTCCACACGTACAGGCTGGGGCCGAGCAGCGGGCAACTGCCTTCCCAGATTTCGTGGATTCTAAGCGTCGTCACGCGCCCTCCTTCGGCGAGCTTTTCACCAGCTCCACCTCTTGATCCTTGTCGTTCCAGCGGAAACGCCAATCCCGGCGCCGGCGCCGGTGCGGGTCGTCGAGCAACTCGGCCAGGACGTCGGCGACCTTGTCGAAGAGCACGTTGTTGACATCCCGCAGGCCGTAATCCTGGTAACCGGCCCGTTTCAACAGTTCGGCGACCACTCGCTGGTCGTCCGCGTCCTTGGGATCGAAATGGATGCGGAGCCTGTCGTGCGTGCGCCGGGAGATTCCTCTGGCCATCTGGATCAACCGCGCCTCCATCACCGGCAGCGCGATGTCGTCGCCGATGTAATCGAAGACCACGATGCCCCGTTTGAGCCGGTTGAAGATCTCCGGCCGTTCCAAATCTTCGTTGAAGAAACGCTCGACCTGCAGCCGGTAATGCGCCTCCACCAGGTTGCGGTCGGTTTTGTCCAGACTCGTGCCCATCGTTTCGGCGACGCCGATGTTGCTGGTGAAGATGAGGATCATCTGGCTCATATCCACCGTCTGCCCTTTGCCGTCGGTCAACCGCGCGCCGTCGAGCATCTGCAGGAAGATGTCGAAGATGCGCTCGTGCGCCTTTTCGATCTCGTCGAACAGGACCACCGAGTGCGGACGCTCCAAAACCCAGTTCGTCAATTGGCCGCCTTCCAGATGCCCGACGTAACCGGGCGGCGGGCCGATCAACCGCTGGTCGGTGTGTTCGCGCTGGTACTCGCTCATATCAATGCGCTTGAGGTTCTCTTCCGTGCCGGTGATGGCTTCGCAAATAGTGCGCGCCATCAGCGTCTTGCCCACGCCGGTCGCGCCGACGAAAAAGAGCACCATCGCCGGCGTCCGCACCGAATCATCAATCAGCGAACCAACGTTGTGTTTGGCGATGCGGATGCTTTTGACCACCTGCGCGATGGCGCCGTCCTGTCCCTGCACTCGCCGGTCGAGCAGGCCGCGGGCGGCGGCGACGTCCAGGTTGGCCCAGTGATCAACCTTGCGCCCGTGCCGGAAGAGCGAGAGCAGCGCGGCGATGTCCAGGCCCCGCTCCTGCCTCTCGGCCAAGCTTTGCAGTTGATCCAGCTCGCGCAGCCGGTAACCTTCGGTGATGCGCGCCAGCCGCTCGGGGCTGATCTGCGCGCCGCGTTCGCGCGTTTGCCGCAACGCGGCGCTCGGATCGAGTTGAGTGAAGAACGGCAACCGGTCCGAATAGCTCGGCGTCGGAACCAGGATCAGCGCCGTGTCGGCGTCGGCGATGAAGAAATCGCGCGGGATCTGCGATTCGCCCGCGTAGATGTGGATCACCAACCCGTGCGTCGCCGCGCCTTCACGGACGAATTGGCGCAGCAGCGTGGCTTCGAGCGACGGTTCGTTGATGCGATGCTCGGCGTTTTCGATAATCACGGCTGTGCGCCGTTCGGGGTCGCGCTGCTCGGGGTTCTGCAGGTCGGCGCCGCCCAACAACGTCCCCAACAGGCGAAAGACGAGTACCGGGTTTGCCGGATCCTGCGATTGGCCGCGTGACGATTCCTGCCCGGCGCCGCGCAGCCGCGCGTTCAGCGCCGCTTGAGCCGTCTCGACTCCCTCCTCTCGCCAGATCAACACGCGCGGCTCTTCGCAGTGGTTGTATTGCAGGATGTGCTCGACGCCGTGCTGGCTGCTCAATCGCCCCCGCAGCCACTCCGTCAGCGGAATCGTCTCCGTCCCGTCGCGCACCCAATCCATGACGTTGCCGTAGAGCACAATCCGCCGCCGCGTCTGCGCGGCAATGTCGAACCGGCTCATCCAGCCAATCGGGTTGTTTGTTTCAGTAGAGACACTCATCGTTCTTGCCCCCTATTTGATCTGCATCGTGTGCTCTTCTTTCTTCCTGGGCGTAGGCTGCGGTTGTTCGTTGAACTCGACTCCTGGAATATCCATCTCAAGCAGATTGTCCGGGTCCTTCGGATCTTTCCACGCGACGCTTTTGACCACCAGTCCGCAAGCCAGCGCCTTCGAGATGATCCGGTTCAGGTTCACATCACAATGTTGATCGCGCCCCAGCGCCGCCGACTCATCGCCGGAAGCCCCGAACATCTCCAGGTTGACCGTGCCGCCTTTGTAAACCTGGCTGATGATCGAAGCCCGAAGCTCATCCTCATCGATGGTGTGGGTGGCCTGGATGGGCACGCCGTACTGTGGCTTGTGCGCCGGCGTGTTGAGTTGAAACCCCGCGCCCTGAAAAGCGTCGTTCAGCCGCGAGAAGATCGCCCACTGCTCCTCGACCTCGCCCTCCCGCTGTTCGACCTCGCGGGTCAATTCATCCAACTCCTGTCTGAGCTTCCGCACTTCGGCTTCGGGGATTCCACTCGGCTGCGAGATCAACTTCTCGATACTCGCCAGCAGTGAGCCGGCGCGTTCAGAGACGCTTTGCAGATTGAGACTCGTGGCCGGATGCAGGCGGATCTTCAACTCTTCGAGCAATCCGGCCAGTTCGCCGCGCCTGCGCTGGTCAGCCATCCGGGCGCGATGCTCTTCGCTGTGCTCTTCGGCGGCCAGGCTGGCCTCGATCTCCGGCATCTTCTCGTTAATCTTCGCGGCCAGTTGGCTCAACTCCTGGGTCATCCGCTGGATCTCGCCCTGGAGCCTGTTCGCCTGGTCGCGGGCGCTTTGCGGGTCCGGGTTGTCGCGCAGTTGTTCGATCTGATCGAGCTTGGCGCGGAGTTGCCGGTGTAGCGCAATGAACGCCGTCACCAACGCCTGGAAGGCTTCCAGTTTCTGGCGCAAGCCCTCGCTGATCTCCGGCGAGCCGAGGCAGCGATTGACGTCTTCGAGCAGGTTTTGCAGCTTGCCCAATAAGTTCGTGAGATTCGCCAGGGCGCGCGCGTTCTCGCGGCTGGCGGTCAAAATCCGATTCAATTCGTTTCTGGCGACTGCGTTCAAATCTACGCGAGCGACTTTTTCTCCACTCATACTTCACTCCTTCGGTTGATTTTGCTGAAAAGTTCTGTCTCGCCGCTGCCATCCTTGAATTCAGGCCGCCGGCTCGACTTAGATCGGTTTGCAATTGAACGTATGGTTTTTGAGATGACGACAGTCTGTGGAGTGCTACGGCTTAGACGTAGCTTTCCCAGCTTTACCGTCCGCTACCGGTCAATCGCGGACAGCCGGAAGCAAAACTGGGAAAGCTACGTCTAAGCCGTAGCACTCCACAGGCTTCGCCGATCCGCACACCCAAATGAAAACCGATCTAAATGGTTTATAGCACACGCCGTCACGCCGACCGGACATCGCGAGCGCGGACCTTTTCCGACCGGACCTGACCGCGCTGGTGTTCGGCCAGGCTCACTCCTGCGCTGGGGTAAGCCGCTTTAGGTGACCCTGCAGCGTCTGTTTGACCGCGCGCGGAACCTCCGTCTCGGCCAGGTAATGATCGAGCTGGAGGAGCAGCTTGCAGCGCTGGTCATCACTGTTAAGCGCGTAGACGACGTTCACGACCTGCACGAGCGCTCGATCAACTTCTTTCGAGCCGATCTCGTTCGCGACGCGCAAAAATCTGCCTAGCGGGCGGACCCGTTCCGGTACCCTCTGCCAGTCGGCCAGACACCAATGCGCGATCTTGTCACCGCTTTTGTTGAGCAATGCCATCAAGTCATCAAACAACATGACGCTGCTGGGAGAGCTTAGAAACAGGTACGTCACGCCGACGTTGAATCTGGAGACCGCTTGTAGATGCTGCAAAGCGCTGCGCAACTGTTCCTGGAACGCCTTCAGGGTTCCATCGTCGCTGCGGCGGTTCTTCGTCTCCTTTTGCCACTCAACGAAACGAGGCAGCACGCTCTCGGTCGGTTGGCCGGGGTCGCATCGCTCCGGCCTGTCCAGAGTGTCTGCCAATTCTTCCAACACGCGCAGGAATTGCCGCTGGCGGATGCTGGAGAGGTATCGATCCAGCGTGTGGATAAAGTCTCTGGTTTGCCGCCGCCGCTGCGGGTCGAACGGGAGGTTGAACAACAGCATCAACACCGCCATTTCATCGTGTATGATGGCTTGGCGCGTGAACTCCGCCAGCACTCGCGTGCCCAGACCGGTTGCGTGGCGTAGCGCGCCGGTCACCACCATGCACAACTCCTCTTTGTACTCGCTCTTCGTCAACGACTGGAAAAACAACGCTGTCAGGCTGGTGACCAGTTCCGGCCACAATCGTTCGTCAGCTTCTGTCAGATTGATCAGCGCCCAGAAGAGCCGCAGAAAGCTATTAAGAGTGTCCGGCCGCTTCCCGGTGTAGAAATCCTGTGGCAGCCGCACCTGGTGCTGCAACAGATTCACCAAGTTCCGGATGATGTCCCGCGAGACGGCTTCCCGATTTGAATTGCCGCGCATCAGGCCGGGCTTGAACGACCTCAGCATGAAGCTCAAATGGTCAGGATCGGGTGTCCCTTTGACCGTCGGAATGCGGCCGGGTGGGACGCCTGAGAGGAAGCTCTGCTCCCAGATTTGCGCTTGCGTAACTTCCGGCAACTCTTTCCAGAACTGCTGGCGGGTGTCGTTTCCCGGCTCGGTTTTCAGACAGTCCATCACCCCAAGGAAGACACGGTCGGGAAGCGGTTTGCCGGTTTTGGCGTTGAGGCGGCTCAGCGCGGCGAAGAAGCTGCAGCGCTCTTCGTACCTCATCCCCTGGTGTTGCAAATGCGGCCAGAGCGTCTGGTAGAGCGCGTCGGCGTCGACGGCGCATCCTTCGAACGAGGCGATGCGGCTGATCAAGTCGCGCTGCCGGGCCGGGTGATGGCTGACGCCTGACCGGTCTCCGGCCACCAGGTCCCGATAAAATTTGAAGCCCGCGTCCAGCGCTTTCCGTGAGGGAACGCCGCCGGGCAACAGCTTCGACAGCCAAGCGCACATCTCTTGCAGCTTGTCCAGTTGACCGTCCTCCGCCAGCCTGACGCAGTAATCGAACCACGGCCAATAGGCGCGCCCCGGCGAAACCGAATTGCTGTCTCTGTCTGTCCGCGCCACGCGCACGGCATAGCCTTCAGTGTTGGCGTCGCTCGCCTGCGGGGCGTTGTCGTTGATGGTGAAGGTCAGGCTTTGTTTGAAGGCGGAGGGCAGAATGGCGATGGCCCCAGCCAGCCGCAGCAGTCGCAACGCGTCGGGCTGGGGCGGGGCGGCTTCCGGCGGGAGGCCTAACACTTCGTGAAAGATGCTTCCCAGTCCCTTGTGCGGCGTCGGCAATTCCAGCGCTTGCCCCTTTCCCGACTCGGCGCTCACGATCAGGTCGTTCACCAAAGCGCGCAGCCCCGCTTCCCCCATCTCCCGCGCCGCGAAGCGGAACATCGTAAGTTGCCTGGCCGGATCCAGGTCGAACTCCAGCGGCGGGAGTTCATCCTTGCCGGAGCCTTTCGCCGGATAGTAGCCGAAATTGATCGGCAGGTTGGCCGCAATCCAGGGCAGGTTGTAATCCTGCTGCTCCAACAACTCGTGCGGAATGACGTAGCTGTGGCAGATGTAATTCCCCTCCGCCCGGCTCAACGACTCGCCGATGTAGAGCAGCAGGCCGATGCCGTAATCCTGCTCTCCGATCCGGAAGCCGCGCACGACGAATGGCGGGACGGGCGGGTCTTCTCCCCATTGCCGCCGGTTGGGATACGACTGCGCGCGGGCTTCGAGCTGCTTCACGATCTCCGGTGGAACGCCGGGCGAAACGGCGACGGTTTCAAAGTTGATTCGCCCGGTGCTGGTGTAAATGTGTTGTGGAATTTGACAACTCATAATTTTCTTCTGCGCAAAGCTCCGGCCGGATGCAGCCTACCTGAACTTTCACTCCCGGCCTGAGGCGTCAAGCCGCTTTAGATGATCCCGCATCGTCTGTTTGACCGCGCGCGGGATCTCCGCCTCGGCCAGGTAATTATCGAGCTGGAGGAGCAGCTCGCAGCGCTGATCCATACTGTCAGGCGCGTAGGCGACACCCACTACTTGCACGAGCGCTCGATCAACTTCCTTCGGGCCGATCTCGTTCGCAATGCGCAAAAGCCTGCCTAGCGTGCGAACCCGTTCCGGCGACCTCCGCAAGTCTGTCACACACCAATGCGCGATCTTGTCGCCCCTTTTGTTGAGCACCGCCATCAAGTACTCAAACAGCAGGCCGCTTCTGGGATCGCTTAGAAACAGGTACGTCACGCCGACGTTGAATCGGGAGGCCGCTGGCAGACGCTGCAAAGCGCTGCGCAACTGTTCCTGGAAGGCGTTCCGGGTTCCATCGTCGCTGCCGCGCTTCTTCGTCTCCTTTTGCCACTCAACGAAACGAGGCAGCACGCTCTCGGCCTGTTGGCCGGGGTCGCATCGCTCCGGCCTATCCAGAATGTCTGCCAATTCTTCCAACACGCGCAGGAATCGCCGCTGGCTGATGCTGGTGAGGAATCGGTCCAGAATGTGGATAAATTCTCTGGTTTGCCGCCGTCGCTGCAGATCAAGCGGGAGTTTAAGCAGTAGCCTGAACACCGCCGTCTCATCGTAGGCGCCGACTTGGCGGATGAAATCGGCCAACACCTGGACGCCTAGGCTGGTCGCGTGGTGTAGCGCGCCGTTCACTACCTGCCACAGTTCTTCTTCGTACTCGTACTTTGGCAACGACTTGAAGAACAACTCGGTCAGGTTGGTCACCAACTGCTGCAACAATCGGTGGTCGGCTTCTTTCAGACTGATTAGCATCCAGAGGCCGTGCAGAAAGCTACTCAAGGGTTCCTTCCGTCTTCCAATGTAAAAATCCGCAGGAAGGCTCGTTGGGCGCTGCAAGCATTCTGCCAGATGTTGGATGATCTCCTGACCGGCCAGATTATCGCGCAGCAAGTCGGGATTGAGCGTGGTCAGTGCGAAGCGCAGATGAACCGGATCAGGCCTTTCTCCAACCAGCGGGACGCGCCCAGGGGGTTCGCCGGCAAGGAAAGAGCGTCCCCAAATATGCATCTGCACAACTTCCGGGAGCCTGCGCAAGAAATCTTGGCGCGCTTCCTCCTTCCTGCCCGGCATTGGTTGCAAACACTCCTTGATCCTCTCGAAGACTTGGGTCGGGAGAGGCTTGCGGGCAGCGGCTACGATACGGCTGAGCGCAGTGAGAACGGCACACAGATCTTCGTACTTCGTCTCCTGATGTTGCAATCGCGGCCAGAACGTCTCGTAAAGCGCATCCACGTTGACATCGCATCCCTCGAACGCGGCGAAGCGGTTGATCAGGGGGCGCAGATCAGCGGGACGCGGGCTGGAGGCCGACTGATCGCCGGCGGCCACCAGTTCCCGGTAAAAATCGAAGCCCACATCAAGCGCCTTACGCGAGGGCGCGCAACCGCCAGGCATCAGCTTTGACAGCCAAGCGCACAGTTCTTGCAGCTTGTCCAGTTGGCCGCTCGCCGCCAACTCCAGACAGTGATCGAGCCAGGGCCAGGGCGCGCTCTCTGCAGACGGCGGCGAGCCTCGCCTGCGCGCCACTCGGACAAGGTACGAACCCGAATTGACACTGCTGGCCCGTGGAGAAAGGTCGTTGACGGTAAATGTGGAGATTTGCTTGAAGGCGGCGGGCAGAATGGCCAGTGCGCCCGCCAGCCGCAGCAACCGCAACGCATCGGGCTGTGGCGGAGCGGATTCTGGCGGAGCGCCCAATGCTTCGTGAAAAATACTCTTCAATTCCGGGTGCGGCGGCGGCATTTCCAGTTCCAACGACTGCCCGGTCTTGGCCTCGGCGTGCGCGACCAAACGTTCCAGCAAAGCGCGCAGCTCCGCTTCCCCCAGTTCCCGCGCCGCCAAGGAGAAGATCGCAAACTGTCTGGCCGGATCCAGGGTGAACTCCAGCGGCGGGATTTCGTCCGCGCCCGCTCTGCTCGCCGGGCGGTAACCGAAATTGATTGGCAGGCAGGCCGCGATCCAGGGCAGGTTGTAGTCTTGTTCCACCAGCAAGGGGCGCGGAATGATGTAGCTGTGCGATACGAAATTGTCTTCGACGTGAAGCGACAGTCCGACGCCGTACTCGAATTCGCCGTCCGCGAGCCGGAAGCCGCGGACGACGAACGGCGGCCCGGACGGATCGTCTTTCCACAAACGCCAATTGGGATAGACCTGCGCCTGCGCTTCCAGTTGCTTCAAAACCTCGCGGGAGACGCCGGGTGAGACGGCGACTGTCCCCAAGCTCGCGCGACCGGCGCTGGTGTAGATATGTTGTGGAAGCTGACAGCTCATAGTTCTTCAGCGCGTTGCCGCGCCAGCCGGAGAGCGGTCTCCACGGCGCGCATGCCTCCTTCCCAGGAGTCAGTGAATTCGGGGGTCTGCGGGAATTCACTTCGCACCCATCGCAGCAGGTTAGCGTCGGCCCGCTCGTGGCGGATGATGGTGGCGGGGAATCGCTGGCCGCGCCATAACCGTTCCAGCAACTCGGCCAGCTCACGCTCGCCGAACAACCTCAATTGCCCGACGCCGATGATCAGCGGCCCGCCATCGTCTGCCGGCGCATTCTCTTCGAGTTCGATGGCGAACGGTTGTTTCGACCACCACCAACGCGCGGTGTGTCCCGACCAGGACGGCGCGGGGCTGCTGGGCGGCGGCTCGCCCTGTCGAAGTTGGTGAATGCGGCCGTAGTAAAGCCCTTCCGCTGTCGGAGTCGCCCACAGGCCCGCGCCGAACCAATGGTTTCCGGGCAATTCGACTGGCTTGTTGTTCTTCTCTTCCCGTTGCGGAAAAGCCGAGCTTACGGCGGCGACTAATTCTACGGCCTGCTTCTTCGCCCAGGCCGGCAACAGGTTGACGAGTTGATCCACGAAGCTTTCTTTCTCTTCGTCCGCTTCTTCTTCCTTTTTCTTGGCCGCCGCCTGGGTCTGAAGCCAGGTCTGAAGATGGAGCCGCGCCAGCAAGTGCCGCCCGACGCTTCCGCCCACATCGGCCACGCGCACCAGATCAGGCCTGCGCGCCTTTTTGCCGTCGCCGTTTTCGCCGCTCTTTTCGTCGTTCCCGGTTGCGGCGGTCAAAAGCAGGCGGCTCGACCAGGGGCGCGATTTGGTCGCGCCCTTTTTCTTCGCCTTCTTTTCCTGCGCCCTTTTTTCCGCTTTCTCTCTGGCTTTTTCCTCCGCCCTTTCTCGCGCCGCTTGTTTCGCCGCTTCTTCCGCCGCGACCAGCCGCCGGTGCAACGACGGCATCGGGTGTTCAGAGACAGCCGGAGCTTGTTCCAACAGCCAGCGCAGCGCCTCCTCGCGTCGCTCGAAGACGCCGAACGCCGCGCTGAGGTCTTTCAGCCGCAGGCGTTCCTCTTCGCCGGTCTCCCGTTCGGGATCGAGCAGCGCGATGAAGCGGCGGCGCGGGGTGGAGAGCGAGAAAGACCATTGCAGCCGGTCAACGACCTCGGAACATTCCGGCGGCGCCGGAGCAATCGCCACGGTCTGGTCTCCGAACGACTCCGTTTCGGCAAAGACTCTTTTGTTCCGCGCGTAATGAGCGCGGAAGAGCGGGGTCTGTTGCGGCGCTTCGATCAGCAACAGACTGGTCGCCGCCAACGCCCGCAGCAACGCCATCGCCGATGACGATTCGCCGCCCTGAGGCAGGCCGCCCGCCAGTGGCAGGTCTTCGAGCCGCTCCTGCCACATCCAGAGCGTGCGCCCACGGTGACGCCAACCACCGCAGCGCGGTTCCGACGACACCTGGTCGGGATAGCGGCGCGGGCCGTCACAAATCCCTTCCAGCAATCGCACGGGATGCGGCGTGCGGTCGAGCAGCGCCAGATGGCCGAGCATCACCGGAATCTCGCCGGGCGCGCCCAGCAGGACACGCTGCAAATCGCGATGCGATCCGCCGCATACGCACGCCGCGCCGGGAGCGCCCAGGGAACAACAGACAGGACAAAACCAGATTGACGACATCTACGCTCACCTCCTCTTTGCCGCTGCGGAAGAAGTGGAACAAGATGGCATCTTGTTCCACCACCAATAAATCGTTGTTCAATCGGAAGTTAGAATCCAGAGCAACGGCAGCAGGACGTTCTGTGGTTCGGGCCGCCGCACGCCGTTCTCGCTGATCCGCACACGTTTGCCCAATTTCCATTGCAGTTGCGGCTGCGACGGCGTGATGGAAGGGGTGGCCGCTCCCCCAAGGGCCGAGTACTGCCCGCCGACCATCTGCGGCATCTGGGTGGCAGCGCCCCATTCGATGAATGCTTCGGTGTCGCGCCCCAGACTGCTGACGAAGAAGAAGCCCACGTCGCGGAAGCTCGTCTCGGCCAGTTTGATGAACTCTTCCTCGCCGAATTCGACGAACACCTGCCGGGCGGCGTCACTAGCGCGGCGCAAGCCGTTCTGCCAATCCCGTTTGCTGTTCGTCTTGCCGAGCTTGTTGATGTGAGCCAGCGCATCCCGCCAGGCCTGAATGCCCGTCGAAGTGTCAAATTGGCTGGCCATCTTGCGGTCTTTCAGCGAAACGCCTTTCAGCAAGTCGGCCTTGCCGATGGTGATGGCCAGGCGTAGGTCCAACTTGCCGTCCGCCCCCGGCGCCCCCCAACGATTGAGAAAAGCCACCAACCCGCCAAGCTGTTTTTCGAGTGGGATCGGCGTCATTTGCTCATCAGCCTTCGACATCTCTTCTTCCAGCCTGTTGACGAAATCGTCTCTATCTCCACGGCCTACCAGGACGGCGATTTCACTGGCGACTTGATAAAGGCTGTTTCCACCACCGCCGAAGAGGTATTGGTAATTAGTCAAAACGCCCCAGATCTTGCTGAACAATGCCTCCATCTCCGGTCGCTTGAGTGGGGCAACAATGCCTTGTTCGCGCAGGATTCGCATGACAGGTTGAGCCACCAGATAAAGGTCAGGCGTCACCGTAGCGCCGAGGCCTTTGGCGGATTCGGGACTCATCAGGAAGACTGCTTCTCTGGTGTGTAACATGTGATTCAACATCTTCTGTTCGTTTTCATCCGCCGGATCCGTGTCCAACCATTGCATGTAGTTTTCGCCGCCTATATCGGTCAGCGTCACTTTCTTTCTGAACCAACCCTCACGGTAGAGCTTCAAGACCAGGCTTCGATGCTCCTCTTTCTGCGTCTTGCCCGGAACGATGCCACGAGAGGATTTCAGCGGATTGACCACCTCTTTTTCATACTCGCCCCGGTTGAACAAAGAGTATTTCAACACCCCAGTCATCTGGAACAGCTTGTGCTCGACCTCCATCATCAATGCCGCACAAAAGGCCGTTTTGCCCGCAAAGGAAAAACCCCAGATGCCGACCGGCGGAATGTTTCCATCACTGTCTATCAGCGAGTAATCGCGCGGACAGAAGGGTCTCAGTGGGCGATCATGTTGAGGACACGATACCGGCTCTTTCCACAGCAAGGCGACGTTCGATGTGGGAATCAGCGCCTTAATCCCCGTTGACAAGTCCGCATACCGAGTAGGCGGCTTGCACATAAAACATCCGTACGCCAGCTCTGTCGCCTTCTCGCCCACTAAAGAGAGATCACAGTCGTTGTCGTTGCAAAGATAGACATTCGATGCCGGCCTCGCCGGCGTCGGGAGCGGCTGTTTCGACGATCCTTTGAAAATTTCCGAAATCATGCTTCTTTCTCCATCCAGTTAGTGAAAACGGTTAATCAAACTTCTTCCGGCTTGTTCGCGGACGACGCGAAATCCGATTAGCTCGCCAGCCACCTCCGGCGCCGCGCAATCCGACTCATCCCATCCTTCGATCCTCCGGCGCAGCGGCGGGTCGGGGCGCACGTTTGGTCCGTCCACTAGCGGATTGAACCAATCCGCGCACCATTCCGCGATCATTCTTCCGGCCGGCAGGTTCCGGCGCATCTCGATCAGTTCTTTGCGCCAGGGCAGGCGCCCGCCGAAGGCGCGGCAGTAGGCGTCGGCCTCGAACTAGCTCACGCCCATCACCGGCTGCTGGCGCGCGTTCCAGCGGAAATCTATCCGGCGCAGGACTTCGTCGCCGGGTTCGAGCGCGCCGGCCAGCCGATCCCAGAGTTTCGGGTCGAAGTACCGCTCCGTCCTGATGAACTCGGCGAACTGCTCGTAGGTCACCAGAGGCGGCGGCGCCGGGTTGCCGATCACGATGACCTCCGCGCCTGTCCGCCGCCGCGCAGGCTGCGTAGTTGTACTTGTCGTCGGCCGTGTCGTCGGTGTGGCCCAGGATGTAAATCTGGTTGCGGCGCGTCGCCAGGCTCTCATCCACGTATGCGCGAATCGTTCGGAGCGCCGCCGTGACATTCGTGTCGGCTTCGAACTCGTTGAACTTGTCGACTTTGAAGTGGAGCAAATCTTCGGTGATCTCCCGCGTGATCGGCTCCTGGCAGCTTTGATAGAGTTCCCAGACTTTCTGGCTGTAAGGCGTCAGTTGTCCGAGAAAGGTCAACTGTTCCAGCGGGTCGGCGCCGGCGCTCAGGCTGGGGGCTGGCCCAAGCTGGTCGCGATCGACGCACAACTCGTTGGTGCGCTGCTGCCAGAACTCGTTCTGGAATTTGGTGGCCGGCCCCAGCGTCCGCATCCGGCTGACGACGATCGTGTGGATGGCGGTGGCGAGGATCATCAACAGCAAGAGCACGTCGAGCACGACTAACATTGAAGGCCCTAAGCGGCGGCGATTCTGGTCTCCACGGGTGTTCATCTCTCACCTCCTTGACGTCTGACCGGGCGTGGGCCGTCGAGCCGGTCGTTGAGTTGGGCCATGCTGGCCAGTTGATGGTCCATGTTCTGAGTCGCCTCGCGCAGCAGGCGCGCAATCTCCGTCAGATCAGTGATCGCCGGAATGTCGGGGTAATGATTGTCGTCCTGGCCACGGCTTTGTTGGATGGCGCGGGCGACTTCGCCTTCCGAGGCTCGCAGCGTCGTGGACACCCGTTCAGCCTGCTCGACGACCTCTTCGAACTTCTGCGCCACCCGTTCGAGCACGTGGCTGGCGTCCTGCAACTCCTTGCTGATCGTGAAGGAGGCCCGGACGGTTTCCGAGAATTCTTTTTGGAATTCGCGCGCGCCGTCGCGCAGTCCGCGCGCGTTTTCCGAGATGGCGTCGCCCGTCCTGGTGATGGCCTCTTTCAAGCGGTCCACTTCGGTGCGGAAGGGCTTGGTGATCTGTTCCTGGATGGATTCGGCCAGCTCAGAGGCGAAGGTCTGTTTCAATTTTTCGCCGAGCGCCTCGCTGGCGCGTTCAACCGCTTCGTAGAGCGCGGTTCTCAGGTGGATCTCGATGTGGCCGACGGTGTTCTTGAGTTCTTCGATGACGCCCCGCAGCGTTTCCCCCAGGTCGCCGCGTTCGGCGCGGACGGCGGTGAAGAGCGGCGCGATGCGGAAGCCGACGAACTCTTCCAGTTGCGCCACCAGCCGATCGTAACCTTCGAGCAAGCTCCACCGTAGCGAGCGCGCATAGGCCGCCACCAGGATGCCGACGAACGTCGAACTCGCCTTGAGGACTACGCCCGTGAGGAAGGTTTGGCTGAAGACGCTGACCTGGGCGCTGCTCTCCGACTGCAGCCCGGCGAGAAAGAGTTGGACGCCCAGGCCCAGCACCGTCCCGGCCAGGCCGATGCCGAAAGCCAGTTCGTGATCGCGCTGCAGCGGATCGACCCGATCCAGCGCGCGTTCGTTCAGAAAGTCCCGCAAGGCGTCGAGCCGCAAATCCTCGCCGGCCACGAAGCGTTGCGTCACGTACGATTCGGTCGCCGCGACCAGGCCGGACCTGCCGGAGGCCAGCAACGGCGTCAGCGACTCGGCGTCCGTGAATTCGATCAGGGCGGCGGCGGGCGGGGGCGGGGGCGACTTGGCGCCCAACTCGCGGCGCAACCGCTCCAGCGCCAGGAAGTAGGTTTGATTTTCGATCCCGAAGAAGATTTGCCCGACGACCCAGCGCCGCGTCAGCGCCGCAAAGATGTGGCGCGGCGCGACCGGCCCGCCAGCGTCACCCCAGGCTTCTCGCAAAATTTCGTGCCGCAGGACGGCGGCGTCTTCCGCTTCTTTCTCCGCGGCCTTGCCGACGACCAGCGTCGGCGCCGAAGGCGGGATGCGCAACCGGCTGGAAGGCGCTCCGTAAAGCACGTAGCTGTAGCCGGAGATCGCGCTGGGGTTGGCCTGCACGGTGGCGCTGCGGAAATTGCGGACAATGGCGCCCAGCTCATCTCCCGCGAAGATCATCCGCCAGATTTGCGCCGCGGCGTGGCGCGCCTCTTCGTCCGCAATGCGCGAGCGAGGGGCGATCACCGCCTCCGCGCCCGCGTCCAGAAACGCATTGGCGACCGACGCCGACTGGAACAGATCCGGCGCTTCACTCTCCAATCCGGCTTCGCCTTCATAAACCGCGTCGCAGCCGTTGAGCAGAACGAATTGTTCGCGCTCGCTGGGGAAATAACGGACGATGTGTTCGATGCTCAGGATGCCGTCTTTGAGCACCAGGCCTTTCTTGGGCAGGACGTGGCCGGTGAAATGCAGGAACGGTGTGCTGCGACGGGCGCTGAACCGGTTAATGAGTTCGCCCGGCGTGGGGTTGGTCACCGGTTCGTAATCCACGCCGCGAACCTCGCCGAGCAGGGCCTGCAGCTCGCGCACCTCTTCGGCGGCGTGCAGCAGGTCGCCCGCCGGATTGGCGACGATGTGCAGGAATCTGGGACGGCCTCCGCCGGCTCCGCTGAACGGGTGGCTGTGCCGGAGCGTGGGGATTTTCAACCCGACGCTGACCAGGTGCCCCAGGTAATTATCTTCGTACGGAACCAAATCCCACGGGATGGCCGTGACCAGCGTATTGATGGTCAGGGTGTCGGCGGGCGAGAATTCCGTGCCTTTCAAAAATTTGTCGAGGTCGAAAGTGCGGTTCGCCAGCCAGCGAAATTTATCGATGCGCTCCTGGCGTTCATTCGGCGGCACGCCGTAATCAAAGAACGTGGGGCCTTGATCATCGTTTCGGCCACCGGACAGAAAAATGTAAGACAGAAAAATAGAAGGAGATGCCATTTTTCTGTCTCACATTTTTCTGTCTGGTGGTCTCCTGGCCGAAACGACGATCAAA
>Ga0187892_10001565_pt1 | contig 51553 bp, 39 predicted proteins | sample MA1701073metaG_FD_139345 | JGI IMG/M metagenome (GOLD analysis project Ga0187892, IMG submission 139345) | Bio-ooze microbial communities from a basaltic lava cave in the Kipuka Kanohina Cave System on the Island of Hawaii, USA - MA170107-3 metaG ...
GTTGCCGACCACGTTCTTGATCGTGTTCTGGGCGCCGCCGATCTGCACCAGGCTGCCGGGCAGGAACTCGTCGGGGTATGTGACGGTCGTCAGGATGGGCGTGCCGCCGTAGCCGCCCGGGTTGTTGATGCCTTGCGGGCTGACGAAGTTGCCCATCGCCGGACCGGGGCTGGCGGCGCTGAGCGGAATCTGGTCGGCACCGGCCGGCTCGACGAGATCGAGATCAGTCGCCCACAGGGCCAGTCCATCGTTGTTCGTGTCGCATAGCACACCGATGATCTGGTAGTTCACCGTCGTGTTCGGCGAGACGTTAATGCAGCTTGCGCCGCTGGTACTCTCGACCACGCGGATTTGGAAGATCCCGTCCGGATTGCGGACGCCGTCGTCCCAGGGGCAGGGGACCGCACAGGTATCGTTCGGTCCGCACCCGAGCGGGTTGAGTCCACAGTTTGGGCTATCCAGGGGCGGCACGCTCGCTGGCCGCACGTGTAGCGGACCTCCGCAAACTACTGAGCCTGGGTCGCCGTTGGCATCAAACTCGTTGTCGTTAGGCAGGTCGGTCGCCGTGCAGACGCGCCAGCTCGGCGTATCGGGAAACTCGACCGGCTGGGTCTCATGCCAGCGGGCGCGCATGAAACGGAAGTCTTCAAGATCGGCATCGCAATCGGCCGGGCTGACTGTCAGGCTGGCCGCGGCGTGCGGCACTTCGCCGGCCAAGGGCGTGGCGTAGTCGGCCAACGGGAACCACGTCACACCGCCCTCGCCACGGAAAGCGTTCTGGAACCGTCCAAAGTCGATCAGGTCGGTGTCAAAGTCAGCATCGAAGTCGCCAAATCGTGTGATCGCGATGTGGATCACTTCGGGGTCATCGAAGTTGACGTTCGCGTACAGCCGGACGTGGTCCGGCCCGGCCTGAGCCGGCGCATGTCCGATGATGCGCTCATGGCACACGTACACCGCCTCGGGCGGATAGTAAGCCGGCTGGTCGGCCGGATTCTGGTTTTCCACGTCATTGCGCAGGGTCAGCAAGTAGTCCTCAAAGAAGCCCGGTTGCAGGCTGATGTCGGCCCAATACTTGACGCAACGGTTGCGCAGCGGCTGGCACGGAACGCCGGACTCGGCCTCCGTAAAATCAAGATGAAGGACATTTGAAACGTCTGGAGTTATCGCTTCAATATCCAGTTCGCCGCGCGCGTCGAAGTCCACGAATGCCCCGTCGAAGGCCAGTCCTTCGGCGGCCACGGCTGTCTGGATGTCGACCCGGCCGAAGTCGACGCTGACGTGCAGCGTAAGTGTCGTGTCCGACTCATACTCACCGTCGGCCGGATCATCGAAATCCTCCGGCCGCAGCAGCGATCCGGCGCCCGTCAGCTCGATCAGCGCCGTCGGGGACTCGGGAAACAGCCCGGTTGGCATGTCGATTACCTGGTTGGGCGTATCGAGCGAGTAGACGAGCTGGCTCGAACTCGGCAGCGTGATACGCGGGGCGATGCCCTCGGTGGCGTTAATGGTCACGAAACTCGTGCCGGCATCGAGCAGAATGCGGCCGTCGTTGGCAGTAGCCGGGTCGTCATAGAGCTCCAGCGAGGTCGTCCACAGCTCAAACCGTGGCTCGGACGTACCCAGCGAAGAGAATTGCCAATCGCCGACGTTCCTTATGATTGGTGCAAAGACAGACAGGCGCGGGAACGTGAAATCGCCGCCACTGTAGCCAAGCCGCCACGGGCTGTCGGTCATCGGGTTGGCGTTGGGATACGCGCAGTCGATGATGGCCGCCCGGATGGCGCCGCCGCCGGGGATCGACGTCATGCCCTCCAGCCGCGACGTCGCATCCACGCCGCCCGAGCCGAGGATGTTCGTCACGTACACGTCGAGCTGGTCCTGGAAGAACGGCGTGATCGCTTCGACCGGGTTGTCGTTGTCCAGGTCCAGGTCGAAGCCGTACAAGTTGGCGTTAGCGCTCCCCGTCGGTGGGAACAGGTCCAGCGGGTCGCCCACGCGGAGCCGGCTGCCGGCGTCGATGTTCACGATGTACGTGCCGGCGCCGTCGTGGAAGAAACTGTCGTTGGCGCCGATCGTGGTCAGTGTGTTTTCAGGAAACAGCTCATCTTTCGAGAGACGGAACGTGTATGACTGAACAGAAGGGGCCTGCGCATGAAATGACCCAATTCCGGGGTCGAGTGAACCGGCAACGTTTCGGTAGAAGATGCGCACCCCCTGGTTCGTGAACGTGATGTTCTGATTCGTGTCCAGCGTGGTAGAGCCCTGGCCAGGTAGCGCATCCGTACTCCAATTCACGGCACGGAACCACTGGGTGCGCTGGTCCGGTGTGTCGGTAACCGGCCCGGCATCCCAGGTTTGGCCGGGCGACGCTGCGACGGCAATGCCGAGCAGGGCACAGCCTGCGGCGACGAAGCGCACGACCTGGTGAATTCGGCTCATGATGATTCTCCTTCTTCTCTCTTTCGGCACCGTGCGCAAGTGACCAACGCAGCCACCGCGACGAGCGCCAGTGATGGTTCCGGCACAGTGAATCGGTATAGTCCTGTAGTACCGTCCGTGAAATCGACCGAGAGTGCAAAGATGCCCTGGTCGTTGATGCTCTGCCCGGATCCGTCGGTGCCGAACGGATCCAAGGCGGTGATGCTCTGCGAACCCGATTCGATCAGCTTTCCGTCGAATTCTTGGCCTGTGCGGAGGACCAGTTGCCAGTCGCTCTCGCTCGAGGTCCTGAACCACACGGCGTACCGGTCGGCGTCCGTTACCAGGGGTCCTTCAGCCGCCCCAAATAGCAGCAGGTCGCCGCTGTCATTCGGTACGAGCAAAGGCCGAAGGTAGGGAAACGTGGAAAACTGGATCGTGCTGCCCTCGGGAAACCCAGCGATCGTGTCGCCCTCGCGGAGCAGCAACTCAGGGTCGGTGTAGTCGCCCCACCAATAACCGTCATCATTCTCATCGTTGACGCCCGGCCCGGCGAAGCGCGCGCGGTAGAAGAAGTTGTGGCCGTCGGCAAGACCGTGGTCCACGAACTCGGTGTAGCTAGTGCCCTCGGGCAAGCTGTGGGCCTGAGAGCCGACCCGGGCGACTAACTGCAAGTCATCGCGCGGCCCGGCCCACAGGCCGAAGCCGTTGCTGTTGTCAATGCCCGGGCCATTGAGCACGCCGAAAAAGCCCACGTCACCGTCGGCGTTCTGAGTGGGCCGGCTGCTGAAGTTGATGAAGTTGACGCCCGGTTCCACGCCGGGCGCTGGATCGCCTTCACGGGCGACTATTTGCAGGTCGGCCGGGCCGCCGACGAACATGGCGTAATGGTTGGCCGGGTCGATCCCGGGCCCCTCCATGAAGGCCGAGAAGCCGGTCCAGCCGAGGTCGTTGTAGGAGAGGCTCGTTGTTCCGACGAATGACGCGCCGGAAATCCCAGGGACTGGCCCCGGAAAAGCGGCCGTCACCTGAAGCGCCTGCGGCGGACCGGAGACGATCGTCCAAACGGACGGCGTTCCCGGTGGATCGAACACTGATTGGCCAAAGGCGACCTGGCCGTTGCCGTTGGCTCGCAGGAACGATTCCACATTGCTGACGTTGCCGACCACGCCGGGCACGCCAGCGGCAGCCGGCAGACCGGTCCCAGCGACAAGTTGGACATCGCCCACGGTTCCGGCGTAGATTGCCGAGCCCGCCGAGGTCGGGTTACCGACCATGCCCAGGTTGGTGCGCGTGACGATTGTGCCGTTCTCGGCCAGCACGTAGCTCCAGCCACCTAGTTGCAAACCAAATTGTTCGAACCCTGGCGCATCCTGGCCAAGGACTTGAACCGGAGTCAGGCCTTGCGGTCCGCCGTAGAGCAAACCCTGCTGCATGCCGCTGGGACCCGACCAGTGACCCCAGAACAGGACGTTGCCGGCGTTATCGATCTGGGCAGGTGTGGATTGAATGTTCGTGGCCGTCGCGCCCGGAATCCCCACCAGATTGGCCGGCTCGCCGGTGCGCCAAATTTTTTCGTACGTGAACGTCTGGGCGGCCGCGGGCGCGCCTAGTGTGAGCAGGGCCACAGCGAGCGCAGTCGAACTCGTCAGTTGCATGATTCTCTCCCATGTTCCTTACGCCGAGGCGGCGCCAGGTGCATCAAGCGGCCGCAGTGCTCCGGCGGCGGGGCGCTGCGGAAGCAGCAGGTCGTGGTCCAGGTGAAGTATGGGCACTGCTCACACACAAGCTTGCACACCCGCGGCGCATACGTTCGCGCCGGCGGCGGACACTCCATCTTACCATGCGGATATGGCCCCAGCTTAACGCAGTGCGTGTTTAACACGCCGGCCAGTTCTGGGCCGGCGACGGCGTCTGGAAACGGGGCGACGAAGCCCAGCGAGCGGGCGACGCGCTGGAAGACCTGGTCGTGCGACGGACGCCGCGTGGTCAGGTGGACCAATTCGTGCAGGAGCAGTGCGGCCACGTGCGGCGGGTCATCGACCTCGGGTGAGATCGCGATCTCGGCCGTGCCGTCGCTGGAGTGCTCGGGCAGCAACGATTCCGACAGCCGTCGGCGCATCGGGCGTGGTGCGGTTGTGCGGCCGGGGACGGCCGCGCTCCGTGCTCGTGCGACCATTCCATCAGTCCGGGACGCATCCACTCGGCGTACCGAATCTCGTACGCCATCTGGCCCGAAATCATCGCGGTCCCAGGCCGCTTCTACAGCGTCACGCGAAGTCTCTGCCGCGGGGGGGGGGGGGCGTAGGTGCGGCCGGGGACGGCCGCGCTCCACGCTCGCCTACGTGGTACGTCCAACTGCACGCGACGCGGATCCGCTGCGGCAACGCGCGCAGGACGCGTCCAAAGTGCGAGCGCAGCAGGGCCAGGCAGGCCGTGAGCCATTCCTCGCGATGCCGTGCCTGCAACACGCGTTCAGGGATCATGACTCGGCCCTGACGAGCGCCCCAAAACAAGTGATAATCCAAGCGTCGCAGCGCGCAGCACGGACCGGTGCGCACAAACGACTCACGTTTGCGGGCAGGCTCAGGTCGGACGGCGCGGGGATGAGCGCTGGCAATGCCGCGCGGCGTACGAATGACTACGGTTCCAGATCAATAACGCGCAAGACCCGGCCTGAAATCCTCCGCATCTCCATAATAGCGGACGCTACGGGCCAGTCAAGGCCGGCCTCGCGCGATCGCTCGATCGCTCGATCCGCGTGGACGCACGCGCCCGAATCATGATCGTTGCCTCCGCGCCGCAGACCCCTGCGTTTCGCCCACTGCGCCGGCCGCATAGAATGCCGCCGTCGTGCCGACTGCATTTGACACGCGCCGTTATCTGACCAACTTTGATTCCGGCCGGACGGGCCACCTGCTGACCGACGTGCTGGTTGTAGGCAGTGGTGTGGCCGGGGGCCGGGCGGCCATCGAGGCGGCCCGGTTTGCCGACGTCATCCTGATCTCGAAGGCGGCGCTCGATGAGTCGGTCACGCGCTACGCACAGGGCGGGATTGCGTCGGCCATGTCGGAGGACGACTCGGCGCAACGGCACCTGGACGACACGCTGCGCGTGGGCGCCGGCTTGAATCGGCGGGCGGCCGTCGATCGGGTGTGGCCCCGGCCACTGCATGACACGCCGCGAAAGAGACGCAAGGGTACCGTGGTCGTGTCCACTTCCGCCGGGTTGACGGAAGTCAAGGTGGACGCGGCCGTCATGCGTCTCGACCCGGAGGCAGGTCAACGGTGTAACGGCTCGATGTCCTACGGCGGCTTCGAGCTCGACGTGCCGCGCATCATGGCCGGCACGCATCCCGCGCAGCTCGGCGAATCGCAATGCCCCGAAGCGATCGTCACGCCGGAGCGCCTCGCCGCGTGGCGGGCCATCAACGCCGCCCTGGATCGGGCAATCGCATCAACACCCCGGCCGCGCCGGAGCGGGCAGGCGAGATGACAATAGCCTGGCGCGCGGATGACTGAGTACCTGATTCCAGTGGCGCGCCGCCGAGGCGCCCTGCGCCTACGGAACGCGACGTTCGGGCAGCAGCCGCACCAGGGATTGTCCCGGCGTCAAACCGCGGGTGCCGTTCTTCAGGGCCGTCTCGACACTCCACCAGGTCTCCCCGCCCGTCCCGCGGATCTCGCCGGAGTGGTGCCGCGGCCACCGGCCGGTGCGACGGCGATGCGACCGAGCCCACGTCATGATCTGCGCCAGGCTCAAGGCTCCCGGATCCTTCTCGTTGCGTACGCCGCAACGCGTTTGGAGCAGCCGCGCCAGGGAGGCGCCCGGCGGCAGACCGCGCACTCCCTTGAACAGCGCGCTGTCCACCCCGGCCCAGGTCTCGCCGCCCGTACCCACGATTTCGCCGGACTTCGCCCGCGGCCACTCGCCGGTGCGTCGGTGGTGCCGGCGGGCCCAAGTCAAGATTTCGGCCATCCTCAGCGGAGGCAGACGCTTGACGTTGCGGGCCCCCCGTCTGGCGCTGAGAAGTTGCGTCAGACTCGTCCGGCCGGGCAATCCGCGCGCCCCCTGGTGCAGCGCTGCGTGGACGTTCCGCCACGTTTCACCCGGCGCATCCTGAACGGCCCCGGAACCGGGCCGCGGCCACTGTCCGGTCCGCGCCAAGTGTCGATCGGCCCACTCGAGGATCTCTGCCTCGGTCAATCTTGGCAGGTTCATGCGGTGCCGAACGCCGCGCCGAGCCACCAGCAGCCGCGCCAGCGAAGTCGGCGCGTCGCCGTCGCGCAGGCCGCGCTGCCGCTGGTGTAGCGCGTGGCTGACCAGGGCCCATGTTTCGCCGGGCGCCTCGGCAATCGGGCCGCTCTGGTTGGTGGGCCAAACGCCGGTCCGATCATGATGGGCGTCAGCCCAGGCCAGTATCTGCTCCACCGTCAGCCGCGGAGGAAGCTTTCGGTGACGCGCGCCCACTCGCTCGACAAGTAACTTCGCCAGCGATGAGCCACGCGGCAGTCCGCGCTGGCCCTTCTCCAGAGCGCCGTTGACTTTCGACCAGGTCTCCGACGGCGCCTCGGGTATGACGCCGCTGTTGATCTGCGGCCAGTGCCCCGTGCGGCGGCGATGGGCCCGCGCCCAACTGAGGATGCGCGGTATCGTCAGGGGCGGCGGGTCGTTGACAATCGGCACCCCGCGGTGCTGCTGCAGCAGCCGTGCCAGCGAGGAGCCGCGTCGCAGACCGCGAAGCCCGGCGTGCAGGGCCACGGCCACGCCAGTCCAGGTCTCGCCCGGCGCCGCGGCAATCGGCCCGGACTTTGACTTGGGCCACGCGTTCGTTCGGCGGTGATGATCATCGGCCCAGGCCAGGATCTGACGCTCGCTCAGCGGGGGAACGGCGGCCGGGTTCCGCACACCGCGGTACGCGGCCAGGAGCTGGGCCAGCGAGCGCGCTTCCGAATCGCTCATCCGCGATTTCTCACGCGCAAGCTGCTCGGCCAGACCCCGGCGCGCCGTCCATAGCGCCGCCTCGATGCCAGCCCAGCTTTCCCCTGCCGACTGCGGAATCGGACCGGAGCGCGGCGTGGGCCAGCGGCCCGTGCGTCGGCGATGCTCATCGGCCCAGGCCAGGATTTGCCGAAGGCTCAGGCGCGGCAGTCGCAGCCGATTGCGCACGCCGCGGTGCTGCGTCAGGAGCTGCGCCAAGCTGGAACCACCAGGCAGTCCGCGGCTTCCCACCGTCAAGTCGCGACCGATGGCTGCCCACGTTTCGCCGGGCGCGTCCAGCACCGGCCCCGCTTGGACATTCGGCCATCGTCCGGTGCGCTGGTGGTGTGCATCCGCCCACGTCAGGATCCTGGATAGGCTGAGCCGCGGCAGGTCCGCGATGTTGCGACATCCGCGGCGCTGGGCCAGTAGCCGAGCCAGGGAGGAGCCGCGCTTCAACCCGCGGCGACCGGCGCGCAGCGCCTCGTCGACTCGCAGCCACGTTTCCCCGGGAGCGCCGCGGACGGGTCCCGAGTCGAGCCGCGGCCATCGGCCGGTGCGCTTGAAGTATTCGTCCGCCCACCGAAGGATGAGCTGCTCATTGAAGCCCATCCGACTGTGGAGATTTCGCACGCCGCGGCGCTCCGCCAGGAACCGGGCTAAGCTGTATCCGGCTGGAAGGCCGCGCAATCCCACAGTCATGGCGGTGTGGATGCCGTTCCAGGTCTCCCAATGGGCGTCGACCACAGGACCCGAGGCTTGCCCCGGCCATCGGCCCGTGCGGCGGTGGTGTGCATCCGCCCAGGCCAGAATCTGCTCATACCGTAGCGCGGGTTTCGCGAGGGCACGCGGTTTTCGTCGGCGACGCGGCATTCCGCCAGTGTGCTGCTGATAACCCGCCAACGTCAAGCACGATCGCGGTGGCTGTCGCGGGCCGACATCGACGTCGGCGACCTCTTGCGCCGCCGACGCGGTTGCGGGTTGTGAACGTACGGATCGGCACGCCGGGCGAGAAAACGAGCCAACGAGCAGCCTGGTTCCAGGCCACGGTAACCATGGCGCAGCGACGCGTCGATGGCGTACCAGTGCTCGCCGGGCACCTCGGGGACTTTGCCGGATGTGTACGTCGGCCAGGTTCCCGTGCGGGCGCGATGGGCCCGTGCCCAGGTGAGGATGTGCGACTCGCTCAGCGGCGGCGGACGCTTGAAATTGCGAACGCCGCAATGCTCCCACAGCAATCGTCGAAGCGACGATCCGGCCGGCAGGCCGCGGTTTCCGGACTTTAGCGCGGCATCGACCCTGCTCCAGGTTTCGCCGCGCGTGCCCGGTATCACACCGGACGAATGCTGCGGCCAGCAGCCGGTACGACGGTGATGTTCGCCAGCCCAGTCGAGGACCTGCACGACGGTCAGTGGCCCGGGGCGCGTCGGATGGCGCGCCTGGCGCCGCTCAACGATCAGGCGCATCAGGCTTGTGCCTCGGGGCAGCCCGCGGAGGCCACGCAGCAAGGCGGCGTTGAGGTTTGGCCACGTCTCGCCGGGCGCTTCGGGCACCAGTCCCGACGACGGCGTGGGCCAGGCCCCGCTGCGCGCGTGGTGTTGATCCGCCCATTGTAGTATCTGCCGCTGGTTCAGCCTCGGCCGGTTGCGCCGGTTCGGTACGCCGCGCCGCGACTCCAGCAACCGCGCCAGCGATGATCCGCCGGGCAGCCCGCGGCGGCCGCGCTGTAAGGCAATCTGGACCCCGGTCCACGTCTCGCCCTGCGCGCCGCGGATCGCGCCGGACAAATGCCCAGGCCACTCTCCCGTGCGGGCCCGGTGCTCGTCGGCCCAGGTGAGGATCTGGCGTTCCCTGAGTTTTGGCGGGCGTCTGACTTGTCGCACCGCGCGACGTTCGGACAGAAGCGCCGCCAGTGAAGAGCCGCCGCTCAGGCCGCGTCGCCCGCGGTTAAGCGCGATCTGAATGCCCATCCATGTCTCGCCGCTGGAACCCGAAACCGGACCAGACTGGCCGGTCGGCCACTGGCCGGTCGTGCGGTAGTGTGCGTCGGCCCACTTGAGAACTTGTCGGATGCTCAAGTGCGGCAGTCCCATGTGATTACGGACGCCGCGATGCTCGGCCAGAAGCCGGGCGATGGACGAGCCGCCGCGCAACCCGCGGCAACCCACGTTCAGCGCCCGCTCGATCGCACTCCACTTCTCGCCATCAGTGCCGACTACCGGACCGGACGTGAGCTTGGGCCAGCGCCCGGTGCGGCGGCGATGCTCGTCGGCCCACGCCAGAATCTGGCTGTGTCGCAGCGTCGATTGGGCACCACGCGTGAGGCGGACCGTTCGACTTGGCATGCAGATCCATTGAGCCGTGACGTGGCCGAGCCGTCAAGAGAGCTCCCAGCCGCAAAGCCAGCACGCGCACAGGCTGAGCTGCGTCGGCAGCCCCGCACGGCGTCGTCGGGCTCGCGCGGGTGAGCTTGTCGCTCTCGAGCGCACTCGTACAGCAATTCGCAGCGTTCGACGGCTCGAGCGCCTCCGCCTCAGCGGCGGGCGTAGAGCACGAGCGTGGCCAGGACGTACATGCCGGCGATGCCGATGGCGTCCCAGGCCAGAAAGAGCGGCTTGCGCGTCGCCCGATAGGCCAAGCCGACCACCGCCACCGCGGTCATGCTCATCGCCGCCAGCACGGAAATGAGGTGGTTGCCCGACACGTACGCCAGAAGCGGCCCCTTGGTGTAGAGGGCGTCGTCCACGGCCAGAATGGCAATGTTGAACAGGTTGCTGCCAAAAATGTTGCCGTAGACCATGTCGACCGCGCCCAGCCGCATGGCGGCGATCGAGACGGCCACCTCGGGCAGCGACGTGGAGAGGGCCACGAACAGGCTGCCCACGAACGTGCGGCCCAGGCCGGTCATTTCGGCGATGCGGTCGGCCAGGTGCGGCATGTACGCGGCTGCGGCGACGATCACAACGGCGTTCGCCGCGAAGAGCACGATGGCGCGGCGTGCGGTCACGTTGGCGTAGAGGATGGGCGACTCTTCCTGCGGCACTTCGGCCAGGCGGCGCTTCTCGAACCGGTAGACCAGGTTCATCGACATCAGGTAGACGATGACGAAGACGAGGCTCGAGGCGCCGAACCAGCCGAGCGCGGGCATCTCGTGGCCGACGACCAGGCTGATTCCGACCAGGCCGAGCAGGAGCGCGCCGAGCGCAGCGCTGGCCACGTGGCCCGAGTGCGCGCGAGCGGAGATCGGCGTCGAGCGGTTGGCGACGTCCAGGACGGCCAGGATCAGGACGTTGAACATGCAGCTTCCGAGCACGTCGCCGGCGGCGATGTCGGGCAGGTCGAAGTAGGCCACCGAGCTGATGCCGGTGACCAGCTCGGCCAGCGAGGTGGCCGAAGCCAGCAACACCAGGCCGATGAACGTGCGGCCGAGGCCGGTCTTCTCGGCGATCACGTCGCCGTAGCGCGACAGATTCGTGCCGGTCACGAGAATGACGATCACGCAACCGATGAACTGCAGCCAGATCGACATCCGGAGCTCCTCCTCGTTTCAAGACAGCCCGCCCCACACCTGCCGGCCGCTGCTGCCAGCATCCGCGGGTGCGAGATTCCCGCTCGTCCGGAACGCGGCTGTTTCGTGTCCCGCACCTCGCACCTCTCCCGCCGTCATTCCCATCCTGTCCCCTTCGCCGTTTCACGCGCTCTTCGCGCGAAGGGATTCTCGCTCAAGCCCGATTGGCGTTCCAGCCGGTCACCTGTCCCATGTCCACATCTCGCCGCCCCAAAAAAGGACTTCGCCTGCGAAGATATCACAATATGCCGATATTGCCGGAGCGCCTCGCCGGCTTGTATCGCGGCTCGCCCGGAAGCGCCGCTCTTCCGTTGCGGATTGCTCGCGGGCCGGGGTCGATTACACTCCCAGACGCGCAAGGGCAAGCAGCACGGGCGTTGCGGATTGCTCGCGGGCCGGGGTCGATTACACTCGCGCCAAGCGCGCCCCTCGTGCTCTGCGGGTTGCGGATTGCTCGCGGGCCGGGGTCGATTACACTATAGGTGGTGGGACGATTGCGGGGACTATGTTGCGGATTGCTCGCGGGCCGGGGTCGATTACACTTCGCTGTACGCTGATCGCGCGAACGCCAATGTTGCGGATTGCTCGCGGGCCGGGGTCGATTACACTGTGCATGGTACATTCCACCCATCGGAAGGGGTTGCGGATTGCTCGCGGGCCGGGGTCGATTACACTTCCGCGTTGCGCGGGGAGCGGGCGCAAGAAGTTGCGGATTGCTCGCGGGCCGGGGTCGATTACACTCAAATCGCGATAACCGACGTGCATACGGTTGTTGCGGATTGCTCGCGGGCCGGGGTCGATTACACTGCACGGTCCGTCGGCCGTTGGGTTGGTTGCGTTGCGGATTGCTCGCGGGCCGGGGTCGATTACACTCCTGTCCGATTACGGGTCACGGAGACACACGTTGCGGATTGCTCGCGGGCCGGGGTCGATTACACTGCGACGCGTTTCTTGCATGCACCTCGAGCTGTTGCGGATTGCTCGCGGGCCGGGGTCGATTACACTGAAACCCCTCGACTGGCCATCGCCGAGACCGTTGCGGATTGCTCGCGGGCCGGGGTCGATTACACTGCAGCAGATAGGCGATGAATGCAATATCCCGTTGCGGATTGCTCGCGGGCCGGGGTCGATTACACTTGCTGACCTGCTGGCTGCACGCTGGGCCTAGTTGCGGATTGCTCGCGGGCCGGGGTCGATTACACTCATCCCCGCGCTGTCTCGTACTGATATTCGTTGCGGATTGCTCGCGGGCCGGGGTCGATTACACTTGGTCGCTGAAACTGTCCGACACCGCGAAGGTTGCGGATTGCTCGCGGGCCGGGGTCGATTACACTCGGCCCCGGTGTATGGGCTGATCACGCTGCGTTGCGGATTGCTCGCGGGCCGGGGTCGATTACACTAATCTTTGAAAAACTCGGGAATGTGCTTGAGTTGCGGATTGCTCGCGGGCCGGGGTCGATTACACTCCTCTCGTCAGCCGCCAGATGGCTCGCCTGGTTGCGGATTGCTCGCGGGCCGGGGTCGATTACACTAGTTTAGAGCGAACACACACACAATGCATGGTTGCGGATTGCTCGCGGGCCGGGGTCGATTACACTATCAGACCGCAATGGTGGTAACGGCACATCGTTGCGGATTGCTCGCGGGCCGGGGTCGATTACGCTCCCGCTCGACCCATACTGGGCTACCCATTCGTTGCGGATTGCTCGCGGGCCGGGGTCGATTACACTATCGCTCGACGCGGCCAACGGCACGTACTCGTTGCGGATTGCTCGCGGGCCGGGGTCGATTACACTCGCGCTTGGTGCGCGTGATAACGTATCGTGGTTGCGGATTGCTCGCGGGCCGGGGTCGATTACACTGTAATTACATGCATTGTGTGCCGAGAACAGTTGCGGATTGCTCGCGGGCCGGGGTCGATTACACTCTTCCCCGACTGACCGACGTGCACACGGTTGTTGCGGATTGCTCGCGGGCCGGGGTCGATTACACTGGCGACCCGAACCGCTCGATCCGTACTGGGGTTGCGGATTGCTCGCGGGCCGGGGTCGATTACACTGGCGATCTGAACCTCTCGACCCATACTGGGGTTGCGGATTGCTCGCGGGCCGGGGTCGATTACACTGCCTGAGCTGTAAGTCGAGCTGCCGCAAGGAGTTGCGACGAAAGGAGGTCAGAAAAGTTCGAGCTGTTTAGGGCCCGGTTCGGGCGGTCTTCGCCGTTTTCCCCAGAAAACGCGCATGCGCTCGAACTGCTTGTCGGTAATCGTGAGCAGGCGAACCTCTCCGTCATCGGGCAGAACGTGCTCGACACGGCGGATGTGGACGTCCGTGTTCTCCTCGCTGGCACAGTGCCGGGCATACACCGAGAATTGTAGCATCGAGAATCCGTCCTTCAGCAGGTTCTTTCGAAATTGCGCGTAGGCCCGGCGGGCGGCCTTCGTGTCCACCGGCAAGTCGAACATCGCCACCAGCCACATGCAGCGGTACCCGCTCACCAACATCACGCCGGCTCCGCCTCGTCAGCGCCTGGTGTCCCAGGCTCATTCATCGCGACGGCCGCCGGAACATCCAGGCGCTGCGCCGTACCCTCGAAACACTTGACCAGCGACGCGACGTAGCGCTGTAGCGACACGAGCAGTGGGCCTCTTTGGCCAGCGCTCTGCGCGGGGGCTGCGAGCAGTTCCAGCAGGCCGCGCTTGGTCGACGGCGCCAGTTCGGTCTGACCCATGCGGGCCAAGTCTCGCACCCGCGCATCGACCATCGGCCGCAGCGGTTCGACCAGATCGTCCGCCAGACAAAACGCGTTGGAGCGGTTCGCGTGATGAATCCCCAGCGCTGGGAGCAGCCCGGCGCCAACGATCGCCCGCGCGAGTGCGGCCCGCATGACCGCGTAGCCGTAGTTCAGCAGTGCGTTGACGCCGTCGCCGTCGGCGTCGCGGCGAAACGCCGGGTCGTCGAACAGCGCCGGCCAATAGAAGCGGGCCGCCTGGCCCTCGACGTTTTCTGGATCGCCCGAGCGCACCTGCCGGATGAGCGCGACCAGTCGGGCGCGGGCCGTCGATCCTTCCGCGAGGTTACATGCCTGACCCGCGATCTTCGCCCGGACGATCTGCTGCCAAAGCTGCTTGCGCAGGGGACGCTTGACCGCGAGCTGATCGTGAATGCGCCACACCACCTGCGAGTGTTCGCCCAGGGGCAGGAGCAGCCCGACCGGCAGGTGCTTCCGGCCGCACAGCACCACCGCCGCGTCATGCTCCAGCAATGTCGCCAACGCCGCGTGCGTGTACGTCGTGCCGCACTCGTCGACCAGCAGCAGACCGATATCTTCGCACGGAATCGAAGCCAGCGGCGTGTGCGCCTCGTCGCGGCCGACGAGCTGCAACTGCGCGTGCTTGACGGTGACGTGGACCGGCTGTTGCGAAATCTCGATGGTGCGCTTGATCACGGCCGATACGCCCCGCAATCGGGCTATCGGCCCACCGTCGGCCGTGATTGAACTTCCTAGCTAGTCCCGCACAAGTACGCTGATTCCACCGAGCGGTCCCACGCGCACTTTCTCGGGCGGAGCTTGGGGCCGGGGGCCGCAGGCCTTAAGGTCCGCCGGAGCGACCGCCCACCGATCCTGCTCAGCCGCCTTTCGCGCGTCCCAGTGCGCGGCGAAATGGATTCGGCAGGAGTTGCCGGCCTTGTCCAGCTTGCACACGACGTAGTAGTCGGCAGGTCCATCGGGCCGATCCTTTCGCCGCGCAAACATCATCTCGCCTTCCGATAGCGACATCACGAAGTCCCCTGCGGCATTGCTGGCACGGTCCACCGCCGGCTGTGCCGGACGCTTCGAGCCGTCGGGGTTGGCCGCAGGGCGAACGCGCTGGGCTGCCTCAAATGTCGACACGATCCGCCCTGACCAGCGGCCGCGTGAATCCTCGCGGATTTCGACGTGGTGATTGTTGCCGCCGATGTAGACGCGTTTCGTCCGCGGATGGGGCTTCGATGGGTCGTCGGGGTCCATGTGTGGCAGCAGCCTGCCAGCCGCGGGGTCCCATTGTTTGCGCGGGACGATGACGGGGTCGGTGTTCGTCCGCAGGAGCACGACGCTCTTGATCGGCACGCCGCTGGCCATTGTGACCTTGGCCTCGGTGGCAAGCTGCTTGATTTGCGCGGCGGTGAAGTCGTCGGGGTTGAGTCCGTTGCCGCGGAGGCACTTGCGGATGCGATCTCGCAGCGCGCGATCGCGCACGATTCCGCTCTTAGCCGGCGGCGGATCAGGCATCGCGGCGAGTTCCCGACGGATCGCGCGTTTTTGGGCGTCGGAGAACGCCGCCTCCTCGAGCTTGGAGCTCAATTCGTCCCAACGCTCGGGCACGCGGAGGTGATTCGGCGTGAGATAATTGCGCGAGTTCGCGTAGATCGCGACCTTATTGGTATATAGCGTATCCAGCCGTTCTCGTCGGTGCGCAGGCAGAGGGCCAATGATCGGCCCATAGTGCTCTGCTTCGTGGAAGGCACCCGCAAGCCGGCGCTTGACTGGCCGATTGCTCACCACGAGCCTGCGAACCGCCGCCAACACGTCTTCGTGGAAGGCTTCAAGCGTCGGCCAGGCGCTCGGCTGTTCGATCGCGCGACGTCGCGGCCAATGGCCGGTCCGCTCTCGGTACTCGCGGTCCTCGCGCGCGTGCCTCGCAACCTCGTTTAACAGCTCCGGACCGACGAGTGCGATGGCCAGCGCGTCGATCGCGTGGTGACGGTGGTCGGACCGGTCTTTGGCGTCCTTACGCGCTCGACGGAACGCCTGTTCGATGTGCGGATCGGTCCGGACCGCCTCCGCCGATGGCGCCGCCTCGAGCCCCGACTCGCGATCGATCGTACTCTCGTGCAGGCCCCAGTCGGCCCGCAAGCGTGCGGTGAACTCGCCCTTCGTCGTAAAGATTCGCCGCAGTCCGCCACGTTCCGGAAGCCCGTCGCCGTCGTACAGTGCGTCGGCGATGTACGCGGCGACCTGTCGCGCGGCATAAGCTGTGTCCGTCAACTGCGAGTTTCGGAACTCAGCTTCGTCGGGCGTTGGCTCCTGCAGGCGCTTCCACTTCGACCGATTCCCTTTGATCGGGGCGTTTTCGAGCCGCTGGAGCATGGCCTTGACGCCCTCCGGTCCCAACCAGTCGAGCGGTGTCCGCATGCCCTTCCCACGGTTTGCCTCCCGGAAGCACAGCACGAGGTTGTTGAACGCCATCGTCTTGCCGGTCAGTCCCTCGGGAACGATGTGCTCCCGCTCGACGTCGGCGCCTTCCGCGGCCATCTTCTCCGTGATTGTGCGGCTGGCGTTTGGCCCCTGGAGTGAGAACGGACAGACCCCGGCCTGCTCCTTGCACAGCCGAACGCGCAGAACGGCGCGGTCCCAGTTGGACTCAGGGATGCCCCAAGCGCGCAGGTTCTCCTCGATCAGCTTGCGCTCTTTCTCTCGCTCGCGATTCGCCGCCAGTTGCGCATTGCGGCGCTTCGCCGTGTCCTTGACGCCCCTGGCAAACTCGATCACGATTCGGTCGGGCCTGGTCCGGAACTTTCGCATCCACGCGACCAGGTGGCGACGCACTTCGTGAATGGCCTTGCGAACGACCGGATTGGAGACCATCGGGGCCGGCGGCGGCACGGGCAACGGATTCCCATCCGAATCGTGAATGATCGCCGCGTGCTCATCTCGCAGTTGATGTTTCGGCTGGCGCATGTAGTAGCGGTCTGCGGCCGTAAGCCCGAGCGCGGCCGTTTCGTACCGGCGAGCCGCGAGCTCTACCCAGGACTCACCGGTTTCCTCGAATTGAGCTCTGAGCAACTTGGCGTATGCCTTCCGAGCCTCTTGCTGCGTCGACCAGCGGCCGTTTTCCTCGTCGAATTGCTCCATGTACGGTATGAGGTTGCGGACCGCTCGGCGCGAGAGATTGAGCCGCTTCTCCAGCCTGGGTCGCTGCTTCCACGCCGACACCAGCCGCTCCGCCGCGGCATCGTCCAATGCCCACCAACGTTTCGCGCCTGCCAGCAACCGCTCAGCATCGCCCGGTTCGGATGGGTCGAACTTCAGGATCGCCCGGTTCACGGCTTCTCGCGTCGCCTCGGTCATCGAGTTCCACGTGTCTTCGCCGAAAGCACCGTGCACCACTTCACGGTGAAACCAGTCCGTATTGAGTTCGCGCTCTTCGTCAGCCTCGATGTTCAACTGGACCGCGTCCGCCCGCCTCCGGCGCCGCGAAAGGCCGAGCTTCTCGCGGATATCGCCCACGCTGACAGACGTCTTCGGTACGAGCGCCCCCTTGTACCTCCGCTCGCCGAGCGGTCCGCGTACGAGCTGCAGGACATTGCTTCGTTGATCCGCCGTGAGGGCGCGGGCGCCGATTCCAGGCGTCACGATCCGAATGTTGTTCACGATCTCCAGCACGCGAAAGTAGCTGGCGTGTCGGTCGGCGATCGGCGCGCATCGCTCCGCCGGCTCCAGCACGCAACGACCGAGTCTGCCGGTATCCCAGTAGGTGCCGCGTTGTCCGAACAGCCATCCTTGGTGCCGCCACGTGTCAGACTTCCTCGGATCGTCGAGTTCCCTGACCAGCTCATCAGCGAGAAGCTTGGAGAGGGGCGAATCGTGAAACGATCGCTGGGCCGCGACAAGCTTGTGGAACTCACGCCGAATCGATTCTCGACCCGCAAAAAGTTGTTGAGTTTCGGCCATCCGGTATTGCCTGTTCCGAACCGGCTCGTGCCAAGCCGTGCCGTTGTGTTCTCGACGTCGTTCGTGAATCAGCTCCGCCATAAGCTGGCCGACCGTCTCAGCCCTGCGCTCGCGCATGAGTGCTTCGAGCCGGTCCATCCCCTCCTTGACCTTGCCTTCGTCGGCGTTCTCGGGGTCAGAGATAACACCAACCGCTCCGCGTCGTTGCGCGAGGTGCACCAGCAGCCGACCAAAATCGTGCGGTGTCAGAGGTTCGCTCAGCCCGCGTCGCCGCAATTGCCACGGATCCCTCCCGTAGAGCTCGCCAAGCGCGCCGGGATCCCGGGGAAGTAGCCCACGCTCCATCAGCGCAATCGTCAGCAGCCGTTTTCGCCGGGCACGACGCTCAATCGTGCGCCGTTGCGAGCGGGTCTGACGGCGGGCCTGGTTCTTCGGCGCGCCGCGCTTGTCCTCCGTCTCGTCCACGCCCGCCGGAAACACGCTCACCGCTAGGTGAGCTTCTCGCTTTGAAAGGTCAACCCATGAACTACCGACCGAGTTGCTGCCAATATCCAGTCCGAGCGTAATCATTGAAAGCCCCTTCAATGCCGGTCCGGGCAACACCGTGCCACGAGACTACCCAGTTCCTTCTTGGTTACGCTTCACAGGCTATCATGTGGTAGATAATGCGTCAACCATCGTATGCGCCAAGTTCTTGACGCGTCGTGATCGAATGGCTATGCTCCGCGCGGGATACGGCGGATGGCGCATAGTCGCGGATTGCTCGGGGGCCGGAGTCGATTACACGCTCGGACCCGGTCGTCCCTTTGTGTGGAGTGTCGCAGCGACCACCCGAGACGGCGCGCCGTCGGGGTGAAGGGAGACGGGCCAGCGTTGTTCTTGGCCGTCGATGGTGATGATCAGTTCGCCCGTCGCGGGCGGAAGAAGGATCGGCTGGTCGAAGATCAGCACGTTGCCGCCGGCTTGGCCGACGGGAATCGTCCGGCCGTCAAGGAGCAGGTCGATCGAAACGTCGGCGGAGTGTCCGCGCGCGGAGTTGCGACGCAGAATGCCTGACTCTACGGGCGACACGGCGAAGCGACTCTCCACGTACGCTGCCAAGCGCGGCATCGTGCTGACGCACGCGCTGGGATACGGCATCGACGGTCAGGTATTCTCATCGGATCGGGCCACGGCCGTCAAGGGTTTGTGCGCGGCGAGCCGTTTCAACGTGAACTCGATTGCTATGAGCGGCTACGCGACCACAGCGTCCTCGACATTCGCGGACACCGCGTGCCGCGACTCCTGGCTTGGGATCATGAGCTCTGGGTGATCGAGATGACGACCGTCAAGCGGCCGTTCCTGCTCGACTTCGCAGGCGCGTGGCTCGACAACCCTCCGGACTTCGCGGATGAGGTTGTCGAACAGTGGCACGAGGAGAAGCTGCACCAGTTCGGCGAGCGCTGGCCGGACGTACAGGCGGTGCTTGCAATTCTGCAATCGCGCTACGGAATCTACCTGCTCGACATCCATCCGGGTAATCTCACGTTCGGCGGATGAAGTCTCATCGCGCGGCTTGGAATGGGCGCTTGCAATCGAGCAGGATCGCGAGTAGCCTAGTCGCAAGTGTAATCGACCCTGGCCCGCGGTTTTTCGCAACAAGACGAAAAATTCGCAGGCACCGCCTTCGGGCGACCGCCGCAGCTCGTGCAACCCACGACCTGCGGCTTTTTGCTGGTGCACGCTCCCCGTCGGGCGACTTCCCCTCGATCCACCAACCCTCTCGCGATCACCGCGGCTGTTATCCCAGTAGGTGACCGGCTCAAAACGCCGGTCCGGCTGAGACGCGCCGCCGCCACGTGCGCAGCCGCGGAGAATCATTCGTGCGCACACAAGAAGTGAATCAAACCGGGCCCGCCAGCAGCGCCGAATTTGCCAGATTCGCGCCGGATCCGTTCAAAAAGTCCGCATCGGCGACCGTTTCTGCGCGCCTCAACGCACCAAATACACGGTTTTCTTCGCCGTTTTCGCCGTCCTCGTCGCCTTCGCCTGCCGGCAGCGCGTCCGTAACCCGCGTTCTCGGCCCCAAAAACGCCGTCTCAGGATCCGGTTTCGCCGCTTCGGCCGTTTCAGCCGTTCCCGCCGCCCGCCAGACAGGCCGTCGCAGTCGCCGGTCCCGCAATCACATGCGCCCTTCGTCCCTCGATCCCTGCTCGGCGGCCTCACGGCTGAAACGGCACCGGCCGGGCCAGGTCGTCTTCACATTCGCACAGCATCTGGTCGGGCGTGTAGGCCGCGTCGCCGCGGATGACTACGACCTTGCCGGTGTCGATTTCGAGCTTGTGCAGCACGGCCCGGCGGCGGTTTTGCACGAGCGTGGCCACCTCGGGCGAGACGGTGATGGTCACCTTGTGTACGTCCTTACGGTCGATCGTGAGCTGGATGACGCGCATCACGTCCAGGGCCATCGACTCGGCCGTCTTGATCAGGCCGCTGCCCTTGCAGTGCGTGCAGTCCATGTAGAGCGCCCGCGTGATCGAGCGGCGCTGCCGCTGGCGGGTCATCTCGATCAGGCCGAACGCGCTGGTGCGCAGGATGCGGGCCCGCTCCTTGTGCTTCTTGAGCGCGTCGCGCAGGGCCTTTTCGACGGCCCGCTTGTGGCGGTCGTAGCGCATGTCGATGAAATCGCACACGATCACGCCACCCAGGTCGCGCAGGCGGAGCTGGCGGGCGATCTCCTCGGCCGCTTCGAGGTTGATCTTGTAGGCCGTCTCTTCGGCATCATCGAGCGCCCGGAACTTGCCGCTGTTGACATCGATGGCGACCAGCGCCTCGGTCGGGTCGATCACGATCGAGCCGCCCGACTGGAGCGGCACGCGGCGCGAGTTGATCCGCTCGATCTCGGCGTCGATCTTGAACTTGTGGAACAGCGGCTCGCGGCCCGAGTACGTCTCGACGATGTCGGGCATGCGCGGCATGGCGATGTGCAGGAACTCGCGCACCTTCTGGGCGGTCGGCTCGTCGTCCACGACGATCCGCTTGAATTCGTTCGTAAATACGTCGCGGATGGTGCGGATGATCAGGTCGGATTCCTGGTACAGCTCGGCCGGCGGCTTGCGCGAGCGGATGCGCTCGACCACCGTCTTCCACAGGCGATTGAGGTAGTGCAGGTCGCGCTGCAGCTCGCGCTTGGTCTGGTCGACGCCTGCCGTGCGGAGAATGAAACCCATGCCCTTGGGCAGGCTGAGCTGGCCGAGGATATCGCGCATCTTGCGGCGCTCGGCGTCGTCTTCGATCTTGCGCGACACGCCCAGGTGGCTCATGCCCGGCATCATGACCAGGAAGCGGCCGGGGATGGACAGGTACGTCGAGAGCGTCGGGCCTTTGGTGCCGATGCCTTCCTTAGTGACCTGCACGATGACGTGGTCGCCGCGGCGGAAGCATCTCTGGATCGGCGGCCGGTCGCGGCGCGGCACCTTCTTGCCGACCTCTTCGGCCTCACCGCGATGGTCGGGAAAGTACTGCGGCTGCACGTCGGAAATGTGCAGGAAGCCATTTTTGGCCTGGCCGAAGTCGACGAACACGGCCTGGATGCTCGGCTCGACGTTGGTGACGCGACCGGAGTAGATGTTGCCGACGTACTGCTCGGCGCTGTGTCGCTCGATGAACAGCTCTTCCAGCCGGCCGTCCTGAAGGATGGCAATGCGACACTCGTCGCCGTCGGCGTTGTTGATGATCATGTCGCGGTTGGCGTGACGAGCGGGCCGTTCGCCGGCCTCGAGGTCGGCATCCGTCTCTTCGGCCAGATCGGCTTCCGTTGGACCGCGCTCGATGAGCTCCGCGTCGGTATCGAGGTCCTCCAGAGGCCCCGGCTTGGCTGTTCGGGCAGCGGGCGCGGTCTGAGCGGCCGAACCGTCGGCGTCGGCCTTGCCCTTGCCGCGACGGCGGCGTCCGCCGCGACGGCCGCGCTTGCGTGCCGACGGCGGCGCCTCAGCCGGAGCGACCGGCGCCTCGGCGACCGCTACGGCGGTCTGGCTCGGCCCGGCCAAGTCCGCAACCGGCTCACCTTCCGCCTCGCCGTCATACAGCTCGATGCGCGGCAGCGGCGCCGCGGTTTCGTCGGGCTCATCACGCACGTCCGCCGTCGAGATCTCGCGCAGAAACTCAGGCACGGCGTGCGCCGGTGGCTCGAGCGTCTCCACGGCGACCACGTCTTCGGTCAGCGAGGCGCCGTCCGGCAAGACCTCGGCCGTTTCCTCGGCCAGCTTGCGCGGCTTGGCCGTCTTTCGACTGGCCGAGCGTCCGCCGCGCCGTCGGCGGCGTTTGGGCTTCTCGCCCGCTTCTTGTGTTTCAAGTTCGTTAGTCGTCGGTTCTACTGCCATTCAACCTCCGTGCGACAGATCAGCCGAATCTGGCCGGTCTGGATTCCTAGTGCGTTGCATATTTCTGTGGGTCTGGCCGAGCCGGCCGGCGTCACGCGCAATCGCATGTGCAGCCCGACGCTTGCCGGCAGGGTTTGTGGTTCAGAGTGCTCGCCGAGCGGCGCCTGTGCGAGAACTAACGTTTCGATGTACGGTCGCAAGTCGATGGTCTTGCCGGTGCGGTGCTTGGGGCTACGGCGTTCGATCGGCCATTCGGACGCCGCCATCAGTTGCTCGATTCTCTGCTCCACGGCCGGCGGATCGGCCGCGGCCGTCACGCGGTAGTCAACGCGAACGGGAACAGGCGACGTGGCGCCCGGGAGCGCCTGCCCGCCAGTCATCGTGATCCCGTCCGGCATCTGGGCCGACATCCGCCGCACCACTTCGTCCGAAGGCAGCGGTTCGTCGAGTCCCACGATGACTCGTTCGGCCAGCGACGCCACGCCCACGGACCGCGGCAACGGCAGCGAAATCTGCGGGTGCGGGTTGAAGCCCGCGCTGTGATGTACGGGCAAACCAGCACGGGCGGCCGCCCGCCCGAACAGGCGCAGCATGTCCGAATGCGCAAGAAAGCGGATGTCACCGGCCACGGTGAAATCCATCGCGTGTCGGTAAGTCACGGTGTTGCGGGACTCTCGTCGCGGCCGATGGCCGCTCCGCGTTCCTTTCGGTGAAGTTCGCCGGCAGCGAACGACGCGAGGTCGCCTCGCAAGCCGCGTTGACGGCGACCTGCGGAGTCGCCCGGCTGACGGGGGAGATTCGTTCTGAACGGAGTCGGACCCGCTGTCCGCACTCAAGCCGTTCGTATGGTTTTCTTGCACCTCGCCAGGACGCGTCTGCCTGCATCGCAGGCCAAGCAGCGGCTGCACGACTGGCCGCGCTCAGATCGGGTCCTCGGGGAGCAGTTTTCTCGTCTCTTCGCGCAGGAAGTTCGTCACCTGGCGATCGGTTTCTAGCATCAGTGCCCGCCGGGCGATTCGTTGCGCGTCTTGCACGTTCGCCAGGCGGACGAGTTTCTTCACTTCGGGCACATTGGCGGGCGCCATCGAGAACGTCCGCAGCCCCAGCCCCAGGAGCAGCAACGTATACATCGGCTGCCCGGCCATCTCGCCGCATAGGCTACAGTCAACCCCGGCCCGGGCACAAGTCCGGATCACCTGCCGGATGCACCGCAGCAGCGCCGGGTGCGAGGTGCTGTACAGGCGCGACACCCGCTCATTGCCCCGATCGACCGCCAGCATGTATTGCACCAGGTCATTCGTACCAATGCTCATGAAAGCCACTTCGCGTGAGAATTCCCGGCATTGGCCAACGGCGGCGGGTGTCTCGACCATAATTCCGACTTGAATATCTCGCCCGAATTGGACACCCTCCTCTTCAAGATCCTCCATGACATCGTGCAGGATCATTTTCGCCTGGCGAAACTCCATCAGGCTCACGATCAGAGGGAACATCAGCCGCACGTTGCCCAAAGTGGCTGCCCGGAGGATGGCGCGGAGTTGCGTCTTGAACATGGGCAAATTTTGCAGGCTGTAGCGGATCGATCGCAGCCCGAGCATCGGGTTGTTCTCGCGTTCGAAGCTGCGCTCCTGCGTGTACTTGTCGGCGCCAAGATCGAACGTCCGAATGGTCACCGGCCGGCCGCGCGCTCCGAGAATCGCCTCGCGATAAGCCTGATATTGCTCCTCTTCGTCGGGCGCGCCTTCGGCCCGCAAGAACAGGAACTCGGTCCGGTATAACCCGACGCCATCAGCCCCCTTCTGCACCGAGACGGCCGATTCACGGGGAAACTCGATGTTGCTCAAGAGCAAGACGCGCGCGCCGTCTTGTGTGATGGCCGGCAGGCTTTGCAGCATGCTGAGCTCGTCGGTCAGCTCGGCAAAGTGCTGGCGCTGCGCCTGATAGTCGCGCAGCGTATTCTGATCGGGCCGGGCGATCACGAGCTGGTTCACCGCGTCGACGATGACCAGATCACCGCCGCCGATGCGGTTGGAGATGTCCTTGAGCCCGATCACCGCCGGCCGGCCGAGCGAGCGCAGCAGGATGGCGGTGTGCGAGGTGGGTCCGCCCACGTCGAGCGCCACGCCGACGACCTTGCTTTCCGAGAGCTGTGCGGTCTGGGTGGGCGAAAGATCGTGCGCGACGAGAATGACCGGCGCCGTCAGGTGCGCGAGGTCTTCGCGCCGTTCGCCGAGGATATGGCGCAGCAGGCGCCGCTCGATGTCCTGCACGTCGCGGATGCGCTCGACCAGGATCGGATCGGTGAGCTGCATGAACCGCCGCTGGCGGTCGCGCATGACGGTGCTGGCGGCGTAGGCGGCCGACCAGAGGTGCTTGTGAATGAGGGCCGCGATGTCGCGCCGCAGCTTCGGCTCGGACAGGACGCCGACGTGCCAATCGAAAATCGCGCCGGCGTCGCGGCCGAGCGAACGGCTGACGATCTCTTTTTGCGCGGCGATCTCCTCGACGGATCGTTGGATGGCGCTGTCGAGCAGGGCGAGCTCGGCCTCCATGTCGTCGGGCGGGATGGTCGTTTGCGGGATGCGGTAGTCTTCCGTGCCGACCAGCACCGCTTCGGCGATGGCCACTCCGGTCGAGACCGCATTGCCCGTGTAGATTTCCATAGCGCTCTTGCCGGCGTCCACGGAACGGCGTCGTGCCGGCGGCGGCACGACCCAGCCCGAACAGTGCCGACCGACCGCTTACGTCTCGCCGAACCCATGGTTGACCAGCTCGACCAGGGCCTCAACCACCTGCTCCGCATCCTCGCCCTCGGCCGCGATCCGCAGCAGCGTGCCCTGCGGGGCCTCGAGCAACATCATCTCCATCGGGCTCTTGCCGTCGACCACTTCCGAGCCCTTATCAACGCGCACCGTGCTGGCATAGGCCGCGGCCAGATCGACGAACTTCATGACCGGCCGCGCATGAAGTCCCTGGCTGTTGACAATCTGGACGGTGCGGACCGCCGTGTTCACTAGAGCGTCTCGTCCGCCTCGAGGATCAACTCCTGAATCTGCTCGCGCGTATCGGCTTGGCGTAAGAACCGGCGGAAGTTGTCGCGCTGCAGATGGCGAAAAATCCGTTCCATCGCGCCCAGGTGGCCGTCCGGGTCGGACCCCGGGCTCAACAGCATGACCACCGTGTAAACCGGCGCACGGTCGAGGGCGGCGAAATCGACGCCCTGGCTCGAACGCCCGATGGTGGCGGACATTTTTTCGATACACTCGTGCTTCACGTGCGGCACCGCCACACCTTTGCCAAAGCCGGTGCTGCCCTGGTTTTCGCGTTGGATGGCGGCGCGGGCGACCGTCTCGACGGAATCTTGTGCGAGCGATCCGTTGTCGGCCAGCGACTGGATCAGCTCGCGGATCACGCCGTTCCGATCGGTCGCTTTCAAGTCGGGGATTACCGAAGCGATGTTGATAAAATCCGCAAGTTTCATGCGTTGCCGCTCGCTCTGCCAGGTCGGGCTCGTGCCGCTCGACGGGTCCGCGAAAGCGCGCGCTTCGCGGAGCCAGTGGCCGCGGCGGAGTGCTTGCGATTGCGCACCTTTTTCTTGTGCCGCGACAATTGCCGCTCGAGCTTGAGGACGGCCGCGTCGATCAGTGCGAATGTATCGGACCCGAGTTCTCGTGCGACAAAAAGCCGCCGGCCTTCCGTGTTCACAATGATCTCGACCGAAAAACTATCCGACTCGTGGCCGAAAATGATCTCGATGGCTTGGACCCGGTCGAAATACTTCGGCAGTTTGGACGCTTTGTCCTGGGCATATTGCTTCAGTTCGTCTGGGACCTCGACGTGTCGGCCGGTGACGGATAGTTGCACCCGCATACCTCCTGACGTGAGCTCGTCGTTACGTGGGCCGTGTACACCAGGCCTCCGGACCTGGGTGGCCTCGCGGCGAGCATTGCGGCTGAGCATTCAGCATCCAAAGCCATCGGATTCTCGCGGCTGGCACGACCCTACTGGCCGCGACTCAATCTAGGGGTTACACGGCGTAGCGTCAACGGGAGCATCAGCGCCCGCGGTTCGAGCGGCGCGGTGCGTAGGTCGCGTGTGTTCGTGTATCACGTTGACCGCGCCGGTTGAGGACCGTATGCTTCAGCAAGGCTCGCAATCTCGCCGGCGCACCCGAGGGCCGGCATGGGTCAGCGAACGCATCGAGGTGGTGAATGACGATTGGGACTTGGCTGCGCGCTTCGGCCGCCGTCTTGGGAAGCATCGGCTCGGCCAGAACCTGGGCTGTGCCGCCCAAGTACGAGGGGCCAAGCGATCCGGAATCGAAGATCGTCCGTCCGCTGCCGGCCGAGCCGCCGCGCCCGCCACGGCTCGACTCGGGCATGTTCAACAACGACATCGACCGGTTCATCGCGGCGCGCTGGAAGGAGTTTGACGCGGCTCCCGCGCGCGTGGCCGACGATTGGACGTTCATCCGGCGCGTGGCGCTCGACATCGGCGGCGTGATCCCGCCGCTCGAGACCATCGGCCGATTCATGGCCAACCGTAAGCGGGTCGACCGCGAAGAAGTCATCGACCACCTGCTCGACTCGGATCGCTATGCCGACCACTGGACGACGTTTTGGGGCGATTGGCTGTGCGAAGAGACCCATTCGGAGGGCGCCGCGCCGTTCGCGTTCCGCGATTACATCCGCTCGTCGCTGAAGGCGAACAAGCCGTACGACGCGTGGGTGCGCGAGATGATCGTGGGCGAAGGCGACGCGGGGGCCGCCGGTTTGATTCTGCGGCAGCGTAACCGGGCCGATGAGCTGACCATCGCCGTGAGCCAGGTGTTCCTCGGCACGCAACTGAAATGCGCGCAGTGTCACGACCACCCGTTTGAGCCGTGGCTACAGACCGATTTCCTGGCCATGCAGGCCTTTTGGAAAGGCACGCGTCTGCAGCCGATCGAAGCGCCGGCTGGCGATTCGCAGACGCCAGGCGGCACGCGGCGCTATCTGACGGTCGCCGACGGTGGACGGCCGTCGGCCGAGGCGCGATTCATCACCGGCGCGGCGTCGGAGCAGACCGGCCGCCGCGCGCTGGCCGAATTGATGACGCGCCGCGACAACCCGTATTTCGCCCGCGTGGCGGTCAATCGACTATGGGCCAAGTTGATGGGCACGGGGTTGGTGAACCCGACCGATGGCTTCACGCCGCGCAACCCGCCGTCGCATCCCGAGCTGCTCGATTGGCTGGCCGTGACGTTCGTCGACAGTGGCTACGACCTCAAGCAGATCATTCGCCTGATCTGCAACTCGCGCACGTATCAGCTCGAAACGCGCGGTGGCCGGCGCGGAGGCGCGCCCGACGATCTGCCGCTGTTCGAGACGATGCAACTCCGCCGGCTCACCGCTGAGCAGCTTCACGATTCGATTCTGATCTGCTGCGGGCTCTACGGGACCGGGCAGCAATGGCGCCCGGCCATCGAGTCGCGCTATCCAGCGCCGCCCGGCAGCTTTCTGGCGACGTTCGGCAGTCACGACCGCCAGACGATTCACGAGCGCGACGCCGACGGCACTATTCCTCAGGCGCTGGAACTGCTCAACGGTTGGTTCTTGAACAACGCCGTCTCGGGGGCGCAGCACCCGGCGCGCGGCTGGACGCGGGCCGGCGATTCGCGCGAAACCGTGGCGACGAAGCTGTTCCTGCTGACGCTGACCCGCGAGCCTACGCCGTACGAGCTCAGCACCGTGCTGGGCAGCATCAAGACCGGCAATCCGGACGAGAACTGGGCCGACGTGCATTGGGCGCTGATCAATACGCGCGAGTTCATGTTCATCCGGTAACGGCGGACCGTTGGCATCGCCGGGTCGGACCGCGGGCATCTTGCCCGCATCTGGGGACGCGGCCAGCCTGGCCGCAAGCGACGAGAGGTCAGCATATGCACGACGCCTGCGGATGTGACGACTACCAACAGATGACCCGCCGGCGGTTCATGGGGGCGTCTCTCGGCACCGGCGTCGCGTCGTTCCTGGGCCTGGCCAATCCGCAACTTCTCTTCGGCGCCCTGGGAGCGAGGCGTACGGCCGAGAGCGTGATTTTGCTGTGGATGGCCGGCGGCCAGAGCCACATCGATACGTGGGACCCCAAGCCGGGAACACCGACAGGCGGTCCGTTCGAGGCGATCGAGACCGCCGCCAAGGGCATTCAAATTGCCCAGCACCTGCCGCTCATCGCCCGGCAGTTCAAGGATGTGTCGCTCATCCGCTCGCTGACCTCGCGCGAAGGCTCGCACGAGCGGGCGACGTATCAGATGCACACCGGCTACGCGCCGCTGGGCAGCTTTCAGCACTCCACCATCGGCTCGGTGGTGGCCAAGATGGCCGACACGCACGGCATGGACCTGCCGCCGTACGTGAGCATCGGTGGCGACACGTGGCCCGCCGGCCATCTGGGCCGTGCGTACGCCGCGTTCCGGGTCGGAAATCCACAGGAACCGACGCAAAACCTCGACTTCCATCACGGCGTCGACGCCCAGCGCTTTCAGAAACGGCTCGCGTTACTCGGCCAGCTCGATCGGCAGTTCGCCAGCGGCCGCGCCGGCGCTGATGTCGTGAAGGCCTACGCCGAACACTATCAGGCAGCTTACGACCTGATGCGCAGCCGCGACGTGTCGGCCTTTGACCTCTCAAACGAGCCTCAGGCGGTGCGGGCGCGATACGGGATGACGTTCTTCGGCCAGGGGTGTCTGCTGGCCCGGCGGCTGGTGCAGAAGAAGGTCCGCTTCGTCGAGGTCTCACTGGGCGGTTGGGACACGCACAACAACAATTTCGAGACCGTCGAGCGGAATTGCGCAACGCTCGACCAGGCCTTAAGCGCGCTGATCGAGGACCTGCGCATCAAGGAGCTGCTCGCACGCACGGTCGTGCTGCTCTGTAGCGAGTTCGGCCGCACGCCCACCATCAACGGCAACAACGGCCGTGATCATTGGCCGCGCGTGTGGAGCGCCGTGATTGCCGGCGGCGGGATCGTCGGCGGCCGCATCATCGGCGCGAGCACGCCCGACGGGGCCGAAGTGGCCTCCGATCCGGTGACGGTCAGCGGACTGCACGCGACGTTGTGCAAGTGCCTCGACCTCGACGCGAAGGCCGTTCACTATGCGCCGGATGGCCGCCCGATCCGCGTGCTGCAGGACGCCAGTGGGCAGCCGCCGGCCGCTTTATTCTCATAGGCCGGTCCGGGCCGGCTATTAGCCTACGACGATGCGCCCTGGCCGAGGTAGACCTCCTCGTAGGGCTGAACGACCACGAAGCCGTCTCCATCGAAGACCATCTGCAAGCTCTCGCCGGATCCGCGCCCCAGGAACGTCTTCAGGCTCACGTCGGTCTTGAACTGAGGCGTCAGCGTACCCGACCAGGCAATCGTCGCGTTCGGATCGGTGAAGACGGGCCGCCCCGGCTGCACGCGGAGCGTGATCGGATCATAGTGCGTGGTGATGGCCACCAGTCCGCTGCCCTCGAAGCGAATGTTGAAGAGCCCGCCCGACAGCACGGCCGCGACCTTCTTCATCAGCGTGATGTTGAACTTCACGCTCGGCTCGAAAGCGAGAGCGTCGTTGCCGTTCACGAACAGGCTCTCGTTCTGAAGCTGCAGAATCGTGATCTTCTTGCCGGCATCGGCCAGATAGAGCTTGCCGCGGCCCTGAGCCTTCGTCAGCCGGGCGCCCTCGCCGGTCAGGGCTTTCTTGAGGAACGTACCGACGCCATGTTCGAGCACACCTTCGCGCGTGAACTTCACCTGCCCCTGATAGGCGACCATTGAGCCTGTCTTGGTCCAGATCAACCCATCCAGGTTGATCTCCAGCAGCCGCTCGTGCTCCAACTCAAACAGGCCCTGCCCGCGATCCTGTTGGGCGGTCTGGTCAACAAATCCAGCCAGCGTGTGTCGGCTCATCTGGAGTTCTCCTTGGCATGAGTGTCGGATTGTGCCCGGCATTCGCCGATCGTCGACGCCCCGGATCAAGATGCGGGATCCGTATGGCTACAACGGCCATTGATGTCGACGTTTATTCGGCGCTTGCCCACTCGAGTCCCGCCGGCAGCGGTTGACTGGCGAACTCGAGGTGAATGACGCGCCGGTGGGAGTCTCTGCTTCCGGCCGCCGAGGCATGCAGCAGCAGCGGGCGCATGAGAAGCACGTCGCCGGCCCGGCAAGCGCAAGTGACCGGCGCTGTCCGGGCCAGGCAGGCATTCATTGCGTCGTCGTCAAGCAGTCCGGCCAGATGCGAGCCTGGCACGGCTTGCAGCGCGCCGGTGTCGGCCGCGCAATTGTCGAGATGAATACGCACCGTGAGCATTCGCTCCAGCACACGGGCCGGCGGGCGCACGTGCACCACGCCCGCCTTGATCGACCAGGGCCCGAACCCGCGCACCTCGCGGCGCTGGCGCACCGCGATGGTCGTGTCCTGGTGCCATGGGACCGACCAGTTGGCCCGCGGATGCTTGTCAAACAGGATGGCGCGTGTCAGCCACAGCGGCTCGTCCACGATGGCGGCTATGTGCCCCATCAAGTGCGAGGTGAGCGTGAGCGGTCGTAGCTGCGGCAGGGCGGCGAACAGGTTGCGAATGGCGTACACGCCACCGCCGCGCCGGCGGCGAGCAGCCGCCTCGGGCGGCGCCGTTTCCACGAGTTCGATGAGCCGAGCGCACGCTTCGGCGGCGAGCACACTCGGCAGAAGTCCGAAGCCGTCGAGCTCAAACCGGGTACGATCGAGCATCCGTCGCTTATAACTTCGATGCCGCAGCAGCGTCCAGCCGGCGCGTCGGGGAGGGCGACTGTCGGCACCTGTCGGGCCTTGCGCGCTGGTTCGACGCTGTTCGCCCGCAGGGCGCACGACCGTTGCCAGGGCCTTCAGGCGCCTTCCGGCCCTGGTGGCCGGCCCCGCCCCATGACGACTCCGGGCGAACGGCCGTGCGATCGCGGGCCTTCCGGGCGGACGATCCTGCGATCGCGGGCACTGTCGTGAGAATAGGGTTTTCATGGCTCCGGGTGGGGCCCCGCCCGATGACGACTAATGGCGAAGGCGCGATCGCGCCGTGATGAGCGACCCGTTGAACACACTTTCCCGTCAAGCGAGGTAGAGTATCCGGGAGCTCTCGTGGTTCCTAGCTGCCCACGCGGATGCGACCCGAAAAATCTGTCACGCGCCCGGCGCGCCGGAGCGAGTGGACCGACTATTGACAGGGAGCGCCGCGATGTTTACACTCGTTAACATGTCGACGCGGGCGAGCATCGGCCGTGCGGCAAAGAAGCTGTTCGCCCGGCAAGGGGCACAGGCCGTGACCATGCGATCGGTGGCCAGACGGGTGGGCATCAGCCCGACGGCCATCTATCGCCATTACCGCAACAAGGACGCGCTGCTGGATGAGCTGATCCGCACGGGTTTCGAGGTGCTCGAAGCGTATCTGCACCCTGGCCTGGCCGAGGCGACCCCGGAGCTCCGCCTGCGCGGCATGCTGCGGCGCTACCTCGACTTTGGACTGGAACAGGGGCACTTCGCCGTTCTGATGTTCCAGACGCCCAGGCCAAAGCTGCGCCGCTTTCCGGAGGACTTCCGCCAACGTCGCTCGGTTGTCTTCGCCAGGTTTGCCGACGAAGTCGAGGCCTGTATGCGCGACGGCTCGTTTCGGCGCGACGACGTGCTCGAGGTCACGCTCTCGTTGTGGGCGCAGGTACACGGGCTGATGTCGCTGCACCGATTGGGGCGTTTCGGTGACGACGAACTCCGATTCCGCGGAATCTACGAGCGGGCGTTGGAGCGCACGCTGCGCGGGCTGCGCGCCTGAGCAACCTGGCTGATTGTCTTTGTGTGTCGATGTTAACAGCGTAAACAACAGGAGGACTTCCGATGAGCACACGATTACGAGACCGGGCCGGCATCATGGCGCCGGTCGTGGCGCTTGCGGCCGGGCTGGCGTGGCCGCCGCAGCGCGCGCCGGCCGAGGGCGGCGCCGCGACGCGGGGTGCGCCGTTCGAAGAACGCCAGGTGGCCGGCGGCCCGGACGACTTCATGACGGTGCGGCACGTCAAGCTGCGCGGCAGCCAGCGCGACATCGGCCGCAAGCTGGGCGATCTGGCTCGCGACTACCACCGGGTCCGCCCGGCGCCCGCAGAGGCGGATGGCTTGGCGCGTCGGCGCGAGTTCTACCAACGCAACTACCCGATCCATCTGGAGCGTGCCGCCGGGGCTGCCGAGGCCTTCGGCGTCCGCACGGACGACGCGGTCGAGACGCTCCTGCTCACGTTCAACCTCGACCTGTCCGCGGGCTGTTCGATCGTATTCTACCCGCCCGGCTACACCGACTCGGGGCACGCAGTGCTCAGTCGCAACTACGACTTCACCACCGGCACGTACGCGCAGTTGATGGGGGCGCCGTCGCCGCCCGGCGCGCGCCCGATGACCGCCGACGTGTACGTGATGGAGATCTACCCGGACACCGGCTACGCCTCGCTTTCGGTATGCGCGTACGAGCTGCTGAGCGGCTGCCTGGACGGCGTCAACTCGGCCGGTCTGACGGTCGGGCTGGCCGCCAACTACGACCCGGAAGACGAACCGCGCCCGGCCGGGGACTGGCGGCCGGGCCTCAGCGAGATCGAGATCGGGCGGTTTCTGCTCGACACCTGCAGGAACGTCGACGAGGCGACCACGCGGCTCGCCAACCTCGTGCCCTATTACCGCTGGGTGCCGTGTCATTACCTGATCGGCGATCGCAGCGGGCGCTCAGTCGTTTGGGCATACTCCGCCGACGGGCAGCGGCAGTACACCACGCCGGGACGCGGCCAGCCGCAGATCCTCACCAACCATCCGTTGTACCGCGAACAGCTCGCCACCCCGGCCGATGACGGGAGCTCCGACAGCCGGGCGCGCTACGCCCGCTTGCAGCAGAACGTCACTGCCGTGCCGCAGAAGCGTTCGCTGGCCGACGTGAAACGCGCCAACGCGTCCGTGGCCTGGCTGGGCAACGACGTGCCGCCGGAGCGCACGCTTTGGCACGCACTTTACGACTGTGACGAGCGTTCGCTGGAGGTCGACTTCTACCTGGGCGAGGGCCCGGGCGTCGACGCCGGCCGGCCCAAGCGTTCGGGATACTTAAAGTTCAAGCTCGACGTGGAGCAAAGGTGAGGGCCCAATCATGTTGACCAATCGACTGAGCTCGCTGCTCGTGGTTTTCGCAACCGCGGCGGCATCGATCGCACGTGCGCAGACGGCCGAGCGCCCAGCCGGAGCGCCGCTGGTGCTGGCCGGGGCGCGCGTCTACACAGACCCGGCCGGCCCGCCGCTGGAGCGTGCCACCGTCGTGATCCGTGACGGGCGCATCGAGTCCGTGGGCCAGCTCGAGAAGGGCAACCTCCCCGCCGACGCTCAGGTCATCGACGGCGCCGGCCTGACGGTCATGGCCGGTTTCTGGAACTGCCACGTGCACTTCTACAAGCCCGAGTGGCAGGAGGCCGCCACCAAGCCTGCCGATCAACTTTCGGCCCAGTTGCGCGACATGCTGACGCGCTACGGTTTTACCAGCGTGTTCGATCTCGGGTCGTTTGTGGAGAACACGCTGGCGCTGCGCCGCCGCATCGAGGCCGGCGACGTCGACGGTCCGCGAATTCTGACCACCGGCGTGCCCATCGCCGCCAAGGACGGCACGCCCGTGAACATGCGGCCGCAGCGCATGCCAGAAGTCGACACCGTCCAAGAGGCCCGCGATGCCGCACGGACACTGCTCGAGCAGGGCGCCGACGCGCTCAAGATCTACGCGTATTCGCCGACCGGCGGACCGCAGACGCCGGTCATGAGCGTCGAGCTGGTGCGGGCGATCGTGGACGAGGCCCATCGGGCCGGCAAGCTGGCCTTCGCCCATCCCGAACACCTGTCGGGCATACAGAACATCGTGGCCGGCGGCGTGGACGTGGTCGCTCATGCGACCGAGGAGGGCGGGCCATGGCCGGCGGAGCTCGTCCAGAGCATGAAACGGGCCAACATCGCCCTCATCCCCACGCTCTATCTCTACAAACTCGGCAAGATGACCAAGGGCAGCAGTGAGTCGCAGGCCGACGCGTATCTGAAACAGTGCCATGTCCTCGACCAGGTGCGCGCTTATTCGCGGGCGGGCGGCACGATCCTGTTTGGCACCGACGTCGGGTTTTATCCGCAGAACGACATGAGCGAGGAGTTCACGCTGCTCAAGCGGGCAGGCTTGGACCTGCCCCAGATTCTCACCGCCCTGACCACAGCCCCGGCCGAGCGTCTTGGATTGGCTGATCGTTGCGGCCGCGTCTCGCCCGGCTTCGACGCCGACTTGGTGGTACTGGCCGGCGACCCGCGGCGGGACATCCTGGCCTTATCCCGCGTGAAGTATACGCTGCGCGGCGGTCGAATCATCTACGCGGCCGAGTGACCCCACGCTGCGAAGTCGTCCGGTGTTCCCCGGACCCTACGCGCTCAGGCTCGGGATCAGGTGACAGACGAGGTGCAACAGGCCGCACGTATAAAGTCCGGCCACGATGTCGTCGAACACGACGCCCCAGCCGCCGGGCCAGCGGCGCTCGATCCAGTTGGCCGGCCAGACCTTGACGATGTCGAGCGTGCGCTCCACCAGGAACCCGACGATCACCAGCGGCCAAGCAAACGGCAGCCCGATCATCGCCACGGCGAAGCCGGCCAGCTCGTCGAGCACCAGCGTGCGGCTGTCCTTCTGGCCGAGGAGGCGGTCACCCGCGTGGTGTACCCAGACGGCCAGCAGCGTGAGCGCCAGCGTGCCGGCCGCGTAGGCCCATGGCGTCACGCCCAGGCCGTGCACCAGGTACAGCAGCGGCACGCCGGCGATGGCCACGGTGGCTGTGCCCGAAGCCGGCAAGTGGCCGAGCGGGCCGACGGAGCCGATGATGAGCAGCAGTCGCTGGAGCGCGGTCCGTTCCAATTGTCGATTTCCGATTTCCGAGTTCCGATTCATGTCGCTGCCTGGTCGCTTTGATCCGCAAATCGGAAATCGGCAATCGGAAATCGACAATTCCTACATCTGTTCCACCGTCCCGATGCCCAGCAGCCACAGCCCGACTTTTAGCGTTCGCGCCGTCAGGTCGCACAGCCGCAGGCGCGACAGGCGCAGCCCGGCCGGCTCGGCGTCGATCACGCGCACGCCGCGCTTGCGGTCGTAAAAGAGGCTGAAGCGCTTGCTCAGCTCGAACAGGTAGTCGGTCAGCACGTTGGGCCGCAGCTCGCGGGCCGCCAGGTCGATCGTCTCCTGAAAGCGCAGCAGCATCTTGCCCAGCCGGATTTCGGTCTCGTGTTCGAGGACGATGGGCGTATGGGCCGGGATGTCGGCGTAATCGACGCCCGCCTTTCGGCCGATGCTGCGGATGCGGGCGTAGGCGTAAAGCATGTACGGGGCGGTGTTGCCGTCCAGCGACAGCATCGTATCGAAGTCGAAGCGGTAAGCGCTGGTCGGTGTGTGCGAAAGATCGAAGTACTTCACCGCGCCGATCCCGATCGTGCGCGAGATCGCGTCGACCTGATCGGGCGCAAACTCGCGAGCCCCGGTCCCTATTGAATCGTCGTTCGGTCGTACTCTCTGTGGTGCACGCTCTGTGTCCTCGGTGCCCTGTGTGGTCAAAACCGCTCGCGCGCGGCTGACGGCCTCGTCCAGCAGCTCGCGCAGCTTGACCGTGCCGCCCTCGCGCGTCTTGAACGGGCGGCCGTCGGGCCCCAACATGCTGCCGAATCCCAGATGTTCCAGGCTGACGCCCTCGGGAACCAAGCCGGCCTTGCGGGCTGCCGCGAACAGCAGCTCGAAGTGGTCCTTGCTGCCGGCGTCGAGGCCAACGACGTAGATGATGCGCTGGGCGCCCAATTCGTGGATGCGAAATCGAATGGCAGCCAGATCGGTCGTGGCATAGAGGTATCCGCCATCGGACTTGCGGATGATCCAGCCCATCGGCTCGCCTTCGCGCGTCTTGAATCCCTCCAGGAAGATGCAGATGGCCCCGTCGCTCTCGACGGCCACGCCGCGCTCGATCAGCTCTCGCACCAGCGGCGACAGACGATCGTTGTAGAAGCTCTCGCCCTGTTCAATCAGCGCCGTAATGCCGAGGCGGTCGTAGATTTCGCGGCAATGCCGCAGCGACTCCTCGCAGAACGCCCGCCAGACCGCCCGCGTGGCCGGATCGCCGCTTTGGAGTGCGACGACCGTCCGGCGGGCCTCGTCCGCAAACGCCGGGTCTTCGTCGAAACGCCGTTTGGCCTCGACATAGAAGGCCTCCAAATCACCCAACCGCAACTGATCGGGATGATCCAGCACGAGCGGCTGAACGGCCCGCAAGTGTGCCAGCAACATGCCGAACTGCGTGCCCCAATCGCCGACGTGGTTGACGCGATGCACTCGGTGCCCCTCGAACTCCAGCAGCCGCGCGACGCAGTCGCCAATCACCGTGCTGCGCAGGTGGCCGACGTGCATCTCCTTGGCCAGGTTCGGACTGGACAGGTCCACGACGATCGTCTGCGGCATTGCAACGGGCGCGAGGCCGAGCCGATCGGGCTCCGACGCAGTCGGAATGGTGGCCAACCGGGCTGCCACGGCCGTGGGCTTGAGCGTCAAGTTGATGAACCCCGGCCCGGCCACCACCGGCGGCTCGCACAGGTCATCGACGCGAAGTTGGGCCACAAGGGCCGCAGCAACTTCCCGCGGCGGCTTGCCGACCGACTTGGCCAGCGGCATCGCGCCGTTGAACTGGTAATCGCCGAACTTCTCGTCGGTCGAGCGCGATAGCCACTGCGCAGCCGCGGGTGCATCCGGCCCGACCACCGCGCGCACAGCCACGGCAAGCCGTTCGGCGAGCGCCTGTTCGATCGTCAACGCACCCGATACCATGGCCTCAGCATAGTGGCGCCGCACCAGCCGAGCAAAGACGTACGGGGTGCCGTCGCGCACACGTTTAGCCGCGGTTCCGCCAGGGCCGCGCGCCAACGCTTCCGGTCTCGGTGACCTTACGAAGGCACCGTTGACCTGGGCCAGCGGCGCAGCGGCCGAACGTTGGCGCGCTACCCGCCTGCGGTCCCGGCGCGCCGGGACGGCTAAACGTGCCGGCGCGGCGTGCCTGGCGTCGTCCCATCGGGCCGTTCAGGGTATAATCTAGGCATGATCCAGATACGGTTCGCATCGCGCGAAGCGCAGCGCAAGGCGATGGGGTGGCTGCCCGGGCGTTTCTCCTTCAAGAGCTGGCCTGATGGGCGGATGCTCGTGCCGGAGCAGGCGCTGCCACTCATGGCGCTTGAAGGCATGTCGTTCACGGTTGAGGGCCCCGCCACCTATGAGCAGATCGTACCGTCGGTTCGAGATACTGCTGCCGCTACGGTTCAATGACGGCCGAGACGTTCCTGACGAGATCATCGCCCAGACGCTCGAGGAGCTTCAAGACCGCTTCGGCGCCGTGTCGTGCGAGAGCCAGACGATCCGCGGCATGTGGCGGCACGAGGGTCAAACGTATCGCGATGAATCGGTTCGTGTTTTCGTAGATGTCCTCGACGACCCGGCGAGCCTGGCTTTCTTTCGGGATTTCAAAGAGCGACTCAAGTCTCGTTTCGGACAGATTGACATTTGGATGACGACTTATCCGGTCGAAGTGTTCTGATCCTTTGGGGCGCACGGGCCGACGTTGGGGACATGCGGATCACGGGAGGAGCCATCGAATGATCGTCACCGATACGCTTGAGGGTTCGATCGACGACGTGCTGTGGTACCATTACGATCTCGTCAACGACGTACTCTACATCCGGATGGCAGCGGAGCGGGATGTCGAAACGGTCAGCGAGGAGACGCCCGATGGCCTGTTACTCCTGCGCCGAATCGCCGATGACGCGCCGGTGGGTGTGACGGTGGTGAACTGGTGGAAGCGATTCGGAAGCGGCGCCCGGCCGGATTCAATCCAGGCGCTGGCCAGGTCCATTGAACCCTGGGCGCGGCGCATCGCTGCTTGACGGCTTGGCCTGCAGTGCTTGCGACATGGTTGGCCCGAACGTCAAGGCGCTGGACAACATTGCCTCACCATCGTGGTGCCACGCGCTGCCCGTGCCGCCCGTGCCACACAGGCACCACGGGCGTTGACGGGCTGGGGTCAAACCCTATACTGAATTGTGAGCGTTTGCCTCACGCGCCTGCCATGCGGCGGGGTGTGGGCCTGCCGCCGTCAATCCTCGTAGGCCATACGGATTCCGGCCCGTAGCGACCGGTCGGTGCCGCAACCTACGCCGAAGACTGTTGGCAGCCGCTGCTGGAGATCGGTATGTCAGTGAAGCGTCTCTTTGAACTAGTGATGGGTGCACGGATCGCACAGACCGCCATTCTGGCCATGGCTGCGGGGCTGCCTGTAGCCGCATGGGGGCAGACTGGGGGGCGGCCCGATGACGCACGCTCGGTGCGCACCGGCTCAGCCACGCCTACGCCGGCCGACGCCGATGACCCGGCAGATGAGCCGACCGCGCCGCCTGACACGGGTGCGCCCGTCCGGGCGCTTTTCAGCGACTTCCTGCACTTTGCGCGCGTGGGCAAGTTCGCGGCCGCCAACACGTATGCCAAGGCGCTGTTGGCGCATCCTAAGCTCGATCCGGTCGAGCTCGCCCGGCTGGCGGACGCTGACCGCGAGGCCATGGACACGCTGCTGCTCATCGTGAAGAACTCGAGCATCGGCGAGAGCGCGGTCAAGATCATCGATGTCATTCACGCTGGCGAATACGCGCAGCGGACCGATGCCGTGCGGATCAAGCAGTACATCGACAAGCTCGGCGGCGACCCGCAGACCGAATACAACGCGATCAAGTACCTGGCCGAAAGCGGTGAGCACGCGGTCCCGTGGATGCTGCAGGCGCTGACGGATCCGGCCAAGCAGCCGCTTCGGCCGCGTATCATCCGGGCCCTGCCGCGCATCGGGAACGCAGCCGTCATTCCGCTGGCCATCGCGATGACCAACATCCGCGATACCGACCTTCAAATGACGATGGTGCGGGCTTTGGAGCGCATCGAGTACGCTAGCGCGATCCCGTATCTGAGCAAGCTGGCCGCGGCCGAAGGCACGTCGCCCGAGGTTCGGTCGGCGGCGCAGGAGGTCGTCCGAAAGATCATGGGCTCGGCGGGCCGCCCCATCAGCGATCGGCCGGCCGATCAGTTCTTCGGCTTGGGCGAGCAGTTCTACGACGAGGCCGGCTCCGTGCGGGCCGACCCGCGAAACAAGGTGTCCATCGTGTGGTATTGGGACGAGTCGAACCAATTCCTCCAGTTCGTTCAGGTTCCGACGGGCATCTTTGGGCCGGTGATGGCCATGCGGGCGTGCGACGAGGCGATGAAGTTCCAGCCGGATCATCGCGACGCGCAAGCCCTATGGCTGGCGGCCAACATCCGCCGCGAAGCTCGGCTGGGTATGAACGTCGAAAGCGGCGACCCGAACGAGAAGGGCGCCGAGGGCGACGAAACGCGCCCGGAGAACTTCCCGCGCAGCCTGTACTTTACACGCGCCAGCGGGCCGGCCTACGCGCACCTGGTCTTGCAGCGGGCCATGAAGGACCGCGACGGCGCAGTGGCATTGGGCGCGATTGCGGCGCTGTCATCGACGGCCGGTCCGAGCTCGATGGTCGGTACCGAGAACGAGAGGCAGCCGCTCGTGCAAGCGCTCGAGTTCCCCGACCCGGTCGTGCGGACCCAGGCGGCCATCGCGCTCGGCCGGGCGCTTCCGAGCTCCAAGTTCTACGGCGATCAGAATGTCGTTCCGGTCTTGGCCAAGGCGCTTGCGCTCACCGGCAAGAACAACGTCCTGGTGGTTGATCCTGATCCGGACAATCTGAACCGTGTGATGGGCATTCTGCGCGGCGACAACACGACCGTGATTGGCGAGGGCAATTTCCTGAAGGCGCTCGATCGGGCCCGCAAGGAGCTGGATGGCGTGTCGGCCTTCTTCCTGGCCACGGACATGGCGGATCCGGGGCTCACTTCGGCCGTTCGAGCGCTGCGCGACGAGTTCGTGTTTGCGGGCACGCCGATTGTGCTCCTGGTGAAGCCGAAGCAAGAGCGGCGAGCGATCGACATAGTCACCTCGTTCAAGGGCGTCGGTCACGTGGATGCCAACGCTGACGAGTCGCGCCTGCAGCAGCGGCTGGGCCGCGTGGCGGCCGACGTGGGTCAGACGGCGCTCAACGCCGACGTTGCGCTGGAACTGGCGCTCGAATCGGCCGACACGCTGCGCGGCATCGGGCTCAACGGCCGGACGGCCTTCGACCTGGGCGCAGCGGAAAGCGGGCTGGCCGGCGCGCTTGCCTCGCCGAGTGAGGAGTTGCGGATCAGCGCGGCGTCGGTGCTGGCGCTGCTCGAAACGGCCAGCGCGCAACGGGCGATTGCTGCGACGGCCCTCGACGACAAGAACACCGAATCGCTCCGCATTGCAGCCTTCGGCTCGCTAGCCGACTCGGCCAAGCGCGTGGGCAACAAACTGGCCGACGAGCAGCTCAAACCGCTGATCGACCTGGCCAAGGATGAGCCCAACCTGAACTTGCGCACGGCGGCCAGCGAAGCGCTGGGTGCACTGAACGTCACCAGCGGGCAAGGCAGCGAGATTTTCCTGAAGTACTACCGCGGCTAAGACCGCGGCGACGTGTCGTGCCGGCCTGGCGGCGTCCCTGTGTCGCCCGCGGAGCGGCAGCGCGCCGCCGGTCAGGATCACCGCGTATTCAACCGTCCGGCGTACGAAGACCCATGCCCACAACGACTGAAACTGCGAAGGCCGGCGCGTACGACTTCACCGCCATCGAACAGAAGTGGCGGCGCTACTGGGAAGAGCATCAGACTTTTGCGGTCGGCAATCCGGGTGAGCCGGGCTTCGACGCCAGGCGGCCGAAGCACTACGTGCTCGATTTCTTCCCCTATCCCAGCGGCGCGGGGCTGCACGTCGGCCACCCGATCGGCTACATCGCCACCGACATCTACGCCCGCTACCTGCGGATGCGCGGCTACAACGTGCTGCACCCGATGGGCTTCGACGCCTTCGGCCTGCCGGCCGAGCAATATGCCATCGAAACGGGCATCCATCCGGCCATCACCACGCGCCGCAACATCGAGACATACCGCAAACAGCTTCGCCTGCTGGGCTTCAGCTACGACTGGTCGCGTGAGCTCGCCACGTGCGAGCCGGCGTACTATCGCTGGACGCAGTGGATCTTCGTGCAGCTCTACAAGAGTTGGTACGACGAGTCGTGCGAGTGGACGGACCCGCACGGGCGGCCGACGCGCGGGCGGGCGCGGCCCATCGCTGAGCTGGTGAGCGAGCTCGAGTCCGGCGTGCGCAGCGTGAACGAGGACCTGCTCACGGTGCGGTCCGATGCGACTGGCGCCGGACGGCTGCGCGCGTGGAGCGCGCTCGACGAGCGCGAGCGGGCAACGGTGCTCGATAACCATCGTCTGGCGTACGTGGCCGAGGTGCCGGTGAACTGGTGCCCGGCGCTGGGCACGGTGCTGGCCAACGAGGAAGTCACCAACGAAGGCCGCAGCGAGCGCGGCGACCATCCGGTCTTCCGGCGGCCGCTGCGGCAATGGATGATGCGCATCACCGCCTATGCCGACCGGCTGCTGGTCGATCTGGACGAGCTGGGCTGGCCCGAAGCCGTCAAGCTCATGCAACGCAATTGGATCGGCCGCAGCGAAGGCGCGATCATCCGATTTCCCATCGCCGCTGGTGCGAGAATCCAAGAGGCTGGTGCGAGAATCCAAGAGGCTGGTGCGAGAATCCCTTCTCGCACCGTAGGAGGCGGGGCCGCTGGTGCGAGGATCCAAGACGCTGGTGCGAGAATCCCTTCTCGCACCCAAGCGGGCGGGAATCCCTTCCCGCGCTCGCCGAGTGACAGCTCCAGTTCAGAACGTACGGACGACATCGCGGTCTACACGACGCGGCCCGACACGATCTTCGGCGCGACGTACATGGTGCTGGCACCGGAGCATCCACTGGTCGTCCGAATCACTACGTCCGAGCAGCGCGATGCGGTCGATCGCTACGTCGCATCGGCCCGCAACCGCAGCGATCTGGAGCGCACGGCTGAGTCGAAGCAGAAGACGGGCGTGTTCACCGGCGCCTACGCGATCAACCCGGCCACGGGCGACTCGATTCCCATCTGGATTGCCGACTATGTGCTGATGGGCTACGGCACCGGGGCCATCATGGCCGTGCCGGGCGGCGACCAGCGCGATTACGAGTTTGCCCAGGCGTTCGACCTGCCGATCATCGCCGTGGTCAGCCCGCCGGCCGAGTGGATCATCGAACGGGCCCAATCGCTGACAACGGGCATCGAAGAGACGGCCAGGAATGGGTTCGACGCGCTCCGCAAGGAAGTGCCGGAGTTGGCTGAGCAAATCCATGCGCACCAGGCGCGGTCAGCCCACCTCCAGGAGCAGACGTTGCACACGCTGGTTGAGCGGGTTGGTGTCGAACGGCTCATCGAGCATCGTAACCGGCACCCGCAAGCTTGGGGCGCGGCCTATTGTGACGAGGGCATCACGATCAACTCGCCACCAGACGTACCGCAGGTCTCCAGACCTGCGAGCGACACCGAAGCGGCGCTCTCGCTGAACGGCCTTTCCACACCCGAAGCGAAGCGACGCATCGTCGCCTGGCTCGAAACGTCGGGCCTGGGCCAGCGGGCGGTCAAGTACAAGCTGCGCGACTGGGTGTTCTCTCGGCAGAAGTACTGGGGCGAACCGTTTCCGATCGTACACGGGCCGGACGGTCAGACCGCCGCCGTCGACGAATCCGAACTGCCCGTCGAGCTGCCGGAGATGGAGGATTTCAAGCCGGTGGTCTCGGACGACCCCGACGCGCTGCCGCAGCCGCCGCTCGGCCGGGCGAAGGAGTGGGTCGCATACGGTAGGGGTCAGGGGTCAGGGGTCAGGGGTCAGGACGACCTCGTAGGAGCGCCCTCTGATCGAGACCGACCCCATGACTCAGGACTCAGGACTCAGGACTCAGGACTCATGACTCCGGACTCGCCTTGGCAGCGCGACCTGAACACGATGCCGCAATGGGCCGGATCGTGCTGGTACTACCTGCGGTTCATCGACCCGAAGAACGACGGCCGCTTTGTCGACCCGGCGGCCGAGAAGTACTGGATGCCGGTCGACTTGTACGTCGGTGGCGCCGAACATGCCGTGCTGCACCTGCTCTACGCCCGCTTCTGGCACAAGGCTTTGTTCGACCTCGGCCACGTGAGCACGCGCGAACCGTTCGCCCGGCTGATCAACCAGGGCATGGTGCAGAGCTTCGCGTACAAGGACCGCACCGACCGCATCTACGGCTGGGACAAGATCGTCGAGAACCCGGACGGGACGTTCGCGCACAAAGAGACGGGCGAGCCGCTCACGCAGATCGTGGCCAAGATGAGCAAGGCGCTCAAGAACGTCGTCAATCCGGATGAGATCATCGCCCAGTACGGGGCCGACGCGTTCCGGTTGTACGAGATGTACATGGGGCCGATCGAGGCCTCCAAGCCGTGGAACACGCGCGACATTCCGGGCCTGTTCAAGCTGGTCTCGCGCATCTGGCGGCTGGTCGTGGATGAGCAGACCGGCGACCTCTCGCCCGCGCTGGTTGATACGGAGCCGGATGAGCCGACGCTGCGGCTGCTGCACAAGACCATCAAGAAAGTCGGGGCCGACCTGGAGGCGTTCAAGTTCAACACGGCCATCGCGGCGCTGTTCGACTTCGTGAACGAAATGATGCCGAGGAGCGAGCGACCGCGGAGCGTGATCGAGACGTTCGTCCTGCTGATCGCGCCGCTCGCGCCGCACCTGGCCGAAGAGCTGTGGCAGCGCCTCGGGCATGATGCCACGCTGGCCTATCACCCATGGCCGAAGTTCGACGAGTCGCTGGCGCGCGACGCGACGGTCGAGATTGCGGTCCAGATCAACGGCAAGGTGCGGAGCCGCGTCATGGTCTCCGCCGACGGTGACGACGCGATGCTGCAGGCCGCGGCGATGGCCGACGATAAGGTCCGCAGCGAATTGGCGGGCAAGGCCGTACGAAAGGTGATCGTGGCAAAGGGAAGGTTGGTCAATATCGTTGTCAACTGATCGCGGCACGTGGTGGCCGCGGCACAGCGACGGCCCATTCGGCCAATCGACCGGCCATCGCGCGATTGGACAGCAGGAGAACGGAAAGAAACTCGTCACGTCTACCGCATAGGTGATGGGAAAGAGTGCCGTGTCATGCCACGTGAGCTGGAGGCCAAGCATCGGGTTGAGTCGCTCGTGCCGGTCCGAACGGCGCTAGAACGGCTGGGGGCAACGATGGAGCTGCGCTGTGTCGAATGGAACCAGATCTTCGACACACCGGAGGGCCGCCTCAAAGACCGACGAATCGGTCTGCGGTTGCGGACGCTCGACCGGGCCGAGACGCCGACAGGCGCCGGCGTGCCATGCATTTCAGGCGGCGCAACATTGACCTTTAAGGGACCACCGGAGCGGAGTGCCTATAAGTCCCGCGAGGAAGTCGAGGTCGTGGTCAACCACCCGGCCGGAATGGTAGAATTGCTCGGCGGTCTCGGGTTCATCCGCGTGCTGGGGTACGCCAAACGCCGCGAGCACTGGCGTCTCGGCGAATGTCACGTGGAACTGGACGAATTGCCGCAGTTGGGCTGCTTCGTCGAGGTTGAAGGGCCGAGCGAACAGGCAATCGATGCCACTCGGCAGCAGTGCGGACTGACCGCGTGTCCGCTGGTGCGCGAGTCGTACGTTGGCTTGGTGTCGAGCCACCTGAGCAACTTGGGGAACTTGGGTCGCGAGTTGCGTTTCGACACCGAGCCGGCCCTATAATGCGACAAACGGGGAATCATCCGCTGGGCACGTCGTAGCGGCCCGTCGCGGACTGAAGCGAGAGGTTCGAGCTATGTGGCGTGGCGCGATGCTGGCGGTCGGGGTCGTCGGTGCGTGTGTCGGGTTGATGGTCGTGTCGGGTCAGGCCAGCCCGCCTCCGGCGACGCCGACTGAGTCGGAGAGGGCATTCAAGCCCGTTGCGCCCATTTCGTCGCTGATGTATGCCCAGGACATGCACTTCGAGCGAATCCACTCGCTGCTGGTCGACGAGCACGAGACGGACCGAGCCATTAAGATCCGGCACGAGGCCATGACGCTGGCCGAGCTGGCCAACGTAAACCGCCTGCATAAGGACAAGAACGACTACCGCCACTGGGCCGACGAAGTGAAAGCCTTTGCCATGGAGCTGGGCACGGCCGCGGCCAACGGCGATTTTGTCACGGCCAAGAACCTGTACAAGCAGATCAACACGTCGTGCACGGCCTGCCACAAGAAGTATCAGTAGGCGTGCTCAGGATGGCTTGGCGACCGCGTCGAGCGCATCGGCCAGCGTTGCGCGCAGTTCGAGGACCTTGTCGAGGCGAGTGACCGACATGGTCCGCCGCACCTGCGACGTGACCCCGACCACGATCAGCCGCCGCCCGAAGAACTTCAAATCCTGAGCCAGCCGCAGAATCGACCCCAGCGCCACGCTGGGCACGAAATCGACCTTGGACATGTCGAGCACGACGACCTTGCCCGGCTCCTGGGCCGAGGCGGCCGATACTTCCGACTCAAGCCGGCCGGACGTGATCCCGTCGAGCGACTTGCGCGTCACGGCGGCGAGGACCACGCGCTCGTGCGGTTGGATCGAAACGACGCCCTGCTCGGACATGCTGAACCTCCGGATTTCCACGCGGCCGACTCGCTCACGGCTTGGCTGAACATCATAGCAGGTGCTGTTGGATTCCGCGAGCGCTGCACCGGGCCGTCAAGCAGCGATGCGCCGGTCCCAGGCTTCAATGGATTTCGCCAGCGCTTGGATTGAGTCCGGCCGGGTCCCGCTTCCGACGTCTCGGCCGTCATTGAACCGTAGCGGCAGCAGTCTCTCGAACCGACGGTACGATCTGCTCATAGGTGGCGGGGGCCTCAGCGGTGAACGACATGCCTTCAAGCGCCTTGAGTGGCAGCGCCTGCTCCGGCACGAGCACCCGACCATCCGGCCAGTTCTTGAAGGAGAAGCGCCCAGGCAGCCAGCTTATCGCCTTGCGCTGCGCTTCGCGCGATGCGAACCGTATCCGGATCATGCCTAGATCATACCCTGAACGGCCCGATGGGACGAAGTCATTCGCAAGCGGTTGCAGGCTAGACTCTTTGGGGCTTCAGACTGGTTGCGAATGAATCAGGTTTTCGAGTCGCGTCCGCCGCCCCGGAGTCGTCATGCGGCTGGGCCGCGCCCGGAGCCATGAAAACCTTATTATCAGGACAGGCGCGAAGGTTTGTAGCCACGGGTGCAGACTGGTGCAGACCCCGGCGGGGTCAAACCCGCGGAAGTCGGGCACCAGATAAAGGTAGCCCCGGTCGGGGCGAAGGAAAGGCGAGTCCGTGTCAGATCGAATTCGGGGAGGCGTCGCAGGTCTTCCGCCGCCCCTTCGAGGCTCGTGGGGTTGGTGGCCATCGCCATCCACGGGCTTGACCCCGCTCGGGTCTGCGTCCCGGCGCGCCGAGACCACAACCCTGAGCCCCTTCGGGGCCGCCAGGCCCGGAACGTGCCTCGATGGTCTGAGGCGCAGCCTGGCAGCACGTGCTCTGCAACGACGTGCGTGGCCCGCCCGGCGGCTGACGCTCGCCGGGTCGTGCGGCATGTAGTTCCCCGCGCCGGCGAGCATCAGACGTCCTTGAGACCCGCGTTTTTGAGGCCGTGGGCGCGGTGCGAGAAAAGAATCTTGAAATTGCGCGCGCGCGAAACGCGCAGATCGCGATTTTACTTATAGAGGAGTTCGTTCTCGGCAATGGAACGTAGCGAGCGGGCCGGCCATACGGCGCGCGGCCGGCCCACGGAGATGGTGCGCGCTGAGCGAGGGAAGAAGCATGCTGATCCAGGGTGAGACGTTGCACGACTTTGCCTGGTCTGCCCGCCCGTACTTGGTCGCCTACGTGCGGCGCTTCTCCGCGGGCCAGCTTGACCCGTCCACCGACGCCGAAGACCTGGTCCAGCGCGTCTATCAGCGTGCCGTGCTGCACGCTGCGCTGCTGCGCGATCGCCGCCCGGTGGCTATGCGCCGCTGGCTGCGCCGCACCGCCCGCGGCGTGCTCAGCGACGCGCTGGCCGCCCAACGGGCTGGCAAGCGGGGCGGCGCCGACGGCCCCGGTCCATCGTGGTGTACCCTTTCGCTCGTATCGGCCGAGTTCCACGAGAGTCCGCCCGAATCCGCCAGCCCGTTGACATCTCCCCGGCGCGCGGGTACTTTGCCAGAATCTCCCTGCGTGGGGCGAATGTGCATCGGCCGATTCCGCGCCGAGGCGGCCCATGCGAACCCAATCTTGCGAAAGGATCGCGAAATGGCAAGTGCGCGACTGCACGGCCGCGGCCCGGCTCAGTTGAAGCCCGCGGCGCTCGCGGGGATGATACTCGCCGCGGCGTTGTGTTCAGACTGCTCAGTGCAGGACGAACCACGCCGCACGGTTGCTTGTCGGACATGTCTGCTCGTGTTCCCAACATTTCAGTTCGGCCGAGATCAGCCGGCCTTCCGGGCGCGCGACGAGCGGGGAGTGGAGTTCTCCGTCTACGCCGACCAAACCGAGGGCGGCCTTCAGATCACACAGATCGACACGGTACTGACGAACGAGGATCAGACAACATTGACCGTTCGGACGCCGGTCGATGCCGACGGGCTACCGACGCGCATGGAGTCGGCTGATGACACCACCGCCACGCTTGCCATCGACAAGGCCTCTGGCCGCGCGGTCGTCGGCGTCATCGACAAGTTCGGGGCGCAGTTCAACAAGGAAGTATCGCTATCGCCGACCACGACCGCACGAGTGAAGAGCCAGACGGCCTACCGGACCGGAGCCAGCGCCGAACAGCGCCTTTGCGACTTGGCTGCCAACTACTCGGAGGTCCTGCGGCTCGTATTCAACTGCGACGACGATTCAGACTCGCCGTTCTGCCAGGGCGCCCTGGTCGAGACCGCCGTCGCCAGCGAAAGCTTTTGCCGCCTGCTTCAGCAGATCGTCGCACAGCTCGACTCAGGCGTCGAGCCAGGGCCGGCGCTGCCATTCGGTGTGGGTGTCGTAGCCATCTCGCAACAGCGTGCGCGATCGCTCGACGCCGAACTGGCCGCGGCCGGTTTTGCTGGTCGTGAGCCGATCGGCTACCGATGGGATGTGGTCGAGGGCCCGCCAGCATCCGCTATCACGGACGAAACAGAGCAATTCGCACAGGTAACGTTTGCCCAGGAAGGCAGCTATCGCGTCCGCGTGACGGCTACGGATGCGGATGGACAAGAAGTCATCGACCTGTTGCCTTTCAATGTGCTGTTTCCCTGCGAAAACGGGCCTTTTTTTTTGCTGACCCGTTCGGTGCGCGGCGCGGGTCGAGTCGATCCCCAGGCCGGCCAAGACTGCCTCCTGGCCGGGAGCGAAGCGTGCGTCCGAGCAACGCCCGATGCGGGACATTACTTCGCCGCCTGGCTGGGTGACGCTACAGGCTTCAACTTGAGCAATCGCGTGGTGATGGACACCGACCGCAGCATTCGCGCCAGGTTCGAACCGGTTCCGTCGGGCCGGGTGGTCCTCGAGGTCGACGCGTTCCCCTGTGGCGCGGGAAGCATCACGCTCGACCCCCCCGGGCCCTTGTTTGAACCGGGGCAGGAAGTTCGACTCACGGCGCAGGCGGTTAGCGGGTTTGTCTTCGACCGCTTCAGCGGTGACGTGAGCGGGCCCGAGAACCCACGGACTGCCGTGATAGACGTGAATATGCGTGTCACCGCGGAGTTTCGGCGATGAGCATCTCTTTGCGGGACAGTTCGGCGTCGTCGCCTGTCCGAAACGGGCGCCTACGCCATATCGAGGGCGCCGCCCGGCCAGCATACGGCGCGACGCTCGTGATCACGGCTGTCATGTCTGTGTCGATGACGTCGTGCGCCCCTTCCCCCCGCCCCGACCCCAATCGTAACGCCCCGCCCAATTCCAATAGTGTGCCGCAACCCGAGTTCACCCTCACTATTCAGGTCCTGGGGCAAGGGCAAACGGAGCCGCCGGCCGGCACGCACCAGCGGGAGGCGAACACTTCGCAATCATTGCGCGCTACTCCCGACGCCAATGCCCGCTTCATCCGCTGGTCCGGCGATATCACGGGCGAGAACCTCGGGCACGTGGTGTTCATGGACAGCGATAAGCGCGTCACGGCCGAGTTCGCCGAGCGCGGCGAGGGCCTGACGGTCTTGCGCGACGTCCAGCCTCCCGGCAGCGGATCGATCGAGCTCGTCCCGGCCGGCGGCGAGTACGAGTCAGGGACCCCGGTCCAATTGCGCGCCACGGGCGAGCCCGGCTGCCAGTTCGTCGGCTGGGAAGGCGACGCGAGCGGACTGAATTCCGTTCAGTCGATCATCGTGGACACGGATCTCACAGTAATCGCGAGCTTCGCCTGTACCGCTCCACCGGACAACAACGGCGCGCCGATAGACGAGTGCACAATTGCCGCCGACTGCGACGATTCGTTCTTCTGCAATGGCGCGGAGTTGTGCGTTGGCAGCGAGTGCCAAGCGGGACAGCCGCCTTGCCTTGAAGGTCAGGCTTGCGACGAGACGGCCGACATGTGCCTCCAACCCGGTTTCCTCGCGCCAGGCGCGACGGTTACGAGCTCCATCTTCCCCGACGACGAGCAGGAACGCTGGTTTTTTAGCGGCGCAATGGGGCAGAGCATCACGATCACAGGCGTTCGAACTGCAGAGTGCGGCGGATTCGACATTCAAATGTCCCTTTTCGGCCCCGGCGACAATACGCCGATCACAACCAGTACCAGTGGCGTGATCAGCCTGCAACTCCCGGCTTCAGGCCTGTTCACGTTGTTTGTTGAGGACGAGGGCGGCTTGTATTCCTGCTCATCCGACGAGCCGGTTCCAGGAGGATTCTCACTGAGCCTTTTCTGAATTCAGGATCCAGATGTCGCTGCCCGAGTCTCTCCGTGCGCACGGGTAGGGCGGAGGGAGGATCGAAATGAAACATCTCCGGCGTCGCGACCGGCGGGCAGGCCAGATTCCGTCGTTGATGCTGATTAGCTGCCTGTGTAGCGGCTGTCCCTCGGGCGGCGGTTCCACGAGCGATGAGCGACCGCCACCACTACCCGGTCCCGGTTCCCAGACACTGACCATCGAGGTCTCGGGGCCGGGGCAGACAGAGCCGCCAGCAGGAATGTACGAAGTGGACGCGAACACGTCGCAATCGTTGCGCGCCACTCCCGACGACAACGCGCGTTTCGTCAGGTGGTCGGGCGATATCTCTGGTGAGAACCTGGGCCATGTGGTGTTCATGGACCGCGATAAGCGCGTTGTGGCCGAGTTTCACGAGCGAGGTCCGGGCTTCACCATCGCGCGCGATGTCGTGCCGCCGGGCAGCGGCGCCATCGAATTGGACCCCCCGGGAGGCGAGTATGATGCGGGGACAACTGTGGCACTGCGCGCTGTCCCTGAGGGCAACTGTGAGTTCCAGGGCTGGACTTCCGGCCTCGGCGGGCAGGAGTCACTCCAAACGGTCGTGCTCATGATCGACCTCACGGTGGTTGCGGCGTTCGAGTGCGGCGATGGCGATGGTATTGGAAATGGCGGCTCAAGCTGCGACCCGGCCACGTGCGACGACGACTTGTTCTGCAACGGGTTGGAGACCTGTGTGGCCGGCGAGTGTCGGTCCGGCAACCCCCCTTGTGAGGGCCAAGCGTGCTGCGACGTGTCTGATCAGTGCATTCCAGAGGGGCGCATCCTCTCCGGCTGCACGGTGACCGCCTCTATTGATGCGCCCGCTGAACAGGACGCATGGATCTTCGACGGAATCGCGGGGCAGCGGGCGAGAATCATGCTAAGCCCCACCGATACGCTCAACCCATGTCTGCGGCTCTTTCCGCCCGGAGGCGGTCCTCAGGAGGCGGAGAGCTGCATATTCGGCGCCTTCGCAGTCGCTATTGACGTCGAGCTCGCGGCAACCGGCCAATACACAATCCTCGTCCACGCCAACGCCGGCGCCAGCATGGGCGGGTATACCCTCAGCCTGCAGCAGTTCTGATTCACGGTTGCGCGGCAGCCCTAATACTACAACGATAAAAGTGCTCAAGAAACTGACGGCCTCCGACCGGTCTGAGATCGGGAAGCACCTGGATTCAAGGAGGCTGTGGCATGGATGCCGAGACCATTCTCGGGCTGCGTCCGGCGTTGACGGCGTATCGACGCACGTTTGACGACTGCATGGGTCGCCAGAGCAACTGCCGGCATCGCGACCGTTACGTGGAGGGCCAGCTCTCCGATCTGGAGCGTAATGCCGTGCGGTCCCTACCACGTGATCGTGGTGCGGCCGGTGCTGGCCCCCAACGAGGTCAAGTTCTTCCTGAGCAATGCGCCGCAGTCGACGTCGCTGGAGGTGCTCCTACTGGTGGCCATAGGGGTCCCCAA